>Ga0180216_1000235_pt1 | contig 62896 bp, 51 predicted proteins | sample eDN3rd37CBELigMG_FD_128879 | JGI IMG/M metagenome (GOLD analysis project Ga0180216, IMG submission 128879) | Enriched Miracle-Growth compost microbial communities from Emeryville, California, USA - eDNA 3rd pass 37_C BE-Lig MG (version 2)... ...
ACCTTCAATTTGTTCTGGAGACCATGTTGCAGCCAGGGTTTGAGTAAGGTAATGTGCTCTGTCTTTGTTCCACTTTCCTTTTGGTTTACTTTGCATCCGCTTGTGCTGATAATCGGCTTGTGCATCGCTAGCCTCATAAGTAGAAGAGTGGTTATTCATGTGTTGCATTTCACGAGAAACCGTAGAATGGTGGCGCTTGATCTGCTGTGCAATGGCTCTTGCACTCCATCCTAAATGTAATAATGTTTCTATTTTTGTACGCTCGTTTATGGTAAGAGTGTATAGCTCATGACGAGTTCTCCTTGTAGGTGGTGTGTGGTAACTTCATTCTACACGAATTCGTCATGAGGTATTTTTTAGGTGTCGCACTTCATATTACAATCTTTCATAAGAAGAATTTCATTCTAATGCCAACCACATTATTTTTAGTTTACCTTCAGTACAACGGATCATCAAACTATTCTCTTCTAATATTTCAGCGCCCAGCTTCACACCGTCATATAGTTTCCAATTCTCGTCCACCACGTTAATATTATCGATCACTTGACCATTCAATGCTACTTCCAGACAACTATTCACTTGGGCAGCTTGTAGCATAAAACTAACGGTCAACTTTCCCTGAGAATCTCTAGCATCACCGATAAACTCATATACGAACCAGTCACCACTAGACAACTCCAGATAAAGCCATTGATCTGATTCCCATTCTTCACCGCCACCATGTGCAAACGTTGCCGTGGTTCGTACGCTGTCAACAAACCCTAGTACAGTACAGTCTGATATCCTGAATTGACAGCTAGAACTTGCCCTTAAATTTTTAGATGCAAGACCATAACTTATCCCCTCACCTTTATAGCTGTAAAAAACAGCTGGAATACGCACTGGCGCACGGCGAAGAAGCGAGCATACGACTTCAGGTTGGTACTGACAGTTCGCCAGCCTTATATGATCTAGATAAGTCCATAGTATACGTTCAGCTACCTCAGCATTAGGTTTAATGCCACCTTGTAAATAATCGACAAGCAGTCCCCATCCTTCTGGGATGTGAATCGAGCAAGGAGAATTAGTAGTGCTTAGCTTCTTCCATGTCCAAAAGTTCCATGAAATGTCGTGATCCTCGAACAAGCGAAATGCGCCTGTATACCAATCCTTATTATTCTCTCCACCTTCGCCCATAAAAATCGGCACGTTCCATCTATCCCGATAATTCAAATATTGCGCAATACTTTCTGTATCAGGATTGTTCCAGTATTTGTGGAATTGAAGCATGACATTATCATCTATCTCATTCTGAGCATAGGCTTCTTCGAAAATAGACCAGTCTGTCGACCAATGTACCCCTTCCAAAATAATCATGTGACGCTGATCTACCTCTCGTATTGCCTTAATAATCTCTTGGTACAGAGGCATAACCTTATCATTCAATGACGAAAACCATTGTGGCAGCGGCTCGTTCAACAAATCATAGCCAGCAACGATCCATTCATCCTTATAGCGATCCGCGAGCATCCGCCATATGTCGACCGTTTGCCGCAAATAATTTTCATTCATAAATAGTTCTGGGCGGTCAAATTTTGAATCATCAATATTCGCTCCAGTCTGTCCCCCCGGTGCGCCATGCAAATCAAGAATGACATAAAGATCATTCTCTCTACACCAGTCTATCATTTGATCAATCAGCCTCAACCGATCCTCGCGGTATGAATGCAATCCACAGTCTTCAACAATCTCCTCAGCTATTAAAAACCTAGCATTGATCGGCAACCTTACCGAGTTAAATCCTTCTTCTTTAATTTTAACAATATCCTCTATTGCAATATAACGATTATAGTAGGTAGCCCAAAATTGCTCTGCCTTTTCCTTACCGACTAAGCTCTCAATCATGGCTTCAATACGACGAGGACGATCTCCCTCCTTAGGAAACCTCCACATATATCCTTCTGGCAGCAGCCAGCTACCAAATCCTACACCACGGAGAATAAGCTCCTCTCCAGCACCATTAACTAGCTTTTTGCCGCTGGCTCTTACAAATCCCTTAACTTCATTTTTTCTAGTTAACGACACTTAGGTTTCCTCCCGTCCACTCAAGCTTTAATCGCTCCTTCAGCAATGCCATGTAAAATATAGTTTTGCAATGCGAGATATAGAAGTATCACTGGAAGCATCGCCAACACTAAGGATGCCAGAATCGCAGACCAGTCGTTGTTATATTCACCAAATAACATATTAGTCGATAGCAGCAGCGTATAGCTTCTATAATCTGTTAATATAAGCAGTGGCAAGAGGAAATCATTCCACATCCACAGTGTGTTCAATATAACAATCGTCGCTGAAATAGGCAGCAATAGTGGCATAATGATCATATAAAACAAGCGAAATTCTCCGCATCCATCGATAACCGCTGCCTCATCCAGCTCTCGAGGAACCGACTTTACAAATCCATGGTATAGAAATATCGCTACCGCAACTCCAAGGCCAATATACAGCATTCCTAGACCAACCGCCGAGCCTTGAAGTTTCAGCTCCTTACTAATTCTAACCAATGTGATCATAATAGAATGAAAAGGAATAAGCGTTGACATCACGAATAAACCAAACAATAATCCACTCAGCTTTCCAGGTGTACGGGACAGCTTATATCCTGCCATCGATGAGAACAGAACGATCCCCGTTAATCCAACAATCACTACTACAATTGTGTTCCATAGACTTCGCAAATAATTGGTTTTCCGAAAAGCATCGGCATAGTTTCCGAGCTCTAAAGATGTAGGTAACGCTAAAATATTAGTCAGCATTTCACCCTGTGTCTTAACGGAATTTAAAAGCGCCATATAAATAGGAAGTAACGTTATAGCCGCAGTTGCTAGCAAAAATATAAACGCTAACCATGATCCAATTCTACTCTTCATTCGCACCTGACTGTGGTTTGTCTGAGTACGTACAGCACGATTGATTTGTTCATTAAACATACTCATGCCTGCACCTCCCGACGCTTCATCACTGCGAGCTGAATAATTGTAATGATAACTACGATGCCGAATAGAATCATCGCTTTCGCACTAGCGTAACCATAACGGTTGCTAAAGCTAAATGCCTCCTCAAATATATTAATCGCAATTACCTGTGTCGACCTGCCTGGTCCGCCACCAGTGAGCGAATAAACCGCGTCAAACACTTTAAATGATCCGTTTAACGTAAGAAAAATGCCGATTGTCAGCGCAGGATAGATCATAGGTAGTGTTACATTTCGAAAAACAGCAAATGCTCCTGCTCCATCGATTTTCGCTGCTTCCTTCAAATGCTGAGGCACACCCTGTAGTGCAGCAATATAGATAATCATTAAATATCCAACTCCACCCCATAGTGAAAGCGCAAGAATCGCATAAAATGAATATCTTGGGTCTCCAATCCAGGACTGGTCAAGCAGCATCCAGCCTGTTTTTTCTGCGATGTAAGGAAAGACACGAGTGAAGATGAACATCCACATAAAACCGCCAATAATAAGACTCAGCATATTAGGCATAAAAAATATCGTTCTAAACCATACTTTGCTGCGCCCGAGTGCTTCCACCAATACAGCTAATAATATTGCCAGCACATTTTGGAGTACTAACATATATAGAACAAACTTTGCTGTAAACCATAATGATTTCAGAAAGAATCGATCTCCCATCGCTTCAGCGTAATTAGATAGCCCAACTATGTGATAGACAGGATTAAGTCCGTTCCAATCGGTCAAGCTAAACCACATGCCCCCAAATGCGGGGGCAAGGGTAAACGCTGTGTAGAAGGCAAAGGCAGGAAAAACAAAAACCAGTAGCATGACGACTTTATTCCACTTTCTAGTTGCCATATCCATTTTCACTCCCGATCTATCAGCCACATTCGTTAGCAAACAACAACATCAATTTGCTTTTACGGCAGTTTCCCATACTTTATCCAACGCTTCGATAATATCGTCTTGGGTTACGTCCTTAATATAGTAGCTTTGCAACAGCTTAGCTGTTTCGTCAGTTACGCCATTAGGCAGCTTCAGATCGAGATACGCCTTGCCTTGGGATACATATTCACTTGCTTCATTCACCCAAGGAAATACCTCGTATGTGTGTACTGAAGCGATTGGGTTAAATTTAAGCTCTTCGAACAAGGCTGAGGAATCCTGGTCATCCAAGATGTAGTTAAGTAAGTCAAGTGCTACTTCTTTATTTTCACTTGTTGGTGACAGTGCAAGAGAGGTTGATGTTGCTAAATTAATCATAGTAGCCGCTGCATTATTGCTCACTGGCAGAGGTGCAACACCAAATTCCATATCTGGATTCACCTTTAGAATTGTTTCTGCATTCCATGGACCCTGCACCCACATCGCCGCGTTTCCGTTTGCAAATTCAGCTGAGCCTGCTTCGTTACCGGTCTCGAAAGGCTTATCAGTGCCATTTTCCGTAATGATATCTATAATGTCAAAAACTGATCTAACGTCCCCGTATGATGCTTCTCCGGCATTCATTTTTTCGATCCAATCTGGGTATGTGGAGGAAACTGTCCCACCAAGAGATAACGCCATCATAAGTTGAGGAATCCATGATTCCTGAAAAGCGAGTAGAAAAGGCTTAACGTCTGCAGTATGAAGCTTCTCGATTACGGCTCTCATCTCATCAAGTGTTTGCGGTGGAGTTAAGCCATTATCTGCGAATATTTTTTTATTATACAGGTAGCCCCATGATAAGCTTTCAAGAGGTAGCGCTGCGACCTTCCCATCGTATTTCACCGTTTCAGTTACTGCATCATACAGCTTGTCGACGAATGGTTGACCTGTCAAATCTGCTACATATCCAGCATCATAGTATGTTGGGATATCATTAGCATGCAGTGTATATAAATCCGGTGCATCTCCAGACGATAAGCGAGATTGCAGTATTTGCTTTGCTTGATCAGCGTTTGGCATTTCTAATTGAATTGTTACATCAATATTTTTTTCAATAAGCTGTTTTTCCTTAAATTGAGAAAAATATTGTTCAAACTGATCCTTAAATCGAGGAAAACTCATAAAAACTTTTAACTCTACTTTCTTGGGAGGAGCTTCAGTAGCTGCTCCACTGTTACTTTCATTTGAATTCGTACTAGCTGCAGTCGATGATACTGTTCCACTATTTCCTTCGTTATTACCTGAGCTGCATGCTGCTGACAGCGTAAAAATCATGGTCAATGCCAGCAGTAAGTGAAAAGCTTTCTTCATGATTAATTCCCCCTATGAGTAATGTACAGCTTAAGTATAGCGAAGGAATGAAGCGCTTTCTTTTAATGATTTTAATATGTTCTTTTGTACAATATTGATATTGAAATTATTGAAATAGCTCTCACCGTCGTCTTACTTACGAAGCTCACCTGGTGTCATACCAAAGTATTTTTTGAATACTCGATAAAAATAAGCAATATCTTCATAGCCAACCAACTGTGCGGCATGTTTAATAGACAGACCTTCCTCCGTCATTAACGCTCTCGCTTTTTCCATGCGTTTACGCACAATATAATCTGATAAATTCTCATTCATTGATAATTTGAACATCCTGCTTAGATGCTCTTTACTGATCAGAAATTGAGCTGCAATAGATTCTAGTGAGATTACATCTTGATAATGAACATCGATATAGCTTTTCACATCCAATATATCAAGGCGGTTCCGTGAGTATCGATAAGCTTGCAAGGCGTCAATCGCTCGCTCATAAAGTTCAAGCGTCGCACGCAAAGGCTCTGTTACTTGCTGCTCTTCGATTGATCTATGCAATACAGCATCCTTTGGCAGCAATTGACCGAGTGTAACAGACTGCTCTGATAAAAATTGTTCTAACAGCAGCATTAAATCCGCTGCAACACGTTTTTTTTGCCCTGCATCAGCACCACTTAGCTTTGAGTTTTCTATATCCTCAATTAGCTTATGGAATAGCTCAGTTGCCTTCTCACGATTCAGCTCCAATAAGCTTGTATAAATTCGCTCTCGATGACCTGTATACCGTTGTATTGATATACCACTTTCAAATAATGGCATCAGCGGTTGAGTATCAGCGCGCTGTAGTGTTTCCAGCTCTAATTTGCACTGTTGAAGCGCATAACTCAATTCCTCTGGATTGATCGGCTTGAGTAAATATTCTATCGCCTTTGAGCGGATTGCTTGCTTCAAATAATGAAAATCATCATAGCCACTCATAACGATAATTTTTAGCATAGGCCATTTATTGCGCATTTTTTCAAGCAGCTCTACACCATCTGTTCCAGGCATACGCATGTCAGTAACGACGATGTCTGGTCTCATATCCTCTATTTTCCGCAAACCTTCGTTGCCATCCTCTGCCTCACCAATAACTTGAAGTCCTAACTTTGACCAAGGTCCAAGTGACTTCACAACCTCTCTAGACCAAGGCTCGTCGTCGATAATCAGTACACGAAACATCGCGTTCCTCCCTTCTATGCATCCGTCGTTTGTTGATATCGTGGTATTGAAAGGATAACAAGCGTTCCTACACCACTCATACTATATAAACGCAATCCGAATGGCTTTCCATAGCGCAGTTTCAAACGTGTATGAACATTTTGCATACCGATACCTCTTCGACCTAAACGCTTTTCATCTCCCTTCTCCTGCTGCCTCTCGCTACGCAGCTCTGCCCGTAGTTCAGATAAATGCTTTGGGTCTATACCAATCCCTTCATCCTTTACCATAATGATTAGTCGATTTTTAATGACACTGACACGCACCTCAAGCTTCCATTTGCCTTCCTTGCGCTGTAAACCATGCTCAAAAGCATTTTCTATAATAGGCTGCAGTGTAAACTTGGGGATGAGATATTCTCCAGCACCTTCTACGGTTGAAACAGACACCGTGCATCGCCCCGCAAAGCGTTGCTCTTGAATAAACAAATAATTAGCGGTATGTTTAAGTTCCTCACTCAAGCTAACAGTCTGATCATCCTCTGAGCTTATTGAATATCGAAGTAGCTCTCCAATGACATGGGTGATTCGATATATTTCAGGCGATCCTTTAGCTAGCGCCATACCACCAATCATATGCAACGTATTATTCAAAAAATGTGGATTAATCTGTGCCTGTAGCGCAATCAATTGTGCATTTTTAACCTCAATCTCATGCTGATACTCATTCTCGATATATGCTTTTATACGACTCATCATAAAATTGTAGCCCGCTTCAAGTAATCCAATTTCATCACTGCTTTGAACTGATTTTATCTCGAAATCCTGTATATGTGATTTCCGCATCGTTCTAGCAAGACTAACTATCGGACGGCTAATACGTAGCGACACGATAATCGACAGTAATATCGATACTACAGTAAAAATAGCTCCTGTCCAAAGCCCCGCAACAATTGTTTTCTCTGCGCTTTGAACAATCGTTTCCACTGGAATCTCCTTGATGACATATAATTTCCCGCCATTCACTCGCTTGGCAAACACATAATGGTCATTTATTTTAATGATGGAGACTTCAGCCGGATCGTCACGCAACTTTAAAAAACTCTCATTTAATCCATGAGAGCTAGACAATGGCGAAGAGCCAGGAAGCGCCTCTCCCTCTTCATTTAAGAGAAAGATTGCACTTTCAGGCTCTGATTGCAAAATAGTAGCAGTCTGCTCCCAAACCTTATTGTTCACTCTAACAGAAATTCCACCTATGAGCGCCTGGCCCTTAAACTCATTCATTGAATGATAAGCGCTAAGTGAATCTCCCGCAGATTTGAAATAAATTCCTGACGGAGTATTTAACATTCTACTCCAAGCTCCGTGCTTAATATCAAGTGAGTGAGTTAATCCGCTGCTAGAAAAGCCTACGGAATATGCTCGACTAGTGGAGTGAACATATAGCGTTAATTGATCTATTTTATTAGAAAATGAGTAAAAGGTAGAGTTAAGCGTACTTAAAAGCTGATTCTGAAGCTGAAAACGTCTCCCAGATTCCAGAGAATCTATTTGAGATAGTTCTTGGATAAGCTCTGTATTAATATGAAGTGAATAGAACAGCGTATCCATTTGCTGAATCAATTCATTTAAATATTGGCTAGCCCACAACATTCGAGATTTATTGGCGTCTATCATTTCCTTCTCTACTGAATCCTGTGTATTATTCGTTGCTAGCCATGTCACTGTAATAACTGGCAGCGTCGTCACACAGATCATTAGCAGCATAAGTCGAAAGCGAATACTCATTCGTTTAAACAGCCTCATCACTTCCTCCAGTTGCCAAATAGGCGAGAACTATACATTATTCATAGTTGTTCGACTTATGGAAGCGTTTTCCTTTATTGTGGGCTAATATTTTTAATTGTTAGGAAGTTCGAAGCAGCTCGAACCTGTCAAAAGCCGCCCAACTTCCCGCACTAGCGGAAGACCAAACACCAATTTCAATCTCTCCTGATGTAACCGGTATTTCAGAGATTTCATATAGTGTCCAATCACTCGTTTCATTAGGGATCAATGTCGTAAGCTCCACACCACCATAATCCTTAGCCAACAAATAAAGCTCCGCATGACCTGAACTTGAACGCACCCATACCTTAACTTTGTAAGTGCCGTTAGGTACTGATACTTTTTGACTAGTCAGCTGCTGGTATGTTGTATCTGCCCAATGCGTCAGCTTATAGCTTCCAGTTGCAGCATGATCTGTATCAGCCATTTGTGATATGGCACTGCTATGCCATATTGTCCAGCCTTGCATGCTTCCATCCTCAAACCCTGGATTAACTAATAGATTAGCTGGAACTAGTTCAAATTCCTCTAATGCTGCCCAATTGCCTGCCTGTGCATCAGACCAAACACCGACTTCCACTTGGCCATCCGTCACTAAGATATGGTCGATACTGTACGTTCTCCAGTAAATCGAGGACGCACTGGATAGATTAGCACGACGTTCAAGCTCAGATGTTTTGGCGTACAGATGCAGTGCATGTTGCCCGCCGCTTGTTCTTGCTTTCACACTTAATCGATACAGCCCATTCGGCACTGTGACAGTCTGACGAGTCAGTTGCCGATAGCTAGAGGCAGCCCAATGTGTTAACTTATAGGAGCCTTGGTAAGGAAAATCACTATCGATATGCTGGGCATTAACTCCTCCATTCCAATCATCCCACCCAAGGGCAGTGCCAGTTTCGAAGCCAGAATTAACAAGTACGTCTGCACTAGAGATTCTGTCAATCGGAATAAGTTCCAACCAGTTAAGATTCCAGCCGTCAGTTAATGCTGTCAATTTCAATGTTTGTACACCTGCCGATAATGACACTGAATCCTGCACAGTTGACCATGACTGCCAACTGCCAGTGCTTGGAACACCGATCGTTAATGAATTGATATCATTGATGTTTATCCCAATTGCATTAGGAGCACCTGAAATATTGGGACTAGCTAACCTAAGTCTAATTAGGTAGTCTCCAGCAGCTGGCACAAACAGACGATACTCCATCCAATCACCGCTATCGACATATCCAACATTTAAACCACCACTAATATCAGTTGTAATTTCCGTCTGTATGCCAAAAACAGAATTATAGTTTTCTGCCTCAATTAATCCCGGCAGCTCATGCGTTCTTGTTGTAGATGCTTGTAAACCATAGCCAATTGGAAACAATGGCGTATAATCAGCATCATTGTAGTTCAATGGAATTTGCTCCATACTTCTTGGCCATGTAAATGGAAGTTTACCTGTAAAATCATACTCGCCAAATAGAACATCGGCTAACCCTGCTCCTTCTGTACCTGGCAGCCAAGCAGCAACAAATGCATTCCAGTTATTCAGTTGATCCGCTATCGTCATTGGACGTCCGGACAGCATAATTACAACAGTGGGAATTCCGCTCGCTTTTACATTAGCAAGAACTGCTTGATCAGCTGCACTTAAATTAAGATCTGATCTTGGCTGGCCTGGGCCGACATCGCCTATCATCTCAGCTGAAGGATACTCACCAATAACAACAATAGCAACATCATGATCGGTAACACCTAAGCCACTTGTGGAATAGGTAACATTTCCAGCAGAGGTGACTGCTTCCTGAATACCTTGTAAAATTGTAGTACCAGGCGTAATGTTGCCAGGTGAACCTTGCCAACTAATCGTCCAGCCTCCTGATTGATATCCGATATCGTTGGCTTTTTCCCCAGCGACAAACAACTTGGTATCCTTAGCAAGAGGTAGAAGCTGCGCTTCATTTTTCAAAAGGACCGCTGACTTTCTAACGGCTTCTCTAGCTAGTTCACGATGCTCAGCTCCTCCGAAGGAACCATCAGCAAGTAGTCCCCTATCAACATAGGGGGATTCAAATAATCCTGCTTCAAGTTTCACAGTTAAAATCCGTGATACTGCGTCATCAATACGAGACATTGTAACGTGGCCATTATTAACAAGATCTATTAATGTCGGTATAAACTGCTGCCAATTGTCCGGTTCCATAAACATATCAATACCCGCATTAACCGTCGCCTTCAGTGCTGCCGAATAATTAGGATAATACCCTTGGTTTACTAGAGAATATGCTCCATTCCAGTCGGACACCACAATACCGTCAAATTGTAAATCCTGCTTCAGCATTTTATTAATCAAATAGCCGTCCGTATGCATTTTAATTCCATTCCAGGTTGTCAGTGAGATCATTACAGAACGGGCACCGGCAGCTATTGCTTCACGATAAGGCTGAATATAAGAGTCTAGTTCACTTTCCGAAAGCGTCACATTCCCTTGATCATCTCCGGCTGTTGTATTACCGTCACCAAGCCAATGCTTAATCGTACCAACTAATCTCACTCCCTTCAGGAAGCTTGGGTCGGATGGATTTCCCTGCAACCCTTCTAAGTAAGCCGTTCCTAGTCGAGTAACAAGTGCTGGGTCTTCAGAATATCCTTCATATGTTCTTCCCCAACGAATATCCTGAGGTGCACATAGGCAAGGTGCAAAATTCCATTGTATACCTGTTGTTCGAACTTCCTTAGCTGTTGCAGCACCAATACGTCTAACTAGATCCTCATCACCTGCAGCACCAAGCCCAATATTATGGGGAATATCGTTGCACCGTATACATTGTTATGGCCATGTACCGCATCGACCCCATAAATGATTGGTATACCAAGTCTTGTCGATAATGCTGATAATTGATAGCTATCTATTAGGTCTGCCCACGCTTCCTTCGTATTAGGAGAAGGATTCGAGCCGCCACCGCTTAATACAGAACCGATATAGTATTGAGCAACCTGTGCAGGAGTTGCAGATAGTCGCTCTACCTGAAGCATCTGACCAATTTTTTCTTCAAGCGTCAAACGCTGAATTAAGTCAGAGACCCGCTGCTGTATCGGTAGCGATGGATTTTGATAATCGTTAGCGAAAGCTTTTGTAGGATATGCAGCCATCGAAACTAACAGCGTTACTGTCAACGTGACTGTGATTAGCTTTGTGATATTAACTAAAGACATCATTAGCTCAGCCTCCTATTCAAAGACTCGGAAGTCACTAATCGACCACCAGCTTGAAGACGTTCCCTTTAAGGTAACCTTGATATACCGTGCTTCAGTTATTGGAAAATTAGCTGAGACCACACTGGAATTACCTTCTCCAGCAGCTACAATGCTCCAGTTTATTTCATCCAACGAAACCTCTATTACATATCCTCTGGCATAATCACTTATACTTGCTCCAGAATCCATAATAATGTGATTAAACCAGCGATTAGCTCCTAAATCAATTTGGAAGGTTTGACCGCTCATTTGTACTGCACCAGTACTCCAACGAGTGAGTGTGCTGTTGTCAAATGCATTGCTTGTAGAGCTGCCAACTTCTGTATGAGAGGCTGAAGCAGTCCAGCCGCTTCGAGATAGTTCCTTCTCGCCGTATACCTGCAGTTCAGCGATTGACCACCAGTTTCCAGTAGTTTCAGTTTGTACGATCCTTAGGAAGCGTGCCTGCTGAACAGGAAATTCAAGGAGTAATGCAGGTTGAGTATTGCTTGAGTTTGAGGCAATCGTTTCCCAATTAACTCCGTCCTGCGATATTTGAACTAAGTAGCCTCTTGGATAATCCCCTAGAGATGTACCGACATCGAGCAGCAAACGATTAAATACTTGTACTTTACCCATATCTACTGTATAATGCTGACCATTGGTTTGAGCAGTTCCACTGCTCCAGCGAGTTGTCATATCATTGTCAAGTGCTGCACTTTCGAAAGCACCGATTTCAGTCGTAGAAGCACTGGCCAACCAATCACTCCGATCTAATGATAGTGCGGAATAAACGTGTAATTCAGCAATTGACCACCACTCCGAGGCATTGCCTGTTTGCACAATACGCAAATACTGTGCATATTGCGGATCAAATACAATCGCCTGTTTCCAGCCGAAACCTTTACCACTTGCGACCGTTAACCAGTTCAAGCCGTCATTAGATACTTGTACTTGATAGTCTCGCGGATAATCCCATTTACTTGAAGTGCCTGTTTCAAACGAAACTTGATCAAATACTTTTTTGGCACCCATATCTACTTGAAACCACTGACCATCGGTCTGTGAGACGCCACTGCTCCAGCGAGTTGAATTATTCCAGTCAAGCGCATTAGACGGATTGCCGCCAGGCTCTGTTGATGATGCCGATGCACTCCATCCACTCTGTTCCAGCGGGACAGTCGCCATCCATGGTTCACCCGAAGTAAATCTGCTAACTACCTTAATGAATCTTTCGTTTGGTAGAAATTGAGATGTGGAAAATTGAGATAACTTGGATGCTATTGTAGATGAGCTATCACTATTAATAATAGGTAATGGGTTACTATTCGAGTTATAGAACCCCCAATAGCCCCCTGCACCTTGATAATGATTCTGTCTTACTTTATAAGACCAATTCGTCCATGAGATGTTCAATGCATTAAGTCCTGACATAAATTTGGACCACACATCATCGTAATGATATAAGGAATATTCACCAAGCAGAATCGGTATGTTCCAGCTCGGATCGTTTTGGTAATTCGCTACCGTAGCAATTGTTCTCTCTACGAGCTGATTTTGAGCATCAGCATCTTTACCATTAGGCATATCATAAGGGTGAACCTCGTAAACGACATTTTCCCATCCATACACATGAGGTGCGTAAATACTATTAAACTCAAAAAATGCTGCGATATAAATGGTATGGTCGGGGTCAATTGCTCTTACAGCGTCATAAAGTCGATTGTAAAATGCACTCTTTTGTGCAACATCATCAGCATCCTCTGAATAGTCAATTAATGGTTCATTAATCAGATCATAGCCTGCAATTGTCGGATTATCCTTGTACCTTTCAGCAATTTCCTCCCAGATTTCAACGACCATGTCTTGATAGGATGATGTTGTCCAGAAAGCATTTGGATTAGGACCAAGCCTGCCACAGCTTCCCCATGGACAGCCTCCACCAGGTACAGTATGAAGATCTAATAATACATAGATGTCCCTTTCAGCAGCCTCTTCTATTAACCAATCAATGTTAGTCCAAGCCGTTGATTTAATTACACCTGACTCATCCATTATTTCAAACCAAGCAATTGGAAGACGAATAACGTTCATCCCCATTGCCTTGATATTGTCGATATCTTCTTCTGTAATCCATGTATTTTGATGTGTTTCATATATGCTCTCTCTAACTGAAGCTCCGAATCGCTGCTCCAATGATGAATAAAGAGAATAATCATCGTTATTTAAACTAATATTGAGTTCACCGATAGACCACCAGTTGTTTGCACTGCCTGTTTGGACGACTCTAATATATCTCGCTCCTACGGCAGGGAAGTTAATTGGAGTCGCTTTACGTAAGCCTTGACCGGATGCTACAGTCGTCCAGACTGAACCGTTTTGAGATATTTGTACATCATAGCTATTAGGATAATCCTGCTCATAGCCAGTATTTTTCTCTGTGTCTAAAACGATTTGATTGAACGTGATTTTAGCTCCTAGATCAACTTGGAACCACTGTCCATTCAGTTGATTCGTTCCTGTACTCCATACTGTGCTGTTATTTTCGTCCTTTACATTGTTGGGTGAAGTGCCTGGTGCGCTTGATGAGGCACTTAACGTCCACCCGCTCCGCTCAAAATTACTTCCCGAGAAAAGCGAAACACCAGCAATAGACCACCAATTTGAACTAGCGCCGGTTTGTACTATGCGTATTTCTGACATCATGTAACTCCACCAAAACTCAGCATGAATAATTCGTGACGTTCCAATACCACTGGCATATTTAGTCCATATCCCATCCGTTAAACCCCATATTTCATAACCTCTAGCATAATCATTCGCAGAGGATGGACCTGAATCAATTAATATACGGCTTACTTCCTTGTTGCCTCCTAAGCTGATCGTAAATGATTCCCCTCCTGTCTGTGCCGAGCCACTAGTCCATCTTGTATTCAAATTACCATCCAGCGACAAAGATGCTGAACTGCCCGCACCACTTGAGGAAGCTGTTGCAAAAAAAGCACTATTATGCAGTACTGGATCATTAAATATGTTAAATTCCGCTACTGACCAACTACTACTAGATGTACTTGTCTGCACAATGCGCACATACTGTGCTACCTGAGGGGTCATTCTAATAATCGTATTCGTATTTGTCGAAAATCCGCTTGCCGCATCTACCCATGTCATAGCGTCATTCGAAACTAATACCTGATATTCACCTGGATAATCTCCTGGAAGTCCAGCGGAATCAACATAAATTCTATTGAATAATGTCGGGTCTCCCAAATTAAATTGAATCCATTGACCGCTTGCCTGATTAGTGCCTGTCTCCCAATAGCTATCGCTATTACCATCTAATGCATTAGCTGCACTAGTAGAACTTAATGAAGCGCTTGCCGTCCAGCCTGATCTGTCAGCAGCAAACTCACCTAACGGTGACATCCAATCCTCCTGTGCCAGCCAGCCACCTAAATTGGTCCCTCTCAACGTTACAATATCTCCCGCTCCATTACCGTTCTTAATAAATCTTCCATCCGTTTTCAGAAAATCACTAGGTCCGATTGCTGCATTGGCTTGTGGTAAAGGACCTAACAATAGCGAAAGATGAACTAACGTAGCAAAAATAATGATAGTAACGATCCCTCTTTTAACAATTAAAATTGATTTGTTCATTTCCTACCATCTCCTCCAAATAAATAAAATAAAAGCGCTTTCAAAATGTACTGCTAGTATAAGTTATCTTTTCCACCTACTCATTCTAATTTATTAATCTTGCCAATTGCATTTTATTGATGGCTTAAGAAAACATAAAAACCGCGCCATACTGACCGGTATGCTTCTTATCCAAGCATACCGGTCAATAAGGCACGGCTATGTAATCAGCAGCTATTTAATTTCTAACAGCTTATAAACAATGGTACCTACAGGCGCTTCAACGGTAACAATATCGTTCACCTGCTTGCCAATGATGCTTTTACCAAGTGGGCTTTCGAAGGAAATACGGTTGTTAGCAACATCCGCTTCTGCTTGACCTACAATCGTATATTCAACATTCTCGTCGAATTCTTCATCATACAATACAACCGTTGAACCGATTGTAACGCCCGATGCTTTAGTCGCTTTTACAATAGACGCTTTACGAAGCATACTTTCAAGCTGCTTAATCCGTGTTTCCATAAACGCTTGGTCATCCTTAGCTGCATGATATTCGCTGTTTTCACGTAAATCACCGTAGCTAATTGCCTGCTTCAGACGTGCAGCAACTTCACGACGCTTAGGTCCTTTCAACTGCTCCAGTTCCTCAACCAGCTTATCATATCCTTCTTGTGTTAATACAAATTGATCATTTTCCATTAGGCACACCCCTCAAACTTTTCACAGCATCCAACATGTTATACAGTCGTTAATACCGTATTCCATCCTCGATGTACAGCTTGCGTAACTTCTATTATACCTTATTTTCCCCTTCACTAGCAGTATGCAGTTGCATTATTTGTTGGCTGTTTCATGGAGCATATTCATTTTCTCGCCTTAGTATATACATTTACTCCACCTTTTACTATATAAATACCCTTTTTGGTAATGAGCGATGCTATAATGAAATCATGTCATACTTTGAAAATTTTAGGGGGGAATCCATTGCTAAAACGTTCATTCAAGCTCATAGGCTGGTTGATTGGAATTGTAATTTTACTATTTGCAGCATTACTTGGCTATGTCACTGTAACAGACTATAAACCACAGCAGCAAGAAAGCTTACTGCTTCGTAATCCTCAGCATAAAATAATTGAAGTGGTTCGACCGTTCACCATTACGACGATGAATATCGGCTATGCAGGACTTGATGCAGGGCAGGATTTCTTTATGGATGGTGGTAAATCATCAAGAGCCGCGAGCGAAGCGCAGGTGGAGAAAAATTTACAAACAACAACTGAATTGTTAACGGAATTGAATTCCGATATTTATTTATTACAAGAGGTCGATGTAGACGCATCCCGCTCCTATTCGGTCGATCAGGTTGCAGCTATTCAAGAGGCTTTTCAAGAGCATAGCAGTGTATTTGCCTTAAACTATAAAGTAGGCTGGGTTCCTGTTCCGTTATTTCAGCCAATGGGTAAAGTTGAAAGCGGTTTATTAAACCTAAGTAAATTTCAAGTTACTAAGCAAACTCGTTACGATCTGCCTGGCGAGGAGAAGTGGCCTGTACAGCTATTCGAGCTTGATCGTGCCTTCGTCGAGCTAAGAATGCCTGTAGACAATGGTAAGGAGCTCGTTGTACTGAACACGCATCTATCCGCATTTGATAAAGGTGGCGAAATTCGTAAGCAGCAGCTGCAATATTTAAGCAATTATTTGAAGGCTGAAGCTGCCAAGAACAACTACATTATCGTTGGCGGTGATTGGAATCATGCCTTACCAGGCACAGATCCTCTTAGCTATGGCTCAAAGCAATCATGGCCAGAATGGCTGCAGAAGCTACCTGAGGACTTTACTCCTGAAGGCTTTACCTGGGCGATCAACGGTAAAATTCCTACTGTCCGTACTCTAGACATTCCTTATGAACCAGGGACGAACTTTATGGCGATTATAGACGGCTTTCTAATATCGTCTAACATTGAGTACACCAGTGTTCATACAACGGATAATCAGTTTGCTAGCAGCGATCACCACGCGGTTACAGCGACGTTTAAGCTTAAGCCATAATCTCAGCTTCATTCAAAACCTGCAGACACAATTTCGACAGCAGCGATAGATCCAATCTAACAAAAAGACCGCAGTCCTTATGATGTATTCATCATAGGAGCTGCGGTCTTATTATCATAACAGTATGACGGACAGCCATGACAGCTTGTCCAGCTCAAGTAAGCTTAATTAAGCTTTGTTGCTGGAACCGAACTCACGGATTTTACCGATAACTGTTGCTTTAATTGCATCACGACCTGGAACAAGATATTTACGAGGATCGTAAGCTTCTGCATTGTTAGCAAGAACTTCACGAACTTTTTTCGTAAATGCGATTTGGTTCTCAGTGTTAACGTTGATTTTAGCAGTACCACGAGCGATCGCTTTTTGGATATCGCTAGTTGGAATACCAGTACCACCATGAAGAACTAGTGGCATATTAGTCAATTTGCAGATTTCTTCCATTTCTTTGAAACCTAGGTTTGGTTCGCCTTTGTAAGGGCCATGAACAGAACCTAGAGCTGGTGCAAGTGTATCGATACCAGTACGTTTAACTAGCTCCAAGCACTCTTGAGGATCAGCATAGATTACGCCGTCAGCAACAACGTCATCCTCTTGTCCACCAACAGTACCAAGCTCAGCTTCTACTGAAACGCCTTTAGAATGTGCATATTCAACAACTTGTTTAGTTGTTTCAACGTTCTCTTCGAATGGATGATGAGAAGCATCGATCATTACAGAAGTGAAGCCTGCATCGATTGCTGCTTTACATTTTTCGAAGCTAGAACCATGGTCAAGATGAATTGCAACTGGAACAGTAATGTTCATTTCTTCGATTAGCGCTGCAGTCATAGCAGTAACAACTTTGAAACCGCCCATATGACGAGCTGCACCCTCAGAAACACCAAGAATTACTGGAGAGTTTTCTTCTTGTGCTGCTGCAAGAATCGCTTGAGTCCACTCAAGGTTGTTGATGTTGAATTGACCTACTGCGTACCCCTCTTTAAGAGCTTTGTTTAACATGTCTTTCATTGAAACCAATGCCATTATTATTCCTCCTAAAACTTTTCGTGAATCATTTCATGATTCCACTAAACTATACTTATTAATCATATCCATTTTAAATAAGAATTACAAATGGTAATCCTACAATTGTTCATAAAAAAGTGTAGAAACCGTTTTCTTTGTTATCTTTTTGCAAACTTTTTGTTTTTAAAGTTCCATCGCGTGTCCGCGATAATCGATAAAGCTTAGTTCAGCTTCCACTTTCACCTTACGTTCTATGATGTCGACAATCGCTGTGGCGCTCTCTGAAGGAGATAATGGCGCTTTAGATCCGCCCATATCTGTGCGCATCCAGCCAGGATGAATGCTCCATACATCAATTCCGCGATTAGCGAGAAGCTGCTTTAATTGCTGCGAGAACATATTGAGTGCTACCTTGGATAGCGCATACGGATAATCACCGCCATACGCTCGATGAATGCTGCCCGCTTCGGAGGAAATGTTAATAATTGAGCCCCCTTCATTTTCGCTTAAATATGGAAGCAGATGCTTTACTACACGCAAAGGTCCGTACAAGTTAATATCGAAGCTTAGCTCTACATCGCTAATATTTAAGCCCTCTATCCCATTTTCTCTACCGATCAGCACCGCCGCACTATTAACGATGCTATCTAGCTTGACGCCCTCTTGACGCAATTGATCTGCAATTGCCTTAATGGAAGCCTCATCACGTACATCAGCCTGTAAAACCGTCACATCGCTACGTAAATCCCCGTTTTCTTGCAGTGCCTGCTCTAGTTGTGCCGAAGCTTGCTCACCACGTACCGTTGCAAAGATATGATGTCCTCTGCGCGCTCCTTCTAGTACAAGCTCTAACCCTAAACCACGATTTCCACCTGTAATAAAAATATTCATTGCAGCACTCCCCTTTAGCCCTAGTCGTTTTCTAATAGCTCAAGAATGACTTTCAATTGTGGAAATGTATCGATATATGCATAACGACCACCTGTATACTCACCACGCTGCTGAAGTGGGAATCCAGCCTTACCTAGTAGATCGATCTTCTCATTCATTCCTTTTATTTCAAATGCGATATGATGTACGCCTTCGCCATGCTCGTCTAAGTAATGTCTCCATGTGCTTTCATTCTCATCTGGCTGAATAAGCTCAAGCTGCAACGAGCCCATATCAAAAAACGCTAGCTTCGCCTTAGCAGTAGTCGGTTTACCATTACATTCTGTACGTGCCTTCTCATAATCGTCTGTCCAGAAGCTTGTCGGCTGCTCCACACCAAAAAGTTGTGCATACGCCTTGCTTACTTTATCCACATCATGCACCACAAGACCAATTTGCGTTACTACCTGATTTCCTAATAATCCTGACATCTTCATCTCTCCTCAAATATTATTGTGTTGTTGCTCAGCCTTGCGTTAGCTTATTCATCCAGACGACGGCAAGATTCTCGAATAATTAATGTGCTATCACAGGTCGCTTCTTGAAGCTGCTGAGTTGGCTCCTCAATTTGCTTAATCACTAGCTGCATTAACTCCGTAAATAAATACTTAAAATCAACTCTAATTGTCGTTAGCGGCGGATGAAATCTTTCACTAAGCAGGTGATCGTCAAAGCCAATGACAGACATATGCTCAGGGACGTGCAGCCCATGCTTGTGCAAGGCGCGAATTACCCCGAACGCCTCGCTATCGTTAGCAGCAATCCATGCTGTAGGAAGCTCCTTAGCTCCTGTTCCTTGCAAAAATGAATCCATCGCTTCATAGCCAGCATCCTCGTTAAAATCACTAGCTAGCACCCAGCTCTGATTCACTTCCAAGCCATGCTGCCCCATCGCAGACAGAAAGCCTTCATACCGCTGCAATCCAGATAAGCGATTCAGATCACCATTGACGATTCCGATCTTTCGATGCCCTAACCCAATTAAATAAGCGATCGCTTGCTTAATGCCAGAATCATTGTTGAGTTTAGCTGGAATATGATTGGCAAGCCGCTGCTCATTGCGCTCCTGATCAAACACCCCGATCACAAATCCAGCAGCAACAAGCTCATTAATAAATGGCTCATCTCTTTTCAGGGCGATAAATATGCCCCCATCAATACGACGCTGATGGAACATTTCTCGAACATTATGCTGCGTATTCTCATCGTTAATATCACGAATGATATAGGTGAGCACATAATAATTCATATCCGAGGCCGCTTCCATCACACTAGCAATCATCATATTGGTAAGAACATCAACAGCTGCGGAGGTAATAATAAATAAACCGATCGTACGCGAGCCTTTCCCTGCAAGCATTTGCGCTGAAACATTAGGATAGTAATTGAGCTCTTTAATCGCCTTCATAACCTTTTCTCGTGTTTTCGGTGGTACATTGGAGTAGTTGTTAATGACTCTGCTTACCGTACTACGAGAAACACCAGCTAATAATGCTACTTCATTACTATTAATCTTGTCTTTTTTCAATGAAACCTCCTACGATTAGCAGTAACGGATTTCTTGTAAACACGTGTTTATTATTAATTTTAGAACTTGTAATATTCCATTGTCAATGTGCCTCAAACTTATTACTACAATCCATAATTATTGTGCATTTTTCCATATACATAAACGCGCGTTTATGATAACCTGTCGCTGATACAGGTATTACATCATGTCAGTTCGCTTACAACTCACGCAATTAAGCTATCATGCAAGAGGAGGAAGTTTGATTATGCTACGATTAGGTGGACAAGTATTTATCGACAATCAAAACCCAGAGCTTTGGGCTAAAGCGATGCAAGAAGCAGGCTTTCGCGCTGCGCCATGCCCATTTGACGGACAAGATAATGCTCTTATTAAGGCATATCTTGAAGTCGCCAAGCAATATGACATTCTCATTGCCGAGGTAGGAGCTTGGAGCAATCCGATTAGTTTAGATCAAGAAAAAGCTAAGCAAGCAAGAAATTATTGTGCAGAACGACTTGCGCTAGCTGATAAGATCGAAGCGCGTGTCTGCGTAAATATTGCAGGCTCACGCGGAGAAGTATGGGATGGACCACATGAGCTTAATCTAACAGAAGACACCTTCGCTTATATCGTCGATACCGTGCGCTCTATTATTGATGAGGTGAAGCCAACTCGGGCAAAATACGCTTTAGAAATGATGCCTTGGGTTTATCCTAACAGTGCAGACAGCTATGTTAAGCTGCTGCAAGCGATTGACCGACCACAATTTGCCGTTCACTTTGATCCCGTTAATATCATTAACAGCGTCGATACCTATTACAACAGCGATGTGCTCATTCATGATTTTATTGACAAGCTTGGTGAGCATATCGTGAATGTCCATGCCAAGGATATATTGCTGCAGCCTAAGCTTACGATGCATCTTGACGAGGTCGTTCCAGGTCGAGGTAATTTGCGCTATGACGTGTTGCTACAGCGCTTAGATGGGTTGCAACGCGATATTCCGGTTATTATTGAGCATTTGTCGAATAATGAACAGTACAGCGAAGCCGCTGCCTATATTCGTAAGGTAGCATCAGGTCTAAACGTTGATCTGTAATCATTGCAATGTGAAACGTATCCATTCACTATACAAAAACAGCTTCGTTCTGCTTGCAGGCTGCAAGAGAACGAAGCTGTTTTTCTGTAGAATTAGTTATCCATCACTTCACGACGGTTCTTCTTCAACATTTTAGATAGAATCTCGTACATTACTGGTACGATAATAAGCGTTAGTAACGTCGAGCTCGCAAGACCACCGATTACTGTAATCGCAAGACCCTTGGAGATCAAGCCGCCTCCACCGCCAAACAACATCGGAATCATCGCACCAATCGTTGCAATAGCAGTCATTAGAATCGGACGAAGACGTGTTGTTCCTGCTTCTAGAATCGCTTCACGCAATGTTAAGCCATCACGTTCCATATGCAGAATTCGGTCGACGAGAACGATAGCGTTCGTCACGACGATACCGATCAACATCAGTAGACCCATCATAACCTGTACAGATACTGTTTCACCAGCAATATATAGTCCAACGAATACCCCGATAACAGTAAACGGCAATGATAATAGGATAACGAATGGAGCCAATCCTTCACCGAAGGTAACAACTAGAATAAAGTATACAATCGCAATCGCAGCTAGCATCGCTACTCCAAGCTGAGTAAAGGTTTCTTGGATGTCTGCCATTGCACCTGCACTACCTAGCTCAACGCCCTTAGGGAACTCTAGCGCATCGATTTGTTTATTCACATCATTAGATGCTTTAGATACATCATCACCAACAATTGTACCTGATACAGACGCGTAGTATTGACCTTTACTGCGTGCCAACGTGTTTAACGCATAGCCTTCTTCAACTTCAACAAGATCGCCTAGCTTCATCACAGTGCCCATTGCTGTTGGCACAGGAGTTGCAAGTAGATCATCAACCGATTGCGGAAGGTTCACGTCTTTTTGTACTACGACTTCTACTTTATTTCCGTCCTTTTCAAGCGTCGTTAATACGTCTCTTGAATTGTCCGGATAAAGCATCATTACAATTTGACCTGTTGTCAAGCCATATTGTAATAGGTTAGCTTGATCAACATGGAATACGAATTCTTCATAGCTTTCTTCACGAGTTGAAGATACATCCGTTAGATGTGAGCTATTGTTAAGCACATCCTCAACCATAAGCACTGATTTCTCAAGATCTTCTAAGCTTTCACTGTATAATGTGTAGCTGATCTCATTACTAGAGAAGGAGCCCATCATAAAGTTTTGACTTGTCCATCTACCAGGGTGTCCGATCTCAGCAACATATTGCTCAAGCTCGTCACGAACCTCTTGGAAGTTTTTCATGTCATCCTTGAAGATAATATACATGAGCGCTCCACCAGAGCCACCCATCATCATCGTTTGCATATCAGCACTATCTGCTGCTGAAATTGACATCTGCACAATTTCAACATCATCACGCTCTAATAATGTTTGCTCAACCTCAGATACATACTTAATCGTATCTTCTCTTAGTTCACCGGCTTTAGGTGAATACGTAATATACATAACCTTCTCTTCATCACTGCCGAGGAAGCTAACACCAGTTAAGAACGGCAGAATACAGCTTGCACCTAGCAATACTAAGGAGATAATAATTGTAATCGCCTTATGACGTAGTGTCCAATCAAGTGCACCACGGTATTTATTCGCTAATGCACCAGCTTCTTTATGCTTCGATTCTTGCTTTTCTGCATATAGCTTTTTCTTAAACAAGAAATGCGACAATGCTGGTACGATTGTGATCGCTACAAGCAAGGAAGCAAGTAATGCAAATGACATCGTCAACGCAAATGGAACGAACAATTCACCAACCATACCACCTACGAACATAAGCGGAGCAAATACGGCAACCGTTACAAGCGTTGAAGACATGATCGGCTTAAACATTTCAATCGTTGCTTCACGAATTAATGCACGACCGTTCAGCTTCTCTTCCTTGAGATGCAGACGTCGATAAATATTTTCCACTACGACGATCGAGTCATCAATAACACGTCCGATCGCTACCGTAATCGCACCTAGCGTCATAATGTTTAACGTAATATCTAGCCAGTTCAGTATGAGCAACGCCATAAATACGGAAACTGGAATCGATACGATCGCAATAATCGTTGACTTGAAATCACGTAGGAACAATAGAATAATAAGAACCGCAATGATACCACCAAACAAAGCCTTTTCAACCATCGTAAATACCGACTCTTCAATCGGCTCACCTTGGTCAAGCGTCGTTTCAACAACAAGTCCGGACAATCTCTCTTGCTCATCCTTCATCAAGTCCTTCACAGCATTTACAACAGTAACTGTGTTAGCATCCTGTGCTTTAACAACTTGAATCGCGATCGCATCTTCACCGTTAGTACGAGAAATAGATTTAACCTTACCAACCAACTCTATCTCAGCAAGCTCGCTTAGCTTCGTGAATGGCATTGGATGCTGCTCATTCGGAGTAACTGGAATAAGCATCTCCTGCAATTGCTCTAGCGTTGTAAACTTACCATCTACCGCAATCGCTTGCTCAGCTTCAGCAAATTCAAACAATCCAAGCGAAGTGTACATATCACTTGCTTTAATCATATTGGAGATTGTCTCCTCAGTTACACCAAGGCTCTCCATTTTTTCTGTATTATAAGTAAGCTCTACCTCTTCAATATGCTGCCCCGTAATCGTAGCAGAAGCAACACCCTCAATCTTTTGCAGCTTAGGAAGAATAATATCCTCTACTGTGCTAGTCAGTTCCACAATATCCTCATTGGTACTGCTAATGCTTAAAGCTAGTACAGGCATCATATTCATACTAATTGCTGTAACCATTGGCTCCTGAACATTGTCAGGTAAAGCAATGTCATCAAGCGCAGATTTCAATTCGCGCTTTGCTTCATCCATATCAGTGTCGTAATCATATTCAACAGTCAAGCTTGCCATGCTTGAATATGAATTAGACATTACTGTTTTAACGCCACTTAAATTCTCCAGCGTTTTTTCAAGCGGAATACTAACCTCATTCATAACCTTTTCAGCGGTTGCGCCTGGATAAACGCTCATCACCATTAAGTACGGTATTGAAATATCAGGAATCGTCTCCATCTTCATTCGAGCGGAGGAATACATCCCTGAAAATAATACAATTAAGGTGAGTAGCCAAACTGCTAGCTTATTGCGTACAACAAAATTTACAATAGACCTCACAAATCCACCTATCCTTTCTTGACTATATCTAATCTGTTATTTATAATAATGACCAATCAGTCAGTTGTCAACTTGGACTTAGGTCGGGGAGTGAAAGTATGTCGAAAAAAGCATTAATTATCGAGGCGGCCATTGAGCTCTTTGCACAAAAAGGCTACGAATCCACGTCAATTCAAGAAATTACCGAGCTCTGCGGAATTTCTAAAGGTGCATTTTATTTAAGCTTTAAATCAAAGGAAGAGCTGTTTCTTTCTATAATAGATCATGTAGTTGTTGAAGTTGGTAACGCAATTGACCAAGTGGTCAAAAGTGATATAGATGCTGAGCAGAAGCTTTATTTTTACTTTTCTCATCTATTCCAGTTTTTACTCTCACAACGCAGCTTAGCTAAAATTTTCAGCTCGGAGAGACCTCGTCAGGTTGAAGATCAGCTGCTGCATAAGCTGCATTACTATGACAAGCAGTTTTCTCAATCTTTTCTTAAACTGTTTGAAGCGCAGTACGGCGATGCGATTGCTGAGACAAAATATGATCTGGTTTTATGTGTGAAGGGTCTGCTTACAAGCTATAGCGAATATGTACTGTTCCAACAGCATGACATTAATATACCAAACCTAACACAAAGCCTTGTCGATAAAATTAATGTGCTTGCACAATACTCGACGAAAGCATTTGTTACGAAGGAAATGTTCGAAAGACGCGGCATCTGCCACTCAGTTCCGATACCAATGGAGGAAATTCAACAAAAGATCCAAAAAGCGATCTCTCAGGCAGAGGATAAGCTGGAGAAAGAGTCGCTTATCATATTGCAGCAGCAGCTACAAAGTAGTACGCCAAGTGATGCCATGATCATAGGTATGCTTAACAATTTGCGAGATTTCCCAAGCGCACGGGATGTTATTATTGCATTGCAAAATTATCAGACACGGGTCACGGGTTGATATTGATACTTAATTAATACTTAAATTAATGCTTAATACCCTTTAATAACTGCTAAATAAGCTGTTGTCCGCTGCTCACGCAACTAGACAGTTTCCTCTTTTTTGCAACAATCTATTTACGAGAGCAGCTTCAATCAGTTTCTTTTTTTCGCACACTTCATATTTTTGTCACATTTGATACATTTGTTATGTTAATTGTTAATAGATATAGATAACTCCCCCGACTACCTCTAACATGAGCCTTTCAATCATATATGAGCTTTAATGTGCATCCTATGAATTCATAAGAGCATATCAAATCCGCTTATGATAGAGTTACTGCCTAATAAGATAATCCGTTCTGTTTAAATGAAATTAAAATTAAAATTGTAATGTACGGGTGATTTGATCCTGATAATCGAATATGGAGGTGACTTAAATTTATTGATTCGTAGTTACGATCAGTTCAGTTCCCCGTCAAATAGATAAATTGAGAAGGATTATATGGAAATTAAATGAAATATAGTTTATATGATCTAAACTATTTTTCTCCTTAGTAAAACTTCTGCATATTAAGAGGAGGAAATTAGTATGAAGAAAAACATTAAAGTTGTCTTAGCCGTTACTTGCCTGTTTCTGGCGTTCAGCAGCACTGCTTCTGCTTGGAGCTATAGCAATTATAACTATGGCAGTTATGTTCCTAAATCTGGAAGTGGGATGCAGTCTACATTTCTCACCGGAAGTACTTATCAACTTGATACTTGGGTTTACTTTCAATTTGATAGTCACAATGTAGCCAATATTTTGGATTACAACAATGGTAACGATAATCCAGGAACGGCATGTGATAACAAAAAAGCCTATGTAACAATAGATCAGACTGCGATTCCCGACTCATGGGATTTAGAAATCGACGCTTATTATGTCAATACAAACTTGCCTAATCCGAAGATTGATATCGAAGACAATAATTTTTTTGGAGAGAATGATGAGTCCGAAGTGACGGTTTTAGGTACTGTTGAAGCTGATACACTCTACTATATGGAAACCGTATGGAATGATTATCGAGATGGTGATTCTGGCGATAGTGGAAAAATTCAAGCTCAATTTGCCATGAGTACAAAAGGTCTAAGTGACTATAATAACTGTGTACAATCTTCTGTAGTTCAACATACATTTACTTATGGTGACAATTTAGGTATTTTCTCGTCCTCTTCTCCTCTTATTTCAACATTTGAATCCTTACCAACAGAAAATACAGCTGCAATATCGGAAATAAACTATATTGATAATTATGCAGCAAAAGGTTTTGACCCTATTGCTAAATACGAAGAAATCTCTAAAGATGTAGTTTCTTTTAGCAAGTTTGTTAAAGAAAGTCGTGACAACCTTTCTGCGCTCGATGATAGTAAAATTGATGATATTGCTGTAACAGTGAGCTTTCCCAAAGCTGTTTCTTTTGAAGTACTTTCAGACTTTGTAAAAAAACATAATATAACCATAGAACAGATACATGCAAGAGGAATTGATGTAGCAGGTGATCGACTAACATTTGCTATCAAAGGCCTTAAAGAAGTAGTATTGAATGAGCAACACAGCGATGTTAATTTCAAAGGATATATCAATCTTCAAGGTCATATTAATTCAGAATCAATTGCAGGTTTATTGAAAGATCAACTAGCCTACGTAGTGGATGCGAGTGGTGACGATACTTTTACAGGTGAGCAAGATGTATTTGCTCATCCAGTATCATGGTTGTTAGAGGACATTGGTGATAAGCCGCTTTATTAACAACAAACACCAATACTCCCATACCTAACATAAGGGGGTAAGAAGAGGTTGCTTTATGGAATAATCACCTTTACTTCGATCGTCCTATTAGTTGTTTATTTAATAAAAATTAGATTCTCATTTAGCTTAACGTTAGGGATTGCTATTTCCTGTTTATTTTCAATAGTTGCATCAATCTGCCTATCACAAAACTATACTCATAGTCTTATCCCAACTGTTAATGATGGTATAGGACTTTCAAACACTGTTGCCTATCTCCTTATTGGTGAAGACAGATGGACACCCGAGCAATTTAGAATTTACTATCATGGTTCGGTTTATGTAACATTGTTTCTCATTTTGTTATTAATTGTCACAATAATCTATGAAGCAGGTAAGCTTCGCAAAATTAAAAATTAGTCTACTAAAGGGCAGCTCAACTTATTTGAGCTGCTTTTACATTGCTTCTCGATGTATTGGGATTAAACTTTGTCGGTTAAGATATGAACTGAGGAAGATGGTTTAGAGCGTTTCGTTTGTTTATGGTTACGTGTCTATTCTTTATGATAGTCTTATAATATACTTTGTACATCTGAGTATAATAAATTCGAATCATCTTGAATTGAGGAGCTGAACTCTTTTGACGTATATCGATAAACCTTATGCTATTAAAGGTCTTGAATTAAAAAATCGTATTGTAATGGCGCCGATGTGTCAGTATTCAGTGGAAGCGAATGACGGTATTCCTACCGAATGGCATAACATTCACTATGCTTCTCGTGCCATTGGTGGAACGGGCTTAATTATTGTCGAAATGACCAATGTCGAGCCACGCGGTAGAATTACTAATCGTTGTCTAGGGTTATGGTCAGACGAGCATATGCCAGCCTTCAAAAACCTTGTTGATACGGTGCATCGTTATGGCGCAAAAATCGGTATTCAAATTGCCCATGCTGGTCGTAAAGCTCAGGATGCACCACTTCCGGTTGCGCCATCTAGCATCTCTGTATCGCATGACGATACAACGCCAAAACCATATGCGTTAACGACAGCGGAAGTTGAAGAAATGGTGTTACGTTACAAGGAAGCTGCGCAGCGTGCCGTTGCTTGTGGGTTTGATTGCATTGAGCTGCATGGTGCACATGGCTACCTTATTCATCAGTTCCACTCCCCTGGGATTAATAAACGCGACGATCAATATGGCAAGGATCTCGCTTTATTCGGTGAGCAGGTCGTGCAAGCTGTTCGCAGCGTTATGCCAGATGATATGCCGTTATTATTCCGCATATCCGCGATGGAATATATGCAGGATGGCTATGATGTCAACCATGCGATCGACATCTCCAAGCGCTACTTAGCAGCAGGTGTAGACTGCTTCCATGTTTCTTCTGGTGGAGAAGGTCCTGTCTCTGTCGTTCAGCCAGGTAGTCACGCTGCCTATCAGGTTCCTCTAGCCAAAGCCTATAAGGAGGCATTCCCTGAGGTACCGATTATTGCTGTTGGTAAGCTAGAGCAAGCTGAGGTTGCTGAAGCCGTATTAGCACAGGGCGATGCAGATCTTATCGCAATCGGTCGAGGCATGCTGAATGACCCGTACTGGGCACTGCATGCGATTAAGCAAGTCACTGGCAGCATTACACCGCCTACGCAGTATGTACGTGGTATGTAACGGTATTTCCATCATCTAATAGCTAGGCTTGCCTGTTATCACTAAAGAAGCCGTATGCAGCATGTGCTGTATACGGCTTCTTCTTTATGTTATGCTGCTCTAACCAACTAGCGGAATAACAATCGCTCCGTATGCAAATGCTGCAACGACGACGATTGCTGGGTGAATTTTTTTAATTGCCATCGCCCACCAAGCGACAAGCGCTAGCAGCACCGTCTGAATCCAGCCTATATCAATGACGGAATCATCAACCATCTCCCATGTTAGTACAAGCATAAGTACCGCAATGACAGGCTGCACGAAAAGCCCAATCCCCTTAACAGCCTTAGAATCGCGATACTTTCTTAACACCTTAAGCATCACAATAAGCGCTAAAATCGATGGTACGATTGTAGCGATAAGTGCGATGAAGCTCCCCAGTATCCCCCCGCCGCTGTAGCCAACATATGCCGCTATTTTTGTAGCAATCGGTCCTGGCAGCGCATTACCTAACGCGATAATATTAGAAAACTCAGCCTGCGAGACAATATTATAGCGCTCCACCACTTCCTCATAAATGAGCGGGATGGACGCTGGACCTCCGCCATAGCCCAGAATATTTGAAACAAGAAAGGCAAGAAATAACCGTAGCAGCTCTATCCAATCCATAATTATTGCCCCCCTTGCCCTTGTGAATTACGGCGAGCCTGAAATTTAACCTGTAAGGCATAATGAAAGCTACCGTATAGCATAAAGAGCACGATAACGATTGCTGGATGCAGATCAAGCCATGTTAGCAAGGATAATGCGATTGCAAAGCTTACAATCCCCACAACAATACCTAAGCCTTTAAATGCTTTCTGTGCAAATTCGTACGCCATCATCCCCAGCATTACCGCTACAACAGGAACAACTGCGCTTATCATCCCCTGCACGATGGGAGAACTGCTAAACAAGCTAACCATCGACATTAATAGCACCATCGCTACGGAGGAAGGTAGAATATGAGCGACTACTGCAACGATCGCTCCTAATGTCCCTTTTAATTGATAGCCTAAATAACCAGCCATTTTCGTAGCAATTGGACCTGGCAGAGTATTCGCAAGCACGAATATTTCACCAAACTCCTCATCGCTTAACCAACGATATTGCTGAACAGCTTCATGGCGAATGAGTGGAATAACGGAAGGGCCTCCACCAAACCCGATAATGCCTGTTTTCAACATCGCCCAACATAATTGTCCGTATTGATTTGTCATTTATTTTGCTCCAATCTCGATCGATCGTGATTCGTATTCGTATGTATCCTTTTATATATTATAATAGAACGCGGACTTGTCATAGCTTAATTGAAATACTCATAGTTCAACCCACTTACGGTCATGCTACAATTAAGGGTATGATATTTGAGGAATTTAATTTAAAGGGGCTTAGCATGGTTAAACGAATCATATCTGTTCTACTATCATTAGCTGTCATTATTTCTTTTATGTTATTTGTAAAATCGGTGCTTACGATTAATGCATCGTTGCAAGAGCTAGAACAGAATAACTTAGCAACCCAGCAGCAAAAAAGGATCATCTTAATTGCTCAAGAATTAGATACGCCATATTGGAAGCTGCTTGAGCAAGGGGCAAGGAATCAATCTGAGCAATATCAATACTTGCTGCAATATGTAGGTCCGATTCGCTATAATGCACAGGAACAGCAACGCATGCTGCAAAAGGCCATTGCCTCACAACCTCAGGGCATTATTGTGCAGGGCCTAAGTATCCACGAGGACTTAATTGCAGAGGCACAGCGTAAAAATATACCGGTTGTTACCGTAGATATTGATGCACCGAACAGTTCAAGAATTGCGTATGTCGGAACAGACAATAACGCAGCAGGTGAGCAGCTCGCTCAACTAGTTATGCAACGTATAGGATCAGAAGCGAAGGTTGGCATTATTATTGGTAGTGAGGAAGCTGAGAACCAGCTGTCTCGCTTACAAGCTTTTCAAGCTGCCTTAACGACATCACCACTCGTGCAAATTGTTGACAAGCGCACCTCGAATATTTCGCGATTGCAGGCAGCCAAGATGACGGTTGAGATGCTGGAGCAGCAGCCCGACATCAATGTCATTGTTGGGTTAAGCGGACTTGATGCAGTTGGTATTATCGATGGATTAGATGCGCTGCAGCGAGATAATGTGCTTGTTTTCGGCTTTGATAATTTGTCCAATACCGAGGTTTTAATACAGCAGGGACGGATCGAAGGCAGCATCGTTCAGCAGCCGTATATCATCGGCAAGCAAGCGATTGAAACCTTATACAGCTATTACAATGGACATCCTTATCAAGAGCAAATCTTTGTACCGACAACAGAGCTAAGCTCCGATATTGCGGAGGACAAGCCATGAAAATTCGCCATCTGTTGTTTATTGTTATTCCGTTATTATTTATAGCTCTTAGCGCAATTAGTCTATTGCTGTTTAATAGCAGCCATCGTGTTAACGAAAGCTATGCACAGTTCCAAGCGCGCTTACTGCTTTATGAGACGATCAATGAGCAGGCGCAGCAAAGCGTGAAGTTGGCTGACCAATGGCTAAATTATCGCCAAATCCAGCTATTAAGCGATCTTCAGGACAGCAGCGCCGGGCTAGCTGCTTCACTAGAGCAAGCACAGAACGATTATCCAGCAGGTAATGCCGTAGCAGATGCATTAAGCTTGCAGCAGTTAATTATATCCTTCCAGCAGATTGAGCAGCATTTTTTAAGTACAGCAGCTGAGGAAGACACGTTACTTCTACGAGGCTATCTTGACGAGGCGCAGCAGCTTGCCTCCTTTATATCTCAGGAATGCTATACCTTAATCGGGTTAGAGCTATCCAGCTATCAGGATCGCTATAATATCATTTTGCAGCAAGTTGCCAATATGCGTGTAGCAGGCATTGTCCTGTTACTTAGCATGCTACTACTCAGCTTATGGCTGGCATACATCATATCGAAAAGTATATCTACGCCAATTCAGCAGCTGGTGACGACCGCAGAAGGAATTTCCCAAGGGAATTTGGATCAGCAAATTACCCAGTATCATAAAAAAAGTGATTTTTACAGCTTAGCTAATGCTTTTACGCATATGCAAACCGCCCTTAAAGAGCAGATCGCTACCGAGAAGCAAGCGCTGGAAAAGGACAAGCAATTGAAGGAAATGGAGCTTGAGGTGCTAAAAAGTCAGATCAATCCTCATTTTCTATTCAATTCCTTAAATGTTGTTTCCAAACTAGCTTTAATTGAGGGTGCAGAGCAAACTAGCGATCTTACCGTTGCGATCTCTAATCTGCTACGCTATAACTTAAAGCAGCTTGATACACCTGTACCGCTGCGTGACGAAGTAAAGCATGCAAACGATTATGTTTACATACAGCAAGCACGTTATCGCGACCGTGTACAGTTTCAGCTGGATATCGACCAGAACCAGCTTGACACCACGGTGCCAGTGCTTACCTTGCAGCCTATATTAGAAAATATATTTGTGCATGGGATTGAACAGCTTGAGCATGGCGCGAGGATTACGCTGCGGATTTATGGAGATGATCAGTATACGTGGATTACGATTTCTGATAACGGTAAGGGCATGGATGAGGAAACGGTAGAACAGTTGCTGCAATATCAACAGGGCTTTCGCAGTAGCAAGCCGGCTCCAACAGGACAATCTACAGGACTGGGCACACATAATGTATTCCGACGGCTACAGCTATTGTATGGAGATCAGCACGGAGTAGAGATTGAAAGTAGATTAGGTGAAGGCACGGCAATTACATTGCGCATTCCAAGGGGTGTTTGAAGCAAGATTATGCTTACGACGTGCGTTTCAGGCCGAGCCTGAACCAAGGTTATGCTTACGACGTGCGTTTCAGGCCGAGCCTGAACCAAGGTTATGCTTACGACGTGCGTTTCAGGCCGAGCCTGAACCAAGGTTATGCTTACGACGTGCGTTTCAAGCTACGCTTGAAACGCTTTAGGAGGGGAAGTTATGTATCGCATATTAGTCGCTGATGATGAGGCTTTAGAGCGCGAAGGGATGCGCTGGATCATTAGCAATATGATGCAGCAGCAGATCACTGTAATCGAAGCCGAAAACGGGCGTGAGGCGCTGCAGCTAGCAAGCATTCATAAGCCGCATATTGTGTTTCTAGACATTCGTATGCCAGGTATGGATGGCTTAGAAGCGCTTCGCGCCATTCAACAGCTTAACCCTCATACAAAGTTTGTGTTAGTTACAGCTTACGAGAGCTTTGACTATGCACAAGAGGCTGTTCGTCTCGGCGCAAAGGACTATATTGTTAAACCAGCGAAGCGACAAGAGATCGTTACGTTAATTGAGCGGCTTATTCAAGAAATCCATCAGGAGCAGCAGGAGCATTTACAGTTGGTGGAGCATAAAGAGCGGATTAATAAGCTGCTGCCATTAGTAAAGTCAGAGCTAGCCCTTCGTCTTATTGCTAATGCAATTGATGAACAGGAAATTGTAAATATGGCCGACTCCCTAGAAATCACACCTGCTTTATTATGTGCAATCGTTGTTGCGTTACCTCACGGAGAGCAGCATCGCAAGCTGCTGGAGCAACAAACGCAACAGCTGGTGGAAAAGCTAGAGCTACAGTTAAGCCATCCACATTTCCATGTTATTAGTAGTCCATTTGTTAATGAGCATATTGTGCTGTTTATTACTTCAGATATGAACGATGACAAAGCAATACCGAGGCTACTAGACTATGCTAGCTCTGTTAGCACAGGATTAATTAGCAAGTACGAACAAGCCATTCCGCAGCAAGGCATTCATATTGGGGTCGGGAATGTTCATGAAGGCGTTGCAGGAGCACGTCGCTCCTATTATGAAGCGGTATTTGCATCGACTACGGCAGTGGAACGAGGACAAATTTGCCTATTTCAACAAATCGAGCATCTGCATCCGCAGCCACATCTCATTCCTAAAAGAGAGCAGTATGCCTATGTTCAGCAAGCCATTGCACTCATTCAGCAGGAGCGTGAGCAGCAAACATTCTCGATTGTTGATGCAGCCGTTCATTATATCGAGCGCTTTTATCAACGAGATCTATCGCTGGAGGATGTAGCAGAGCATGTTCATCTTAACCCATACTACTTTAGCAAAGTATTCAAGCAGCAAACAGGCGAGACATTCATTGATTACATTACACGGATTCGAATTGAAAAAGCTAAGCAGTGGATGGCATCTAAGGATTTAAGCCTTAAGGAGATTTGTCACCTTGTCGGCTATAATGACCCTAACTATTTCAGTCGCGTATTCAAAAAAGTAACCGGCAAGACGCCAACAGCATATCGCACAGCACAGGAAGCTGGAGAAATCGACGCTTAAAAATGTGCTAGTATAAAACAAATTAGTGAAGACTTTTCATGCTTTTGTCCAATTCCGCACATGATACAATCAGCTAGTACTTACATCTAAGAAGCATGACATGTGCTGGAAAGGAATTTTTATGACAACAACGCAACAACATTCTAGCCTAAAATTCGTTACGCTTATTTCCATTGTTGCCGCGATTGGCGGCTTATTATTTGGCTTCGATACGGCTGTTGTATCAGGAGCAATCGGCTTTATGGAGGAACGCTTTAGCTTGAATGATTTCCAAGTAGGCTGGGCTGTTTCTAGCTTAATTGTCGGCTGTATTGTCGGCGCTGGGTTTGCTGGTGTGCTAAGTGATAAGTTCGGTAGAAAACGTGTACTGATCGTTGCTGCCCTATTATTTATCATCAGCTGCATCGGTTCAGCTATCCCTGAAAGCTTCAGCGGCTATATTGTCGCACGTATTATCGGCGGTTTAGGCATCGGCTTAACCTCTACACTTTGTCCGCTTTATAATGCGGAGATCGCACCAGCTCGTTACCGCGGACGCTTGGTAGCACTGAATCAGCTGGCAACCGTAACAGGGATCTTCGTCGTTTATTTCGTCAATCTTTGGATCTCTAATAGCGGTGATCATGCATGGCAGGTTGAAAGCGCGTGGCGCTGGATGTTTGGCGTAGGTTCAATTCCTGGTTTGATTTTCTTAATTGCCCTATTCTTCGTACCTGAAAGCCCTCGTTGGCTTATGAAGCAAGGCAAACGTGAGCAGGCTCTAGCTATTCTTAACAAGGTTCATGGCAGTGAAATGGCTCAACATGAAGTATCAGAAATCGAACAATCCTTTAAACAGAAAAAAGGTACGTTCAGTGCGCTATTTAGTAATCCAGCTCTTCGAGCAGCACTAGTTGTTGGTGTTATTCTTGCTGTTATGCAACAGGTAACAGGTATTAATGCCGTTATGTATTATGCACCTGAGATCTTTAAGCAAGCTGGTGCTGGCACAAACGCAGCGCTTATTCAAACGATTCTAGTAGGCTTTGTCAACTTCCTGTTTACAGTTATATCTATTTATTTAATTGATAAACTGGGACGTAAGCAACTGCTACTTATCGGTTCAGCAGGTATGGCGATCAGCTTAATTGTCATTAGTATCACCTTCCAATCGATTGAATCAACTAGTACATTATTGCTTGTTTTCGTACTGATCTATGTCGCTTCCTTTGCGATCTCGCTTGGGCCAGTAGTATGGGTTATTATGTCTGAGATATTCCCTAACCATGTACGTGGTATTGCCACTGCGATCGCATCCATGTCTTTATGGATTGCAGATTATGTTGTTTCTCAATCGTTCCCGTCGCTAATTTCATCAATTGGTCCTTCGATTACATTTGCCGTTTTCGCAGCACTTTCAATCTTCACCTTCTTCTTCTCATGGAAAAAGGTGCCTGAAACAAAAGACGTCGAGCTTGAGCAAATTGAGAAGCTATGGCAGCCAGCAAAATAACTTAAATTTTAGATAAAAATACGGACTGATCGTATCCTCAGCTTGAGAATATGACCAGTCCGTATTTTGCTTATCGTCACATCATCTACCTACTAAAAGCTTGAGTGGGAGATACTCGGCGATACTTGGCTATGATACCGTAACGCGGAGCTATAACAAAGCTGATCATAAAGATGATCCCCGTAGCAAACGCCATTGCCCCTGAGATCGAGGTGTCTAGCCATAGCGCACCGTAATAACCACCCCATGCTGAGATTACTCCAAAGCTGCAGCTAAGCACAAGCATGACAGATAATTTGTCTGTCCACAAATAAGCAGCAGATGCTGGTGTGATAAGCATCGCAACGACCATAATCGCTCCAACCGCATCAAATGCCGCAACACTCGTTAACGATACAAGTGTCATAAACAAATAATGCATTAACGTAACAGGAATCCCGATACTCGCCGCAAATATTGCATCGAATGAAGTTAGCTTCCATTCCTTATAGAAGAGCAGCAACACAAGCAATATGACAATTAGCACCGCACTTAAGCTAACGACAGCCCAAGGTACAGCTCCAAGTAGCGGCAACTGAACGGTATTCCACGGAATAAAGGTGATCTCTCCCATGAGAGAGTGCTGTATATCAAGATGGGCGTTGCCTGCCTTCGTAGCAATTAATATGACCGCTATCGCAAACAGCGTTGTAAAAACAATGCCGATTGATGCTTCCTGCTGCACGCCAAGCTGGTTAAAGGCTTGCACCAGCAGCGCAGTAGCAAGACCTGCCACAATCGCCCCAATAAACATATGAATGCCGCTAAGCTGTAAAGTAATGAGATAGGCTACAACTATGCCTAACAGCACTGAATGGCTTATCGCATCTGCCATCATCGCCATACGACGTAATATAAGCAATACACCAACTAAGCCGCAGCACACACCAACTAAGGATGCCGTTAATAAGATCCACATCGAATAGCTCATTGGTGTGCCCCCTCTCCCAGCTCACTAGCAATCACTGCTTTTAGTGCATACTTCTGCTTCTCTATCGTTTTACGACGACGATAATACCATACGGTGACTAGACCTTTACTAGTACCAAACAATAAGGAGACAACAAAAAGTGCAGCAGCCGTTACAACAATAAATGGACCCGTTGGCCAGCCCTTGCCCCAAGTACTGATAAGTGTGCCCAATACGCCAGCACCTCCGCCAAAGCAGACCGACAGTAAAAGCATGATGCTAAAGGAATTGCTCCAATACCTCGCGCTTACTGCTGGAATAATCATTAAGGCCGCTAGCAGAATGACCCCTACAGCTTGAATGCCAACGACAACGACAAGCACAAGCAATGCCGTATAGAGGCTGTTCATCATTTTCACAGAAAAGCCCAGTCCTTGCGCATAGCTAGCGTCAAACAGCGTAATCTTCCACTCCTTCAGCAGCAGCACGACAATGAGCAGCACAATACCAGCTACAAGCATCATCGTTACTACATCGCTTTGCACCATTGCTGCCGCTTGCCCGAATATAAAATGATCAAGTCCACTTTGTCCACCGCCTGGCATACGGTTAGCAAAGGTAAGCAGCATAATACCTAAGCCAAAAAATACCGACAACACAATGCCCATTGCCGCATCCTCCTTCACCCTAGAAGAACCCCGTATCGTTTGCACAAGCCATGCTCCAACTAATGCGCTAATAGCAGCAGCAAGCAGCATGATCGGAAGCTGCTTGCTGCCTACGATCATAAAGCCTATAACGACACCTGGCAGCGCAGCATGTGATAAGGTATCGCTCATTAAGCTTTGTCTTTTCCAATAAGACAGTACGCCGACCGCACCTGCAGCCATACCAAGTAATAGCGTACTAAGCAAAACCCACTGTGCATTATAAGAGAGCAGATTCATTGCTACACCTTCTCCCTCAGCCAGCGTAATGCCCCGCCATATGTTTTAACTAATTGGTCGGTCGTAAAGACATCACCCGTTGCACCGTGTGCGATCACCGTACGATTTAGTAACAGCACATGATCGTAATAATCCTCCACCGTCTGCAGGTCATGATGCACAACGATAACGGTGCGCCCACGATCTCTGAGCTGCTGCAGTGTATTCATAATAATATGCTCTGTAGCAGCATCTACCCCAGCTAACGGTTCATCAAGAAAGTATATATCTGCATCCTGTACAAGCGCGCGCGCTAAAAATACACGCTGCTGCTGCCCGCCCGATAACTGACTAATTTGACGATTAGCATAAAGCTCCATTCCCATTGAGCGCAGCGCCTCCATCGCCTGCTCGCGATGACCCTTGCCTGGGCGCTTAAGCCAGCCAATGCTACCGTATAAGCCCATCATCACCACATCTAACGCATCGGTAGGAAAATCCCAATCCACTGATCCTCGTTGGGGAACATAGCCAATCCGTTTCTTCACAGCTTGGTAGCGCTGACCCCAGAAGGCAACTTCTCCAGAGCTGCGAGGATGCAAGTCTAGCATGCTTTTAATAAGCGTTGATTTTCCCGCTCCGTTCGGCCCAACAATCGCCGTCAACGTTCCTGCATTCACGTCGAAATTCACATTCGATAATACTTCTGATTTACGATAAGCTGCATTCATGTCATTCACTGTAATGACAGCACTCATCCTACTCTCCCCTTCCGAGCAGCCCGTTCATTATCGTCGTTACATTATGTGCATACATTCCGAGATAAGTGCCTTCAACTGTTCCTTCTGCACCCATCGCATCAGAATATAGCTCGCCTCCTAACACGACCTCCAGTCCATTCTTCTTCGCACCTTCAATAACCGCTTGAATGCTCGCTGGGTTAATGCTGCTTTCGATAAATACTGCCGGCACAGCATGCTCAATGAGCAAATTAATCGTATTCTCAATATCGCTTAGACCGATTTCATCCTCCGTACTCAAGCCCTGCAAGCCAATCACTTGGATATCATACGCTCTGCCAAAATAACCAAAGGCATCATGCGCCGTTACGAGAATTCGTTGCTCATCACCAATTTCCGCCAGCTTCTCTTTATTGTCGGCATGCAGCTCATCGAGCTGGGTAAAATATTGCTCCATGTTGTCTCGCAGCTGATCCTCATGCTCCGGCACAAGCTTAATGATTTCCTCTACCGCTGCGTGTAGTGCACTTTTCCAAATTGGAATGTCAAACCATATATGCGGATCAATTGCGCCTGTCGTCTTATCCTTAAGCAGCTGCTCCTCAGGGACCGTTTCACCTATTGCGATAACAGGCTTCGAAGCTTCCATCTGCTGAAACGCTGTAAGCATATTCGCTTCAAGATGCAGACCACTATAAACAATCATGTCACTCTCATCTAGCTTCTTAATATCTCCGGTTGTTACTTGATACAGATGCGGATCAACTCCGGTGCCGATTAGGCCTATAACCTCAATGTACTCACCACCAATAACCGATAACGGCTCAGCGATCTGAGCTATTGTAGCGACAACCTTTAACCGTTTATCGCTATTGCCCCCCTGCTGTTGTCCAGTACTGGACTGACAGCCGGATAGTACAAGACACGTAATTATGACAACAAGCAAGTAGCTGATCTTTAGATTTTGCAATTTCAGTTTCATCTCCATCACCTTTCCCCATTTATTTCTACATTTAGTATATGCAGAGTTTTTCCTTTATGCAACATTTTTAAATTTAAACAACTTTAATTGTCTAAGGAAACATTAATAGCTAAGAGAAACTTTCATAGTTAAAGGCAACTTTTGATTTGAACTCTCTGTAGAATAAGAATAGAAGCCCAGTTAAGCTTCTCTCGGCTCGTAACGCACAGCAAAAAGACATGCACAATTAGTCGCGCATGCCTCTTTACACACTTGTATCTAATAATCAACTACATTCTGTATTACAACTCAATAACAATTTTTTGCTCGCTGGATTGAACAATAGCCTCTAGCACCTGCTGATTACGATAGCCATCCTCTACTGTAGGAAGCGTGTCATCCGCTGTACCATCAAGTAACGCTAAAAATTGCTCATACTGCTTAAGCTTATGCTGCTGCGGTACATCAATAATTTGCTTCACAAATTGATCTGGTGCCTCCTCCTTAATCCAAATGATTTGGTCTGGATTGACGGTAGAGCCATGCAGTGTTCCGAAATCTCCGTACACTGACACCTCATGCTGGTTACCTGAGCCAACTGCATTGCGTGTCGTATGGAATATGCCCATCACATCACCAGTCATAACTGCTTGGAAGCTAGCATAATCATCCACCTCAACTTTCACCGGCTGCTTCGTTACCGGATGAATACGTTCTGGAATGATCGTTTTCATCTGCGCTGACAGCCCTTTAAACTCTCCGAACAAGAATCTTGCCATATCAATCATATGAGAGCCGAGATCGCCGAGTGTGCCTGTTCCAGTAATCTCTTTATCAAATCTCCATATATACGGTGTCCTTACTGTACCCCAGCCCTGTAGATACTGAATAGAAAAGCTACGTACCTCACCGATGCTGCCATTCTTAATTAACTCTCTTATATAACGAAATCCCGGTGTATAGCGATAGCTAAAGCCAATCATTGCTGGAATAGGCTTTTGTTGAAATTGTTCAAACACGTGCTGTGCTTCTTCTATCGTTCTTGTGAATGGCTTCTCGCCTAGAAATGGCTTACCCACTTCGATACAAGCTGCCATAATATCCGCATGAATATTATTCGGTGTTACCGAAACGACCGCCTCTACATCTGAATCACCAACTAATTGCTTGTAGTCGCTATACCGCTTGGAATTATCAATGCTTAACCGCTCACCAAATTCATCTAGTGCTGAGGGATTAATATCGCTGATGGCTACAATTTCAAAGCGCTCCAGCTCTTTAATCCAATTCAGATGGGAATGTGCCATGCCGCCTAATCCAATTAAGCCAATGCGATGTGTTTTCATGATCTGTTCCTCCTATTTGCTCCCAATGACTTCTAATGGAGTGGCATTCCCGTATACTGGTAGCTCACGTTTTACAGGGGCTGCCCATTTTACAGCATTGATAATAACCTGCTGAATCTGCTCATTGTGGTAGGTAGGGTACGTCTCATGTCCTGGACGGAAATAAAATACCTTACCGCTGCCTCTTGTATAGGTGCATCCGCTGCGGAAGATTTCTCCACCTTCAAACCAGCTGACAAAGATTAGCTCGTCTGGATTCGGAATATCAAAATGCTCGCCATACATTTCTTCCTTCTCAAGCTCGATGTATTCGCCAATTCCTTCTACGATGGAATGTCCAGGAGCTACCACCCATAGACGCTCACGCTCATCTGCCTCGCGCCATTTCAGCGCACAGCTCGTGCCCATTAAGGCCTGAAAAATTTTAGCGTAATGACCAGAATGAAGCACAATTAGTCCCATGCCATTCAGTACACGCTGCTTCACCTTTTCTACGATGTCATCCTGTACTTCTCCGTGAGCTAAATGCCCCCACCAAATTAATACGTCTGTGCCTTGAAGTACTTCATCACTCAAGCCGTGCTCCGGCTCATCTAATGTTGCAGTGCCTGTCTCAAAGCCAGCCTTGCTTAAAAATGATTCGATCGCTCCGTGAATTCCTTCAGGGTAAATTTCTCGTACAACTGGATTTTTAAACTCATGTCTATTCTCGTTCCATACCGTTACCTTCACCATGTCACTCTCTCCTCAATTTCGTCAATTGTTGTCTATAAGTTGTGCCTCGCAGAAAGTCCACGAGGCACGACATCACTCATTACTCAACGCTCATATAACGCTCATATGCATCTTCATAAATCTTAATCAGCTGTGGTAGTCCCATATCGTTCAGCTGCTTAATATAAGCATCCCAGCCGCTATCAATATCACCCTTTGTTACCCACTGTGCACGAGTGCTGGAAATATAGCTATTAATATCAGCTGTTAATGTTGGCAGCTCTTGATATTCCTCTGTTGTATACATTACATCTGGGTATGGAACCGTAACATCATCCGCACCTAGCTTATCAAGCTCCTGCTTCAAACCATCACCTGTTGTCGGATCGAGCTTAATATTTTTTTCAAAGCTTGGGCTTACATATTTCGGACCAAAATCACGTAATGATTTCTCCCAATACCAAGCATCTGCGCTTGTTCCTTCTGGCGGCGCCATCAAAGAATACGTACCGTCGTCGCTTTTCTCAATTGAGGTGCCAATTGCTCCCCAGAAGTTTTGAATACTTGCTTCACCGGTATAAAACTCATCAAGCCAGCGAGCAGTCACCTCAGGATGCTTATTGAAGGTTGTAATTAACGCTTCATTACGACGGAAGCTCAAGCCATCTGGCTCACCGATGGTATAGCCTTTGCCGTCCGGACCTTTAATCGCTGGAATCGTAATATACTGATCACTCCACTGACCAAACACAGCATCCGGAGTCCATTGGAATGTAAATCCGATTAAAGCAGCATCTGGATTTTGTCGTTTAGCACTTAGCATTGTTTCATCCTGAGTAAACGATTCTTTATCAATAATGCCTTCCTCATAAAGCTTATTAAGCCATTTTAATGCTTCTTTATATTCCTCTGACGTCGGATAATAAACGAGCTTGTCATCCTTAATCATCATATTATTGCTGCGCAAATCGGTAATTCCGAAGATCGTAAGTATACTAAGATCGATATCTCCTGAATTACTGATCGGAATTTCATCCTGCTTTCCATTGCGGTTCGGATCCTCTTCCTTAAACGCCTTCAGTACCGTATATAGCTCCTCCATCGTTGTCGGCACATCTAGTCCTAGGTTATCTAACCATGTTTTATTAATGACTGGCTGAGTGCCAGACTTTGGACGAGAAGGTAATCTTGCTGGCAGTGAGTAGATTTGTCCGTCTGGAAACGTACTGATTTTTTTCATCAGCGGTGTTTCCTCCATCGCTGCCTTCAAGTTAGGCATATACTCGTCAATGTACTCATCAAGCGGTCTGAAATAGCTAATGTTATTAATAATGTCTGAGTTTTCAAACGCCATATTACCGATAATAACATCTGGAAGCTTACCGCTTGCCAGCATAACGGATTTTTGCTCGCCCCAATCGTTAGAAGACATAACCTGCCAGTTAATTTTCACATTGCTGTTCTTCTCAAGCTCCTGTAGCCAAGTATTCTCTGCAAAGCTATCTCCCATATTACCCCAGCGTACTGTTAATACATCTAGCGTAATCGGCTCATTAACAATCGGTAAGCCCTGCTTATTGAAATTACTTTCGTTAGTAGAATCCGCTGTGTTTTGCTTCTCATTATTCCCGCTGCAGCCCGCTAGCAATGAACCTACCATCGCCAAAACAGTAAGTGACACAAGCATTTTTTTCATGTTTGTTTTCCCCCTTAATATTAAATAACAGTAAGCAACAACCATACACTTACGAAACCTACGATTTCACCGCTCCAATCATCACCCCCTGATTAAAATACTTTTGAACGAAGGGATACACACACATAATTGGAACTGTTGCAACAATAATAACCGAGTAACGAAGCATGTTCGCTAGGCGCAGTGCAATTTGCGCAGCTTCACCTGTCCCCATATCCGACTGCATCTGATTCGTAATTAGAATATTTCTAAGCACAAGCTGCAATGGATACAGATCTGGGCTTTTAATATAAATGAGTGCGCTAAAATATGAATTCCAATGCCCTACAGCTATCCATAACGCTAGCACGGAAATAATAGCCTTCGATAGTGGTAGAACGATCCCAAAATAATAGCGCAAATTGCCACAGCCATCGACCTGCGCTGCCTCCCATAAATCTGCAGGTATACTATTAGCAAAAAAAGTACGTGCGACAATAATATCAAATACTCCTACGGCAAAAGGTAGAACCATTACTAGAAATGTATCATACAATCCAAAGTCTCGAATCGTTAAGAAGGTTGGAATAAGACCACCATTAAAGAACATGGTGAATATGAAAAATAAAGTAAGAATTTTTCGGCCAAATAAGTCCTTTCTCGATAAAGCGTAAGCTGCTGATAGGTTAACGAATAAACCAATACATGTACCAACGATGGTATATGCGATCGTGTTACGATAACCGATCCATATTTTTGACTGATTCAGCAGTTCCTTATATCCCTCCAGCGTAAAGCCCTTCGGCCAAAGCCATACTTGCCCATTACCAACTGCATATGGATCGCTGAAGGAAGCGATTACGATAAAGTACAGCGGATATAAGGTAATTAATAAAATAAGTAACGACCAGCCATATAGAATGTATTCACCTAAGGATACCCGGCTCCTTGATGTTTGTCGTTGCATTGTTGCTGTATTTGCCATCTCCATCCTCCCCTCTATTACCAGATGCTGTTTTCACTATACTTCTTAGAAATTTGATTAAATGTAATGAGCAATACTAAATTAATTACTGTATTAAACAGATTGATAGCGGAAGAAAAGCTATATTGTGCACTTAGCAGACCTATTTTATACACATAGGTTGAGATAACCTCACTTCCGGAAAGGTTAAGATTGTTCTGCATTAGGAAGACCTTCTCGAAGCCAACACCTAGTAGTCCACCGATTCTTAAAATGAGTAACGTAACCGTAGTAGGAATAAGCATCGGTATATCGATCATTTTAACCATTTGCCATTTGCTCGCACCATCTACTTTAGCTGCCTCATACAAACTTGGGTTAACCGCCGATAATGCTGCCAAGTAAATAATGCTGTTCCAGCCTGTTTGCTGCCAGACCTCTGACCATACATATAGGCTGCTGAACAAGCTAGCTGAACCCATAAGATTAGGAGCCTCTGCACCAAATAAGCGATAAATATTACCGATCAAACCATTGCTAGGCGACAATAGAATCATCATCAGCCCTACTAGCACTACCATTGATATAAAATGCGGCATATAAGTAACCGTCTGAAAAAACCTTCTATACCAATTCTGTCTCAGCTGATTCACGAATAGCGCAAATATAATCGGAATTGGAAAGGTGGCGAAGCTGTACAAGCTGATCACAATCGTATTTTTCAACGTAACCTCAAATTGATAGGAGTTGAAAAATTTTTCAAAGTACTTAAAGCCTGCCCAAGGGCTTCCGTTAATTCCTAATGAAGGATTGTAATCCTTAAAAGCAATGATGACGCCATACATTGGCTTATAGGTAAAAAGCAATAGCAATATAACCGCTGGTGCTAATAACAAGTACAAACCCCAGTTCTTTTTAATTTGTGCGAATGAGGCTTTTATCTTTAATGAAGATGGATTCAGTGCCCTCTCCCCCTTTCTTAACACTTTGATTGACTGTTGCTTGAAGCGAACCGGAATAAGTTCATTATAGGATAGAAAAACTTTAATTACTGGACCACTTCAACCTACAATTCGGACTTCAAACTGGAGAGCTAGAAAAGTGAATGGGGAAAACTGTAACTATTCGGACCTTAACCATCACATAACGGACTTCTTTAATCTAAGTAACAGTTCTACGTACTATTTAAAGTAAAACCATTTATAATAGTGGTTGTATCCGTTTTCTAATTATTAAAGAAGGAAGTGAGGGGATCATTGTGGAGGCCGTAAAAGAAGGAAAACTACTTTCTATCAAGCATTACGTAAAGCGACTTCTCTTTATTGCATTGGTCGTGCTTTTACTAGATCTCTTTATTAGCTTTATTTCGATTTCACTAGTACAGCAGCAATCCGCACAATATTTACGTAATACAGCAGATTTGTATATTGATCGGATTAACAATAACTTCTCCTATTTGAATCAATTTATGGGCTGGACACTCGCTAATGATGAAGATCTAGAAATGATGAATACATTGGCCGTTACCGATTCAGCCTTCATTAAATCTAATCGAAATTTATACAAGCGTTATACTGAGCTTAAGCGAAGTCTAGGTGCGGAGTATAACTTTTTCGTTTACTTAAAAGATAATGAATACTTCTCGAACTTTGCACCGATGAGTTTGAGCTACCCTGAGGTAGAAGCATTACGTCATAACATCGTAACAACTGTAGCTGATGGGTCCTTCTACGACCATTATGCGCTTAACTGGTCGACGATTAAGCTGAATGAACATTCCTATATTATTAAAGTCGTCCCTTATTACGATAGCTTTATGATTGCCTTAATCTCTGCAGAAAACTTGCTTGCTCCACTTCAGGAACTAGATTTAGGCAATGAGGGATACATTACGTTAGTTGGTAACAATAACGTAAGCATAACAAGCCCAATTCCCGAGCAGAACAAGCTGCTCAAGCTGATGCAGCTAGGTACGTTTGTTAATCGTGACTTTACGAATGCTACCTTTCATATTCAGCTTGTTATCCAGTTTGGAGCGTTTGAGAAAATAATGATTGCTCAGCTTCTTGTTGTTTTGCTAGCGATACTAATCGCATGCTTTCTCTGCTTTATTACGCTTGACTTTTTGAAGAAGGTGCTTATTCCAATTAAAAACTTCTCGAAAAATTTGACGGTGTTAACAAGCAGCGGTGACCCATTAACGTTGGAGCATAGTAAAATTATCGAGCTTGAGCGTGCTAACCATCAATTTCATTATATGGTGAAGCAGCTGCGAGACATTAAAATCGAAATGTATGAGCGTGAGCTAGAAAAACAGGATATGCAAATAAGACATATGAAGCTGCAAATTCAGCCGCACTTCTTCCTGAATTGCCTGACAACGATCTACAGTATGTCACAAATGCATATGTATGATGAAATTCAAAAAATGACGATGTCGATCTCGAACTATTTTCGTTACATCTTTCAAAGCGGTACAAACTTTGTCAAGCTAAAGGATGAGCTTGAGCATATTGAAATTTATATGGATATCCAAAAGCAACGCTATCACTCAGCGTTTCAATATTATATCGAGCTAGATTCTGAAGTGGAGGACAGTGACGTTCCCCCACTTGTGCTACAAACCTTTATTGAAAATATTATGAAATATGCCGTATCCCGTGATAGAGAAATTGATATTCATATTCGTATTAATAAGATTGTCATAGACCAGGAGCCGACAATTTATATTTCAATTTCGGATACCGGTCCTGGCTTTCCACAGGCTGTACTGCACAAGCTGCAAAATCAGGAGCCGCTTGATCAATCTCATGGAGGGCATATTGGGATTGCAAACACGATTCAGCGTTTAGATTACTTATATCGACAAAGGGCGAAGATTACCTTTTCAAATATGGAGGCTGGTGGGGCTCGTATTGAAATATGGCTGCCAGCAAGAAAGGAGGAGCTTTCATGAACATCTTACTTGTAGATGATGATTATTTCGTCATTAAAGCGTTAGAGACTCGAATGGACTGGGATGCTCTTCATATTGACGAGGTGTTTACTGCTGAAAATATAAATCAGGCTAGAGAAATCATACTTAATCATACGATTCACATCCTCATATCAGATATTGATATGCCTCAAGGAAGTGGACTTGAGCTATTAGCCTGGATACGTGACCAAGGTTTAGATATACAAAGCATCATACTAACGAATTACGCAGACTTTAACTATGCACAAAAAGCCATTGAGCTGCAAAGCTTTGAATACTTTCTAAAGCCAATTGAATTCGATAAGCTGATGCTCATTATTCAAAAAGCGATTGCTCGAGTGAAGCAAAACGAATTAGACAAGCGGGCTAAGCAGGAAGGATACCTATGGAAGAGAAACCAGCTTAAAGTCATTGAGCATTTTTGGCGTAAACTCATTCAACAAAGTCAAAGCTTCCCGATGAAACGAAGTGATCTGATGCATGCCATCGAGGAGCACCAGCTGTCCTACAAGCTTGAGGAGAGCTTTCATGCATTATTAATTAATCTGTATCCATATCACAATAGTATGGGAATTACGGATAAGGGGATCTTTGACTTTGCATTTGAAAATGTATTTCAAGAAATATACCAAAGGGACTCCCTATCGCTTGAGCTTGTTATGGAGTACAAGGAATATAGCTGGATTGCGGTATTTCGATGTATAGACTCTCCGCAGCAGTCCAATGTAGAACAGCTATGCCATTCCTTTATTGCCAAGGCAACACCGTACCTAAAAGCAGAAGCAAGCTGTAGTATGGGACTGCCTACAACATTAGAGCAGCTACCTAAAGCGGTTAAGCAGCTAATCCAGATGAATGAAGAAATCGCTCATACGAGAAACGGAATCTTCTTCGTCGATCAATATCAGCAGCATGCAAAAAAGACGTATTCTCCTCCTAATCTAGCACAGCTAGAAGAGTTGCTTTATCAAAACAAGCCTGAACAATTTATTGCAGAGGTACAGCATTATTTGCGCAGCAATGTCAGTGACAAATATCTGGATAAATCGTTTCTCAGCTTATTCCGACTAGATATTACACAGCTTGTGTATTCCTTCCTGAAATCCAAAGAAATATTAACGCATAAGCTGTACTCAGGAACCAGCTATGAGCGATTATTCTCACTTTCGCTGCAATCGATCGAGAACATGGAGGAGTATACAACCTACCTCGTACGTACGGCGCTGGAATACCGTGAATTTACGAAGCAGTCCACCTCCGTTATCGAGCAGATCAAGCAATATATCCATGAGCATATCGGTGATGAGCTGACTCGCAATAGCTTAGCTGAGGTGATTTACTTAAACCCAGACTACTTAGCTAGAGTGTTCAAGAAAGAAACCGGCAACTCCTTAGGCAGCTATATTATTAAGGCTAGAATTAACGCTGCGAAGCAGCTGCTCGAAGCATCGACACTTTCAAGCTACAGCATCGCGAAAAAAGTCGGCTATGCCAACTATTCATACTTCTCCAAGCTGTTCAAGCAGGAGGTTGGCGTAAGCCCAAATGAGTATAAAAAGGGCTAGTAACTGCTACATTAGATATGAAAAGCTCCCATCACACAGCAGCAGATACCTTATCCACTGAATGCTATGATGGGAGCTCGCATTATATTGGGTTTAATAACTACTCCGTTATTTCTTCAATGCTGTACGTTTCAAACTTCATAATATTCTTTAAGTGCAATTCATCCCTAGACCAAGAGTCGTATTTCTCGTATAAGAGACCAATATCGTGGTTTATTATAGGACGATATTAATAACCTACCCGCATATGGTCCATTTTTAATTTGCGTGCCAAAGGTTGATGCAATTGCAGCCATTCCACCGATATATTTTAGATTGCCGGCACATGGTATTGCAGAGTATTGGAATGATATTTCAGCTGCGGCACGTAATACCGACTTTATCATTTACAATATCCCTCAGCTTGCGGGTGTTGCATTAACCTTACCTATCCTTAAGGAAATGCGCAAAAATCCACGTGTCATCGGTGTAAAAAACTCTTCACCTGCAACTCAGGATATTCAAATGTGGAAATATGAGGGCGGGCAAGACTTCATCGTCTTTAATGGTCCTGACGAGCAATTTATTTCTGGACTTGCTATGGGTGCAGGCGGCGGTATCGGCGGTACATATGCCGTAATGCCAGAGCTATTCCTATCCGCTTATCGCCTCTATCATGAAGGCCATCCTACAGAAACAAGGCGTAACCGTCGGTGGAGTACGCAAGCCGCTAACTAATGTCGTCCCTGAGGATCAACGTATTATCGACGAGGCTTATAGTATGATCACTTCAGCCATTAAAGCTGCTGAACAACAATTCGTATAATTCAATATCACTAAACAATAACCCTGCATGGTCATTCCGTGCAGGGTTATTGACGTTATACAATCTCCGTCCAGAGGAGGAGTTAAATGCATGCTGTAGACGGTGCAAGGAAATAACCAGTAAATGTTAATATACAAATAGAAAATGAGTGGAACGAGGAGATGAGGATATGGCTTTGCTTGAGGTTACGGGATTGTCCAAAAGCTTTGGAGCAGTTCAAGCCGTGAAGAATATCAGCTTTTCTGTAAAGGCTGGTGAAGTATTTACGATTATTGGTCCTAACGGCGCTGGAAAAACAACAACCTTGGAGATGATTGAAGGTTTGCTGCCGCCTGATAACGGAGCTATCGACATTGATGGACTGACGTGGGAGAAACATCGCGAGCAAATTAAAATAAAGATCGGCATCCAGCCGCAGTCGAGTGCGATGTATGAGCTTTTAACGATCGAGGAGAATTTAGATTTGTTTGCTTCCTTTTATCCTAATCCTAAAGAGGTTGCAGAGGTACTAGAGATGATTAATTTAACCGAGCATCGGAACAAACGAGTGAAATCACTATCTGGAGGTCAGCGTCAGCGACTTGCGATTGGGCTGGCAATCATCAGCAATCCTCAAATCATCTTCCTTGATGAGCCGACAACAGGACTAGATCCTCAGGCAAGACGCAATATATGGGATATTATTCTCAAGTGGAAGGAATCAGGAAAAACAACGATATTAACGACGCACTATATGGAGGAAGCGGAAGTATTAAGTGATCGTGTTTGCATCGTTGATCAAGGGCTAATCGTCGCAATCGATACAACTGCCAACCTGATTGAGCAGCTTTCCAATGAGCGAGAGGTTAGACTATCCTTCGTCGATGGTGAAGCCGCTGCTAGGACAGCAAAGCAATATATTAGTCAGGAGCCAACTGTAGTAAATACAAAGCTAGAAGGTAGCACTCTGCATATATGGACAATCCAACCAGAGGAAACACTATATAAATTGTTTGGCTTTACGCAGGACAACGGGTTACGTGTTGAGCAGGTGGCTATTCGAGAAAAGAGTTTAGAGGATGTGTTTATTCACTTCACTGGGAAGGAATGGAGGGATTAATCTGATGTTTACTCAGTTTTTGAAGTTATTTTCGGTTAATCTTAAAAGCATGTTTCGTGAGAAGCAGGTTTGGTTTTGGAATATCTTTTTCCCTATTATTTTAATGGTCATTTTTATGGTTATTTTCGCTGGGGGCAGTAATGAATTTAAAGCAAAAGTAGCGCTTGTGGATGTAGAGCACTCCGAAATAAGCACGCAAATGGCAGATCAGCTGAGCAGTATTCCGATGTTTGAATGGAATTCAGAGGAGCCAGTATCCATAGAGCAAGCTAATGAATGGATATTAAGCGATGATATCGATGCCGCAATACTTCTACCGAATGCTTCAAATGGAAACGAACTAAAGCTTATCTATAATCAAGAAAATGAATCCAGTGCAACGATTCAAGGCATAAAAGGCATTATTAATGAATTTATTGTGCAAGCAAACTGGGCGGTCATCGGCGTGGAGCCTACCTTCGTGGTGGAATCCCAGGCCATATCCAGCGCAGGCCATACAATTAACTACAAAGATTTCCTACTAACAGGCATGATTGCGATGGCGATTGCGCAAGGCGGTCTGTTTGGCATGATTGAAATGGTAGAAATGCGAAAAACAGGCTTACTGCGAAGATTAAAGATGACTCCTGTTCGCTTAGGCTTAAATGCTGCAGCGGCATTGCTTGTAAGAATACTACTGGCTATCGTACAAATTGTATTGCTAAGTTTAATCGGAGTATTTGGCTTCGGGGCTACGCTCAATATCGATATTCCAACGCTTATTGTAGCGTTTATTATCGGAGTGCTCGCGTTTAACGCGCTTGGTTATCTCATCTCCTCCTTTAGTAAAACATTAGAGGCCTATATGGGGATCTCAAATATCGCAAGCTTCTTGATGATCTTTTTGAGCGGCATCTTTTTCCCAACGAGCGGATTCCCAGATTGGCTTGTCCCGGTTAGCGCAATATTGCCTCTCACCTATTTTGTAGATGCATTAAGAGATGGTATGGTTTACGCTAGCGGCTTTCTCACCAGTAAATTCTGGTTTGGATTAATGATTGTCACAATATGGGGAGTCGTAGCCTATGCGCTAGGAACTATGCTGTACAGAAAATCGAAAATTGAAACGAGATAATCGCAGCAGTTACCGCCGTCTATACCGTCAATCGGTAAACGGCGGTTTTTTTAACTCACAATTCATTGTATCTGCCATCAGATGGACATTTGTCCTGCATAGTAGTTCATATAATACTGAATTATCGCGATTTACGCTTGTGAAATTGGTAATTTGTCCATGTACAAGATACTATTAGTTTGATAGAATTCTATTGATAATGATTATCAATATTAATTAATGATGGATTTTATGAAATTCGAGGTGAGCATATGAACGTTCATATTAATCAGCTTGTAGATTATTTTTCAGAAGCGCCCGTGCATTTTGTCGAAGCCTATACATATGCGATTTCGGCACAGCAAGGCAGCTCCTATGGACATACTTCTATAGATAGTAGTGGACTTGTATTTACGCTTAGCGGAGCAGCATATATTACGATTGACGGTGCACACTATAAGCTTGAGCAAGGGGTCATCTTACATGCCTCGGCAAAAATGAAGCTTACCATTCATGTCATCGGTGACGAGCCGTGGAACTATACCGTTGTTAACTATCGTGTAGCTAATGATGAGCAGGAGCAATATCCACCCTACTCACAAAATTTTGTGATGCATACTGGCTGCAATATCAACGTGAATCAACAGCTTACCGCTCTTGTGAAGCGCTATGAGCAAGCAACTCCATACACTAAGCTGCAAGCCAAATCTGACTTCTACCAATTAATTCGTCATGCGCTACATGCCGTTCAGCAGCAAACTACAACTACTAAGACGGAGCTTATGCTGCAAGCTGTACAATATATGCATGAAAGCTACAATAAGCCGATTTCAGTGACACAGATTTCACAACATATCGGTGTCGAGCGTAGACGCTTCGCTTATTTGTTTGAACGCTATACAGGCATGACGCCGAATCACTACTTAACTAACTTCCGCATGAAACGCTCTCGTGAGCTGCTGCGCGCACAGCATTATACTGTGGCACAGGTTGCCGAGCTAGTAGGCTATCATGATAGCTTTTACTTTAGTCGTGTGTTTAAAAAGTATAACGGAGTATCTCCTAGCGATTATCGGAAAAAGCTGCTTTCCTATAATTAGCTCCAAACGCAAAAGAGGCACAGACCATTGTGCCTCTTTTGCTATTTCCATATAGCTATGACATTAAGCACCTTTAAACGGAAATTGAATACTGCATTGAAATCCACCAGCTTGCTTTGAGCTAACGATGTTAATCTTCGCTTGTAAAAATTCTGCTCTACTATAGATCCCTTTCATGCCCAGCTTGCCCATTGGAATGTCTGTGCCATCCCATCCTACCCCGTCATCGGTATAATCTATATGCAGATGCTCTTCCTCCTGCTCCATAATAAGCTCTACCTTAGTAGCATTAGCATGCTTCTCCGTATTGTGCAGCAGCTCTTGAATAATGCGATAGGTATGTAACGCTCGTTCTCCCTCTAAGCTATCTCTCCATGTATTAAGGTATACGACCTCGATATTCGTTCTAATTTGCAAATGATCGAGCAGAAACTGAATATGATGACGCAGCTCTCCATCCCCAAGACGAGGAACGTAATGGGTTTGACAGAAATTACGCAGTATGTAAATGCTATTCGCCTGCTGCTCACGGACGCGTATTAACCGACTTTTCAGCTCTAGCCTCTGCTGAAGCTCTGGTTCAGTAAGCATCAGATCCATTTCTCTTAACGCAATGATTTGCTCCTGCAGCGCAGTATCATGCAGTTCACGAGATAGCTTTAGCTTTTCATGCTCTAATTGACGCAAATATATAACCGTCTCGGACTGCTCTTCAATAGGTTTACTTGCTTTTTTCATTTTGGATAATCACTCTCCATTAAGATCTGTATGCCGCGTCATTGGTTTGCTCCAGTGTGTAAAATATGGAAGTTATCATATCGAAATGTGCTATACTGTATCTATTACCGCTTGTATTAGAGGAGGGCCGTTATCATTAATGCAGCAGCTATTGAGGGCTACCCTATCGAACAATATCTAGGTGTAGCTTCTAGCGAAGTAATTATGGGGAATAATCTTATGTCTAGCCTTATTACAGATATTGTTGATTCATTTTCGAAAACAAGAACGGAGTGATGATTGATGGCAATGATGCATACTTTGACCATTTCTACACAACGACGTGATGAGATGATTGATATAACGAATAAGGTAGTCCAGTATGTACAATCGACTGGCGTGAATGAAGGTCAGGTATTGATCTACTGTCCGCATACGACAGCAGGTATTACGATCAACGAGAATGCAGATCCTGACGTTGTCCGTGATGTATTGAGAAGATTAGACGAGCAATATCCTTGGCATCATGAGCTGGATCGCCATGCGGAAGGGAATACCGCAGCTCATCTTAAAGCGATTACAACTGGTTCAAGCGCCAATGTCATTATTCATGGAGGAAAGCTTGTGCTAGGAATATGGCAAGGCATCTATTTATGTGAATTTGACGGCCCACGAACTAGACAGGTAATTGTGAAAGTCATCAACGGTTAACAGATATGTATCACACATACTAAGCCCATGTTTATGGTTATTACTAAAATAGCATACGCTTATGGCAATATGCAGAATTCGTCATATGAAGTCGATTAATAGTCTTAACCTCAAGCGGCAGTATGGGTTATTATAACTAAGAGTCCTAATAGGAACTGCTAACTTAAACGATCAATGGAGGTATTCATGATGAGAAATATTAAACTTGGCACGTCAGCTCTCGAGGTTCCAGTTATAGCTGTTGGCTGTATGCGCATCAATTCTTTAGAGAAGAACGAGGCAGAGCATTTTGTACAATCAGCGCTAGAGCTAGGAGCGAACTTTTTCGATCATGCCGATATTTATGGCGGCGGAGAATGCGAGTCGATTTTCGCTGATGCAATACATATGAGTGCTAACGTACGCGAAAATATTATTCTTCAATCCAAATGCGGCATTCGCCAAGGAATGTTTGATTTCTCTAAAGAGCATATTTTGCAATCAGTTGATGGTATCCTGCAACGTCTGCGCACAGATTACTTAGATGTGCTGCTTCTCCACCGTCCCGATACGCTTGTCGAGCCAGAAGAGGTTGCTGAAGCGTTCGATCAGCTTGAAAGCTCCGGTAAGGTACGTCACTTTGGCGTTTCCAATCAAAATCCGATGCAAATTCAATTGCTGCAAAAATATGTTAAGCAGCCAATTGTGGCCAATCAGCTTCAGCTAAGCATTACGAATTCGACAATGATTTCTCAAGGCTTTAATGTAAATATGGAAAATGCGTCTGCTGTTAATCGTGATGGTAGCGTGCTAGACTTCTGTCGTCTAAACGATATTACGATTCAGCCATGGTCACCATTCCAATACGGCTTCTTTGAAGGGGTGTTTCTTGACAATGACAAATTCCCTGAGCTTAATGCCCAAATTAATGTCGTTGCAGAGAAGTACGGTGTAAGTAATACGACGATTGCCATCGCTTGGCTGCTTCGTCACCCTGCCAACATGCAGCCGGTTACAGGCACGATGAATGTGTCACGCTTAGCAGATTGCTGCAAAGCAAGCGAGATCGTCTTAACGCGTGAGGAATGGTATAGCATTTACCGCGCAGCAGGCAATGTTTTGCCATAATGCATGACATGACAGTAAAAGCTTGTCGGGTCTATATAAAATAAAAAAATGCCTAAGATAGCTGATTTAACAGCTGCCTTGGGCATTTTTCTATTCACTACATTAATACAGCAAGTGGACCATCCTCGTTAATCATGTCGCTGATGTCATAGATCGATATTGGGAAATAAACAATACCATATACATACGGCGCTAAATCATACAGCTGATAATAAAGCACCAATGTTTTATCAGCGACATAAAACTCTTGATCAGGTGAGATGCTCGTAAATGGCTCCAGCACAGGAATATCTCGTGCTTTAATCTGCTTCGCTACAATCGCTGACAATCTGCCCACATAGTCACTGTCAGGCTTAAATAACTCCTTTAATGTATACACTTTTTTCTTATCCATATCAAAGGTTAACGAGCCAATAATCGTCATGCCATGTGCCGCTTGATAGCGATACATATAATTGCTTTGCAGCAAGCTAAAAATATTACGCTGATTGTTCTTCAGCTCATACTCACCAATCAATGTGGTAACGTTTGATGGATCATCTCCAACCTGTTGATCGATTAACGCTTGTGTCTGCTTTGCAATTAACGCATTAACGGTTGCTTGCCACCCCTTATCCTGCAAGCCAATAACTTCAGGATAATGAATCACCTTATCCTCACCAGCATTTACTGTTAACGTTCTTGTTGCAATAGGAAATGCCTCCGACATAGCTATCACCCTCACTTTCTCGATAGCATATCGTATTCAATAGGCATTTCCCTTGTGTATCGTTATGTCAACTTTATTAATACGGATCGGAAGGTATCCCTAACTCCATCGCTTCATGCACAGCTGCTTCCTCTTTCGATGGCTGTTGCTCCATCTTCTCTAATCCTTCGCGAATTCGACGTCCATACTCAGGATCCGCAGCAGTAAAATTAGCGATATGCGCTTCTTGGATGTCCTTGTGACAAAGCGCTAGATTCGCAACTAAATTAGAAATTAATTCGTCACGCTCCCAGTCGCTGAATCTGCGGTACGTTTCACCGGCTTGGGCAAAGTTGTTCTCTCGGGAAATGGTTTGTCTCACGAGATTACCTTCTACATACGGTGTAAATTCCTTACCGCCATTTTCCGCTTCCTTAAGGCCGCCAAGTCGTGATGGCTCGTAGTTTACATGAGGATTTTTATCCTTCCCGAAATCAGTACGAAAATCCATCTGTCCCCCTTCCTGATTGGTAGCTACTCTCTTCTTAGGGGCATTGATTGGTAGCTGTAGGTAGTTCGTACCGACACGATGGCGCTGTGTATCGGAGTACGAGAATGTTCTTCCTAGTAGCAGCTTGTCATCCGAGAAATCTAATCCATCTACTAGCACACCAGTACCAAATGCAGCCTGCTCCACTTCTGCAAAGTAATTTTCAGGATTTTTGTTTAACACCATCTTGCCTACCTTATGCCATGGGAATTGGTCCTTATACCACAGCTTCGTCGGATCTAGTGGATCAAAATCAAGCTCTGGATGATCGTGATCCTCGATAATTTGTACATAGAGCTCCCACTCTGGATAATCGCCACGTTCAATTGCTTCATATAAATCAAGCGTTGCATGGTCGTAGCTTAGCTTTTGAATTTCATCAGCTTGCTTTTGCAATAAGTTGCGAATGCCTTGCAGCGGCTCCCAGTGATATTTAACTAGCACGGATTTACCTTCGGCATTGACCCAGCGATAAGCGTGCACGCCGGAGCCCTGCATTTGTCGATAGTTGGCTGGAATGCCCCATGGCGAAAATAAAAACGTCAGCATATGGGTCGCTTCAGGTGTTTTCGATAGAAAATCAAACATTCGCTCAGGATTGGACACATTCGTAACGGGATCAGGCTTAAAGGAATGCACCATATCCGGGAATTTCAGTGGATCACGAATAAAGAAAATTTTTAGATTGTTCCCTACTAGGTCCCAGTTTCCATCCTCTATGTAAAATTTAATCGCAAAGCCACGTGGGTCACGCAATGTTTCAGGAGAATGACCACCGTGGACAACTGTAGAAAAGCGTACAAATACAGGTGTTTGCACCTCTGTGTTCGTGAAAACCTTCGCTCTTGTATACTGTGAAATAGGCTTGCCATCTACTGTGCCGTAGGATTGAAAGTAGCCGTGTGCACCCGCTCCACGTGCATGCACAACGCGCTCTGGAATACGTTCACGGTCAAAGTGACTAATTTTCTCTAAAAAATCGTAGTTTTCCAGCGTCATCGGACCACGATCATTAATCGTGCGGACATTTTGATTGTTTGTTACGGGATGTCCCTGTTGATTCGTCAATATCTGCTCATTATTATAGTTTTCTGTACTCAAGCTCTTAACCTCCTGTTTGCTTTGCTCCGATATGTAGCATCCACCATCATATGGATGATGGTGATAGTATTACCAGCGGTCTTGATTTTATGTGACGGGTGGTTTGCGCTCCTATGAAAGCTCAAGCCGGTTTACATAGAATTCAACAATCTGTTAGAATTAGCCTAGATATGAGGAAAGACAACGTTCATCCCAGATTCGACTGCTATGATGCTAATGCTAATTAGGGAGGCTAATTCATGAATAATCACGAAATTGATTACAAGCTGTTTGGTGACGATATGCAGTTTGTTGAGGTTGAGCTTGATCCAGGAGAAACAGTGATCGCAGAGGCTGGAAGTTTAATGATGCTAGATGAAGGCATTAAGATGGAAACGATTATGGGAGATGGCTCTGGTCAAGGCGATTCAGGCTTTCTTGGAAAAATGCTCGGCGCTGGTAAACGATTGTTAACAGGTGAAAGTCTATTTATGACGATGTTCACTAACGAGGGATACCAGAAGCAACGTGTATATTTTGCTTCGCCATATCCGGGTAAAATTATTCCGATGGATTTGAGCCAGCATCGTGGAAAAATCATTTGTCAGAAGGACGCCTTTTTAGCGGCAGCGAAAGGAGTTAGCGTTGGCATCGAATTTCAACGTAAAATTGGGGTTGGCTTCTTCGGCGGTGAGGGCTTTATTATGCAAAAGCTCGAAGGCGATGGACTAGCTTTCGTTCATGCCGGCGGTACGATTATTGAGCGTCAGCTTCAGCCAGGAGAAACGCTTCGTGTTGATACAGGGTGTCTTGTTGCGATGACCCAAGAGGTTACATACGACATCAAAGCGGTTGGTGGTATTAAAACAGCATTGTTCGGCGGTGAAGGATTGTTTTTTGCCTCATTAACAGGTCCTGGTACAGTATGGATTCAATCGTTGCCGTTCAGTCGCTTAGCTAGTCGTGTATTTGCTGCTGCTCCTTCTATTCAAGGTGGAGGCGGTAAGTCGCGCGGTGAAGGCGGTATTGGCAATGTGTTTGATTTGTTTAACAGATAACAGCCATTATCCTGTATATAAGATAAGATAGCTCCGTGCGGGGAGCACCTATTAAAGCAAAACTGCGCTATTGGAAATCATTCCATAGCGCTGTTTTTTTTATCTGTTTATCGGACGATTTATAAAAAATGGCAATAGTAAGTCTGGAGGATGGCATCAAAGTAATCGTTCCACAAGGTGCATCACAACAACAATTAGATATTACAATTACGAAGCTATTGGAAAACGAGGCAAATCAGGTGATCGAGACGGAGAAACTTGCCAGCTCCATTTATGAAGTATTAAAAAATGATCCAAACCTCTTCACGAAGCCAGTAACGATCACACTTGCTTTCGATGAAAAGGAGGTTCAAGCAGGACAGGGAGTAGCCGTATTCTATTATGATGAGCTTAAAAAAGAATGGGTAGAAATCAAGGATGGAAAAGTGAATGGCAAGTACATTACAGTTGAGGTCAATCACTTCACAAAGTTCTCGGTACTTGTAGTAGATGCAGTGACTGGGTTACCCGTATCTACTGCAGTCTCCCCTACTGCGCCAGCCATTACATTAAATGATATTGCAGGACATTGGGCAGAAGAAAGTATTAACCGCGCAGTAAAGCTAGGCTTCGTCAATGGTTACAATGATGATACATTTAAGCCAAATCATACGATTACCAGAGCAGAATTTACGGTTATGCTTGCAAAAGCACTTAACCTGCAAGGAAATGAAATTGAGTTAGCTTTTACTGATAAGTCAGAAATCGGAGCTTGGGCGCAGCCTGCGATACAACAAGCGGTGCAAGCTAGAATCATCAATGGTTATGCAGACGGTACATTCCGCCCGAATGCCCATATTACGCGAGCAGAAATGGCAACGATGATCGCAAAGGCATTACAGTTGACCAACGATCAGCCATCAACTACCTCCTTTTCTGATGATCAGGACATCCCGAGCTGGGCGAAGGGTTCAGTAGCTGTGCTAACAGAGAAGGGAATTGTAAGTGGCAGCGGAGCTAACTCCTTCAAGCCTCAAGCTCTGACTACAAGAGCTGAAGCGGTTGTCGTTATTATGAATATGTTAAATGCAATGAATAAGTCAAAGTAATTGATGAATCCCAATTAGATATATAAAATAGCACAAGCCCATTGTGGCTTGTGCTATTTTGTTATTACTTGTTTTTTGCCTTGCCTTGAATTTCAGGAACTGGTGGAATATCATTTTTCGGCATATGCATTTTATGATTACTTTCTGTTCCATGTGGTTCTTTCGGGTCTGGTCTTCTCATCCCTGCTTTAGCCATTATTATCACCTCATTAGACAGTATCTCTCAAAGGAGACCAACTATGAGTGGAAATTTTATACGCAGCGATTACGACCGCCCCGCTTCGCTTCATACAGTCGCTGATCTGCCAAATCAAATAGTACACTAGCCTCCACCGTTTCATGGGAATCGGCTATTCCAGCAGAGATCGTAATAAAGTCTCCGCAAGGGCTCGCTGCTTCACTTACACTTAAGCGCAAACGCTCTGCGACCCCTAACGCTTGTTGGCGATTGTAGTCAGGCAGCAGTACAACAAACTCCTCGCCACCATAGCGACAGCATACGCCCTTTTCAGCGACAACTGCACTCTTCATTTTATTGGCTAAGTAAACTAGCACTTGATCACCAGCGCCATGCCCATACGTATCATTAATTCTTTTGAAATGATCTATATCCACAATAATTAAAGCAAAGCTCTTCTTCTCCATCATCCATTGATTAATGAGCATATCCATCGTGCGACGGTTCGTAAGCTTCGTTAACGGATCGGTATGAGATTGCTGCGTAATATGATCAACCTTATCATGCCAAAAATCTAAGCTTTTCGTTAACACCCGCTTCAGCTGAATCGCTTCATAATACCAAGCTTTAACACCATCGAATGGATGCTGCTGATTATTTTTGGTGCTTGCTTGTGTAAGAAGGGCCAGCTTTTGCAGAGGTGAAGCAATAAAATGAGAAACAATGAAAATAATAAGTACAGCCACTAAAAGAATCGGTATCGTTTGGATAAACATTTGCTTGATCATTTTTTCATTCGGTTGAAGGGCTGCCTCAGTTGGCCGCTGGACAACAATGCCCCAGCTTGCTGTCGGTACATATGCGTATCCAGCAAGCATATCAATCCCTTTCGTATTGATTACTCGCTCTGCACCACTATGCTGATTCATTAGCTTCTGCACAACTGGATTGTCAGTTACTTGATCACTAATTCGCTCTGTGTCGTTATGGTAAATGATATAGCCCTGTGGATCTACAACATACACGTAGGAGCCATCATCGTAAAAATGATCGCCCAATAAATCCCTTAAGAAATTCTGTTCTCTTAAGTATAATGAACCGCCGACAAAGCCTAAGTATGTACCGTCCTGTGCGAATACCGGATGGGAAATAAAGATAATCAAACGATCAGTGATCGACATATACGGCTCACTAATAATCGGTCGTCGCTCGCGCAGTGCCTGCTGACCACCTTCAGTAGTTAGTATTCGGCCTAACAAATCAAGCGACTGTGGGGAGGTTGCCACTACCTCTCCTTCAGCACTTGCAATAATAATGGAATTCAATGTATCCGTCTGTAAGCGCAAGCGATTAGCTTCAGCCATGAGTTGAGACAAATGATCGACTCCCTCCGGCTCTGCCATCCAATTTGTCACAACTAGTGAACTTTGCTCTAACGTTTGTAACGTCATGCGAAAGAACAAATCAGTTGTAGAGGCAAGCTTTTGCGCATACACTCGATTCGTTTCCAGCGTGTTATCTATTAAATTTTGCTTATTCATAAAGTAACCAGATAACGTACTGCCTAATAACGTCAACACGACAGTAAGCAAGGCCAAACCTAGAATAAGAAGTCTTAATGAAAGCTTCATTGTATACGTTTTCTCCCTTTAGCTCAGTCACAATTCAGAAAAACTATACAAGATAATGAATAGCATTTCAATACATATTATGGATAGGTTATAAAGGGTTGTCCATTGGTCAGTTGGATTACCATCGCTTTATTTGCTGCATCATGCTGAATTTTTTCTCCGCAAATTGTTGATGCCGATGACCGTTAGCCCCTGAAGGATGTGGAAATCCCCATAGTACTCTAGCTTCATCAACAATCTCTCGTTCAACAAGCATTCTCATAATGGCTTCTACTTTCCGACCAAGTGGGATGATCGGTATGTGCGGAAACAATGTAACCTGCTCTTCCATATGTTCATATGCGTACATGCGGATAGCTTCGATGTTCATTAGATCCGGCTGCGTGCCACTATAATTGCGCCCATTAATAAATGCGGGGTAGCGGATCATTGATGTGCTATGCAGCCAAGCTGCATACTGCTCAAACAGCTCTTCAGAGCTTGCAAGTCTAAGCCAGTGCTGAATGCCTAATTCATTCATCATGCCAATGAGATTGATTCGCATGGAGCCAGCAAAACGTGCTTTCTGCTTCGCTCGATAACATGCAGTCGTATCGTCCTCTCCTTCCCAAATCGCAGCTTGCGCTGCTGCAAGAGCAAGTCGCATTTGCTGAAACCCAGGCGTTAAGCCGACGATAAGCAGCTTAGCATCGCTATAGACAACGTCATTGTGTGGAGCATAATACAGCTTAAGTGAGGAAACGTCTGTTACATGCAGCTCATCAATCAGTAATTGTTTCTTGTTCAAGGTCATAATAGGCGGTAAATTAAGAAGGATGTCTCGATAATTGGCTAGCTTCACTTGCTTCATAGTTGCTCCCTACAAAATATTGTTTCACTTTGCTTCATATATTCACACCCCTTCTACTTTTCCATACAACATGGTCTGTGGAAGTTAATGGGCAGTTTTCAATAATCGAGTAGGAGGCTGATTATTAATTAATCAGCCGACCTCTCACACCACCGTACGTACCGTTCGGTATACGGCGGTTCCTAAGTTTATACTTTTACAGTCTTGAAATATTCTAGGAAGG
>Ga0180216_1000237_pt1 | contig 62248 bp, 61 predicted proteins | sample eDN3rd37CBELigMG_FD_128879 | JGI IMG/M metagenome (GOLD analysis project Ga0180216, IMG submission 128879) | Enriched Miracle-Growth compost microbial communities from Emeryville, California, USA - eDNA 3rd pass 37_C BE-Lig MG (version 2)... ...
GGTTTCGGTAACAACTGACGCGAATCACCGGGTCACTCCTGCAATGCTGTGGACATGAGATCCACGGTGGCCGGAGTGAGCCGGTGATGCTCGACTGGATGCGGCGCGAGATCGTCGATCAGGGGCGCCTCCCGCTGCTGTTCTTCCTGCTCGGTTTCGTGGCCGCGTTCGTCTTCATCCGGATCAGCGTGCGGTTGATCCGCGCGCAGGTGCGCTGGTGGCCCGGCAACATCACCCCCGGTGGTCAGCACGTGCACCACGTGGTGTTCGGTGTCGTGACGATGGTGATCGCCGGTGGGGGACTGATCGCGATCTCCGAGGACGCGAACCGCCTCGCCGCCTGCATCCTCGCAGCGGTCTTCGGCATCGGTGCCGCGCTGACCCTCGACGAGTTCGCGCTGATCTTCTACCTGAACGACGTGTACTGGGAAGAACAGGGACGGGTGTCCGTCGACGCCGTCTTCGTGGCGATCGCCGTGACCGGGATGTGGTTGCTCGGCCTGCGACCGTTCGAACTCGGGGACGCCACGAACTTCGAGGACAGCGGCGACTGGGCCGGACGAGCCGCGCTCGTCGTGGCCGTGCTCGTGAACCTTCTGCTCGCCGCGATCGTCCTGGCGAAAGGCAAGATCTGGACCGGCCTGGTGGGGTTGTTCATCATCCCGCTGCTGTGGGTCGGAGCGATCCGGCTCTCGCGGCCCGGTGCGCCCTGGGCTCGCTGGCGGTACGGCAAGCGGCCACGTCGTATGGCGCGCGCGCTCGAACGCGAACGTCGACTGCGACGTCCGGTGATCCGCGCCAAGATCTTCGTGCAGGATCTCGTCGCGGGCGCCCCGACGCTCGAGACCGTGCGGGGCAGTGTCGAGCACTCGCGCACCGCGACCGAGGCGGAACTGGACCGCCGCGTCAAACCGGCGCCACCGCCGATTTCATCGATCGATGCTCCGTCTGGCACAATGGACGGGTTGCCCCGTTCGGGCACGCCTACCTGACCTGGGCACGAACCGGTCGAGCCCGCCATACGGCGGTCGCCGCCAGGTTCCTCTGCTCGAGCGAACAAGAGGATGTAAAACCGATGAACACCCTGGACTTTCTGGACGCCAAGTCGCTGCGCGACGACATCCCGGACTTCCGTCCCGGCGACACTCTCGACGTGCACGTCAAGGTCATCGAGGGCAGCAAGGAGCGTGTGCAGGTCTTCAAGGGCGTCGTGATCCGGCGTCAGGGCGGCGGCATCCGCGAGACCTTCACCGTCCGCAAGGTTTCCTTCGGAGTGGGCGTGGAGCGCACCTTCCCGGTGCACAGCCCCAACCTCGCCAAGATCGACGTGCTGACCCGTGGCGACGTCCGTCGCGCGAAGCTCTACTACCTGCGTGAGCTGCGCGGCAAGGCTGCCAAGATCAAGGAGAAGCGCTGATCTTCGGCCGCTGACCAGCCCCTCGGGCTGCTCGGCACGGCTCTCGAGCCACCCGATACAGCATCCGACGACCCGGCCCGGACATACGTCCCGGCCGGGTCGTCGTCGTTCTGGATGGCGGTCTGTCTCTCGCCCGGCCGGTCGACGGTCGTCCTCGGCGGACCGCTGTACCGCAGACGCTAGTCTGTCGAGGTGGCAGATTCCCCGCACGATCCGGCTCGACCGGATGTGAACCGCAACGATGTTCGAGGTTCGGCTCGGAGCGATCGAGCCGACGGTGCACACCACCGGCGCGAGGACCCCGCGGCGAACGACACCGCCCCGGAGGCGAAGAAGCAGAAGTCGTTCTGGCGTGAACTGCCGATCCTGGTCGTCGTCGCACTGGCCCTGAGCTTCCTGCTGCAGACCTTCGTGGCGCGGGTCTACCTCATTCCCTCGGAGTCGATGGAGCCGACACTGCACGGCTGCCCGGGCTGCACCGGCGACCGCATCGTCGTCGAGAAGGTGGGTTACCGCTTCACCGACCCCCGCCCCGGTGACGTCATCGTCTTCGAGGGCCCCGACTCGTGGTCGGCCGGGTACGTCTCGACACGTTCCGACAACGTCGTCGTGCGGGGACTGCAGGAGATCGGTTCGCTCGTCGGCGTCGTGCCGCCCGACGAGAACGACCTCGTCAAGCGCGTGATCGCGACCGGAGGGCAGACGGTCGAATGCTGCGACGACCAGGGCCGTGTCCTCGTCGACGGTGTCCCGCTCGACGAGCCGTACGTGACCATGGACTTCCCGTTCACCCCGGGTGTCGTCACCTGCGAGACCGAGGTGCCCTCCGGGCGCTGCTTCGGGCCCGTCACCGTGCCCGAGGGCCACGTCTGGGTGATGGGTGACAACCGCAGCAACTCCGCCGACTCGCGTTACCACGTCGGGGACGAGCATCAGGGCTCGATCCCGCTGGACAATGTCATCGGTAAAGCCCGCTTCATCGTGCTGCCTCCCGGCCGATGGGGCCTGATCGATTCACCGGAGATCCTTCCCTCGTGACTGCTTGGCCACCTCGACCCGTGATCCGTCGCTCCTCGGGACTGCGCACCATGGAGTCCGCGCTCGCGCGGTGCGGTCTCGGTCCGGTCGCGGGGGTCGACGAAGCCGGCCGCGGTGCCTGCGCCGGGCCGCTGGTCGTCGCGGCCTGTGTGCTCGGCGACCGGCCGCACGCGTCGCTCGACCGGCTCGACGACTCGAAGAAGCTCACCGAACGAACCCGCGAGGAGCTGTACTCGGTGATCGTGAAACGCGCCCGGGCGTGGAGCGTGGTGGTGATCCCCGCGGAGGAGGTCGACGCGATCGGCGTCCACGTCGCCAACATCGAAGGCATGCGACGCGCGGTGGCGGGTCTGTCGACTCCGCCCGGTTACGTGCTCACCGACGGTTTCCGGGTCCCCGGACTGCCCGCACCGTCCCTGCCCGTGATCGGCGGCGACGCGGCCGCCGCATGCATCGCGGCGGCCAGCGTGCTCGCGAAGGTCACACGCGATCGGATGATGGTCGACCTCGACGGCGAGCTACCGGAGTACGGTTTCGCAGTACACAAGGGCTACAGCACTCCGACGCACATGGCGGCGTTGGCCGAGCACGGCCCGTCACCGCAGCACCGGCGGTCGTGGGCCAATGTGCGCTCCGTGTGCGGAGTGCCCGCAGTGCGACGTCGGTTGTTCGCCGACGACCCGGTTCGTCGCTCGTATGCAGACGACCCGGGGCGTCGATTGTTCACCGACGAGGCGGATGCGGGATGATTGCAGGACACACCAGACTGGGAGGACACCGAGACCGATGAGTGCCGAGGATCTCGAGAAGTACGAAACCGAGATGGAACTCTCGCTGTACAGGGAGTACCGGGACATCGTCGGTCAGTTCGCGTACGTCGTGGAGACCGAGCGCCGGTTCTACCTGGCGAACGCGGTCGAGTTGCTGCCGCACAACGCCAACGGCGAGGTGTACTTCGAGGTGCGCATGTCCGACGCCTGGGTGTGGGACATGTACCGTCCCGCACGCTTCGTCAAGCATGTCCGTGTCATCACGTTCAAGGACGTCAACATCGAAGAGCTCGACAAGCCCGAACTGAGACTGCCCGACAAGCTGGGCTGACGTCCTCGGGGACGATCCTGCGCGCAGCGGCCGCATCCTAACCGGGGCGCCGAGACCGAGCCCTTCGCCGCGGCTCGTCGCCCTCGGTTGTGCACAGGCACCGCACTCATCCACAGATCCCCCGATCTCCGTGCTCGGACCCCGATTCCACGTGCCTCGGTCCTCCACAGTGGGCGCATGCAGGGGACGAATCGGACATCACACAATCGGGATCTGGGCGCGCTAGGCGAAGACCTCGCCGCGGACTACCTCGAGTCGACCGGCATGGTCGTGCTCGCCCGGAACTGGCGCAGTCGATACGGCGAACTCGATCTCATCGCACAGGACGGCGCGGCCGTCGTCTTCGTCGAGGTCAAGACCCGCACAGGCACCGGATACGGCACCCCCGCCGAAGCGGTGACGCCCGCGAAGGCCGAACGCATCCGTCGCCTCGCCGGGCAGTGGTTGTCCGAACAGACGCGCCGCTGGTCGCACATCCGCGTCGATGTGGTCACCGTCCTGCTCGCGCGGGGGCACGCTCCGGAGATCACCCACCGCAAGCAGGTCCTCTGATGGCGCTCGGACGCGCGTGGTCGGTCGCGGTCTCCGGGATCGACGGGCAGGTCGTCGAGATCGAAGCCGACATCGGGCGAGGTCTGCCGGGTGTGACGATGGTCGGGCTGCCCGACACCGCGCTCCAGGAGTCGCGCGATCGGGTGCGCGCCGCCGTGTCGAATTCCGGTGCCAAGTGGCCGGATTCGAAGGTCGTGCTCGCACTGTCTCCGGCCACGCTGCCGAAGGTCGGCAGTGTCTACGACCTCGGGTTGGCGTGCGCGGTCCTCGACGCGGCGGATGTCGTGCCGACCGAGGCAGTCTCCCGGACGGTGCTGCTCGGCGAACTCGCGCTCGACGGGCGCGTCCGTCCGGTGCGCGGTGTGCTGCCCGCCGTGCTCACGGCGAAGAAGCACGGCTGGTCGCGCGTGGTGGTGCCCACCGCGACGATGACCGAGGCGGCGCTCGTCGACGGCATCGACGTCTACGGCGCCGAAACGCTGCGCGAGTTGGTGATCTGGCTGCAGGGCGACGGTCCGCTCGAACGGCCCGATCCGCGTGCGCTGCCACCACGGGCGGTGCGGGGTGATCTCAGCGAAGTGGTCGGTCAGCACGAAGCGCGTCGCGCGATCGAGGTCGCTGCGGCCGGCGCGCACCACCTGATGCTGACCGGTCCGCCGGGGATCGGGAAAACGATGCTTGCACAGCGACTTCCGGGGATTCTGCCGGACCTGAGCGAGAATCATGCCCTCGAGGTGACGGCCATCCACTCGGTGGCGGGCACCCTCACCAGCGACCGGCCGCTCGTGACGGAACCACCTTTCATCGCGCCCCATCACACGGCGTCGGTGAGTTCGCTGATCGGAGGCGGCACCGGCATGGCGAAACCCGGCGCGGTGAGCCGGGCGCACCGCGGCGTGCTGTTCCTCGACGAGGTCGCCGAGATGGGGACGAAGACACTCGAAGCGCTGCGTACACCGCTCGAGGACGGGGAGGTACGCATCGCCCGGCGCGACGGTGTCGCGCGATATCCGGCTCGGTTCCAGCTGATCCTCGCCGCCAACCCCTGCCCGTGCGCACCGCCACGCGACGCCGACTGCGTGTGCGCGCCGACCGCACGTCGCCGTTATCTGGGGCGACTGTCGGGCCCGCTCCTCGATCGCGTCGACCTGCGGGTCCGGATGCAGGCCGTCGCGACGAGCGCATTGATGGGGGAGACGGGCGAGAGCACCGACGACGTGCGGGCGCGTGTCGCCCGGGCGAGAGCCGCGGCACGCGAGCGGTGGGCCGATCACGGCTGGGCTACCAACGCCGAGGTGCCCGGACCGGCCCTCCGGCAGAAGTTCCGGCTTCCGCGGGCCGCGCTCGAACCCGTCGAATGGGCGCTGCGTAAGGGCGCTATCACCGCGCGAGGAGCGGATCGCGCACTTCGGGTCGCGTGGACGCTGAGCGACCTCGACGGTTCCGATTCGCCGTCGGCGACGCACGTCGCTGCCGCCCTCGACTTCCGGGATCGGGGTGTCGCATGAGCGGACACGACGATGAACGGCGCCTGGCCTGGGCCTATCTGTCGACCGTCACGCAGGGCGCGTCGCGATCGTTGTCGGCGGCGGTCGAGGCCGCGGGTGTGCTCGAGGTGGCGGCCGCCATCCGGTCGGGCTCGGGCCTCGGCGAACTCTCGTCGCGGTACTCGGTGCGGGCGCACCTCGACACCGCGGCACGGGATCTCGACCGTCTGGGTCGGGCCGGAGGTCGACTGGTGACGCCCGACGACGACGAATGGCCCGCATGGCAGATGCTCGGCTTCGGCACCCTCGACACCGCGACCGACGCCGAGGGGCCGCCCCTCGCACTGTGGGTGTGGGGGAGCCGGCGGATCGACGACCTCGCCGAACGCGCGATCGGCATCGTCGGGACCCGTGCCGCGAGCGGTTACGGAGAGCACGTCACCGCCGAGATCGCCGGGGATCTCGCCGCCGACGGGTGGACGGTCGTGTCCGGTGCGGCCTTCGGCGTCGACGCTGCCGCACACCGCGCGGCGCTCGGGGTGGGCGGCACCACGGTCGCGATCCTGGCCTGTGGGGTCGATCGGGCGTACCCGGCGGCGCACACGACCATGCTGCGCCGGATCTCCGAGTCGGGCCTGGTGGTCAGCGAATATCCGCCGGGTACGACCCCTGCGCGGTACCGGTTCCTCGCCCGCAATCGGCTGATCGCGGCGTTGTCCGCCGGCACGGTCGTCGTCGAGGCGGGTTGGCGCAGCGGGGCGCGCAACACCGCGGCTTGGGCGCGACGACTCGGCCGGCCGGTCATGGCGGTCCCCGGACCGGTGACCTCGGCGGCATCGCAGGGCTGTCACCGCATGATCAGGGAAGGCGAGGCCCGTCTGGTGGGTGCGGCGCGCGACATCGTCGAGGAGTGCGGTCCGCTCCTGGCCTGCGGGGACGACGACCGTGACGGCCTGTTCCGCCGCGACCTGGACGGACTGTCGGGTGACATGGCTCTGGTCTACGAGGCACTTCCGGCATCGGAGGTCTGCGATCCGGCGACGGTGGCCGAGTCGGCGGGACTGCCGATCGAGCGGGTGCGGGCTGCGCTTCCCCTGCTCGAACTCGACGGCCTGGTGGTGGCGACGGACGGAGGGTGGCAGCGGACATGACCCTGGATCGATGCCAGGGTCTACGCGCGGTCGGGAGGGGCGCCGAACATGCGGTTGCGCAGGCTGTCGTAGATGGGCGGGACCCGCGTGGAGGATGCCACGACGACGGCGCAGATCGTCGCGGCGAGCATCGGGACCGTCACCCCCGTCACCGCGGTCATCTCCACGACGAGGACGACTCCGGTGATCGGCGCCCGCACCGACGCGCCGAAGAGGGCGGCCATCCCTGCGATCGCCATCGGTACGGCGAGGGACGACCCGATCCCGGGGACGATCACGGCGCAGATCCCGGCGCACAACAGTCCCCAGAGAGCACCCAGTGCCAGGAGGGGCGCGAACAATCCGCCCGGTGTCCCGGCCGCATACGACAGCGGTCCCGCGACGAACCGCAGCAGGACGTACCAGGCGACCACCGGCAGTGCGAGGGCGCCACCGCCCACCACGTGCTGGACGAGGGAGTCGCCGCCACCGCCGGCCCACGGTGCGACCACCGACAACAACCCGACGAGTCCGCCGATGATCGCGGCCTTCGTCACCGGCGAGAGCGAGCGGATCGACTCCACCACGCTCAGCGATCCCAGGACCATCCGGTTGTAGGCCGCGCCGAGCAATCCGGTGAGCAGACCGAACACCACGAAGACGGGCAGCAGGACGATGGACGGGGGAGCGATGGGGTCCACGGTGAAGTCTGGGGTGTCGCCGACGATCGTCCGCGAACACGCCACCGCGGCGGCCACCGACAGGACGACGGGCACGACGGTGCGGAAACGGAAGCTGCCGGTGACCTCCTCGAAGACGAACAGCGCACCACCGATCGGGGCGTTGAACGCGACCGCAAGTCCGGCACCGGAGACCGAGGTCTGCAGCAGACGTTCGTGTTCGGGGTGCCGGGAGCGGCGTGCGGTCTCGGCGCCCACCGCGGCACCCATGTGCACGATCGGACCCTCCCGCCCCAGGACGAGGCCCGACCCGATCGACAGGAGTGCCCCGACGAATCTGGAGGGCAGCACCGACAGGGGTGGTGGCGCGGCCTGCCCGCGGTCGACGGCCTCGACGTGCTGGATCCCGCTACCCGAGGCGAGGGGGACCACCCGGACGATCAGCGCCGCGAGCAGTGCGCCGAGGATCGTGATCCCCACCGGCACGAGCCATCCCGGACCGGGGAGTTCGTGCGCCCACTCCACGGTGTGGATCCGCCATCGTTCGAGCCGTTCCAGGCACCAGCGGAAGGCTCCGCCGACGACACCGATGACGGTGCCGGCCACGATCGCCAGCACACAGATCGTCGCGAGTTCGCGGGCGGGTACGGAAGGTTCCCGCTCGTTCTCGATGTCCACCCGGCGCCCTCCGACCTGCTGCCGACGCGCCGATCGGCTCGGCAGTGCCGGAGACGGTCGCGCGAAGGAGTCGTGACCGTATGCTCACAGACTTCGCGCCGTTCCGCCGGACACGCGAGGGGTGAATTCGGAGGATTACCGTGCTCGCCTGCGAAATCGGTGTCTTGCGAAGGGGCCCGAGTGTCGACTACTCGTCGGAGGGCTCGGCCGTCGGCGCGTCCTCGACGTACCAGGCGCGGTCCTCGCGGTCCCACTTCACGGCACCGCGGTGGGCCTTGCGGAACTCCTTGAGGACAGCGCGGTCGATGGACGGGTGGCCGTTGTCGTTCACGTAGATCCACTCGGAGCCGAACTTGGCCTCGATCGCGTCGACCATGTCGGTCTGGGTGACCCTGCGTTCGGTGGTGATGATGTCGGTCATCCAGGTGGCGATGTCGGCCGCGGTGGTGCTCATGTTCTCGAGCCTAGAGCCTCGCCGATCGTGACCTCCCCGCCGCACCCCGCGACAGAGTACGGTGACGCGATAATAGGTAACCCTAATAGGAGGTTCGGTGGCACGGAAAGCGCCCATGGGGACGACACTCACGGTCCTGCGGACCGAGACGATCGGCGAGCACTTCGTCCGCGTCGTACTCGGCGGAGACGGCTTCGGCGGGTTCCAGGCCCGCGCGGAGACCGACAGCTACGTGAAGATCGAGCTGCCTGCGGGGAACGACACGGTCGTCCGCACCTATACGGTCCGGCGCGTGGACGCGGACGCCCGGGAGATCTGGATCGACTTCGTCGTGCACGGCGACGAGGGTGTCGCGGGGCCGTGGGCTCGCTCGGTACAGCCGGGCACGCAGGTCGTGGTGCGGGGACCCGGGGCGGGATACCGGCCCGATCGCTCCGCCGACTTCCATCTGCTCGCCGGCGACGAGACCGCGATCCCCGCAATCGCGGCCGCGCTCGAGGACTTGCCCGCCGACGCGCGGGGCGCGGTCTTCCTGGAGGTCATCGGGCCCGGCGACGAGCTGAAGCTCGACGCCCCGGCGGGTGTGGACGTCACCTGGCTCCATCGCGGTGTCGCGGCCGGAGACGCCGGTGCCGACCTGATCGACGGCAACTCACCCCTCGTCGCTGCGGTGAAGGCCCTGCCCTGGCCGGACGGTGACGTGCAAGTCTTCGTGCACGGAGAGGCCGAGGCCGTCATGAAGCACATCCGGCCGTACCTGCGGAAGGAGCGGGCCGTACCGCCGGCGCGCGCGTCGATCTCGGGTTACTGGCGTCGTGGACGCACCGAGGAGGGCTTCCGCGTGTGGAAGAGCGAACTGGCGGCCGTCGAGAGCAATTGACGGCCGGTCGTTCACGTCAGCTCGCGGACTCGCGCGCCGGCACCGCGGCGGAGTCACGTGCCAGCACCGCGGCGGAGGTGAGCGCCAGTCCCGAGCAGACCACGATGGCGACGGCCATCGGGATACCGGTGCCTTCGCCGCCGAGCCCGACGAGCGGGGAGACCACGGCAGCGAGACCGAACTGGGAGGCGCCGATCACGGCGGAGCCCGTACCGGCCGCCTTCGGGACCTGCGACTGGGCCAACGCGGTGGCGTTGCCCAATGTCAGACCCATCATGCTGATCGCGACGAACAGCAGCGGCAGGATCAGCGCCGCGACGTAGCCGACGACGACCATCGTCAGCAACAGCAGCGCACCTGCCGTGAACATGGTGGTCACACCGAAGAGCAGCAGTGTCCGCACCTCGAACCGGCCGATGAGGCGGGTGTTGACGGCGTTTGCCAGCACGAGACCGGCCGAGTTCACGGCGAAGACCAGAGAGAACTGTCCGGGGCTCAGGCCGAGGATGTTCTGGGTGACGAAGGGTGAGGCCGAGATGTACGAGAACATCGCGCCGAATCCCAGGGCCATGGCGGCGGCGTAACCGACGAAGCGTCGTTGCCGGAGGACGTATCCGAAGTTGCCGGCCATCGTCTTCAGACCGCCGGCGTGTCGCTTCTCCGGCGGCAGGGTCTCCGGGACGAACGCGAAGGCGCCGACGGCCATCAGGACGGCCAGGCCGGTGAGCACCCAGAAGATGCCGCGCCATCCGATCGGTCCCAGCAGCACGCCACCGAGCAGAGGAGCGGCGACGGGCGCGATGCCACCGATGATCATCATCAGGCTGAACAGCTTGGCGGCCTGATTGCCTCGCGCCCGGTCGGCGATGACCGCCCGGGCGAGGACGATGCCGGTGCCGCCGCTGAAGCCCTGGATCAGACGCGCAGCGATCAGGATCTCGACGGTGGGCGCCATCGCGCAGATCGCGCTGCTCACCGCCAGGACGATCGTGCCGGCGAGGATCAGCCGTCGCCGGCCCCAGCCGTCCGACAGGGGACCCACGAGCAGCTGGCCGAGCCCGAGACCCGCCATGAACGTCGTGAGCGTGAGCTGGACGCCGACGGTCGAACTGTCCAGGCTCTCCGCCATGACGGGAAGTCCCGGGAGGTACATGTCCGTGGCGAGCGGCGCGATCGCCGACAGCAACGCCAGTGCGCACAACATCGGTACCGGGATCGTTTTGTTCACGAAAGCACCTTAGTCGGCGCGGGTCGTTGCACCCGAGCCGGTCGTGCCGCACGGTAGACCCATGCGAGGCAACGAATCCGGCATGCTTCCGGCGACGCTGGACGTACACCTGGGGGACTTCGTCGATCACCTCCGCCTCGAAGACAACCGCTCGGAGCACACGATCCGCGCGTATCGCACCGACATCCGCTCGCTGTTGCAGCACCTCGCCGACCGGAATCCCGATGCGCGCATCACCGACCTCGATCTCGATGTGCTGAGGTCCTGGCTCGCCGGGATGGTGGCGGCGGGGGCGGCCCGCACCACGCTCGCGCGGCGTACCTCGTCGGCACGCGTCTTCACGGCATGGCTCGTGCGCACCCGGCGACTCGACGCCGATCCGGCGACGCGTCTCGTCTCACCGCGTCCGCACCGCTCACTGCCCGCGGTGCTCCGCGACGACCAGGCGCTGGAGATCATGGAGGCCGCGAAATCCGGTGCGCGCGAACTCGATCCCATCGCCCTCCGTGATCGGGTGATCGTCGAGCTGCTGTATGCGACCGGAATTCGGGTCGGGGAGCTGTGCGCGGTCGACATCGACGACGTCGACGCCGAGCGGCGGGTCGTCCGGGTCCTCGGCAAGGGTGACAAAGAACGGATCGTCCCCTACGGGACCCCCGCGGCCGAGGCGCTCGACGCGTGGTTGCGTCACGGACGCCCGCATCTCGCACGCCCGTCGTCGGGTGCGGCGTTGCTGCTGGGCAAGCGCGGTGGTCGGATCGACCAGCGGCAGGTCCGGTCGGTGGTGCACGAGGCGGTCTCGTCGGTGCCGGGCGCACCCGACCTCGCGCCGCACGGTCTGCGGCACAGTGCGGCGACGCACCTGCTCGAAGGGGGAGCGGACCTGCGCGTGGTCCAGGAGGTGCTGGGCCATACGAGTCTGGCCACCACGCAGCTCTACACCCACGTCTCGGTGGCGCGCCTGCGTGCCGCGCACGATCAGGCCCATCCTCGCGCCTGATCGGCCTGCCCGAGAAGCCGTCCCGGTTTGATAGCGTGCGCCGGCACCATCGAATCGGGGGAACAGATGAGACGCAACGACCCGGGTCCTGCCGTGCCCGCCTGGCTGCAGGATCCACCGGAATCCGGAACCGAACACGCGAGACGCGGTCTCCGCCGCGCGGCCAGGGGTACCGAGACGCCCGGCCCATCCACTTCGTCCGGCGACGGTGCGACTCCACCCGCCCCCTCCGCTCCGCTCGGGATGACGGCCTCCGTGCCTCTCGGCATGGCGTTGCGGCCCCGGATGAGTACGGACGACGACCCGGAGCCGCAGGCGACCGTGCCGGTAGTGCCGGAGGCGACGGTGCCGGTAGTGCCGCAGGCGACGGTGCCGGAAGTGCCGCCCGAGCCCGAGCCTGCCTCCGCCACCGCGGATCCGGTGCCCGCAGTCGCGGAGGCGAAGCCCGACACGGTGGCACCTGCACCCGAGCCGGAGGTGGCGAGCCCGGAGGTTTCGGAGGTCGCGCCCGGTCCGGGCGATCCCGAGTCCGCAGCGGTCCCGGCCCCGCTGCCGGCGCGAACGGACGCTGTGGTCGACGAGCTGCCGGTCGACGATCTGCCGGTCGACGACCTGCAGCACGAGGCACAGCGGTTCGACGATCGGCCGTCCAACGTCGACCTCGCGTCGGGAGTGCTCGTCCGCAGGTCACGACGTTCGACGCGGCGATGGCGAGAACGGGTCGACCGGCTGACCGGTGGCAGGCTCGAGGGCGGAGGCAGTGAACGCCGCGAGGATCTCGTCGCCCGGATCCGCCAGCCGATCCCGGGCGACTACCGCATCGCGGTGCTGTCCCTGAAGGGCGGGGTGGGCAAGACCACCACGACCGTCGGACTGGGGTCGACGTTCGCGTCGCTGCGCGGCGACTGCGTCATCGCCGTCGACGCGAATCCGGACTTCGGCACCCTCGGGCAGAGGATCCCGCAGCAGACCACCTCGACCGTGCGGGACCTGCTCGCGAAGGCGTCGGGCATCCGCCGGTACTCGGACGTGCGCGCCCACACCTCGCAGGCGCCGAGCCGACTCGAAGTGCTTGCGAGCGAACGCGATCCCGCTGCCTCGGAAGCGTTCAGCGAGGAGGACTACCGCCGCGTCGTCGCAATCCTGCAGGTCTACTACAACGTGATCCTCACCGACTGCGGGACCGGGATCATGCACTCGGTCATGCGTGGCGTACTGGACCTGGCGAACACCCTCGTGCTCGTCGCGTCGCCGGCGGTCGATGCGGCGCGCAGTGCGGCGGCGACCCTCGACTGGCTGCAGGCTCACGGTTACTCCGACCTGGTCGAACGTACGGTCGTGGTGATCAGCTCGCCGCGCCCGGGTGCGGCGAGTATCGACATGGACGCGCTGACCGCGCACTTCCTGGCGCGGTGCCGCGCGGTGAAGGTGCTGCCCTTCGACGAGCATCTCGCCGAGGGAGCCGAGATCGATCTCGAACGGCTCCGCCCCGCGACCCGCACGGCGTTCGTCGAACTCGCCGCGATGGTCGCCGACGACTTCCCCGCACTGTCGGGTCGGCACGCGGTGCACTAGCCGGGGCGCCGGGCGTCACACCGGTAGCAGGCGGATCACCGGGCGCTCCACGAGGGGGAGGGGATCGAGATAGTCGTCGCGGCCGCGGCGCAGTCCCCAGTGCAGACATGCGGAGGACGCGCAGCCTTCGTGGCCCGCGACGACGGTGCCGATGGGATCACCTCTCGTCACCCGGCGGCCCGCGGCGACCGACGCCTCGACCGGTTCGTAGGTGGTGCGCAGCCCGCCCTCGTGATCGACGGAGACCACGGGTTTCCCGGCCACGACACCGGCGAACGCGATGACGCCGTCACCGGCGGCCACGACGGTCTGTCCTGCTCGTGCGTCGAGATCGACTCCGCGGTGACCGGGGAGCCAGTTCTGCTCGGGTGGGTCGAACTGCCGGCTCACGGCCGGCCGGGGATCGAGTGGCCACACGAACCGTCCGGTGTCGGCCGATCCGGTTCCCGGGACGACGGCGAGCACGACGAACGCGGCGATCACAACGGCGATCGTCCGGAAGGGCGCGGCGAGAAGCATGCCCGTCAGCCTCGTGAATCGGACTCCCGCGCACCAGGCGTCGACGCGATCTGTGGACTAGCCCGGATCCATCCACAGGACCGGTGACTCCCGGTTAGGGATCCGCGCCCGCTCCGCGTACACTTGTCGGGCGGTCTGTATACGCAGATCGACTTCGCGCGTCCGCGCATCGATGCCGACCCGTTTCTCCGGGCCGCATCGGAAATGGCCGTCGGCCGGTCCCGCAAGGGTTCGACGGACATGTGGACGCCAGGGCGGGGATCGGAAGATCCACCGCGGAAACCGACACGAAAGAGAGAAACAGGCATGCCTGTTGTGACTATGCGGCAGCTGCTCGACAGCGGCGCCCACTTCGGACACCAGACCCGTCGCTGGAATCCGAAGATGAAGCGGTTCATCTTCACCGACCGCAACGGCATCTACATCATCGACCTGCAGCAGACCCTGACGTACATCGACAAGGCGTACGAGTTCGTCAAGGAGACCGTCGCTCACGGTGGAACCGTGCTGTTCGTCGGCACCAAGAAGCAGGCTCAGGAATCCATCGCCGAAGAGGCCACCCGCGTGGGCATGCCCTACGTGAACCAGCGCTGGCTCGGCGGCATGCTCACCAACTTCTCGACCGTCCACAAGCGCCTGCAGCGCCTGAAGGAGCTCGAGTCGATGGAGCAGACCGGCGGCTTCGAGGGACGCACCAAGAAGGAAATCCTCATGCTCACGCGTGAGAAGAACAAGCTGGAGCGCACCCTCGGCGGCATCCGCGACATGGCGAAGGTTCCGTCGGCGATCTGGGTCGTCGACACCAACAAGGAGCACATCGCCGTCGGTGAGGCCCGCAAGCTGAACATCCCGGTCATCGCGATCCTCGACACCAACTGCGATCCGGACCTCGTCGACTACCCGATCCCGGGTAACGACGACGCGATCCGTTCCGCGGCGCTGCTGACCAAGGTCGTCGCTTCCGCCGTCGCCGAGGGCCTGCAGGCCCGCGCCGGCAAGAGCAGCGACGCCGAGGCCAAGCCCGAGGCCGGTGCCGAGCCTCTCGCCGAGTGGGAGCAGGAGCTGCTCTCGCAGGCCACCCCCGCCGCCGACGCCGAGGCGCCCGCAGCGGACGCAGCCCCCGCAGCAGACGCGGCCCCCGAGGCCTGATTCGTTGCCCGGCCCCGACCTTCCGATCGAGAGATCCTGGTCGGGGCCGTCGCATCGCGGCCCGAGCCCATCCGCGCGGTAGGGCCGCCCCCAGAGACTTTTCCACCACAGACACAGGAGGCTCGCTTCCATGGCGAACTACACCGCCGCCGACGTCAAGCGTCTTCGTGAGCTCACCGGCTCCGGAATGCTGGACTGCAAGAACGCGCTCGCCGACAACGACGGCGACTTCGACAAGGCCGTCGAGCAGCTGCGCATCAAGGGTGCCAAGGACGTGGGCAAGCGCGCCGAGCGCTCCACCGCCGAGGGTCTCGTCGTGGCCAAGGACGGCGTGCTCGTCGAGCTGAACTCCGAGACCGACTTCGTCGCCAAGAACGACGAGTTCCAGGCTCTCGCCGACAAGGTCGTCACCGCTGCCGCGCAGGCCCGCGCGAACGACGTCGAGGCGCTCAAGGCCGTCGAGATCGACGGTAAGACCGTCGACGCCCTCGTCCAGGAGCTGTCCGCGAAGATCGGCGAGAAGCTCGAGCTGCGTCGCGTCGCTGCTTTCGACGGCCAGACCGCCGTCTACCTGCACAAGCGTGCTTCCGACCTGCCGCCGTCGGTCGGCGTGCTCGTCGAGTACACCGGTGAGGGCGACGCCGCTGCCGAGGCCGCTCGCGGTGCCGCGATGCAGATCGCCGCTCTGAAGGCCAAGTACGTCAGCCGTGACGAGGTGCCCGAGGACATCGTCGCCAACGAGCGGCGTATCGCCGAGGAGACCGCCAAGGCCGAGGGCAAGCCGGAGCAGGCTCTGCCGAAGATCGTCGAAGGCCGCGTCAACGGCTACTTCAAGGACGTCGTCCTGCTCGAGCAGGCGTCCGTGACGGACTCGAAGAAGACCGTCAAGGCGATCCTCGACGAGGCCGGCGCGACCGTCGCCCGCTTCGTGCGTTTCGAGGTCGGCGCCAGCTAGTTCTTCCACTCCACGACCCCGTCGGTTCACAACCGGCGGGGTCGAGGTGTGTCGGGCCACGCCGCCTCGGGGCCCGGAGGCATCCGCGCGTGCTGCGCGGTGACAGGTGTGGCGTGTCGATCCGCCCGATCTCGGTTCCCTCGAGCGGATGAGGCAGGATGATAAGGGCCGATTCATGCGCAACCAGAGGAGAGTCATGTCCGACCACGCCCACGATCGGCCCGGATTCCGCCGGGTACTGCTCAAGCTCGGTGGCGAGATGTTCGGCGGCGGCAAGGTCGGACTCGACCCGGACGTGGTGACCACGGTGGCCCAGCAGATCGCGGAGGTCGTGCGCGGTGGCGCCGAGGTCGCGGTCGTGATCGGTGGCGGCAACTTCTTCCGCGGCGCCGAACTCCAGCAGCGCGGTCTCGAACGCGCACGGTCCGATTACATGGGCATGCTCGGAACGGTCATGAACTCCCTTGCGCTGCAGGACTTCCTGGAGAAGGAAGGCATCGACACCCGCGTGCAGACCGCCATCACGATGGGACAGGTCGCCGAGCCCTACCTGCCGCTGCGTGCGCGCCGCCACCTCGAGAAGGGGCGCGTGGTCATCTTCGGTGCGGGCATGGGTATGCCGTACTTTTCCACCGACACCACCGCTGCGCAGCGCGCCCTCGAGATCGGCGCCGAGGTCGTCCTCATGGCGAAGGCCGTCGACGGGGTCTACTCCGACGACCCCCGCACGAACCCGGATGCGGAGCTGTTCGAGGAGATCACCCACCGCGAGGTCATCGAGCAGGGCCTCAAGGTCGCCGACGCGACCGCCTTCAGCCTGTGCATGGACAACGCCATGCCGATCATGGTCTTCAATCTGCTGACCAAGGGCAATATCGCCCGAGCCATCGCCGGTGAGAAGATCGGAACACTCGTACGGTCATGAACGGACAACGGAACATGGAGGAACTGCCGTGATCGATGAAGCCCTCTTCGAAGCCGAAGAGAAGATGGAGAAGGCCGTCACGGTGGCCCGGGACGATCTGGGTGGCATTCGGACCGGTCGCGCGAACCCGGGCATGTTCAACCGCATCGTCGTCGACTACTACGGGGCTCCCACGCCGATCACGCAGATCGCCAGCATCAACGTTCCCGAGGCGCGCATGGTCATCGTCAAGCCGTACGAGGCCTCGCAGCTGAACGCGATCGAGACCGCGATCCGCAACTCCGATCTCGGCGTCAACCCCACCAACGACGGCAACATCATCCGCATCTCGGTCCCGCAGCTCACCGAGGAGCGTCGTCGCGAACTCGTCAAGCAGGCCAAGGCCAAGGGTGAGGACGCGAAGGTCGCGGTGCGCAACGTCCGCCGCAAGGCGATGGAGGAACTCGGCCGTATCCAGAAGGACGGCGAGGCCGGCGAGGACGATGTGAACCGCGCCGAGAAGGAACTCGACAAGACGACCGCGAAGTACGTCGGTCAGATCGACGAGTTGATCAAGCACAAGGAAGCCGAACTGATGGAGGTCTGACGGTGGGTCGAGCCGACGGGTCCTCCGACCCGCAGCTTCCACTCGGTGCCGGAGCCGACTCCGGTGCCACCCCTGCAGACCCGACGCCGGCCCCCGACCCCGCGTCGGAGCCGGTGAAGAAACCGTCACGGGCCGGACGCGACCTGCCGGCCGCCTTCGCGGTCGGCGGTGGTCTGGGCGCGCTCGTCATCGGGATCCTGCTGTTCGCCCCGAAGGCGTGGCTCGCCGTGGTCGCAATCGCCATCGGTATCGCGACCTGGGAGGTCACCAAGCGTCTGCGCGAAGCCGACGTGCTCGTCCCCAGAGTGCCGTTGCTGGTCGGCGGGCAGGCGATGATCTGGCTCGGTTGGCCCTACGGCACGACGGGTGTGCTCGGTGCGTTCGCGGGCACGGTCGTCGTGACGATGCTGTGGCGCCTGTTCGGACGCGGCCTCGGCGCGCAGCCGCGCAACTACCTGCGGGATACCGCGGTCGCGGTCTTCGTCGCGGCCTGGTTGCCGTTGCTGGCGTCGTTCGCGACCCTCATGGTCCTCGAGGACCAGGGTGCCCAGCGGGTGTTCTGCCTGATGATCGTGTGCGTGGCGTCGGACATCGGCGGCTATGCATCCGGGGTGCTGTTCGGCAAGCACCCGATGGTGCCGGCGATCAGCCCGAAGAAGTCGTGGGAAGGCTTCGCCGGGTCGGCGGTGGCGTGCATCGCTGCCGGTGTGCTCACCGTGATGTTCCTGCTCGACGGTCCGTGGTGGGCAGGTGCGTTGCTCGGCGCGGTGCTCGTGGTGACGGCGACGGCCGGCGATCTCATCGAGTCGCAGGTCAAGCGCGACCTCGGCATCAAGGACATGGGCACCTTGTTGCCCGGACACGGCGGCATCATGGACCGGCTCGACTCGATCCTGCCGTCGGCCTTCGTCACCTGGCTGATCCTCACGGCCTTCGTGTAGTCGCCCGATGGTGCGTTCGTCGAAGCTCCGTACACCGAAGCCCGGTACACCGAAATCGGGGAGCGGTGTGATCGCCAGCCCCAACATCTGGCACTGGCCCGAGGTGTACGAGGAGGAGAACCGCGCGCAGGACCCCCGCGGCGCCGTGTACGCGGCGCTGCGGGAGGCCGCGGACTGGACCGGCCGCGACGTCGTCGACGTCGGGTGCGGTTCGGGCTTCCACCTTCCGATGTTCGCGGCCGACGCTCGCACGGTGACCGGGATCGAACCGCATCCACCGCTGGTCGCCGCGGCCCGCATCCGCGTGGACGGTCTTCCGTCGGTCACCGTGACGGAAGGCTCCGCTGCGGACATACCGCTTCCCGACGCCTCGGTCGATCTCGTCCACGCCCGCACCGCCTACTTCTTCGGTCCCGGATGCGGCGCCGGGATCCTCGAGGCGATGCGGGTGCTGCGTCCCGGCGGGGCGCTCGCCGTCGTCGATCTCGACGCCACCGCCCATCCCTACGGCGATTGGATGTGCGACGACCTGCCGCATTACGACCCGGCGACGGTCGAGGCGTTCTTCGAGGCGCAGGGATTCGATCTGCGCCGCATCGACACGCTGTGGGAGTTCCCCGACCGCGCGACCCTCGAACGGGTGCTCGGCATCGAGTTCGCACCGCGCGTCGCGGCCCGAGCGATCCGGGAGACACCCGGCACGACGCTCACCGTGCGCTACCGGCTGCACGTGCGCCGCAGACCCGCCGGCCTTGAACTGAGCTGAGACCGGTCAGCGCGACCGGCCGATACCGAACATCCGCGCCAGCTCGGTGATCTTCTTCGCCTTCGCGAGATTCGGCAGGTCGCTGCCGTCGCGGACGTTCCGCCCGTCCTCGCCGAGCCGGTCGATGACACCTTCCGCCCAGTCCACATCGGTGCTGTTCGGACTCAACGCCACATTCGCGTACGAGGCGCGCTCACCGGTCATGCACAACTTGCCGGTCATCCCCATCGAGCGGGTCAGCTCGGCCTCACGCTTCAGTACCTCGGGGTCGTCGCTGAGCGTGGGGCCGTCGATGGGGCCCGGCAGGCGCGCGGCGCGGCTCGTGATGACCAGACGCGACCGTGCGTACGCCATCGCCATCGGACTGTCGCTCATGCCGGTGTCGCGCCGGAAGTCGCCGCTGCCGAACACCAGGCGGAAGGTGCCCTCCGCGCGGGCGATCTCGGGGGCCGCCTCGAGCCCCATCGCCGACTCGATGAGCACGAGGATGTGCGTGCCCTCCGGCAGCAGGCCGGCGGTGGCCTCGACCTGGTGACCGCTCTCCGCCTTCGCGAGCATGACGCCCTGCAGGCCGGGAAGCCCGGCGAGCGCGGCGAGGTCGTCGGCCCAGAACGACGTGGTGGCGTCGTTGACCCGCACCCAGGCCTTCCCGCCCCCGCGCAACCACGACACGATGCCGTCGCGAGCAGCGGGTTTGGCCGCGGCGGGCACGGCGTCCTCGAGGTCGAGCACCACCGCATCCGCCGGCGAGTCGGCGGCGGCGTCGAAGAGATCGGGGGAGCGGCCCGGAACGAGCAACCACGAGCGTGCGACTTCGGGAGCGACGAGACCGGTCATGATGTCCATGCTCCCGTATTCCCACTCCACGCTCGGGCAACTCGGCGTGAGGGAGACCGACCGGTGACACCTGCCCGGGAATGGGGGCGAGTATCACAGCGACGCTCGGACCCATCCGTCCCGGATCATGGGACAATAGGTGATTATGGCTTCTTCCCTGCCCCTGGTCTTCGATGCACCCAAGCGCGGACTTCCGCCGCGCCATCTCGCCGACCTCGACGCAGATCAGCGTCGTGATGCGGTGCGCGACCTGGGGCTTCCGGCCTTCCGCGCCGACCAGCTCGCCCGCCAGTACTACGGGCGGCTCGAGGCGGATCCGGCGAAGATGACCGATCTGCCCGCCGCCGTCCGCGACAAGGTGGGGGAGGCGTTGTTCCCGCCTCTGCTCGACGCGGTCCGGCACATCGCGTGCGACGGCGGTGAGACCCGCAAGACCCTGTGGCGCGCCCACGACGGCACCCTGCTCGAGAGCGTCCTCATGCGCTATCCCGACCGCGCCACGCTGTGCATCTCGAGCCAGGCCGGTTGCGGTATGGCGTGCCCGTTCTGCGCGACCGGCCAGGGCGGTCTCGACCGCAACCTGTCCACGGCCGAGATCGTCGACCAGGTGCGTGCGGCCGCCGCGGCCCTGCGCGACGGCGACGTCGCCGGCGGACCGGGACGGCTGTCGAACGTCGTGTTCATGGGCATGGGTGAGCCGCTCGCGAACTACAAGCGCGTGGTCGCGGCGGTGCGGCGCATCACCTCACCCGCACCCGAAGGTCTCGGTCTGTCACAGCGCTCGGTCACCGTTTCCACCGTCGGGCTCGCACCGGCCATCCGCCGCCTCGCCGACGAAGGACTCAGCGTCACCCTCGCGGTGTCACTGCACACCCCGGACGACGAACTGCGCGACACCCTCGTTCCGGTCAACAACCGGTGGTCGGTCGCCGAGGTCCTCGAGGCCGCGCGGTACTACGCCGACAAGACCGGCCGTCGCGTCTCGATCGAGTACGCCCTCATCCGCGACGTCAACGACCAGCCGTGGCGCGCCGACATGCTCGGCAAGAAGCTCCACAAGGCTCTCGGGTCGCTCGTGCACGTGAACCTGATCCCGCTCAACCCCACGCCGGGCAGCGAGTGGGACGCCAGCCCGAAGGATGTCGAGCGCGAGTTCGTGCGGCGCGTGCAGGCCCAGGGTGTGTCGTGCACCGTGCGCGACACCCGCGGCCAGGAGATCGCCGCGGCCTGCGGTCAGCTCGCCGCCGAAGGCTGAGCGGACAGACGCGACAGCCGAGCTGAGCCGACCCCCGGCAGACACGGAGGGCCCGTCCGGAGAATTCCGGACGGGCCCTCTGTCGGTGGACCCAGCGCAGTCGATGGACCTAGCGCAACCGGCGGCGACGCACCGCGTCGCGCGCGACGATGAAGATCAGCAGAGCCGCCGAACCGATGAGGTACAGGCTCTCGACGTGGCCTTCGTGGTTGCCGATCAGCATCAGCAGCAGGAACACCGCCGCGATCACGGCCATGACGCGGAAGAACTTGGGGGCTTCCCCGCTCCAACCCCACTCGGCGGACGGCACTTCCGCCGCCACATCACCACGAGTGGACTGCAACTCGGTACCGGCCACGGTTTCCTCCTGCTCACCAGATGCTGCTGTTGCTGCTTATCGTGACATACGACCCCGCGTCGTACGAAGCGGGGCATGCGTGTGGCGCCTGTCGAGGGGTGGACACCGGCCGGTTCAGGAACTGTTCAGGTGCGTGGGGAACAATGCTCGCGTGGCCGACACTCGATCTTCTTCCCGCACCCGGGTGCTCCTGCTGGGCAGTACCGGTTCCATCGGTACCCAGGCACTCGACGTGATCGCCGCCAATCCCGACGACTTCGAAGTCGTCGGTCTCGCCGCGGGCGGAGGCAAGACGGATCTGCTCGCCGAGCAGATCCGTGCGACCGGCGTCCGCGAGGTCGCCGTCGCCGACCCCGATGCCGCCGCACGTCTCGACCTGCCGGTCCGGAGCGGATCGACCGCCGTCACCGAACTCGTCCGCGACGTCGAGGCGGACGTCGTGCTCAACGCCCTCGTCGGCTCCCTCGGTCTCGAACCGACCCTCGCAGCGCTCGGCACCGGCGCGCGACTCGCGTTGGCGAACAAGGAGTCGCTGGTCGCGGGTGGGTCGCTCGTCACGAAGGCGGCGGCGCCGGGCCAGATCGTGCCCGTCGATTCGGAGCATTCCGCGCTCGCGCAGTGCCTGCGCGGTGGCACCGGTGACGAGGTGGCGCGTCTCGTGCTCACCGCCTCGGGCGGCCCGTTCCGGGGCTGGACCGCCGACCGCCTCGAATCGGTGACACCCGAGCAGGCCGGCGCCCACCCCACCTGGTCGATGGGGCCGATGAACACCCTCAACTCGGCGACCCTCGTCAACAAGGGACTCGAACTCATCGAGACCCACCTGCTCTTCGGTGTGGACTACGACCGGATCGATGTGACGGTGCACCCGCAGTCGATCGTGCACTCGATGGTCACCTTCGTCGACGGGTCGACCCTGGCCCAGGCGTCGCCGCCGTCGATGAAGCTGCCGATCGCACTGGCTCTCGGCTGGCCGCACCGCGTTCCGCACGCCGCCCCGGCACTCGACTTCTCGACCGCGTCCACCTGGGAGTTCGAACCCCTCGACGACGACGTCTTCCCCGCGGTGCGGCTCGCACGCCAAGCGGGCGTGGGCGGCGGATGCCTCACCGCCGTCTACAACGCGGCCAACGAGGTCGCCGCCGAGGCGTTCCTCGCTGGGACGCTGTCGTTCCCGCGGATCGTTCGGACGGTCGAGGCCGTGCTGAACGACGCACACGAGTGGTCCGCCGAACCCAGTACCGTGGACGACGTGCTCGCCGCCGACGGCTGGGCCCGCGACCGGGCGCGCACACTCGTATAGGAGGATCGGCCACTCATGATGTTCGCACTGGGCGTGGTGGTGTTCGCCCTCGGCATCGCCATCTCCATCGCCCTGCACGAGGCCGGCCACATGTGGACCGCGCAGAAACTGGGCATGAAGGTCCGGCGCTACTACATCGGGTTCGGTCCCCGTGTGTTCGCCTTCCGTCGCGGTGAGACCGAATACGGCCTCAAAGCGGTTCCGGCCGGCGGGTTCTGCGATATCGCCGGCATGACGGCCCTGGACGAACTCGCGCCCGACGAGGTCGAGCGCGCGATGTACAAGCAGAAGACGTGGAAGCGCCTCGTCGTGATGTCGGGCGGCATCGCGATGAACTTCCTGCTCGGCATCGTGCTCATCTACGGCCTCGCCGCCAGTGCGGGGCTGCCCAACACCGACAACCGCGCGGTGGTCGGCACCGTCGGCTGTGCTGCGCCGACCCAGGACGGTCCGCCCGACTACACCCCGGCCGACTGCTCGGGCCCCGGTCCGGCCGAGCAGGCCGGTATCGAACCCGGCGATGTGATCGTCGCCGTGGACGGGCAGTCCGTCGAGACCTTCGGCGACCTCGTCCGGGCCACGCAGCCGCTGTCCGGCACCGTGCCGTTCACCGTCGAGCGCGGCGACGAGACCCTCACCGTGCCGGTCACGGTGCAGCAGGTCCAGCGCTGGGTCTACGAGAGCGAATCGCCCGACGCCGAACCCGTCTCCCGCACCGTCGGTGCGATCGGTGTCGGTGGAGAGCCGGGAATCATCGAGTACACGCCGCTCTCGGCGATCCCCGCGACCTTCGAGTTCACCGGCTACCTCGCGGTCCGCACGGCCGAGGCGCTGGTGAGCCTGCCGAGCAAGGTCGCCGACCTGTGGACGGCCGTCACCGGGGGAGAGCGCGCGGTCGACACCCCGGTCAGCGTCGTCGGCGCCAGCGTCATCGGCGGTCAGTTCGCCGAGCGCGGCATCTGGGAATCGTTCGTGTTGTTGCTCGCACAGCTGAACTTCTTCCTCGGTGCGTTCAACCTCCTTCCGCTGCTGCCACTCGACGGCGGCCACATGGCCGTCGCGATCTACGAGAAGGCCCGCAACTGGCTGCGCGGCCTGCGCGGACTGCCGGTCGGCCCGCCCGTGGACTACATGAAACTGCTGCCGTTGACCTATGTGGCGGTGGTCATCGGTGGCGCCTACATGGTGCTCACCCTCACAGCAGACATCGTCAACCCCATCAAGCTGTTCTGATCTGCGCCGGTAGACTTGCCGAGTAGCGACGAAAGAAGGCGAACTGTGACCAGCCCCGTCGGATTGGGCATGCCCGAAATTCCTGCGGTCCTCGCACCCCGACGCAAGACCCGCCAGCTCATGGTCGGAAATGTCGGCGTCGGCAGCGATCACCCGGTGTCCGTGCAGTCGATGACCACCACGAAGACGCACGACGTGAACGCCACCCTCCAGCAGATCGCGGAGCTCACAGCGTCCGGCTGCGACATCGTGCGTGTCGCGTGCCCGCGTCAGGAGGACGCCGACGCGCTCCCGATCATCGCGAAGAAGAGCAAGATCCCGGTGATCGCCGACATCCACTTCCAGCCGCGGTACATCTTCGCCGCGATCGACGCCGGCTGCGCGGCCGTGCGCGTCAACCCCGGCAACATCAAGGAATTCGACGGTCGCGTCAAGGAGGTCGCCAAGGCGGCCGGAGACGCCGGGATTCCCATCCGCATCGGCGTCAACGCCGGCTCGCTCGATCCCCGCCTCCTCGCCAAGTACGGCAAGGCCACCCCGGAGGCGCTCGTCGAGTCCGCGCTGTGGGAAGCAAGCCTGTTCGAGGAACACGGCTTCGGCGACATCAAGATCTCCGTCAAGCACAACGACCCCGTCGTGATGGTCGAGGCCTACCGCCAGCTCGCCGCGCAGTGCGACTACCCGCTGCACCTCGGCGTGACCGAGGCCGGCCCCGCCTTCCAGGGCACCATCAAGTCGGCTGTCGCCTTCGGTGCGCTGCTCAGCGAGGGCATCGGAGACACCATTCGCGTGTCGCTGTCGGCGCCGCCCGCCGAGGAGATCAAGGTCGGCACCCAGATCCTGCAGTCGCTGAACCTGCGTCCCCGCAAGCTCGAGATCGTCTCCTGCCCGTCCTGCGGCCGCGCCCAGGTGGACGTCTACTCTCTCGCCAACGAGGTCACCGCGGGCCTCGAGGGCATGGAGGTGCCGCTGCGGGTCGCGGTGATGGGTTGCGTCGTCAACGGACCCGGTGAGGCCCGCGAGGCGGACCTCGGTGTGGCCTCCGGAAACGGCAAGGGTCAGATCTTCGTCAAGGGCAAGGTCATCAAGACCGTGCCCGAGGCACAGATCGTCGAGACCCTCATCGAGGAAGCGATGCGCATCGCCGACGAGATGGAAGGCAACGCCTCGGGCGGTGGCCCCGTGGTGTCGGTCGGCTGATACCGGTGGGGCGCACGGGACGGCGTTCTCTCACTTTCGGGGACTCAGGTTTCCACGTCGCCGTCCGGCATGGCACTCTGATCTCGTATCGGCTTGTCGACGGGTGGTGAGCGAGTGCTCAAGCTTCTGGGTGTCCGGTCGTTGGGCGGACGTGACACCGCCGCGGTGCTCCGGGTGCTCTCCCGCGACCCCGTGGCCGCGTGCATGGTGGCCGGCCGCGTCGAGGAATACGGACTCGACGGGCGTGCCGTCGGCGGCGAGATGTGGAGTCGCGGTGGCCCCGAGACGTCGCTGTGCTTCTCGGGCGCGAACCTCATTCCGCTGCTGGGCAGTCCGGACGACATCCAGGCGTTCGCCGAGCGCGCGAGTCGCGGGCCGCGACTGTGTTCGTCCATCGTCGGCCGCGCCGAGTACGCGCTGCCGATGTGGGAGCGACTCGAATCGGCGTGGGGTGCGCCCCGCGAGGTGAGGGCCGAACAACCCCTCCTCGTTCTCGACCGCGAGCCCCTCGTCGAACCCGACCCGCAGGTCCGTCCCGTGCGGCCCGACGAACTCGACATCTACCTGCCGGCCGCGATCTCGATGTTCATCGAGGAGGTCGGCATCGACCCGCGCACCGGCGACGGCGGTGCGGGTTACCGGCGCCGCGTCGCGAGCCTGATCGCGGCGGGACGCGCCTGGGCGCGTTTCGAGGACGGACAGGTCGTGTTCAAGGCGGAGGTGGGTTCGCAGTCGTCCACCGTGGGCCAGATCCAGGGCGTGTGGGTCGATCCCGCGCATCGCGGCTCGGGCCTCGGCACGATCGGTACGGCCGCCGTGGCCTGCGCGGTCGCTCGCAGCGGCCGCCTGCCCAGCCTCTACGTCAACAGCTTCAACGCCCCGGCCCGCGGAGCCTACGCCCGCGCGGGTTTCCGTCAGGTCGCGACGTTCTCCACGGTGCTGCTCGACTGATTTCCCGTCGGCTCTGCCTACGATGACGGGCGATGAGACCTCGAAGTTCCACCCCGGCATCCCCGTACGCACGCGCACTCCGGATCGGCGCTGTGTTGTCGGCGGCCGTCGTGCTCCTCGGCCTGGCGGTCGCGTGCACGCCGCGTCCGGCCGGGCCGGAGGCCGCGGCACAGGCGTTCCTCGACGCGTTCGCGGCGCAGGACGTCGGGTCGGCGGCGGACCGCACCGACCGTCCCGACGACGCGGCCGTCGCGATACAGGAGGTCCTGGACGGACTTCAGGCCGAATCCCTCACCGCCACCACGACATCCACCCGGATCAGCGGCGACTCCGCGACCGTCGGATACAACTACGAGTGGCACCTGCCGAAGGACCGGGTGTGGCAGTACACCGGTGAGCTCAACATGGGGCGCAGCGGGAACGACTGGGTCGTGCGGTGGGCGAAGTCCGCGCTGCACCCGCAGCTCGGTGAACGGCAGACCGTACAGCTCCGCAGCAGCCCGGCGCCGCGCGCCCGGGTCAACGAGCACGCGGGCAGCGACATCCTCGTCCCCGGCACGGTCTACGGCATCGCCTTCGACGCCTCGCAGACCACGGACGTCGCCGGTGCGGCACGACAGCTCGCGTCGACGTTGTCGGAGTTCGATTCCTCGCTCACGGCGCAGGCGATCGCCGAATCGGTGACGGCCTCGTCCGGGCCGCGGTCGGTGCTGCGCCTGCGCGAGGACGACTACGAGCGTGTCGCCCCGCGCCTCGCCGGGATCGACGGTGTCGTGGTGACCGAGCAGGCCGACCTCGTCGCGACCGACCGCAACTTCGCGCCCGATCTCGTGGGACAGATCAAGAAGACCGTCATCGACGAGGTCGACGGCACGGCCGGGTGGAGCGTCGTCGTGGTGAACCAGTACGGCGTGGACACCGGGGTGCTCACCGAGACTCCGCCCCAGCCGGTGCCGTCGTTCTCGGTCAGCCTCGACCGTCCCCTCCAGCTCGCAGCCCAGGCGGCCGTCGAGGCGCGCACCGAGCAGGCGATGACGGTCGTGATCGAGGCGTCGACGGGTGCGGTGCTGGCGGTGGCCCAGAACAAGGCCGCCGACCGGGACGGGCCGGTCGCGCTGGCCGGGCAGTACCCGCCGGGTTCGACGTTCAAGATCGTCACTTCGGGCGCGGCGATCGCCGAGGGCCGCGCGACCCCGAACACGATGGTCCCGTGCCCGGGCCGTATCACGATCGGCGAGCGCAGCGTGCCGAACTACAACGAGTTCGAGCTCGGGACGGTCTCTCTCGCCACTGCTTTCGCTAGATCCTGCAACACCTCGTTCGCCAAGCTCGCCTCCGAGATGGCCCCGGACGCGCTGACCGTCGCCGCTTCGCAGTTCGGTATCGGCGTGGACTACGAGGTGGTCGGGATGCCGACCTTCACCGGATCGGTTCCGCCCGCGGAGGATCTCGTCGAACGGACCGAGGACGGCTTCGGCCAGGGCAAGGTGGTCGTGAGCCCGTTCGGGATGGCGCTCGCCGCGGCGACCGTCGCGGCCGGTCGTACCCCGGTGCCCTACCTCATCGCGGGTCGCGAGACGGTCGTGGAGGATTCGCCGCCGCCGGTGACGCCGGAGATGGTGGAGGGTCTGCGCGAGATGATGCGCCTGGTGATCACCAGCGGTACCGCCGACCGCATCCGGGACCAGGGCGACGTCTACGGCAAGACCGGTGAGGCCGAGGTCGAGGGTGGGTCGCACTCGTGGTTCGTCGGCTACCGCGGTGATCTTGCGTTCGCGACGCTCGTCGTGCGCGGCGGCAGTTCCGACAACGCGGTCGCGGTCACCCGCGACATGTTCGCCGCCCTGCCGCCGGAATACGACGAGGGGGCCTGAGCTCAGGCCCGAGCGGGATCCGCTCGTCGGCACGGCCGTGACCCACGCTCGTCACCGCCGTCCTCGGCCTCGGCTCGATGGCGCTGGTCCGCAACCTCGGACCGTCTTCCATCCCTCCTCGCGGTTCAGCTCTCCTCGCGATCCGTCGTACTCGCGGGCCGGCCGTCGCGCCGGCCCGCGAATCGCGTCACCAGCCACAGCACCACGCCGATCCCGAGCAGCACCCCGGCCGTCCGGTACTGGGTCGCCGGCCGGTCGACCCACGGCAGGACGAGGAACAGGCAACTGGCCGCCCCGAGGACCGGAAGGATCGTCGGCGCGCGGAAGTGCCGGTGCTCCACGTGGTCCCGGCGCAGAACCAGGGCTGCGACGTTCACGATCGCGAACACCCCGAGCAGGAGCAGGGCCGTCGTCCCCCCGAGTTCGGGCACCCCGCCCACGAAGACGACGAGACCGACCGCGAGCAGCGTCGTGAACACGATCGCGACGTAGGGCGTGCGGCGCGTCGGGTGCACCCGCCCCAGGACGGTGGGCAGGACGTCCTCGCGGGCGATGCCGTAGACCAGCCGGCTCGCCATCAGCATGTTGATCAGCGCGGTGTTGGCGACGGCGAACATCGTGACGAACGCGAAGATCCCGACCGGGAACGCCGGGGCACCGACCTCGACCACCCGCAGCAGGGGCGTCTCGCCCGCACCGAGTTCGTCGGGCGGGACGAGCGCGATCGCGGTGATCGACACGAGCACGTACACGAGCGCCGCGAGACCCAGGCCGAGCAGGAGCATCCGGGGGAAGATCCGGGTGGGTTCCTTGCACTCCTCGGCCATGTTCACCGAGTCCTCGAACCCCACCATCGCGAAGAAGGCCAGGGCCGTCCCCGCGACCACCGCGGAGAAGACGGACCGGTCGCCGGGATCGATCTCGACCACACGCGAGAAGTCGCCGCCGCCGAAACCCAACGCCCACATGCCGATCGCGACGATGATCAGCAGGCCGCCCAGCTCGACCATCGTGAGCACCACGTTGGTCTTCACGCTCTCGCCGACCCCGCGGAAGTTGATCACCGCCAGGACGAGGACGAAGACCAGCGCGATCGCGGTGATCCCGACCGTGCCGGCCAGGTCGAGTCCGAATGCCTCGGCGAAGTTCGCGGCGAAAGCCCGCGCGGCAGTGGCGGCAGAGGTGATGCCGGAGGACATCACGGCGAAGGCCACCAGGAAGGTCAGGAAGTGCACGCCGAACGCCTTGTGCGTGTAGAGCGCCGCTCCGGCCGCCCGGGGGTACTTCGTCACGAGCTCCAGATAGCTGAACGCCGTCACCGTCGCGACGGCGAACGCGAGGAGGAACGGCAGCCACACCACGCCGCCGACCTCGTTCGCGACCTCGCCGGTGAGGGCATATATGCCCGTGCCCAGGATGTCGCCGATGACGAACAGCAGGAGCAGTCCCGGCCCGAGGACGCGGACGAGCTGGGGTGAGTCGGTCGTCTCGGCCACCGCAGGCCCCCTTCCGCGCACCCCTGTCCGCCGGCGGGGGCCGGTCGGATGTCAGGGCAGCAGACCCGATTTTCGCGCGGCGACGACGGCCTCGTGACGGGAATGGACGTCGAGCTTGCTCATGGCGCTGCGCAGGTAGCTCTTCACCGTCTCGGCGCCGACCGACAGTCGCTGGGCGATCTCGGCGTTACTGCACCCCAGCGCCACGTGCGAGAGCACGTCGGTCTCGCGCGGCGACAACACGACGTCCGTCGGCTCCGGCTGCGTGCCGTCGAGCACGCCGGCGAGGCGGTCGGACAGCGAGCGGAGCTTCTCCTGCAGTGCCGCATCGGTCGCACCCTGCGCGAGCACCCTCAACTCGGCATGGACCTCACGGACCTGCGCGGTCGTGACGGGATCGCGGTCGTCCGACGACCGTTCGAGCATCGCGAGTCGCCGGTCCACCTCGTCGCGTACCGCGATCTCGTGCGCAAGACGAGCCGCTGCCTGCGCGAACGCCGTCACCGCCCGATCGCCGACCGGCGCGCACTCGCGCGCGGCGCCGTACAGCACCGCGCGTGCCTTGCCCTCGACGAGTACCGGCACGGCGAGGATCGACCGCAACCCCTCGTACAGCACCGGACGGTCGAAGTGGTGGGTGATCGACGCGGAGCGGCCGTAGTCCGACACCGTCACCACACGGGACTCGGCGAGAACGCGACCGCCGAGCCCGGCGCGCGGCGGCACCACGACCCCGGCCAGGCTGTTGGTGCGGGTGCCGAAGAATTCGCTGAGCTGAAGCGATCCCTGCTGGACCTCGCCGGCGAAGACCACCGGCAGCTGGGCATGCGCCGCGGTGCGGCGGAGTTCTCCGCGCAGGGCATCACCGTCGCGGGGACGCAGTAGCGCCGACGAGGAGGACGACACGAACGCCACCCCTTTCCGGGGGTATCGGGGAACATGGTGTGACTCGAATCATAGACGTCGAACGGGTGTGCTCCACAGATCACGAACACCCTGGCCGGTACGGACGAAAGGACCACAATGGGCGACACAGCGAGCCGCGTGCGGACACTGCTCGAGCGGTACGACACGGCAGACGCCTGCGCAGCCCGACTGCTGTGCGACGACCATCCCGCCGACGCGGTGGCGTTCACCGTCGTCGACGCCGACCTGAGCTCCACCGATCTCACCTACGGTGAGCTCCGCGAACGGTCGTCCCGCTTCGCCGCGGCCCTGGCGGATCTCGGTGTCGAGCCCGGCGACCACGTCGCGACGCTCATGGGCAAGTCGGCGGACCTGGTGGTCGCGGTTCTCGGCATCTGGCGTCGCGGCGCCGTGCACGTGCCGCTGTTCACCGCCTTCGCGCCGCCGGCGATCGCCTTCCGGCTCGACGCGAGCGGCACCAAGGTGGTCGTGGCCGACCGGGACCAGGCCGGCAAGCTCGCCGCCGGAGCGGATCTTCCCGCCGAGGTGTCGTGGCAGGTCGTCGTGGCCGGTGAGGGCAACGCCGACGCGTCCGGTCGCGGAGCCCGCGACTTCCGCGAACTGGTCGACGCGCACTCGGCCGACGACCCGCGTGGCGAGGCCGTCGCCGTCGGTGCCGACGGACGCCTGGTCCAGCTGTTCACCTCCGGCACGACCGGCACCCCCAAGGGTGTTCCCGTCCCCGTGAAGGCACTGGCGTCCTTCCACGCCTACCTGGAGTTCGGCCTCGACGTGCGCGAGGACGACGTCTTCTGGAACGCAGCCGATCCGGGATGGGCGTACGGGCTCTACTACGCGCTGCTCGGCCCGCTCGCAGCCGGTCGGCGCAGCCTCCTGCTGCACGCCGGTTTCTCGCCCGCGCTCACCTGGAAGATCCTCGACACCTTCGGGGTCACCAACTTCGCCGCGGCCCCGACGGTCTATCGCAGCCTCAAGGCCGACACCGCCGAGCACCCGCCGGTCCGGCTGCGTCGTGCCTCCTCGGCCGGTGAGCCGCTGACCCCGGACGTCCTCGAGTGGTCGCAGGAGACGCTCGGTGTCGTGGTGCGCGACCAGTACGGGCAGACCGAGCACGGCATGTTCGTCGTCGACGCGTGGGCGGACGAGCTGCGCGAGAACACCCCGGCGCGTTCGATGGGCAAGCCCCTGCCGGGCTGGAACTGCGCGGTGCTGCGCGAGGACAGCGACGAGATCGCCGAGCCCGGTGAGGTCGGGCGCGTCGCGATCGACGTCCACGCGAGCCCGCTCGTGTGGTTCACCGGCTACGTCGACGCACCCGAGAAGACCGCCGACCGGTTCAGCGAGGACGGCCGCTGGTACCTGACCGGCGACGCCGGCAAGGTCGACGAGAACGGATTCTTCTTCTTCTCGTCCCGCGACGACGACGTGATCATCATGGCGGGCTACCGCATCGGCCCGTTCGACGTCGAATCGGTGCTCGTGATGCATCCCGACGTGATCGAGGCCGCCGTGGTGGGTCTGCCGGACGAACTGAGGGGCGAGGTCCTCGAGGCATTCGTGGTGCTGCGGGAGGGAGTCGAGGGTGACGACGCGCTCGAGGCGGAACTCCAGAAGCTCGTGAAGCAGAAGTACGCCGCCCACGCCTATCCGCGCGCGGTTCACTTCGTTCCGCATCTGCCCAAGACGCCGAGCGGCAAGGTCCAGCGCTTCAAGTTGCGCCAGGCGGGCGCCGTCGGCTGATCGGTGCACGGCGACCCGATCGGTGGATGACAGGGGAGCGGGGCGCGGCAGCTAATCTGGAAGTCATGGCTACCCGCGCTCCGCTCGTCCCCGGCACTCCGACTCCCATCCGGGAGGTGCCCGCGTCGATCGAACGGCCGGAGTACGTGTGGAAGCCCACGGCGAAGGAAGGCAACGAGCCGTGGGTGCAGACACCCGAGACGATCGAGAAGATGCGACTCGCATCGAAGATCGCCGCGCAGGCCCTCGTGGAGGCCGGTAAGGCCGTCGCGCCGGGCGTGACCACCGACGAGATCGACCGCGTCGCGCACGAGTACATGTGCGACCACGGCGCCTACCCGTCGACCCTCGGCTACCGCGGCTTCACCAAGTCGTGCTGCACCTCGCTCAACGAGGTCATCTGCCACGGCATCCCCGACTCGACCGTCGTCCAGGACGGCGACATCGTCAACATCGACGTGACCGCCTACATCGACGGCGTCCACGGCGACACCAACGCGACCTTCCTGGCCGGCGACGTCTCCGAGGAGGTCCGCCTGCTCGTCGATCGCACCCGCGAGGCGACGATGCGCGGCATCAAGGCGGTCAAGCCGGGCCGGGCCCTCAACGTCATCGGGCGGGTCATCGAGTCCTACGCCAACCGCTTCGGTTACGGCGTCGTCCGCGACTTCACCGGCCACGGCATCGGCGAGACCTTCCACAACGGCCTGGTGATCCTGCACTACGACCGGCCCGACATCGACACGATCATCGAACCCGGCATGGTGTTCACCATCGAACCGATGATCAACCTCGGTACGCCCGACTACGAGATCTGGGAGGACGGCTGGACGGTCGTCACCAAGGACCGCAAGTGGACCGCGCAGTTCGAGCACACCATCGTCGTCACCGACACCGGCGCCGAGATCCTCACCCTGCCGTGACGTCCGGTCGCTGAGCGAGCACGGAGTTCGGCCCCGACCCGGAAGGGGTCGGGGCCGAACGTGTTCCGGAAGGGGACCGATCTAGGGTGCCGCGTTGCGGGCGACCTGCCAGGTCGCAACCGTGCACACCGCGGCCACCAGCAGGGGGAGGACCACCAGGGTCGTCGTCGGCGACGCATCGACGATCCACGACCACAGCGACGACCACGACCGGGTCCACGTGACGAGGATCGCGGCGAGACCGCCGATCACCACGACGGACGCGGCGGCCGTCAGCAGACCCGTTGTGCGCCAACGGTGCTGGATGGCCCCGATGAGCATCGACAGCGCGACGATCAGGAGCATCGTGGCGAGGAAGCCCAGGAACTGCACCACGGAACTGTCGGTGACGAACCGCAGGATCCCGAACATCCGCATGTTCACCCCCCAGCCCCCGGTTGCGGCCTCGAGCACCGAGAGGATCTGGAAACCGAGCGCGAACACCGTGGATTGGACCACCGCGATCGCCACGATCGACTGCATGTAGTGCGATCGCGTGGAACCGAGACGTAGTGCGAACGAGAACATCTGGGTCATCGCCAGCAGATAGAACGCGACGACGAAGCCGTAGACCGACAATATGCTGCCGGTCACGTTGTACTCCGCACCCGTGTCGACGAGCGAGAAGATCACCCACGGGATCAGCGCCGAGGTGATCAGCAGTCCGACGGGCCACGCGACGAGCAGCGGCCACGAGACGAGTTGCAGGCGGGCGACGGACAGGACGCGTGCCGCCCCGGTGACGACCGGGGCGGGGAGCGGGATCGCGGTGGTCACAGCGATGCCTCCTCGTTCGTCGTGACGGTCTCGGGTGTCCGGTGGAGGTGGACCACGAGCTCCTGGAGCGAGATCGGTTGCACGTCCACACGTCCGGAGGGGTGGGGGAGCTCGTCCGGGTCGTTGCGGAGGAAGGTCGTGCGGGCGATACCGCCGAGGCTTTCCGTGTGCAGGACGGTGCTGTCGCCGACGATCCGCGCCACTTCGTCCGCCGGCCCGGTCGCCCGGGCGGCGCGGGTGCGCAGCGTGTCGGCGTCCTCGTCGACGACGAGATGCCCGCGGTCGAGCACGAGGATGTGTTCGAGCAGGTCGGCGGCCTCGTCGATCAGGTGGGTCGACAGCACGATCGTGCGCGGCCGCTCCGCGTAGTCGAGCAGCAGTTCGTCGTAGAACATCTGCCGGGCCACGGCGTCGAGGCCCAGATACGGCTCGTCGAAGACCGTCACCGGTGCGCGCGACGCGAGACCCACCACGATGCCCAGTGCGGAACTCATGCCGCGGGAGAGCTTCTTGACCTTGCGACCGCAGGGCAGCGCGAACTTGTCGGCCAGCCGCTCGGCGTACTCCCGATCCCACAGCGGCAGAAGCAGTTCCGCCGAGGCGAGTACGTGCCCGACGCGCATGTCGTCGGGATAGCGCTGGGTGTCGGCGACGAAGCACAACTGCTGGAGCACCGCGGTGTTCTCGTACGGGTCGGCCCCGAACACCTCGACGCTGCCGGTCGTGGGACGCATGTGGCCTGCGAGCAACTGCATCAGGGTGGTCTTGCCGGCGCCGTTGCGGCCGAGCAGGCCGTAGATCGTGTTCCGGTGGAGTGTGAAGTCGGCGTCGGTGAGGGCGGCGACGTCGCCGAACCGCATGCCGAGGTGACGTGCGCGGGCGACGGGTGGAGTGAGGGTCATACGTGCTCCCGTGTGTCGAGCATGGACTTGAGCTCGTCGATGCCGATTCCGAGTTTCTCGGCCTCGAGGACGAGCGGGACGACGTACTGCTGGGCGAACCGATCCCGTCGGCGGGCGATCAGCTTGTCGCGAGCGCCGGTGGTGACGAACATGCCGATTCCTCGCTTCTTGTAGAGGATTCCGTCGGCTACCAGGGCGTTGAGGCCCTTCGCGGCCGTGGCCGGGTTGATGCGGTGGAAGGCGGCGAGCTCGTTCGTCGAGGGAACCTGCGATTCCTCCGCGAGGCTGCCGTCGACGATCGAGTTCTCGATGAGCTCGGCGATCTGTTGGAAGAGGGGCTTGCCCTCGTCGTTCAGCACGACGCCCCGGGACCCGAGGGCGGGTGCATCGGTTCATTACTCATGTAATGAACCATAGAACCTTGTCGTCGATACGGCAAGAGGCCGGGCACACACTGCGGCCATGTAGCGTTTGCCCATGGAATCGAGGACGGTGACCACGCCCGGTGGGGACGTGCAGGTTCGGATCGGCGGCCCCGAAAGTCGTTACACGGTGCTGCTCTTCCCCGACGCGGGGGAGGACGCGGGCGTGTACGACGTCGTGTGCGAGCGCCTGCACACGTCCGACCTGCGGACGATCGTGGTCGAGAAGATCGACGGACTCGCGCCCGCCGACGTGTTCGCCCTACTGGACGCCCTCGCCCTGCCCTGGGTTCATCTGGCGGGCAGCGGTGCGGGAGCCGAGCTGGCGTGGGCCGTCGCCGCAGGGCGCTTCGGACGGTTCGCAAGCCTGGTGGTCGCCGACCGCGGCCATCCCGCGGTCCCGGATCGCGACGGCACCGTGCGCGACGCGTCGGCGCCGCCCGCGGAGGTGCCCACCACGATCGTCGTGGGCGATGTCTCGCGCCGCCCCGAAGCGGACGCATCGATGCGCTACGTGACGGGGGAGTTCCGGGTGGTCGAACTCGCCGGCGTGGCCAACGTGCCCGCCGAGGCGCCCACCGACTTCGCGTCCGCGATCGCGCTGCGCACCGGAAGCTGGTGAGACGCGTGTGGCCTGCGGCCCGGAGAGGGCGGCAGGCCACACGGCGCTGATGAGTCGGTCCGAGAACCGGAAGTTCGTCGGATCCAGGGGATCAGAGGCCCAGCAGGGCGTTCTCGACGAGTTCGGGCAGCGCCGGGTGGATCCAGTACTGGCCGGTCGCCATCTCCCGCGCGGGCAGACCGAACGACATCGCCTGGATGAGCGGCTGGATGACCGTGGACGCCTGGGCCCCGATGATGTGGGCGCCGAGCAGCAGACCCGTCGACCGGTCGGCGATCAACTTGCAGAAGCCTTCGGTGTCCTCCATGGCCCAGCCGTAGGCGACGTTCCCGTAGTCCTGGATCTTGACGGAGATGTCGTATCCCGCCTCCCGTGCCTCGGCCTCGGTGAGCCCGACCGACGCGATCTGCGGATCGGTGAACACCGCGGAGGGGACGTAGCGGTGGTCCGTCCGCTGCAGCCCCGCGGTGTCGCCGCTCCACGCGTCGTGCAGCAGGTTGTGCTGGACGACCCGCGCCTCGTGGTTGGCCACGTGCTTGAGTTGGTAGGGCGACGACACGTCGCCGAGCGCGAACACGCCCGCAGCGGACGTGCGCTGGAACTCGTCGACCACGATCCGGCCCTTCGTATCGAGTTCGATGCCGGCCGCCGCGGCGTCGAGCAGGTCTCCGTTGGGCTGCCGGCCCGTCGCGACGAGCAGCGTATCGCCGCTGACGACGGTGCCGTCGGCGAGTTCGACCTCCACACCGTCACCGACCGGACGGAACTCCCGGGCCGGGTTGGCGAGGTGCACGTCCCACTTGGCCGCGGCGAGCGCCGTGAACCGCTCGGAGACGTCGGCGTCGAGATGCCGCAGCAGACGGTCGGTCCGCGCGATCACCGACACCCGCGTGCCGAGCGCCGAGAAGACATGGGCGAACTCCATCGCGATGAAGCCCGTCCCGAGGATCACGAGGGACTCGGGCAGTTTCGGTAGCCGCATGACGTCGTCGCTCGTGTGATATCTCACACCGGAATCGAGTACGTCCTGCGGGATCGCGGGCCGCGAACCGGCGGCGACGACCACCTGATCCGCGGTGATGACCTCTCCGTTTCCGGTATCGATGCGGCGTTCGCCGACAAACCGCGCGTGACCGTCGAAGACGGTGACGTTCGCGCAGTCCTCGCGGCGGTAGCGCTCACCGCCCGCAGCGATGGGATCGATGCGGCCGAAGACCCGGTCGACGATGTCGTTCCACCGCACCCCGTCGATCGACGCGTCGATGCCGTACTTCGAAGCGGTGCGGACCGTGTGGGCGACCTCCGCGGCGTAGACGTACATCTTCGTGGGGATGCAGCCCACGTTGAGGCAGGTGCCCCCGAAGGTGCCTTCTTCGAGGAGGGCGACGCGCTTCCCGTCGTACCGCTCGTCGAGGATCGAGTTCCCCGATCCTGTGCCGATGATCGCGAGGTCGTAGTGGGTCACGCGTGCTCTCCCATGGGTCGGTGCAGTACGGAAACGGTGGCGGAGCCGGCGGAGTCGTCCGCGGGATCGGGTGCGGAGGTGTCCGCCTTGCCCGCTCCGTCCAACCATTCCAGCCACAGGTCCAATTCCCGGAAGGCCTCCGCCAGGGGACCGGGTGTGGACAGGAACACGTCGTGCCGGGCACCGTCGATCGGCACGATCGTCGTGCGGTTGCCCAGGCATCCCGCCCATCGGGCTATCTGGCGGACGTCGAGAACCGCGTCGACGGTGTCGACGCTCGCGTCGTACTTCGGAGCGGAACGCGAGGCACCGGACCGCAGGATCAGCGACGGCACCCCGATGTCGAGCCCGCGGTGCAGGACGGCCTGGCCCCGCCGCACGGCACGCAACCAGCCGAACCGGACGGGGAAGCCGGTCAGGGGCTTCCAGTCGAGGTCGTAGCGCCAGCCGTCGGTCTGCAGGCTGCGGCCGTAGGCCTCGGTCTTCGGCAGCGGGATGAGCGCGCGGGGCCGGAGGCGGCCGACGACGTCGATGGCCGCCGTGCCGACATTGCGCAGGTAGGACGGCCCCTGCAGGTCGAACCACGGACTGTTCAGGACGAGACCCACGATGCCCGTCGCGGCCACCCCGCCGGGCCGGCGACGGAGCCGGTCGAGCCACAACGGCAGAACCAGCCCGCCCGTCGAGTGGGCCGCCAGCAGCACGCCTCCACCGACCTCCTCGCGCACCACGCGCAGCGCCTCGTCGAGCTCGGCGTCGTAGTGGGAGAGGTCGGTGACGAAGTGAGGGGTGTGCCCGGGTGCCCGAGAGCGGCCGCATTTGCGCAGGTCCAGCGCGAAGAAGCGGTAGCCGCGCGCCGCGAAGTGCTCCGCGAGGTGCTGTTGGAAGAAGTAGTCGGTGAAGCCGTGGACGTAGAGCACCGCACGGTCGGGAAGGTCGGTGGTCGTCGGCTGGTAGCGCACCAGGGTCGCCGAGATCTCGCCTTCGCCGTCGGGGTCGGTGCCCAGCGGTAGTTCGAGCTGCTCGTAGCCGTCTCCGAGGACGTCAGGACGCCAAGTAGTCACTATCACACCCTAGGTGTGTTCGCCGACCACCGCTCATGGGTACACAATGAGGTGAAATGAAACGCCGGACCACGCGCGGGTAACCTGTCGGTCGCATTCGCGCGCCGCGTTGACGGGACACTCACGCGAGACGGTACCTCCGTACTTCGGCGGCGCGTGCGAACCAGACAAGGAAGTCGATTTCCCAGTGTCAGAGAACGTAGTAGCGAAAACCGACGTAGTGCTCGTGGGCGCGGGCATCATGAGCGCAACCCTCGGTGCGTTGTTGCGTCAGGTGCAGCCCGACTGGTCGATCACCGCGTTCGAGCGCCTCGACGCCGCGGCCGCCGAGAGCAGCGACCCCTGGAACAACGCCGGTACGGGCCACTCCGCGCTGTGTGAGCTCAACTACACCCCCGCGAAGCCGGACGGTTCGGTCGAGATCGCGAAGGCCGTCAACGTCAACGAGCAGTTCCAGGTCTCGCGTCAGTTCTGGTCGTACGCCGTGGACAACGGCATCCTGTCCGACCCGAAGAACTTCATCAACCCGGTTCCGCACGTCAGCTTCGTGCACGGCGCCGAGAACGTGAAGTACCTGCGTGCCCGCTACGACGCTCTCGCCGGCCATCCCCTCTTCGAAGGCATGGAGTACACCGAGAGCCCCGAGGTCTTCACCGAGCGCCTGCCGCTCATGGGCAAGGGCCGCGACTTCTCCGATCCGGTGGCGTTGAACTGGACGCAGACCGGCACCGACGTCGACTTCGGTGCCCTCACCAAGCAGCTCATCAACCATGTCGCGGCCTCCGGCGGCACCGTCTTCTTCGGCCACGAGGTCACCGACGTGTCCAAGCAGTCCGACGGCAGCTGGATCGTGAAGGTCCGCAACCGCCGCACCGCCGAGTCGCGCAAGGTCCAGGCGAAGTTCGTCTTCGTCGGCGCCGGTGGTGGCGCGCTGCACCTGCTGCAGAAGTCGGGCATCAAGGAGATCAAGGGCTTCGGTGGCTTCCCGGTCTCCGGCGCCTTCCTGCGCTGCACCAACCCCGAGGTCATCGCGCAGCACAGCGCCAAGGTCTACGGCAAGGCCGCGGTCGGTGCCCCTCCGATGTCGGTGCCGCACCTCGACACCCGCGTCATCGGTGGCAAGCAGGGTCTGCTCTTCGGTCCCTACGCCGGCTGGTCGCCCAAGTTCCTCAAGCAGGGCGGCATCATGGACCTGCCGAAGTCGGTCAAGCCCGGCAACCTGATGTCGATGCTCGGCGTCGGCGTCACCGAGCTCGGCCTGGTCAAGTACCTCGTCGGTGAGCTCATGCAGTCGCCCGCCGACCGCATCGGCACCCTCGCCGAGTTCGTGCCCGAGGCCCGCCTCGAGGACTGGGAGCTCATCGTCGCCGGTCAGCGCGTGCAGGTCATCCGCCGCAAGGGTGCGGGCGGTGTCCTCGAGTTCGGTACCGCCGTGGTCAACGCCGGCGACGGTTCGATCGCCGGTCTGCTCGGTGCGTCGCCGGGTGCCTCGACGGCTGTTCCGGCCATGCTCGACGTCCTCGAGCGCTGCTTCCCGCAGCAGTGGGCGGGCTGGCAGTCCAAGCTCCGCGAGATGGTCCCGTCGCTCGGCCTGAAGCTGTCCGACAACCCCGACCTGTTCCGCCAGGTCTGGGACCACAGCACGAAGTCGCTGCAGCTCGACGTCGTCTCCGACACCGTGGCCGAGGCGCCCGCCGAGGCCGCCGCGGTCTGATCCGATCACTGCACCTGTGGCCCGGCGCGATGCCCGGGCCACAGGTGTCCTGAAGGTGGGTCCGATCGGATTCGCCCCGACACGAGAGATGGGGAGATGCCCGTGTCCGCTGCTGCTGAGGACGAGACCAGTTACCTGGTCGGACTCGATCTCCGTGGGCGCCGCGTCGTGATCGTCGGAGGAGGCAGCGTCGCGCAGCGGCGTCTCGGCCTGCTCGTCGCGTCCGGTGCCGACGTCCACGTCGTCGCGCGGGCCGCGACCCCCGTGGTCGAGAGCATGGCGACGAAGGGCCGCATCTCCCTCGACCTGCGCGACTACCGCGACGGTGACCTCGACGGTGCGTGGTACGCCATGGCGTGCACCGACGAACCCGAGACCAACGCCGCGGTCGTCGCCGAGGCCGAACGCAACAGGATCTTCTGCGTCCGCGCCGACAACGCCCGTCACGGCAGCGCTGTCACCCCGGCCACGGCCCGCTACGAGGGCCTGACCGTCGGCGTGCTCGCCGGTGGCGACCACCGCCGCTCCGCCGCCGTGCGCACCTCGATCCGCGACGCTCTCGCCGGAGCGGCCGTCACCGAGTTCGCCGAGACCGGGCCGAAGCCGGTCGGCGTCGCCCTCGTCGGCGGAGGACCGGGCGATCCGGACCTGATCACCGTGCGTGGCCGCCGCCTCCTCGCCCGCGCCGATGTGGTCGTCGCCGACCATCTCGCGCCGCAGGAGCTGCTCGCGGAACTCGACTCGCACGTCGAGGTGATCGACGCGGCGAAGCTCCCGTACGGGCGCGCCATGGCCCAGCAGGTCATCAACGAGACCCTCATCGACCGCGCGAAGGCCGGCAAGTTCGTCGTCCGGCTCAAGGGCGGCGACCCGTACGTCTTCGGACGCGGTTACGAGGAGCTCGAGGCCTGCACCGCGGCCGGCGTTCCGGTGACCGTCGTCCCCGGCATCACCAGCGCCATCTCCGTACCGTCCGCGGCCGGGATCCCCGTCACCCACCGCGGGGTCACCCACGAGTTCGTCGTGGTCAGTGGCCACGTCGCACCCGGGCACCCCGACTCGCTCACCGACTGGGACGCGCTCGCGAAGCTGCGCGGCACCCTGGTCCTGCTCATGGCCGTCGAACGCATCGAACAGTTCGCCGACGCCCTGATCGCCGGCGGGCGCCCCACCGACACCCCCGTGGTCGTCGTGCAGGAGGGGACGCTGAGCAGCCAGCGAGTGGTGCGTGCCGACCTCTCGACCGTCGCGCAGCGCGTCCGGGACGAGGCCGTGCGCCCGCCCGCCATCGTCGTGATCGGGCCGGTGGCCGGATTCGGGCTCGATCCGCAGACCGGTTCCGACTCGGACGGTGGGTAACGTTGGGTCACGTGTCAGCCACCTCGCATCCGTCGGCCACCCGCGCGGTCGCTCTGGCCATGCTGGTCCTCAGCGGCCTCCAGTTGATGGTCGTGCTCGACGGAACGGTCGCGAATCTCGCGCTCGCGCCGCTGCAGAGCGATCTGGGACTCTCGGACGCGGGTCGCAACTGGGTCCTCACCTCCTACGCCCTCGCCTTCGGTGGGTTGATGCTCCTCGGCGGCCGTCTCGGCGACAGCTACGGACGCAAACGCATGTTCATGGGTGGCGTCGGACTGTTCACCCTGGCGTCCCTGCTGTGCGGTCTGGCGACCGGCGAGGCGATGCTCATCGGTGCCCGAGCGCTGCAGGGTGTCGGCGCCGCAATCGCCTCACCGACCGCCCTCGCGCTCGTCGCGACGACTTTCGCCGCAGGTCCGGCACGCAACCGCGCCATCGCGGTGTTCGCGGCCATGACCGGCGTCGGGTCCATCGCCGGACTGATCCTCGGCGGGGCGCTCACCCAGGTGTCGTGGCGCTGGATCTTCCTCATCAACGTCCCCATCGGCGTCCTCATCGTCGTGCTCGCCGCGATCGCGCTGCGTGAGACCGCCTCCGAACGCCTCGCGCTCGACGTGCCCGGCGCGATCCTCGCGACGCTCGGCTGCACCGGCCTGGTCTTCGGTCTCACCGAGGGTCCCGAACTCGGCTGGGCGAGCCCCTCGGTGATCGGCGCGATCGTCGCCGGCTTCGTGCTGCTGGGAGTGTTCCTGCTCGTCGAGCGGCGGGCCGAGAACCCGCTGCTGCCGTTCGTGCTGTTCCGCAACAAGGACCGCGTCGCGACCTTCGTGGCGATCTTCTTCGCGGGCGCCGTGATGTTCAGCCTCGCGGCCTTCGTCGCCCTGTTCGTCCAGGACATCCTCGGTTACAGCCCGCTCGCCGCGGGTCTGGCCTTCGTCCCGTTCGCTTTCGGCCTCGGTGCCGCCGCCGCGGTGTCGTCGAAGATGGTCGCCCGGATCGAACCGCGCTGGCTCGTGGTCACCGGCTCGGCGATCATGACCGTCAGCCTGCTCTACGGATCGACCATGGACGGCAGCGTCCGCTACTTCCCGACCCTGTTCGTACTGGTGCTCGTCGTCGGCTTCGGTGTCGGCCTGGCCGTGGTCCCGCTGCCGCTGTGCGCGATCTCCGGGGTGGGACCGCACGAGATCGGACCGCTTTCGGCGATCGCGCAGGTCGCGCAGACCCTCGGAGGTCCGGTCGGCCTCGGCGTGATCGGTGCGATGGCCACCTCGCGGACGATGTCGCTCGGCGGTGTCTCCGGAGCTGTCGCCGACATGTCCGAGGCGCAGCTCGTCGCCCAGGGCGAGGGATACATGTTCGCGCTCGTCGGCTGCGCCGTCTGTGCGGTGATCGCCGGCGTCGCGGCGCTGTTCATCCGCTTCACGCCCGAAGAGGTCGCGCAGGCGCAGGAAGCCGAGAAGGCCGCGCAGACCTCCTGACCGCCGGACCCCTACCGCGGCGGCCGCCGAGCGACCGCTGCGGCGGATGAGTTTGCTCACGCCTGCCGCACCCGAACCGCGGGTACCCGGCACCCATGCAGGTCGGTGTTCTCGAACGGGGCAGATTCGTCGGATCGTGGATCGTCCGGGCCGTACGCGAGGCCGGACACGAGCGATACGTCGCCCTCCAGGCGTTCCGGTCCACACTCGCCGCGGTCGTCGCGTGGCTCGTCGTGACCGAGGTCTTCCACTTCCAGCAGGCATTCCTCGCGCCCTACGTCGCGGTCTTCCTCGTCGAAGCGACGCTCGTCCGCTCGCTTCAACAGGCGGTGGTGCAGGTCGGGGCGGTCGTCACGGGTCTGCTGGTCGCGGTCGTGGTGACCCGGCTGGTGGAATCCACGACCGCTGCGATCGGGATGGCCGTCGCGGTCGGCTACTTCGCGGGTCGCTGGCGGCGATTCGGGGCCAGCGGTATCTGGGTGGCGATCACGGCGTTGCTGGTGATCGCGACGGGCGCTTCGGACAGCCCGATCCTGCTCGGTGAACGGCTAGCGGAGACGATGATCGGCGCCGCGATCGGCGTGGCCGTGACGGCGCTGGTCTTCCCGCCGGTCTACTCGGCGGGCAAGGAGGCCGGCGAACTCACCGGTGAGCTGCGCGACCTGCTGCGGGACATGGCGTCCGGATGCCGCGAGGGATCGTCGGGAGTGCGGGACTGGGTGCAGCGCGCGCGGGGCATCGACAGCCTCGTGCAGCGGGCCTTCGACGAATCGCGGTGGGCGCACGAGAGTGCCCGGATGAATCCACGTCCCGCCGCGGCGCGGGCGGGGGAATGGGCACGGCGCTGGGACCGCACACTCGACGACCTCTCCTCGGTGTCCAGCGCCGTCGAGGAACTCGCGCATGCGCTGGACCCGGTGCTCGGCGACGAGATCGCCGAATCCGACCGCGTACGGACGACGATCGCAGCGACGCTCGATGCCCTCGCCGAGCTGATCGACGCCGTGGGGGCTGGCCGGGAGGTCGACCCCGACGGGGCGTGCCGCAGCAATCTCACCGAGCTCGAGCGGTTCGCCACCGAATCGGACGACCTGGCCCTGACCGCGCGACTCGGCGCCGTCCTGCACACGGCCCGCCGGATCGTCGCGGCGATGGGACTCGAGGTCAGGTGAGCACGACCAGCTCGGTCGGCGACTCCACCTCGACTCGCAGTCCCGCCTTCGAGGCCACCCGGGCGAGTGCGCCGATGTCGCTCGGCTCCGCGCGGGTGAGGACCAGCGCGCGGGCCAGCAGGCCCTTGTGGTGCTTGTTGAAGTGACTGACGACCTTCCGGGTGCCGTCGGGCTGCTCGGTGAGCACGGTCGCGGTCACCGCACCGGGCACGGGACCGAGCTGCTGATAGACACCGGAGCGGAGATCGACCACGAGGTCGCCGTCGGCCTCGGTCACCAGCGCGTCGGTGAGTTCGTTCCGCCACACGGACTTCAACGTGCCGAAGCCGGGCAGTTTCGACCCCCCGGAGAGGCGGTAGGCGGGGATCGGATCCGCGGCCCGCACCGCGCCGAACAGCGCCGACCCGATGCCCAGGCGCCGGTAGGCCTTGTCGCGTTGCGCCTTCGTGAACGCTCCCGCGTCGAGCGCGTCGTACAGCACCCCGGTGTACCGCTCGAGCGCCGGGCGGGTGGGGGAGACCCACAGCTTGGCGTTGCGCTCGATCTCGTCGGCGCCCTTCGTACCCAGTCCGAGTGCGCGGCTCGACTCCTCGGGGTCGGCGGAGAGGTCGACGAGGGCCTGCACGAGCATCTCCCGCGTCTCCGTCAACTGCGGCATCGACAGATCGGCGAGATCGAGCGGCCCGTCGTCGCCGCCGTCGGACTTGGTTTCGGATGGAGGGAGAAGCACCAGCACAAGCGGTAACCGTACCGACCCCGCCACCGGGCGCGGACGTCACGGCCCGGGGCGGCCACGGTAGGCTGCAGGGTCGTGATCACCCGCATGTCGCACCTGTTCCTCCGCACCCTCCGAGACGACCCGGCCGACGCCGAGGTCGCGAGCCACAAGTTGCTGGTCCGAGCCGGATACGTGCGACGAATCGCGCCGGGTGTGTACTCGTGGCTGCCTCTGGGCCTGCGGGTGCTGCGGCAGATCGAGCGGGTGGTGCGCGAGGAGATGAACTCCATCGGAGCGCAGGAGATCGCTCTGCCCGCGCTGCTGCCGCGCGAGCCCTACGAGGCCACCAACCGGTGGACGGAATACGGCGACAGCCTGTTCCGGCTGAAGGACCGCAAGGGCGGCGACTACCTCCTCGGACCCACCCACGAGGAGCTCTTCGCGCTCACCGTCAAGGGTGAGTACAACTCCTACAAGGACTTCCCGGTCACGCTCTACCAGATCCAGACGAAGTACCGCGACGAGGAGCGCCCCCGCGCCGGCATCCTCCGCGGTCGCGAGTTCGTCATGAAGGACTCCTACAGCTTCGACCTCACCGACGAGGGCCTGGCCGACTCGTACAAGGCTCACCGCGACGCCTACGAGCGCATCTTCGCGCGTCTCGGCGTGAAGTACGTGATCGTCTCGGCCACCTCCGGTGCGATGGGTGGCAGCGCCTCCGAGGAGTTCCTGGCCGACTCGCCTGCGGGTGAGGACACCTACGTGCGGTGCCTCGAATCCGGTTACGCGGCGAACGTCGAAGCGGTGAAGACGCTCGCGCCGGAACCGCTGCCGATCGACGGACAGCCCGAGGCGGTCGTGCACGATACCCCCGACACCCCGACGATCGCCTCGCTCGTCGCGGTGGCGTCGGAGGTCCTCGGCCGGGAGGTCACCGCGGCCGAGACACTCAAGAACGTCATGGTCAAGGTCCGGCAGCCCGGTGGCGAGTGGGAACTGCTCGGCATCGGCATCCCCGGCGACCGCGAGGTCGACGACAAGCGCCTCGAGGCCTCGCTCGAGCCCGCCGAGGTGGAGCTGCTCACCGACGCCGACTTCGAGGCCAATCCCTTCCTCGTCAAGGGCTACATCGGCCCGAAGGCGCTGCTCGCCAACGGTGTCCGCTACCTCGTCGACCCCCGCGTGGTCGACGGCACCAGCTGGATCACGGGCGCCGACGAGCAGGGCAAGCACGTCTTCGGGCTGGTCGCCGGTCGCGACTTCACCCCGGACGGCACGATCGAGGCCGCGGAGGTGCGCGACGGCGATCCGTCGCCCGACGGAGCCGGACCGCTCGTCGCCGCCCGCGGCATCGAGATCGGTCACGTCTTCCAGCTCGGCCGCAAGTACACCGACGCCTTCGCGGTGGACGTCCTGGGCGAGAACGGCAAACCCGTCCGCCCCACGATGGGCTCCTACGGTGTCGGCGTGTCGCGTCTCGTCGCGGTGGTCGCCGAACAGCAGCACGACGAGAAGGGCCTGCGCTGGCCGTCGGAGATCGCGCCGTTCGACGTGCACCTGGTGATCGCCAACAAGGACGAGCAGGCCCGCGAAGGCGCCGAGAACCTCGCCGAGGAACTCTCGAACGCCGGCCTCGAGGTGCTCCTCGACGACCGCAAGGCGTCGCCCGGCGTGAAGTTCAAGGACTCCGAGTTGCTCGGTATGCCGCTGGTCGTGGTGGTTGGCCGCGGCTTCGCCGACGGCAAGGTCGAGGTCCGCGACCGCTTCTCCGGCGAGGCCGACGAACTGCCGATCGGTGAGGTCGTCCAGCGCATCGTCAACCGCTGACACACTCCCGTTCCGGTGCCCCTGCGACCTGCCGTCGCAGGGGCACCGGCGCATGTGGCCGAAGATGCCGTGGTGCGCTGCGCGCCGAACCACAATGAGGTGCATGGCCGACAACTGGAGTGCGACCGACCACTACCTCACCGACGTACTGATCGGCGACGATCCTGCGCTGACCTCGGCGCTCGAGGCGAACGCCGCAGCGGAACTCCCGCCCATCGACGTCTCCGCACCACAGGGCAAGTTCCTGCACCTGCTCGCACGGATCCGGGGTGCCCGCCGTGTCCTGGAGATCGGCACCCTCGGCGGGTACTCGACCATCTGGCTCGCCCGGGCGGTCGGGGAGTCCGGCCGGGTGGTCACCCTCGAATACGAGCCGAAGCACGCCGAGGTCGCCCGCGCCAACCTCGACCGCGCCGGCGTCGGTGACCGCGTGGACATCCGGGTCGGTCCCGCTCTGGACTCGCTTCCGGGCCTGGTCGACGAGGATCCCTTCGACCTGGTGTTCATCGACGCCGACAAGGAGAACAACAGCAACTACGTGCGCGCGGCCCTCGGACTGTCACAGCCCGGCACGGTCATCGTCGTCGACAACGTGGTGCGGGCAGGGGCCGTCGTCGACCCGGACAGCGACGACGAACGGGTCCGCGCGTCACGGGACGTACTCGAACTGCTCGCCCGCGAGCCGCGCCTCGACGCGACGGCGCTGCAGACCGTGGGGACGAAGGGCTGGGACGGCTTCGCACTCGCGGTGGTGACCGGGTGACCCGGATTTCAGGGTTGGCCGGGGAAGGGCACCGACGGCACGACTCCGCGGCTCTGCCGCCACCACGCCGCCCGCAGCGCCGCCTCGGTGAGTGCGCCCACGGCCGTGGCCCGGGTGGCCTCGCTGCGCGCGCGTTCGACGACCGATCGCCACGCCACGGCCGTGTCGCTCTCGATCTGCTCGGCGAGCTGCGCGGCGGACGCGGCGTCGACCACCGGGAACGGCACGGTGTAACCGGGGGCCGCCACCGGCGGCTCGACGCTCGCGGCGCGCAACGCCTCGACCGTCGAATCACGTCGTGCGCGGTGCGCGGCGGTGTCCTCCGCCACGGCGTCCGCGCGGGCGGGATCCGCGAAGGCTGCGATCACGCCGTATCCGTACACCGCCGCGTGCTCGGCCTCGAGCGCGTCGACGAGGGCTTGCTGTTCGGAACCGAGTTCGGGTGAGCTCACGGCAACATCACCGCCGTCTGCACTGCGCAGGAGGCGCTGATCGAGGCGAGCAGACCCGCGCGGTAGCCCGACAGCGTGCGTGCGAGGTCGGCGGCTTCGCGCTGCGACCGGTTCAACCGCTCACGGAGCTCCCCGACGGTCGGCAGCTCCCCGGCGGGTGTGGTCACCGTGGTCGACGGGGGAGTGAAACTCGTGGTGGCGCCCTCCATCCGGGCGATCTCCGCCTCGAGCGCGTCGGCGTGGGAGGTCCGCTCTGCCGCGATCGTGGTGAGCGGCGCGGACAGCTCCGGCGTCCGCGCGACCAGCACGGTCGCGATCGCGGCGTCGGTGCGGGCGCGGCTCGCCTGACCCTCCAGCGGATCCGGTTCGGCGGCGTCCTCGTCGGAGGCGCCGCACGCGGTGATCGTCGTGATTCCGAACCCACCGACGGCGACCGACGACCATCGCAGGAGGGTTCGTCGGGAGAGGGTGGGACGGTCGAGTGGCATCGGCACCGGACCATCCTGCCAGTCGCGTCGTCCGGCGAAGGACGCCGCCCTGGTCACGGCAGCACGAAACGCGGGTTAGGCTTGATGTCTGCCGGTACGCATCCGTTCCGGCCCGCTGTCCGCTGCGACCACAACTGAACGAGGAGCCTGCCCGCCATGCCTGTGCCGCCCCCGGAGAGGATCGTCGAGCTCGTCTCCGATCTGCTCGCCAGAGAGGGATACGACCTCGAGGACGTGGTGGTCACGGCCGCCGGAAAGCACAGTACGGTGCGCCTCCTCGTCGACAGCGACGCAGGTCTCGGTCTCGACGAGGCGGCCCGTCTGAGCAGGACCGTCTCCGAGGCATTCGACGGCGTCTCGGACTTCGGTGAGTCGCCCTATGTCCTGGAGGTCACCAGCCCCGGGATCGGCCGGCCCCTGACCGAGCCCCGCCACTGGCGGCGTGCCCAGGGCCGCAAGGCGAAGGTGGAACTGGCCGGCGAGACCGTCGTCGCACGCATCGGCGAGCTCGTCGGCGACGAGATCAGGCTCGTGCTGCCCGCTCGGTCCGGGCCGGTCGTGCGTTCGGTCCCGCTCTCGGAGGTGCGCAGAGCGGTGGTGGAGGTGGAGTTCTCCCCGCCGCCGCCGAGGGAACTCGAGCTCGCGGGCGGGGTTCCGGACGGTCGGGTCGCGGCCGGGGAACTCACCGAAGGACCCGAGGACGAGACCGGCAGCGACGACCACGACGAGACGAACGAAACGAAGGTGGACAAGTGAATATCGAGATCGCCGCCCTGCGCATGCTCGAGGCGGAGAAGAACATCCCGTTCGACGAGCTGATCGCAACGCTCGAGACGGCCCTGCTCACGGCGTACCGGCACGTCGACGGACACCAGCCGCACGCGCGGGTCGTGGTCGACACCAAGACCGGCGCCATCCAGGTCCTCGCCGAGGAACGCGACGCCGACGGCAACCTGATCGCCGAGTGGGACGACACCCCCGAGGACTTCGGCCGGATCGCGGCGACCACCGCCCGTCAGGTCATCATGCAGCGCATCCGCGACGCCGAGCACGAGCAGCGCTTCGGCGAGTTCGCGACCCACGAGGGCGAGATCGTCAGCGGCGTCGTGCAGCGCGACTCGCGTGCCAACGCCCGCGGCATGGTCGTCGTGAAGATCGGTGGCGAGACCAACAACGCCGAGGGACTGATCCCGCCGGCCGAGCAGGTGCCGGGGGAGACCTACGAGCACGGCGACCGCATCAAGTGCTACGTCGTGGGCGTCTCCCGCGGACAGCGCGGCCCCCAGATCACCCTTTCGCGGACGCACCCCAACCTGGTGCGCAAGCTGTTCGCCCTCGAGGTCCCCGAGATCGCCGACGAGTCGGTGGAGATCGTCGCGGTCGCCCGGGAGGCAGGCCACCGCTCGAAGATCGCCGTGCACTCGACCGTCCCGGGCCTCAACGCCAAGGGTGCGTGCATCGGCCCGATGGGGCAGCGGGTGCGCAACGTCATGCGTGAGCTCGGCGAGGAGAAGATCGACATCATCGACTACGACGAGGATCCCGCCAAGTTCGTGGGCAATGCACTCTCGCCGTCGAAGGTGGTTTCGGTCACGGTCGTCGACCCCGACGCGCGTGCCGCCCGGGTGGTCGTCCCCGACTTCCAATTGTCCCTCGCGATCGGCAAGGAAGGGCAGAACGCCCGGCTCGCGGCCCGGCTGACCGGCTGGCGGATCGACATCCGCAGCGACGCGGCACCGGCTGCGAACGACGATTCGCGCGGCGGCTCGACAGGCGCGTAGGAGTGGGATGCGGGATTCCGGGCAAATCAGCGGTACAGTGGTCGATGGTTCAGCATGACCTGTCCTCGACCGGCGGGGAACGCACCACTCCGGTGCGGACCTGTGTCGGATGTCGGCAGCGAACGCTGGCTGCCGAACTGCTCCGGGTGGTGGCGCGCGAGAAGGAACCGTCAGGTTTCGCCGTGATTCCCGATCCCCGACGCAGGCTTCCCGGGCGAGGTGCTTGGTTGCATCCCACTCCGGAATGTCTGGGCCTGGCGGTTCGGCGTCGAGCATTCGGCAGGGCACTGCGCGTGACCGGACAACCGGACACCGCAGCGCTGGATCAGCTGGTCGGGTCCACGGAACAGTGATCACGGACGCATCGAATCGGCCTCGGCCGGGTAGACGTACGTGGGAACGACGACGAGGAACACCAACAGTGACATCGCACTCTGAGAAGAACAGGCACGAACACTCATGAGCACACCGTGAAGCACCAGCGATGAACGTCCATCGGAGATAACCCGAGGTCGTGCGGGCAGTCGGCCGCTCGACCTCATCAGTGAGGAGAGCAGTGGCAGGCAAGGCCCGCGTGCACGAGTTGGCGAAAGAACTCGGTGTCACCAGCAAGGAACTACTCGCACGCCTGAAGGAACAGGGCGAGTTCGTCAAGTCCGCGTCGTCGACGGTCGAACCGCCGGTCGCGCGTCGACTCCGCGAATCGTTCGGTAAGACCGAAGGCGATGCAGCCGCGAAGGCTGCATCCACCCCCGCACCGAAGCCCGGTGCCCCCCGGCCGGGTCCCCGGCCCACCCCTGCGAGCCCGGCCCCCGCGGCCGAGACCGCACGTCCGAAGCCCGGCGCACCGAAGCCGGCCGCTCCCAAGCCGGCTCCGGCACCGGAGAAGCCCGCGGCTCCCGCGCCGCAGGCCCCCGCTGCCCAGGCGGCACCGCAGTCCCCGGCTGCTCAGGCTCCCGGCGCGACGCCGCAGGCCCCCGCAGCGAAGCCCGGCCCCAAGCCGGCCGGTCCGCGTCCGGGTCCGAAGACCCCGCGCGTCGGTAACAACCCCTACTCCTCGGCTCCGGCCGAGCGTCCCGCTCCGCGTCCGGGTGCCCCGCGCCCCGGCCCGGGCGGACCGCGTCCGGCTCCCGGACAGGGCGGTCCCCGCCCCACGCCCGGACAGGGACGTCCCGCAGCAGGCCCCGGTGGCCCGCGTCCCGGACCCGGCCAGGCCGGTCCGCGTCCGGCTCCCGGACAGGGCGGTCCCCGCCCCGCTCCCGGTCAGGGCGGACCCCGTCCGTCCCCGGGTTCGATGCCCCCGCGTCCCAACCCGGGTGCGATGCCGCAGCGTGCTGCGCGTCCGGCCGCGTCCGGTCGTCCGGGTCGTCCGGGCGGAGCTCCCGGTGGTCGTCCCGGTGGTGGCGGCGGCGGTTACCGCGGTGGCGGTGCCGGTGGCGGCGCACCTGCAGGTGCAGGCGCTCCCGGTGGTTTCCGCGGTCGCCCCGGTGGTGGCGGTGGACGCGGTCGCGGCGGCGCAGCCGGCGCGTTCGGTCGTCCCGGTGGCGCTCCGCGTCGTGGTCGCAAGTCGAAGCGGCAGAAGCGCCAGGAATACGATTCGATGCAGGCGCCGTCGGTCGGCGGCGTGCGGTTGCCGCGTGGCAACGGCGAGACCATCCGTCTCGCTCGTGGCGCATCGCTGTCCGACTTCGCCGAGAAGATCGACGCGAACCCGTCGGCCCTGGTGCAGGCGCTGTTCAACCTTGGTGAGATGGTCACGGCCACTCAGTCGGTGAACGACGACATCCTCGAGCTGCTCGGCTCGGAGATGAACTACGTCGTGCAGGTCGTCTCGCCCGAGGACGAGGACCGCGAGCTGCTCGAGTCGTTCGACATCCAGTACGGCGAGGACGAGGGCACGGAGGAAGACCTCCAGCAGCGCCCGCCGGTCGTCACCGTCATGGGTCACGTCGACCACGGCAAGACCCGCTTGCTCGACACGATCCGTAAGGCGAACGTCGGTGAGGGCGAGGCCGGTGGCATCACCCAGCACATCGGTGCCTACCAGGTCATGACGCACCTCAACGGTGAAGATCGCCTGATCACCTTCATCGACACCCCGGGTCACGAGGCGTTCACCGCCATGCGTGCCCGCGGTGCGAAGTCGACGGACATCGCGATCCTCGTGGTCGCCGCCGACGACGGTGTCATGCCGCAGACGGTGGAGGCGATCAACCACGCGCAGGCCGCCGATGTCCCCATCGTGGTCGCGGTGAACAAGATCGACAAGGAGGGTGCGAACCCTCAGAAGATCCGTCAGCAGCTCACCGAGTACGGGCTGGTCGCGGAGGAGTACGGCGGCGACACCATGTTCGTCGACATCTCCGCGAAGCAGAACCTCAACATCGAGCAGCTGCTCGAAGCGGTGCTGCTCACCGCCGACGCAGCGCTCGATCTGCGGGCCAACCCGGACATGGAGGCGCAGGGCGTCGCCATCGAGGCGCACCTCGACCGCGGTCGTGGTCCGGTGGCCACGGTGCTCGTCCAGCGCGGCACGCTGCGGGTCGGCGATTCCATCGTCGCCGGCGACGCCTACGGTCGTGTCCGTCGCATGGTCGACGAGCACGGCGAGGATGTCCTCGAGGCGCTCCCGTCCCGGCCCGTGCAGGTCGTCGGCTTCACGTCGGTGCCCGGCGCCGGCGACAACCTGGTCGTCGTCGACGAGGACCGGATCGCTCGGCAGATCGCCGACCGACGCAACGCCCGCAAGCGCAACGCGCTGGCAGCGAAGAGTCGCAAGCGGATCAGCCTGGAAGATCTCGATGCCGCTCTCAAGGAGCACAACGAGCTCAACCTCATCCTCAAGGGCGACAACTCCGGTACCGTCGAGGCCCTCGAAGAGGCCCTCATGGGTATCGAGATCGACGACGAGGTTCGGCTGCGGGTCATCGACCGCGGTGTCGGTGGCGTCACCGAGACCAACGTCAACCTGGCAGCGGCTTCGAACGCTGTGATCATCGGCTTCAACGTTCGCGCCGAAGGCAAGGCGACGGAGCTGGCGAACCGCGAGGGTGTCGACATCCGCTACTACTCGGTCATCTACCAGGCGATCGACGAGGTGGAGAAGGCTCTCAAGGGCATGCTCAAGCCGATCTACGAGGAGGTCGAGCTCGGCCGCGCCGAGATCCGCGCGATCTTCAAGTCGTCGAAGATCGGCAACATCGCGGGTTGCCTCGTGCAGTCCGGCATCGTCAAGCGCAACGCGAAGGCCCGTCTGCTCCGCGACAACAACGTTGTCGCCGAGACGGTCACCATCTCGTCGCTGCGACGCGAGAAGGACGACGTCACCGAGGTCCGCGAGGGCTTCGAGTGCGGTATGACGATCACCTACTCCGACATCAAGGTCGGCGACGTGATCGAGGCGTACGAGTTGCGCGAGAAGCCGCGCGACTGATCCACCCGCACCCGTGGCGGTGAACGATTCGTCGTTCGCCGCCACGGGTGTGTCGGGACGTCCGACCCGGTCGGTACAGAGCCGACCGGACGGCCGACCGGACGCCCTCGAGGGGAGAAGCGGATGTATCTGGGAGCGCTCGAACTCGACCTGCTGCTCGGCGACGTGCATTCGCTCAAACAGAAGAGATCGGCGATCCGTCCGGTGATCGCGGAACTGCGCCGGTTCGGGGTGTCCGCCGCCGAAACCGGGGAACACGATCTGTACCGCCGGGCGCAGGTGGGTGTGGCGGTCGTCGCCCCCGATCTCGCGCACGTCGGAGAGATACTGGACAAGTGTGAGCGGCTGGTCGCCCAGCGGCCCGAACTCGACCTGCTGTCGGTCAGACGCAGGCTGTACGGGCCCGAGGACTGATCCCGGCCGCACGACGGGCCGCCTGCCGGCGGCCACAGAAGGGAACGAACGACATGGCCGATCCAGCACGGGCTCGCCGACTCGCGAAGCGCATCGCCACCATCGTGGCGACCGCCATCGACCTCGAGATCAAGGATCCGCGGCTCGAGTTCGTGACGATCACCGACGCGAAGGTCACCGCGGATCTGCACGACGCCACCGTCTACTACACGGTCCGCGGCGCGGATCTGAACACCGAACCCGATCACGAAGCCGCTGCTGCCGGCCTCGAGAAGGCCAAGGGCGTGCTCCGCTCGAAGGTCGGCGCCGGCACCGGTGTGCGGTTCACCCCGACGCTGACGTTCGTCACCGACACCGTGCCCGACACGGCGCGGCACATGGAGGAACTCCTCGCACGCGCTCGCGCGGCCGACGACGAAGTCGCACGCGCCCGTGAGGGTGCCGTTCCGGCCGGCGACGCCGATCCCTACAAGGAACCCCGTGAGCGCGACGCCGGTGACGACGACGAATAACGCACCGGTGCCCGACCCGACCCCTCCGGTCGTCCCGTCGCACCGGGACGACGCCGCTCTCGCGTCCGCCCCGGCAGGATCCGTCGACCTGCCGGGTGCCGCCGCACTGCTCGACGCGGCGGCCACCGTGACGGTGCTGTGCCACATCAATCCCGACGCCGACACCCTCGGCAGCGGGCTGGCACTCGGCCTCGCGCTCGAGCGGCGCGGTGTCGCCGTACAGGTGGCGTTCGGTTCGCCCGCGAACATGCCGGACTCGATGCGGTCGCTGCCGGGCACACACCTGGTCACGCCGGTCTCGGAGGTGCGCCGCGAGGCCGATCTCGTGGTGACCGTCGACTGCGGTACCGCAGGTCGCCTCGGTGTCCTGCGCGACCGTTTGAAGACCGCGCCGAACGTCCTGGTGATCGACCACCACCTGTCCAACACGCGGTTCGGTACCCACAACCTCATCGACCCGGAGTCCGAGGCCACCGCGATGGTGCTCGCCGACCTCTTCGACGTGTGGGGCGTCGAGATCGATGCCGCACTCGCGCACTGCCTGTACGCGGGACTGGTGACCGACACCGGATCGTTCCGGTGGGGTCGCCCGCAGGCCCACGGCCTCGCCGAACGCCTGCTCGCCACCGGGATCGACGGCACGTCGATCACACGTGCCCTGCTCGACACCCACCCCTTCGGATGGCTGCCGATGCTGTCGTCGGTGCTGGCCACCGCCACGCTCGAACGCGACGCCGCGCAGGGCAGGGGACTGGTCTACGCCTTCGTCCGGCGCGCCGACTCCGCGCATCTCGGGCCGGAGGAGGTCGAGAGCGTCATCGACATCGTGCGCACGACCGCCGAGGCCGAGGTCGCCGCCGTGTTCAAGGAGGTCGCTGCCGAGGAGTGGACCGTCTCGCTGCGCGCGAAGACCTCGGTGGACGTGTCCGCCGTCGCCACCGCACTCGGCGGCGGAGGACACCGCCTGGCGGCGGGATACACCGCCCACGGCGACGCCGATCGGATCGTCGCCGCCCTGCGCGGCGTGCTCGGTTGACGGCGCCCGGCGGGTCGCCCGCCTCTGAGACGCCCGGCGACTTACGCGCCTCTGAGACGCCCGGCGACTCACGCGCCTCTGAGACGCCCGGCGGCGCCCATGCCTCGGACGTCTCCGGACGGCGCATCCTCGGGCTCGCTCTCCCCGCTCTCGGGGTGCTCGCGGCCGAACCGCTCTACCTGTTGTTCGACATCGCCGTCGTCGGCCGGCTCGGGGCGCTGCCCCTCGCCGGTCTCGCGATCGGCGGGTTGATCCTCGCGCAGGTGAGCACCCAGCTCACCTTCCTGTCGTACGGGACCACCTCACGCGCGGCGCGTCTCCACGGCGCGGACCGGCACGACGACGCCGTCGGTGAGGGCGTGCAGGCGACCTGGCTCGCGATGATCGTCGGACTGACGATCCTCCTGGTCGGCCAGGCGCTGGCCGGGCCGGTCGCTCGGCTGCTCGCCGGTGACGCCGAGATCGCCGACGCCGCCGTCTCGTGGCTGCGTGTCGCGCTGTTCGGGGCACCCCTGATCCTCGTCGGTTTGGCCGGGAACGGCTGGATGCGCGGCGTCCAGGACACGATCCGGCCGCTGCGATTCGTCATCGCCGGCCTCGCCCTGTCGGCGGTGCTGTGCCCGGTACTGGTCCACGGACTGCTGGGCGCTCCCCGGTGGGAGCTCGTCGGTTCCGCCGTCGCCAACGTGATCGGGCAGTCCGTGACGGCCGTCCTGTTCGTCGTGGCACTGCTGCGGGCCGGGGTTCCGCTGCGACCACGACCCGCCGTGATCGGAGCCCAGTTGCGGCTCGGACGCGACCTGATCGCCCGCAGCCTCGCGTTCCAGGCGTGCTTCCTGTCCGCGGCGGCGGTCGCGTCGCGCTTCGGTGCGGCCGCGGTCGCCGGTCATCAGGTCGTGCTCCAACTGTGGAACTTCGTGACCCTGACCCTGGACTCGCTGGCGATCGCCGCGCAGGCCCTCGTCGGCGCCGCGCTCGGTGCGGCCGACCGTCGGGGTGCGACGCGCCTGGCGTGGCGGTTGTCGGCCTGGTCGGCGGTCTTCGCCGTCGTCCTTGCAGTGGTCTTCGTGGCGGGGAAGGACGTGATCCCCGGTCTGTTCACCACCGACACCGAGGTACTCGACCAGATCGGCGTCGCGTGGTGGTTCTTCGTCGCGATCATGCCGCTCGCGGGAATCGTCTTCGCACTCGACGGTGTTCTCCTCGGTGCGGGGGACGCCGCTTTCCTGCGCACCGCGACGCTGGCCTCGGCGTTGTTCGGCTTCCTGCCGTTGATCTGGTTGTCGCTCGCGTACGACTGGGGTCTGGCGGGTATCTGGACGGGGCTTACGGTGTTCATCGTGTTCCGGATGATCGCCGTCGTATGGCGCACGCTCTCGGGACGATGGGCGGTGACGGGCGCGGACCGGCAGGTGCGTGTCCAGGACGAGTCTGGAGGTTAGTGCGTGGCAGCGAAGCTGTGGGCGATCAGCGACATCCATGTGGGCCATCGGGGCAACCGGCCGGTCACCGAGGATCTGTATCCGGAGTCGCCCGACGACTGGTTGATCGTCGCGGGCGATGTGTCGGAGAAGACCGACGACATCCGGTGGGCGCTGTCGCTGCTCCGCAGCCGGTTCGCGAAGGTGATCTGGGTGCCCGGCAACCACGAACTGTGGACGACCGCCAAGGACCCGGTGCAGATGTTCGGCGTCGCGCGCTACGACTATCTCGTCACGATGTGCCGCGAACTCGACGTGCTCACCCCCGAGGATCCCTATCCGATCTGGGAGGGCGAGGACGGGCCCGTGGTGCTCGTGCCGATGTTCCTGCTCTACGACTACTCGTTCCTGCCGGAGGGCACCACGACGAAGGCGGACGGGCTCGCGCTCGCGCGCGAACGCAACGTCGTCGCGACCGACGAGTTCCTGCTGAAGCCGGATCCGTACATCACGCGCGACACCTGGTGCCGGGTACGCGTGGAGCAGACCCGCGCCCGTCTCGACGCGCTCGACCCCACCCTGCCCACCGTGCTGATCAACCACTTCCCGCTGGTGCGCGAACCCACGCGGATGCTGTTCTACCCCGAGTTCGCCCTGTGGTGCGGTACCACCGAGACGGCCGACTGGCACCTGCGCTACCGGGCGCTGTGCAGCGTGTACGGCCACCTGCACATCCCGCGGACCACCTACTACGACGGGGTGCGCTTCGAGGAGGTCTCGGTCGGCTACCCGCGCGAATGGCAGCGACGCGGCATGCCGGAGAAGCCCCTGCGGCAGATCCTCCCCGTCCCGGAGTATCCGCCGGGCAGCCTGAACAAGTGGGGCGGTCATTTCACCGTGACCCCCGAGATGGAAGCCGAGGCCGAGAAGATGCGGGCTCAACGAGAGAAGGAGTTGCGGTGACCGAACCGGACACCGGGCAGAGGACGGACACGCGCGGCGCGCTGATCGGGCGTATCGTGCCGGACGGCGTCGCTGCAGCCGAGTTGTTCGAGGACCCACCGGGACTGCGGCCGCATCCCCAGGAGGAACCGCTCGTGGCGCGGGCCGTGGAGAAGCGGCGCCGCGAGTTCGCCGGTGCCCGTCACTGCGCCCGGCAGGCCATGCGCACCCTCGGCGTCGACCCCGCACCGGTGCTGCGCGGGGAGAAGGGCGATCCGATCTGGCCGCGCGGCGTCGTCGGCAGCCTCACCCACTGCGACGGCTATCGCGGTGCCGTGCTGGGCTATTCGCTGCAGATCCGTTCGCTCGGCATCGACGCCGAACCGCACGACGTGCTCCCCGACGGAGTGCTGCCCGCGGTGAGCCTCGAACCCGAGCGCGAGTGGCTCGCCTCGGCCGGCGACGACCTGCACTGGGACCGGCTGTTGTTCTGCGCCAAGGAGGCCACCTACAAGGCGTGGTTCCCGCTGACGAAGAGGTGGCTGGGCTTCGAGGACGCCCACATCACGTTCGAGCGCGACACCACCTCGGACGCGGTCACCGGCACCTTCCATTCGCGACTGCTCGTCCCCGGCGACACCCTCGACGGGCAGCAGCTGACAGGATTCGACGGACGGTGGCTCGTCGCCGACGGTCTCGTCCTCACCGCGATCACGGTGCGCTGATGAACGACACCGCACCCTCGCAGGAACATCCGGCCCTCGCCCGCGCAGGCCTGCTCGTCGTCGACAAGCCCGCCGGCATGACGAGCCACGACGTGGTGGCGCGCTGCCGCCGACTGCTCGGCACCCGCAAGGTCGGGCACGCGGGCACCCTCGACCCCATGGCAACGGGTGTACTCGTCCTCGGCGTCGAGCGCGCCACGAAGCTGCTCGGGCTGCTCGCACTGACGACCAAGTCGTACACCGCGACGATCCGTCTCGGGCAGAGCACCGTCACGGACGACGCGGAGGGCGAGACCGTCGCGACCACCGATGCGACGCACGTGACAGACGAACAGATCGGCGAGGGCGTGGCCGCGCTGACCGGCGACATCCAGCAGGTGCCCGCCAGTGTCAGTGCCATCAAGATCGACGGCAAGCGCGCCTACGCCCGCATGCGTGAGGGGGAGGAGGTCGAGCTGAAGGCCCGGCCGGTCACGGTCTCGCGGTTCGACGTCCTCGCCCGCCGCGATGTGCCCGAAGGCGGCTTCGTGGATCTCGATGTCGACGTGGACTGCTCGTCCGGCACCTACATCCGGGCGCTCGCGCGCGATCTCGGCGCGGCTCTCGGAGTGGGTGGCCACCTCACGGCGCTGCGTCGCACGAAGGTCGGCCCGTTCGGTCTCGAACACGCCCGCACGCTCGAACAGCTCGCCGACGACCCCACGCCGAGCCTCGACATCGATGCGGCGGTGCGTACCGCCTTCGAGTGCCGCACCATCAGCGACGAGGAGGCGGGGCAGCTCGCGAACGGCCGCTGGCTCGAGCCCGTCGGTCTGCGCGGTGTCTACGCGGCCGTGGATTCCCGCGGACGGGCCGCTGCTCTGCTGCAGGAGAAGGGCAGTCGCGCGTCGGCCGTGTTCGTGGTGCGGCCCTCCAACATGTGAAGCGCCGGGGCCGACGCCCCGGATCGACCCCGGCTCAGACCAGCCAGATCGCTTCCGCCGCCGGGTGACCGAGATCGAGCGTGCGGCCCTCGGTCCGGCCCAGCCGGACCGAGATGGTCCCGGCGAAGTCGCGACGTTCGAGCACGGTGATGTCGGTGTCGAGCGCGATCCCCACCTCGTCGAAGTAGCGCAGCATCGCGGGGTCGGAGTCGGAGATGCGGGCCACCCGGCCGTGGTCGCCGTCGTTGAACTCGCTCAGGGCACGGGCCGGCGGTGACGGGATCGTCCCGTCGGGCGATGGGATGGGGTCGCCGTGCGGGTCGCGTTCGGGATGACCGAGTTTGGCGTCGATCGCCGCGACCATCCGTTCGGAGACGGCGTGCTCGAGGATCTCGGCCTCGTCGTGCACCTCGTCCCACCCGTAGCCGAGTTCGCGGACCAGGAAGGTCTCGATGAGGCGGTGGCGGCGGACCATCGCCACCGCGGCCTGCCGGCCCTCGTCGGTGAGGGAGATCGCGCCGTAGCGTTCGTGGTCGACGAGACCCTGGTCGGCGAGGCGGCGCACCGCTTCGGACACGGTGGACGCCGACACACCCAGCTTCTCGGCGAGCAGCTTGGTGGAGATCTTCTCCCCGGACCACTCCTGGACCGTCCACATGATCTTGAGATAGTCCTGTGCGACCGAGGACAGCATCTCGGTCGCGGTGGTCTCGTTACTCTCAGGCACGCGTCCAGCTTAGGTAACCGTCACCCGGGAATCACGCTCTCCGTCGGCTCACCGGCCGTTTCGCGCTCCGGGGCGCGGCGACGCGTCACGAGCCGGGTGACGACGCCCTGTCGCGGCGCGAACAGGTACGCGAGGGTGAAGACCACGGCCTGGGCGAGCACCACCACGCCGCCGGTCGCGGCATCGGTGTAGTAACTCGTGTACACACCGATCACCGACGCGATCACCGCGAGTACCGGTGCGATGACGAGCATCCGGGCCATCCGGTCGGTGAGCAGGTAGGCCGTCGCGCCCGGGATGATGAGCATCGCGACGACCAGGATCACGCCGACCGCCTGCAGTGCGCTGACGATCGTCACCGCGAGCAGCGACAGCAACAGCGCCGACAGTGCGGCGGGGGACAGGCCGAGCGTGTGCGCCTGGACGCGGTCGAAGGCGAACAGTGTCAGATCGCGGCGTTTCGCGACGAGGACGGCCAGCACCACGGCCGCCAGGATCGACACCTGCCAGACGTCGCCCGAGGCGAGGCCGAGCAGGTTCCCGAACAGCACGTGGTGCAGGTCGATCTGGCTCGGGTTCTTCGAGATCAGCACCACGCCCAGGGCGAACAGCGTCGTGAAGACGATACCGATGGTCGCGTCCTCCTTGACGCGGCTCGTGCCGCGGACGAGCCAGATCAACGCGACGGCGATGCCGGCGAAGACGAGGGCTCCGAGCGCGAACGGCACCCCCAGCAGATAGGCGAGGACGACACCGGGCAGCACGGCGTGCGAGACCGCGTCGCCCATCAGCGACCAGCCGATGAGCACGAGCCAGCAACTGAGCAGCGCGCACACGATCGTCGCAGCGACCGCGACGAGCAGCGCGCGCTGCATGAAGCCGTATTGCAGGGGTTCGATCAACGTGTCGATCATCGTCCGGCCTCCTGTGCGTACGTCTCCTGTGCGAGGTCCTCGGTCCGTCCACCGTTGACCGGTGGGGGAGCGCCGAAGGCACGGGCGAGGTTCTCCGGGAGCAGGACCTCCTCGGGGGAACCGTGCACGAGCACGCGCCGCTGCAGCAGCAACGCCTCGTCGCAGAGTTGCGCCAGACCCGCGAGATCGTGGGTGGCGACGAGGATCGCGTGACCGCTCGCCGCCAGTTCGCGGATGACGGCGGTCAACGCGTGCTCGGTGGTGGTGTCGACCCCCGCGAACGGCTCGTCGAGCAGCAGCAACGGCGAACCCTGCGCGATCGCCCGTGCCACGAAGACACGCTTGCGCTGGCCGCCCGAGAGCTGCCCGATCTGCCGGCCGGAGAGTGCGGTCATGCCGACGCGCTCGAGTGCGGCGTCGACGGCGTCGTGGTCGGCGGGGCGCGGTCGGCGCAGGAAGCCCTGGTGGCCGTAGCGTCCCGTCATGACGACGTCGCGCACGCCGATCGGGAAGTTCCAGTCGACGGCCTCGGACTGCGGCACGTAGGCGACCTGCGTGCGGCGCCGCGCCACGGCGGTGGTCGTCCCGCCGATGGTGACGCGACCCGAGGTGGGACGCACGAGGCCCATGATCGTCTTGAACAGCGTCGACTTGCCCGAGCCGTTCGTTCCCACGAGTCCGCAGACGCGGCCGGGTGCGAGCTTCAGGGTGACGTTCTGCAGGGCCAGGACGGTGTCGTAGCGCACCGTCACGTCGTCGACGAACAGTGCGGGTGTGTCGAGTGTCGAAGTCATGGCCTCAGTCCCGTCGTGATGACGTCGATGTCGTGCCGGAGCAGGTCGAGGTAGGTGGGGACGGGTCCGTCCGGCTCGGAGAGCGAGTCGACGTAGAGGATCCCGCCGAATTCCGTTCCGGTGTCGGCCGCGACCTGCCGTTGCGCCTTGTCCGAGACGGTCGATTCGCAGAACACCGCCGGCACCTCGTTGGTGCGCACGAA
>Ga0180216_1000239_pt1 | contig 62033 bp, 48 predicted proteins | sample eDN3rd37CBELigMG_FD_128879 | JGI IMG/M metagenome (GOLD analysis project Ga0180216, IMG submission 128879) | Enriched Miracle-Growth compost microbial communities from Emeryville, California, USA - eDNA 3rd pass 37_C BE-Lig MG (version 2)... ...
CATCGTGACCAGCCGGCACGGGGTGATCCTCGCCGAGTTCCACCTCGAACCCGACCTCGACTACCACCCCAAACAACCCCGCTAACGCGGGTTCACCCGGAAACGATGTCTCGACACATCACAGAGAGGGGCTGACGGGAATCGAACCCGCGCTGTCTGCTTGGGAAGCAGAAGTTCTGCCATTGAACTACAGCCCCGCGGCACCGCGAGACGGTGCGCCCGGACAGTCTAGCTAGTCTGGTCGCGTGCTGCTCTCCGATCGCGATATCCGGGCCGAGCTCGACAGCGGGCGGATCGGGCTCGACCCGCTCGACCTCGGGATGGTGCAGCCGTCGAGCGTCGACGTCAGGCTCGACCGGTGGTTCCGGCTCTTCGACAATCACAAGTACGCGCATATCGATCCCGCGCAGGAGCAGGCCGAGCTCACCCGGCTCGTCGAGGTCGACCCCGACGAGGCCTTCATCCTCCACCCCGGTGAGTTCGTGCTCGGCTCGACGTACGAGCTCGTCACGCTCCCCGACGACGTCGCGGCACGGCTCGAGGGCAAGTCGAGCCTCGGCCGGCTCGGCCTCATGACGCACTCCACCGCGGGCTTCATCGACCCGGGCTTCTCGGGGCACGTCACGCTCGAGCTCGCGAACGTCGCGACGCTCCCGGTCAAGCTCTGGCCGGGCATGAAGATCGGGCAGCTCTGCTTCTTCCGCACCTCGTCGCCCGTCGAGAACGCCTACGGCTCCGGCCCCTACGGCAACCGCTACCAGGGCCAGCGCGGCCCGACCGCGAGCCGCTCGTGGCAGGGCTTCCACCGCACGCAGCTCCCGCGCGACTGACTCGCGCGCGCGGCCCCGCGCATTCCTCCGTGCTCCACGCCCTTCCGGAGCAAGGTCTTTTCGCCCTCGCAAGGCGCTTTCGGGTGCTTTCCGCCTTGCCTGGGCGAAAACGCCTTGCCAGGAGTGCCGCTTCGAGCGATCGACGTTTACGCGCATCCGTCAAGCGGTGAGCGAGAGGCGCCGGAGCAGCAGTTCAAGGGTCTCGGGCATCCGGTGCACGACCTGCACGAAGTCGCGGCGGAGCACGGGCAGCCCCCGCAGCTCGAGCCGCGCATCGTGCTCGATGTCCGCTCGCCGCTGCCGCGCACCCCCATGAAACTCGTACCCGTCGAGCTGCACGACGACCCTCCCCTCGACGAGGAAGTCCACTGGCCGGTCGAGGGGCTCCGCCTGTTGGACGAATGCGATTCCCCGCTCCCGGAGCTCGAATGCGAGGAGCGACTCGAGCAGTGAGTCCGAGCGGTCGTCGACGAGCCCCAGCAGGCGGCGGCTCGCCGCTCGGCGCCACGGGGCGCGCCGGAGCTCGTGCAGGGTGATGAGGCGCTTCCGCAGCGCCGACTCCCAGACGATGTGGGCCTCGCGCGGCGGCAGGCAGCACGCCGCGTGCTCGAGCAGGTCCGGCAGCGAGGCGACGAGCGGCCGAGTGCTCGGCGCGAGCGGCCTGCCGGTGTGGAAGCGCACCGCGTCGTCGTGGTGGATGTCTGCGTTCGGGGCGACGGCGAGGTGGAGGCGGTCGGGGCGGTTGAGGAGCGCGAGCCCGAGATGCTCAGCGGGTGAGCCGGGCGCGGCGTGCGGCGGCGGCCCGTGGCGCCTCGGGTGCTCCAGGGGCCGCGATCCAGCGGCGACCGACGGCGTATGCGCGCAACGCCGCGGCCGGATAGCCTGCATCCCTCGCCTGCCGGCGCTCCACGACGCCGCCGTGCGCGTGCAGCCAGTCTTCGAGGTCCACACGACAGATCGTCGTGAATGCGCGAGCCGCGCGCCGCGGGGGAGCCCCGGATTGTGGATGGGTCGCGCTCTGCGCCGGAATGTGGATGGGTGCGTGTGCCGCAGCCGCGCATTCCTCCGCTATCCCGATCCTGCTGGCAAGGCGATTCCGCCCACGCAAGGTGTTTCAGGCCATCGGACGCCTTGCCAGCGCGAAAACGCCTTGCCTGCGGCCGGTGAGAGACCGCTCAGGCGTCGCGAGGGCCCCCTCAGGCGGCGCGCGAGTAGCGGGGCAGGCGCACGAAGAGGAGCATGACGAGGCCGATGAGCAGCACGAGCCCGATGCCCAGGACGCCGTAGACGATGCCGCCGAACCACGCGAGGAAGAGCGACCACGCGAGCGGCGAGAGGAAGCTCGCGACCCGGCCGGTCGTCGCGTAGAGGCCGAAGATCTCGCCCTGCATCGACGGCGGGGTCACGCGGGTCAGCAGGCCGCGGCTCGCGGACTGCGCCGGGCCGACGAATGCGCTGAGCACGAGCCCGCAGATCCAGAACACGATGGTCCCGAGGTCGCGGAGGAGGAAGACGGCGAGCGCCATGACGACGAGGCCGACGAGCATCGCGACGATGAGCCGCTTGGGGCCGAAGCTGTCGTCGATGCGCCCGGCGAGGATCGTCGAGATGCCGGCGACGAGGTTCGCCGCGAGCCCGAAGATCATGACCTCGATCGTCGAGAAGCCGAAGCCCTGCGCGGCGAGGATCGCCCCGAAGGCGAAGACGCCCGCGAGCCCGTCGCGGTAGACGGCCGCGGCGATGAGGAACCAGAAGGTCGGCCGCGCCTCCTTGAAGAGGCGCACGAGGTCCTTCGCGAGGACGACGTACGAGGCGAAGAAGCCGACGCGCTTCGCCTCGGCATAGGCGGGCGACTCGGGGACGTTGCGGAACATGGGGATCGAGAAGACGATCGTCCACACCGCGCAGACGACCGCGACGAGCTTGTAGGACAGCGCCTGGTCGCTCCCGATCCCGAAGATGATGGGGATGCAGACGATGAGCGCGACGACGCCGCCGAGGTAGCCGAGGCCCCAGCCGAGCCCGGAGACCCGGCCGACGGTCGCGGGCGTCGAGACCTCGCCGAGCATCGCGTAGTAGCTGACGTTGCCGATCTCGCTGACGACGGCGGCGATCGCGACCGCGATGGCGCCGAACCAGAAGTACCGCGGGTCGGCCTCGACGAAGAACAGCGCGAACTGGATGAGCGCGATCGCGATCGTCGCGCCGACGAGCCACTTCTTCTTGTTGCCGCGAGCGTCGGCCTGCTGGCCGAGGGCGGGCGCGAGCACGAGGATGAGGATCCCGGCGGCGAAGTTCGCCCAGCCCCACCATTCGGAGAGCTGCGTGAGCCCCTGGCAGTACGCGGTGTCGACGTACTGCGTGCTCGCGCAGCTCATCCACGTGCCGTCCGGCAGCTGCCCGCTCGCGGCGACCGCGGGGTCGAGGAACTGCCGCGAGGTGAGGTAGAGCGAGACCCAGACGAAGGTGAGGATGACGGTGTTGAAGGGCTGGAGCGCCCAGTCCCACATCGCCCAGGATCGGACGACCTTCTTGGAGGCCCCCTCGCCGCCCACGCCGCGGCCGATGGGGCCGAGGGCCTGCGTGCTCGCGGGGACGAGGGAGGGGAGCTCGGCGTCGTTGCCGGTGCGGTCCGTCATGCGTCCAACCTATGGGTCCGCGGTGAACGAGCGGTAGCGAGGAATGCGCGTGCCCGCTTCGTGCAAGAAGCTGAAAGTTGAGTGACAGTGACTCAAGTCAAGTTGACAGCGCCCCGCGCATTCATAGACTTGATAGCACGCGACTCAACCCCGATTGCGAGTGACGGCCGCGGAGACTTTGCAGCGAATCAGCAACAACAAGGAGAACACCCACATGGCACGTGCAGTCGGCATCGACCTCGGCACCACCAACTCGGTCGTCAGCGTCCTCGAGGGCGGCGAGCCGACCGTCATCGCGAACGCCGAGGGCATGCGGACGACCCCCTCGGTCACCGCCTTCACGAAGGACGGCGAGGTGCTCGTCGGCGAGACCGCGAAGCGCCAGGCCGTCACCAACGTCGACCGGACGATCGCCTCCGTCAAGCGGCACATGGGCACCGACTGGAAGCAGGAGATCGACGGCAAGGCGTACACGCCGCAGGAGCTGTCGGCCCGCATCCTCCAGAAGCTCAAGCGCGACGCCGAGCAGTACCTCGGCGAGCCCGTGACCGACGCGGTCATCACCGTCCCGGCGTACTTCAACGACGCCGAGCGCCAGGCGACGAAGGAGGCCGGCGAGATCGCGGGCCTCAACGTCCTGCGGATCATCAACGAGCCGACCGCGGCCGCTCTCGCGTACGGGCTCGACAAGGGCAAGGAGGACGAGCTCATCCTCGTCTTCGACCTCGGCGGCGGCACCTTCGACGTGTCCCTCCTCGAGGTCGGCAAGGACGAGGACTTCTCGACGATCCAGGTCCGCGCGACCGCCGGCGACAACCGCCTCGGCGGCGACGACTGGGACCAGCGCCTCGTCGACCACCTCGTCAAGCGCTTCAAGGAGACGACGGGCGTCGACGTCTCGGGCGACAAGATCGCCCTCCAGCGCCTCAAGGAGGCCGCGGAGCAGGCGAAGAAGGAGCTGTCCTCGCAGACGAGCACGAGCATCCAGCTGCCGTACCTCTCGCTCACCGAGAACGGCCCGGCGAACCTCGACGAGACCATCACGCGCGCGCAGTTCGAGCAGATGACGAGCGACCTCCTCGACCGGACCAGAAAGCCCTTCGAGGACGTCATCAAGGAGGCCGGCGTCAAGGTGAGCGACATCGCCCACGTCGTCCTCGTCGGCGGCTCGACCCGCATGCCCGCCGTCACCGAGCTCGTCAAGAAGCTCACGGGCGGCCAGGAGCCGAACAAGTCGGTCAACCCCGACGAGGTCGTCGCCGTCGGCGCCGCCCTCCAGGCCGGTGTCCTCAAGGGCGAGCGCAAGGACGTCCTCCTCATCGACGTGACCCCGCTCTCCCTCGGCATCGAGACGAAGGGCGGCATCATGACGAAGCTCATCGAGCGCAACACCGCCATCCCGACGAAGCGCTCCGAGACCTTCACGACCGCGGACGACAACCAGCCGTCCGTCGCGATCCAGGTCTTCCAGGGCGAGCGCGAGTTCACCCGCGACAACAAGCCGCTCGGCACCTTCGAGCTCACCGGCATCGCCCCGGCCCCCCGCGGCGTCCCCCAGGTCGAGGTGACCTTCGACATCGACGCGAACGGCATCGTCCACGTCTCCGCGAAGGACAAGGGCACCGGCAAGGAGCAGTCGATGACGATCACCGGCGGCTCAGCGCTGTCGAAGGAGGACATCGACCGCATGGTCAAGGAGGGCGAGGAGCACGCCGCCGAGGACAAGCGCCGCCGCGAGGCCGCCGAGGTCCGCAACGGCGCCGAGTCGCTCGTCTACACGGTCGAGAAGCTCATCGCCGACAACGACGAGAAACTCCCCGCCGAGGTGAAGACCGAGGTCCAGGCCGACGTCGACGCGCTCAAGACCGCGCTCGCGGGCTCCGACGAGGACGCCGTCAAGGCGGCCTTCGAGAAGCTGAGCGCCTCCCAGGGCAAGCTCGGTGAGGCGATCTACTCGGCCGGCGGCTACGAGGGCGCCGCGGCGCCGGAAGGCGAGCCGGAGACGGCGGCCTCGAGCGACGAGGACATCGTCGACGCCGAGGTCGTGGACGAGGACGACAAGTAGATCCATGGTCGACGACATCCAGAATCCGGACCACGAGGGCGAGGAGGCGGCCGCTGAGGCCACCGAGCAGGCGGAGCCGACGAATGCGGAGCCGCTGCCGATCAGTGATGCCGATGCGGCTCTCCTCGCGGAGGCCGTTGCGGCCGCGGAGGGCGACCTCCTCGCCGAGTACCGCGACCGCGCCGCCCGTGCCGAGGCCGAGCTCGTCAACTTCCGAATGCGCGTCGAGCGCGACCGACAGGCCAACCGCGACGCGACCGTCGCGGACGTGCTCCGGGCCGTCCTCCCCGCGTTCGACGACCTCGACCGGGCCGAGGCGGCCGGCGACATCCCCGAGGGCTCCGCGCTCGAGCTCGTCGTGCAGAAGCTCCGCGCGGGCTTCGAGCGCTTCGGTCTCGCGCGCGTCGGCGTCGTCGGCGAGCCCTTCGACCCCAACGTCCACGAGGCGCTCATGCAGCTGCCCGTCGACGGCGTCGAGGGCGAGACCGTCCACGAGGTCATCCAGCCCGGCTACCTCATCGGCGAGCGCGTCGTGCGCGCCGCGAAGGTCGCCGTCGCGGTGCCGAAACCGGAGTAGCCCATGGCCAGTCAGGATTGGCTCGAGAAGGACTTCTACGCGACGCTCGGCGTCGGCAAGGACGTCTCCGACGCCGAGCTGAAGAAGGTCTACCGGAAGCTCGCGCGGCAGAACCACCCGGACTCCAACCCGGGTGACGCCGCCGCGGAGGCGCGCTTCAAGGAGATCTCGGAGGCCTACTCCGTCCTCTCCGACCCCGAGAGCCGGCGCGAGTACGACCAGCTCCGGGCGCTCGGCGCCGGCGGCGCCCGCTTCGCGCCGGGCGGCCCGGGCGGCGGCAACTTCGAGGACCTGCTCGGCGACCTCTTCGCGAACCGCGGCCGGGCCGGCGGCCGCGGCGGCGACTTCGACGATCTGCTCGGCGGGCTCTTCGGCGGCGGCGCGGCAGGCGGCTTCGGCGGCTTCGGTCAGCGCGGACCCGCACGCGGCGCCGACTACACGGCGTCGACGACGCTCGACTTCTACACCGCGATCAACGGCGAGACCGTCCGGCTCCAGGGTCCGAGCGGCAAGCCGATCAACGTCAAGGTGCCGGCCGGCGTCGCCGACGGGCAGAAGATCAAGCTCCGGGGCAAGGGGCAGCCCTCGCCGAACGGCGGCGAGCCCGGCGACCTCGTCCTCACCGTCACCGTCAAGCCGCACCCCGTCTTCAGCCGCGACGGCCTCAACCTGCGGGTCGTCGTGCCGGTCTCCTTCGCGGAGGCGGCGCTCGGCGCGACGGTCGAGGTGCCGACCCTCTCCGGCGAGCGCGTCAAGGTCAAGGTCCCCGCGGGCACCCCCAACGGTCGAGTGCTCCGCGTCAAGGAGAAGGGCGTGCGCAGCGCGAAAGGCACCGGGGACCTCCTCGTCGAGCTCCAGGTCGCGGTCCCCACGCATCTCAGCGGCAAGGCGGCGGACGCGCTCCGCGCATTCGTCGATACGCTGCCGGATGAGTCGCCCCGCGAGGACCTCTACGCGAAGGCGACCGGGAGGTAAGCGGGGATGGACGAGCACAGCCCGGTCTTCGCCATCCAGGCGGCCGCCGACCTCGCGGGCATGCACCCGCAGACGCTCCGGCAGTACGACCGGCTCGGGCTCGTCTCCCCCAAGCGCACGGCGGGGCAGTCGCGTCGCTACTCGCTCCGCGACGTCGCCCAGCTCCGCGAGATCGCGCGACTCAGCGCCGAGGGGCTCAACCTCGTCGGCATCCAGCGCATCCTCGAGCTCGAGCGGGAGGTCGGCGCGCTGACCGCCCGCGTCCGCGAGCTCGAGACCGCGCTCGCCGACGAGCTCCTCAACCGGCCGGGGAGGCGGGTCTTCGCCGCCGGCGCCGAGGGCGAGGTCATCACCGTCCGCCACGGCACCAGGCTCAAGCGCTCGAACGCCGTCGTCCTCTGGCGCCCGCGGCAGCTCGAGGACTGAGGCGGGCGGGTCGCGGGTCGAGCCCGCTGCCGTTCTTCCGCGACCGAGCCCGCGCTCAGCGCGCGACGACCTCGGCGCGCGGGATGAGGTACTGATGCGGCAGCCACTCGCCGAAGTTCCGCCTCGCGAGGCAGCTCTCCGGCGTCGCGCAGCCGATCTGCGGGTCGTAGGCCGCATAGGCGATGAACATCTCGAGCTTGCGGTCGAGCTCGGCGCTCGACAGATTCTCGGGACGGTCCCGGACCCCGTAGCCCTGCGCGAAGTCGACCGTCTCGCCGAAGGCGTCGGGCGTCCGCTCCATCGCCGTCGCCACGATCGTCCCGACCGACTGGTGGTCGGGGTGGTCGCCCTCCGAGCCTGACGCGAAGCCGGGCAGATTCGCGAGGAACCGCGTCGGCCGGTAGCTCTCGCTCAGCTCCGTGACCGCCGCGACGAGCTGGTCGAGCGACATCGCGGCCCCCGTGTCGATGCTGTGCATCGCGTCGAGCTCGCCCGCGACGAGGCGGGCGAGGCTCTCGCGCCCCGTTGCGGAGAAGCCGGCGCCGTCGAGGCCACCGTCCGGCAGGCGGAGGAAGAGCAGGCTGACCCGGTCGTCCCCGGCGGGACGGGTGACCGTCGCGGTGAGGCCGCTCCGGAGCGTCACCGTGCGGTCCTCCCAGGGGCCGCTCCGGCCGAGCAGGAGGTCGTAGGCGGCGCGGAGGCCGAGCTCGCGGCCGGTCGCGTAGTCGATGCCCCTCCCGGCGTCGCCCGCGCTGAGGAAGAGCGCGCGGAGGCAGCTCCCCGCGTCGAGCTCGGCGGCGAGCGCCGGGTTGCCGAAGATGAGATCGTCGTCGTAGTGCGCCCAGACCGACAGGACGTCGCCGCCCGGGCAGGCGGGGTCGACGTACTGCAGGGGCGAGTCGAACTGGGTCGGCTCGGTCCCGTCGATGACGACGGACAGGTCGGGGCACTGCGCGGTGTCGGCGAAGAAGCGCGCCGCGTCGGCCGCCGGCTGCCCGAGTCCCTCGAGCGCGTCGGCGTCCACCGCGGGGCATTCGGCCGCGATCTCGGCGATGCCCGCGGGGCCGAGGTCATTGCTCGGCGTGGGGGTCGGGGTGGGGGTGTGCGTCGCGATGGGTCGCGCGCTCGCCGACGGCGTCGCGGCGGCCGCGGGGCGATCCGCCCCCGGCCAACCAGGGCTCGAGGACGCGAAGCTCGCGAGGAGGACCGAGCCCCCCACGATCGCCCCGACCGCGGCGAGCGCCACGACGCCGATCAGCCCGTTGCGCCGACGGACGCGCCGAGCCGCCGCCCTCGCGTCCCGCCGGTGCACGATCCCGCCGCCGCGTCCGGGCTCGGTCGTCACAGCGAAGCATCATGGCACTCGACCACCTCCCCGGTCCAGGCTCGCGGCAACCCCCAGTTCGGGGCGGCGGCGTCACGGGTCGCGCCGGGCGGGCCCGCGAGTGCGTGCGGGAGGATGGTCGCGTGAGCCTCCCCGCCGCCGCGTACTTCGTCGCCTCCTCGCGGCTGCGCCCCGGCCTCGACGGCGGCTACACGGTCGCGACGATGCAGCGGGCGGCGGACCTCGCGGCGGCCGGCGCCGATGTGACGCTCCTCACCTTCGACCCGGCGCCGACGGCGGGCGTGCTTCGCGCATTCATCGATCTCGGGCTCGCGACGCCTGCGACCCGATACCGCAACCTCTTCGAGGAGCTCCGCGACCGGCCCGAGCTCCTGAGGGCGGGGGAGCTCCACCCCGTCGACGCGACGAATGCGCGGAGTGACGACCCCCGCGCGACGCTCGTCACCGACCGGGCCGGCGCCCCGCTCCTCCGGCTGCCCTTCGTCGAGGCGGTCGACTGGTACCGCTCGAGCGCCGATGTGGTCGTCTTCGCCGCGACCGGGGAGGTGCTCGGTGCGCTTCGGGGTTTCGGCGAGCTGTACCGGCGCTGGGTCGACGTCGTCGTCGCCGAGGCGCGCGCGGCCGGGGCCCCCGACGTCGTCGTCATCTCGGAGGCGCGGTCGCTCGGCGAACTCCTCGGGCCGCACCCGCGCGACTACGCGCTCGTCCACACGGTGCACAGCGCACACCCCGGGCCGCCCTATACCTGGGACTCGCCCATGGACGCGCTGTGGACGGGGTGGTTCGAGGCCGTGCCGAGCTTCGACGCCGTGCTCTGGCCGACGGCGGCGCAGCGGGGGGACGCGATCCGGCGCTTCGGTGAGGGCCACGGGCCGGCGTCGCGGTGGTTCGTCGTGCCGCATCCGGCGCGGCCGGTCGTCGGAGGCCCCGCGCGCGACCCCCTCCTCGGCATGATGCTCGCCGGCCTTCGCCCGCTCAAGCGCATCGATGACGCGGTGCGTGCGTGGCGTGAGGTCGTGCGCCGAGTGCCCGGCGCCCGGCTCGAGATCCTCGGCGAGGGTCCCGCCCGCCCGGCGCTCGAGGCACTCATCGCGGAGCTCGGGCTTGACGGCTCGGTCGTGCTCCGGGGGCAGGTCCCGGCCGCGGCGACCGAGCTCGCCCGTGCAGGCGTCCTGCTCCTCACGTCGCAGTACGAGGGCCAGTCGCTCGCCGTCGTCGAGGCGCTCGCGGCGGGCACGCCCGTCGTCAGCTACGACATCCCCTACGGCCCGGCGGAGATGCTCGGGGCCTCGGGGGGCGGCCTGCTCGTGCCGAGCGGCGACGTGGCGGCGCTCGCGGAGGCCATCATCGGGGTGCTCGGGGATCCCGCGGCGGCCGAGCGGATGTCGGCCGGCGGCCTCGCCTGGGCCGAGTCGCACGGGGTCGAGGCCTCGATGTCCGCGACTGCCGCGGCGGTGCGCGCGGCGCTCGCAGTGCGGCGGGCGTAGGCACGCGCATTCCTCGGGGGATGGCGGCCGGATGCCGCTCGGGATCGGCGGCCGGATGCCGCCGCGCGCCGGGCGCGCCGGGCGTGCCGCGCTGCTCTCGCGCGCCCCGCATCTAGCACTCGACCACATCGAGTGCTAAACTTGAGTCACATCAACTCAGGTTTCACAAGGAGCAGCATGGCCAATATGCAGGGCGCGCCTCACAGCGACGAGGACGCCAAGAGCGCACTCGAGCAATACGGCGTGAACCTCACGGCGATCGCCCGCAGCGGCAAGCTCGACCCCGTCATCGGGCGCGACGCCGAGATCCGCCGCGTCTCGCAGGTCCTCACCCGCCGGACGAAGAACAACCCCGTCCTCATCGGCGAGCCGGGCGTCGGCAAGACCGCCGTCGTCGAGGGCCTCGCCCAGCGCATCGTCGCGGGCGACGTCGCCGACTCGCTCAAGGACAAGGAGCTCATCGCGCTCGACATCGCCGCGCTCATCGCCGGCGCGAAGTACCGCGGGGAGTTCGAGGAGCGGCTCAAGGCCGTCCTCAAGGAGATCACCGAGTCCGACGGCGGCGTCATCACGTTCATCGACGAGCTCCACACCCTCATGGGCGCGGGCGGCGGCGAGGGCAGCGTCGCGGCGGCGAACATGCTCAAGCCCATGCTCGCCCGCGGCGAGCTCCGCCTCATCGGCGCGACGACGCTCGACGAGTACCGCGAGTACATCGAGAAGGACGCCGCGCTCGAGCGGCGCTTCCAGCAGGTCTACGTCGGCGAGCCGAACGTCGAGGACACCATCGCGATCCTCCGCGGCCTCAAGGAGCGCTACGAGGCGCACCACAAGGTCGCGATCGCCGACTCCGCGCTCGTCGCGGCGGCGACCCTGTCGAACCGCTACATCTCCGGCCGCAAGCTCCCCGACAAGGCGATCGACCTCATCGACGAGGCGGCCTCCCGCCTCAAGATGGAGATCGACTCCTCGCCCATGGAGATCGACCAGCTCAAGCGCGCCGTCGACCGGCTCAAGATCGAGGAGCTCGCCCTCAAGAAGGAGAAGGACGAGGCCTCCCGCGAGCGGCTCGCCGACCTGAGGGCCCAGCTCGCCGAGCGCGAGGCCGAGCTCGCCGAGCTCCAGCGCGCCTGGGACGCCGAGAAGTCGGCGCTCCACTCCGTCGGCGACCTCAAGACGCAGCTCAACGACGCGCGCATCGACCTCGACCGCGCCATGCGCGAGGGCGACTACCAGCGCGCGTCGAAGCTCAACTACGAGACTATCCCGGGACTCGAGTCGCGCATTCAGGCCGCCGAGTCGGCCGCCGATGCGGACACGCCCCGCATGGTGGGCGACCAGGTCACCGACGAGGACGTCGCCGCCGTCGTCGCGCAGTGGACCGGCGTGCCCGTCGACCGGCTGACCGAGGGCGAGACGGAGAAGCTCCTCCACCTCGAGGCGGAGCTCGGCAAGCGGGTCATCGGCCAGCAGCGCGCCGTCGCCGCCGTCGCCGAGGCGGTCCGCCGCACCCGGGCAGGCATCTCCGACCCGGGGCGCCCGCAGGGCTCCTTCCTCTTCCTCGGACCGACGGGCGTCGGCAAGACGGAGCTCGCGAAAGCGCTCGCCGACTACCTCTTCGACGACGAGAAGGCGCTCGTGCGCATCGACATGTCGGAGTACGGCGAGAAGCACTCGGTCTCCCGCCTCGTCGGCGCCCCTCCCGGCTACATCGGCTACGAGCAGGGCGGTCAGCTCACCGAGGCGGTCCGCCGCCGCCCCTACTCGGTCATCCTCCTCGACGAGGTCGAGAAGGCGCACCCCGAGGTCTTCGACATCCTGCTCCAGGTGCTCGACGACGGCCGGCTCACCGACGGCCAGGGGCGGACGATCGACTTCAAGAACACGATCCTCATCCTCACCTCGAACCTCGGCAGCCAGTTCCTCGTCGACCCCGAGCTCACCTGGGACGCGAAGGAGCAGGCGGTGCTCGAGCTCGTGCGGAAGGCCTTCAAGCCCGAGTTCGTCAACCGGCTCGACGACCTCGTCGTCTTCTCGGCGCTCAGCCTCGAGGAGCTCGGCCAGATCGTCTCGCTCTACATCGACCGGCTCGAGCAGCGGCTCGCGGCACGGCGCCTCACCCTCGGGGTCACGCCCGCGGCGCGCACCTGGCTCGCCGCCCGCGGCTACGACCCCGCGTACGGCGCGCGCCCGCTGCGCCGGCTCATGCAGCGCCAGATCGACGACTCGCTCGCGCGCTCGCTGCTCGCCGGCGAGATCCGGGACGGCGACACCGTGCGTGTCGACGTCGCGCAGGGCGGGGAGTCGCTCACGGTCGAGCGCGTCGAGATCTGATCGCAGGAATGCGCGGGGTCGCGTCCGTCACCGGCCCCGCGCATTCCTGCATCCCCGGTCGCGCGCTGAGATTCCGCCGCCACGCTGACCCGCGGCGGGCGATTCCCAGCGCCCGGGCGGAATCTCAGCACCCGGCGGCTCCGCGCCCCCCAGCCGCGCTCAGAAGATCATGGGGCGGTCGTCGCCGTCCTCGGCGAGCTCGACGAGGACCGGGACGTGGTCGCTCGGCCCCTCACCCTTGCGCTCCTCGCGGTGGATCTCCGCGTCGACGACGGCCTCGGCGAGGGACGTCGAGGCAAGGAGGAAGTCGATCCGCAGGCCCTCGTTCCTGGGGAAGCGCAGCTGCTGGTAGTCCCAGTACGTGTAGCCGCTCGGGATGATGGGGCGCACGACGTCCTCGAGGCCCGCGTCGAGGAGCGCGCGGAAGGCCTCGCGCTCCGGGGGCGAGACGTGCGTGCTCACCCCCTCGACGATCGTCGGGTCGCCGTTGTCCTCGTCGGTCGGCGCGATGTTGTAGTCACCGCCGAGGATGAGGCCGAGCTCGGGGTCATCCTCGAGCCAGCCGGCGGCGGCGGTGCGCAGCGCCTCGAGCCAGTCGAGCTTGTAGCGGTAGTGGGGGTCGTCGAGGCCGCGGCCGTTCGGGACGTAGAGCGACCAGAGCCGGACCCCGCCCCCGACCGTCGCGCCGATCGCCCGTGCCTCGAGCGGCGCGCCGGGCCCCTCATGCCCCTTCGCGAAGCCGGGCTGCCCCGGGAATGCGCGCGCGACGTCCTCGATGCCGACGCGGCTCGCGATCGCGACGCCGTTCCACTGGTTGAGGCCGTGGACGGCAAGCTCGTAGCCGGCCGCCGCGAAGGCCTCCGCCGGGAACTGCTCCGGCTTGCACTTGATCTCCTGCATCGCGAGCGCGTCGACGTCGGCCCGCACGAGCCAGTCGACGACGCGGTCGACGCGGGTCCGGATCGAGTTGACGTTCCAGGTGGCGATCCGCATTCCTCCACGGTAGCGGGCGCTGCCCGGCGCCGACCTGCCGGTCGCTGCCTGTCGCTGACGGGCGCCGCTCTGCCCGGCACCGCGCTCCCCGGCGCCGCCCTGACCCGACCTCGATCGGCAGCGCCCCGGCCCGCCCTGACCCCACCCGGGAGGCCCGCCGCGGAGGCCGCGGCACGAAACGCGGGGATTGCACGAATGCGGGCTCGATTCCCGGATTTCGTCCCGCATTCGTGCAATCCCCGCGTTGCGTGCAGTGCGCTCCCCAGTTCGACCATGCCTCGCTGCCGATGCGCCCCAAGTACGCTGTCACCCGTGACCGACCGCGAGCAGCTCATCGAGTACATCAAGGAGCTCGCCGTCTTCCACGGCGACTTCACCCTGACGAGCGGGCGGAAGGCGAGCTACTACATCGACCTGCGCCGGATCAGCCTCGACCACCGGGTCGCGCCGCTCATCGGCCGGGTCATGATCGACCTCATCCGTGACATCCCGGACGTCGCGGCGGTCGGCGGCCTCACGATGGGCGCCGACCCGATCGGCGCCGCGATCCTCCACCAGGGCGCGGCGGCCGGCTACCCCGTCGACGCCTTCGTCGTCCGCAAGGAGCCGAAGGACCACGGTCGCGGCCGCCAGGTCGAGGGCCCGGACCTCACGGGCAAGCGCGTCATCGTCGTCGAGGACACCTCGACGACGGGCGGCTCCCCGCTCAAGGCGATCGAGGCCCTCGAGCGGGCGGGCGCCGAGATCGCCGCGGTCGCGACCGTCGTCGACCGCGCGACCGACGCCGCGCGCGTCATCCGGGAGGCCGGCTACGAGTACCGCTACGCGATCGGCCTCGAGGACCTCGGCCTCGCACCCCAGTGACCTCGCCGCGTTCTCAGGTGCCGGGAGGGGATCAGCCCGTCTACGGGGCCGAGCCCGCCCCCAGACCTGAAAGCGAGGAGGCGGGGGTGGGCCCCTGGGACGAGGCGGTGCGCGGGCCCCGACCGACGGACCCGCGCTACGACCCCGAGCTCCTCGCGCAGGGCGACCGGCGCAACGTCATCGACGCATTCCGCTACTGGACGGTCGAGGCGATCCGGGCGGAGCTCGACACCCGACGGCACCCCTTCCACGTCGCGATCGAGAACTGGCAGCACGACCTCAACATCGGCTCGATCGTCCGCACCGCGAACGCCTGCAACGCTGAGAGCGTCCGCATCGTCGGCCGCCGCCGCTGGAACCGCCGCGGCGCGATGGTGACCGACGCCTACCAGCACATCGCGCACCACGCCTCGATCGAGGACCTCGTCGCGTGGGCCGCCGCGCGCTCGCTCCCGATCGTCGCGGTCGACAACCTCCCCGGCGCCGTCCCGGTCGAGGACGCGCCGATCCCCGAGGCCTGCGTGCTGCTCTTCGGTCAGGAGGGCCCCGGACTCACGGAACTCGCGATCGACGCCGCCGACCTCCTCGTCGAGATCCGGCAGTTCGGCTCGACCCGCTCGATCAACGCGGCGGCTGCCGCCGCGATCGTCATGCACGAATGGGTGCGGCGGCACGCGCGAGCCTGACGACTCGGCAGATCCACCCGTTCGCAGCCTCTGAGGCCCCGACACCCCCCGGATTGGGGTGGGCGAGCGAGGGGGTGAATTCCGTTCATTTTCGCCGACGCGCCTTGCGTGAGTTGCTTAGATCGATCACGTCGTGCCCAAACCCGACCGGCACGGACTCATGCCGTCGCGCGCGCCGAGGCGGCGTCGCCACGCGTTGCATGGAGGACCCCGTGACCCGCAAGAGGATCGCCAAGGCCCGTCGTTCCGGATTCGTCGACCCCGCCGTGCCATCCGGCCGCCGAGCCCTCGCCCGGGCACGCCGCGCCGCCGGTCGCCGCTCGAGTCTCGCCTGGGTCGCTGGCGTCGCCGCCTCCTCGCTTGTCCTCGGCGGCGTCGTCACGCTGACGCTCGACCTCGCGCCCGCCTCGGCCGGGACCATGAACCCGCCCGCGGTCGATGTCGCGGCTGGCGAGCTCATCGCCGGCGAGGACGTCGACGTCGCGATCACGTTCACGGGCGACGAGCACGGCCAGGCGGAGTTCAACCTGAGCTTCGGCGTCGTGCTCCCCGAGGGCATCGCGATCACCGACACGGGGACGCTCGGCTCGCCCACCGTTTACCCGAGCGCCACGGCGACCGACCGCATCGTCCCCGGCATCTACCAGCAGGACGCGGCGACCGATTGCGACGACCTCGGCCTCGAGCCGGCGAGTCCTATGCCGTTGGCGCCGAATGACCACGCCTGCCAGGTCCCGCTCGGCAAGCAGTATCTCGTCTTCCAGAACGTCTCCGACCTCCCGGCAGAGGCCGACACGACGCACACGCTCTCGCTCCGGCCCGACGCCGATGTCTTCCCGGTCGGCGCGCCGGACCTTGACCTCCGGGTCAGCGCCTACACCAGCAGCGACGAGACCCTCGTCCCGGCGTTCCCCGGGAGCACGGGACTCGCGCCGGACACGGACTCGACCTCGAAGCCCGGCATCGGCGACGAACACGTGCCGGTCCTCGCGATGCGCATCGAGAAGTCGGTCGAGAATGCGCCCGAGGGCGAACTCCTCCGGGGCGTCCACGAGAACGCGACGACGTATACGCTCAAGGTCTTCCACACCGGCGAGGGCGACATCGCCGGAGGCAAGGTCATCGATTTCCTCCCCGCCGGCCTCGAGTACCTCGGCCTCGGAGAGGTCGACCACACGACGAATGCGAACGGCACGCGCGGCGTGCAGCCCGAGTACCAGGACGCCCCGTCGCTCGTCCAGACGATCGCGCCGACGCTCGAGCCCACCGACTGGCAGCGGGGCGTGACGGAGACCGTCGAGACGATCACCGCGACGGCGCAGGACGTCACGGACTACGGCCTCGAGTTCGGCAAGGTGTACACGAAGGTCACCTGGGACCTCGGCTCGCTCGTCGCGCCGACCGACCCTCGCGATGTCGAGACCGGTAAGGCGCAGGCCTTCCCAGGCACCGCTGGCGTCCCAGGCGCGCTCCTGATCCGCTACCGCGCGGGCATCCCGCTGTTCGAGAACACGATGGACTTCGACGGCGACGGCGACGGCGGCCAGCCGGGGACTGACGGCGCCCAGACCGCGAACCTCGACAACAACCGCGGCGCCTCGACGCGGCACGGCCACCCGACGGGCGACGACAGCGATGCGCCCGCGACGTCGTACACGAACGTCGCGGTCGCGAGCGGCACCTACGGCGGCAGCGCGACGAGCTCGACCTCGTCGCTCACCGTCGGCGCCGTCGACATCCGGGTCGTCAAGGAGGCGAGCGACAGCGACTTCACCCAGACCGACCACGTCGAGTTCACCCTCCACCTCGCGACGAGCGAGTACATGAGCACCGCCGCGATCGGTGCCGCCGGCCCCGTTCCGGCTCACCGACGAGATGGGCGACGGCCTCTGCCCCGCCTTCGGGCCTGACACGGTCATCGAGCCGACCGACGACAACCCCGACGCCGACACGCCGAACCTCATCATCGTCGGCGGGCCGAGCGACGGGGCCTTCAAGACGGCGACGGCGTGGAACCAGCTGCTCACCGACACCTACGGCGTCGCGCCCGACTGCGCCTGGGGTGCGCCGGCGAACGCGACGATCGACGACCTCGAGGGGGCGAGGCTCGTCAGCATCGCCTACGACACCGTATCGGGGACGTTCACGAGCGAGTTCGCGATCGACGGGCTCGCGGCGGGCACGAACCCCCACGACGTCGTGTACTCGGTCCGGCAGAACGAGTCGTATCGCGCGGATGGCGGGGCTCAGGGCGCGACGACCTCAGGCGACACGCTGACGAACGCCGTCGACATCTACGCGCTGACGACGCCGATCGCCGACCTCGCCGGCGTCGAGTCGGCGACGGGCGCCGAGGCTTCGAGCGGCGACTGGAACGCGTCCGACGATTCGGGCGCCGAGCTCCACGCCGCCCTCACGAAGCTCTCGAAGCACGTGCTCGCCCGGTCCGCGGGGACCTTCGCGCGGGAGTTCATCGCACGTCCGGAGGCCGAAGGCGGTCCGAACCCGTCCCTGTGGAGGACGGAGGCTCCCGAGCCCTTCGCGCTCGGCGACGAGGTCTGGTACCGGCTCGTCGTGACGCCGCCGGCCGGCGCCGACGTCCGCAACCCGAAGCTCACGGACTTCCTGCCGAAGGGCGTGACGTTCGATCCGACGATGAACGACGATATTGGCCGACCGGAGAACGTGGTTGTTTGGCCTGCCGGAGATCGAGCGACGCTGCCGTGGATCGGAGAATGCGAGCCCGATCCGGATATCGACGATGACGATGAGCAGGCGCTCGACTGGCTCGCCACCTTCGTGCCGTCGGGTGGCATCGAGCTCAAGGGCAATGTGCTCACCTTCGAGCTCGGCACTGACGACTGCTTCGCCGGCAGCACCGATCGCTTCATGCCGCTGCAGGCCCCGCTCGCGATCTACATCAAGGTCACCGTGACCGACGTCTCCGCATTCGGCACGGTCGACATGCCGGAGAACCTCGCGAAGTACCAGCAGGAGAACGTCGAGGGCGACATCTTCTTCCTCCGCGAGGCGGCCTCGATCGAGCTCGCCGAATCGGTGCAGCTGACGAAGGGCATCCGCGAGATCGACGGCGTCGAATTCGGCGACGGCGACGACTTCAACAGCGCGGAGACGAATGCGAAGGTCGTCCATGGCAACAAGGTCACCTACCGCATCGACGTGACGAACCCGATCGTCGACACGCGCGACTTCGTCATCTGGGACGCGTTGCCCCCCGGGATCAAGCGCGCCGACGTCAAGGGCGCGGACACCGGGACGGGCGACATCGACCCCCCGTATGCGACAGCCGCGGCTGTCGAGGACGGCACCGAGTCGCCGATCGCCCCGGCGAAATGGGCTGCGACGGTCTACGACCACGGCTCGTATCCGCCCGACGTCGCCAGCCATCTCCGCGCGGACGTCAAGTTGTCGGAGCGCTCGATCATCGTCTGGACGGTGAACGATGTCACTCCGGCGTCGACGGCCGACGAGGAGCAGGGCCTCACGCTCGGCTACACGGTCGTCGTGCCGGACGGCACGGCGGCGGGCGGCGGCGCGGCTGCGCTCCTCGACCAGCACTACATCAACGACGCCTCGATCGTCTCCTACGCCCCGGCGGCCCAGGACGGCTCCGCGCTCACGACGATCGTCCCGGTCGGGTCGGGCGCGCTCTCGACGCAGGGGCCGACGACCGGTCAGGCCGAGGTCTCGGACGACAGCACCTTCGACGACGCCGAGATCTTTCTCCCGTCGCCTGACGTCACGAAGACGCGGATCAGCACCGAGATCCCCTCGACGACCCCGTCGGTGACCGACACCAACAACCCGGCGGATGTCATCGTCCAGGGCGAGCTCGCGACCTACGACTTCTCGGTCGTGCTGCCGGCGAACACCACGGTCCGCGAAGGCGTGCTCTTCGACCTCGGCAGCCTCGTCCGGCAGTCCGGCGGGACGATGACCCCGGGCACGGCGACGTATCGGGTCGAGTCGGCCTCGCTTTGGGAGGCACCCGACGACATCACGGTCGTGGACACCGCGGGCGCCGATCCGGTCGCGGACGACACGGACTTCGGCTTCCGCACCGACACCGGCAAGCTCGTCTTCCCCGAGTACTACACGGTCGGCCCGGACGACGAGACCTTCACCGTCCGGCTCACGCTCTGGGTGCAGGCCGTCGACGCGAGCAACACGACGTCCTCGGCGAGCCGTCCGGCGATCGGGAACGACGCTGTGCTGCGCAACACCGCGGCCTTCGACTCGAAGGCCTTCGATGGCACGGACAACCCGACTCAGAGCGACTTCGAGGATGTCACCTACCGCGACCCCGCTCCCTCGCTCGACAAGACGGTCGTCGGCACCATGGGCGCCGACGGCGTCGTCACCTTCAAGCTCACCGCGAGCAACGCGAGCGGACGGCCATCACTGTACGACGTCAGGGTCATTGACTGCGTCCCAGCGGAGTTTACCGTCGCCACTCTCGAAGACCCGGATCAGGGGAGCATCCAGGACGCGGGCGACTGCTCGATCGACGACGACGGGGCGATCATCGGGGGCACCGGCACGGGGACGCTCCTCGTCTGGACCTTCGATCGGCTCGATGCCGGCCCGGCGGTGTCCTATGAGTTCGACGCCAAGCTCGTCAATACCGCGGGCAGCGGCGCGAGCTACACCAACTACGCGGAACTGACCGGGTACACCCTGCCGAGCACCCTCCTGAACGATCCCGAGGATCGTCGCGGCGACCGCGTCGCGACGGCGGATGCCGAGGTCGATGTGGCGCTCGCGACGCTCGACAAGTCGGTCACCCCGACCTCGGCGCCGGTCGGCGACACCGTCAGGTACACGCTCGAGGTGACGCTCCCTCCGTACGCCAACTTCTACAACGTCACCCTCGAGGACGAGCTGCCCGCCGGCGTCGTCTTCGCTGGCAACCAGGACGTGACCTTCGGCGGCGGCTGGGCCGAGGACTCCGAGCCCGCCCTCAGCACCCCGGCCGACGGCGCCGGCTCGCTGAGCTGGACGATCGACCCGGACCACATCGAGTTCGCGACGACGGAGCGCACGATCACCGTCGAGTTCGACGCGACGATCACCGACGGCATCGGCACCGCGGCCTCGGTGACGAACGACGCCCTCTTCGGCTGGAACGTGGTCGAGGACGACGATGACTCGCACCTCGACGACCCGGCCGATGCCACGGTCACTATCCTCGACCCCGAGCTGACGATCGCGAAGACCGTGAGCGACACGACGCCGGACCCCGGTGAGGAATTCGACTACGAGCTCATCGTGACGAACGTCGGCGACACGCCGGCACACCACATCGTCATCACCGACGACGTCCCCGAGGGCATCGTCGTCGACACGACCACGATCGCGCCGGCGACGGGCGCGGGCTGGGACGTGGACTGGACCTCCGGGGTCGCGACCGGTGACGGTGGCACGATCACCTGGAAGTTCGACGGGCCGCTGACGGATGTCGCGGCGGACGGCAACGCCCTGACCCTCGGCTACACCGCGACACTCATCGCCTCCGCGGAGATCGCCGACGACGACACCTTCAAGAACACGGCCTCGGTCGACCACTATGAGTCCTTCCCGACGGGCGGACGCGAGTACGACCCGACCGACGTCGAGGACGAGGCGACCGTCGCCCCGGCCTTCCCGGACGTCACGCCGACGAAGGCCGTGACGGACGGCAGCGTCGCCGTCGTCGGCGAGCCCTTCAGCTGGACGCTCACGGCGACGAACCACGGCGACGGCCCGGCCCAGACCGTGACGATGCTCGACACGCTCCCGGCGAACTGGACCTTCGACGCCGTGCAGTCCGTGAGCATCAACGGCCTCGAGATGGACACGCCGCCGACCCCGACCTTCAGCGGCACCGGTGCCCCGGGTAGCGAGCAGACGATCCAGTGGGTCTTCGGCAGGGCCGCGAGCTCGGCGACGCCCTCGCCGCAGCCGATCCTCCAGCCGGGCATCTCGATCGTCATCGAGTTCACGGCCGTCCCGGGTGCGGGCGCGCTGACGAATGCGGGCGTCACGCAGGCGGGCCCGCCCGTCGTGCACGTCCCGCACACGAACACCCTCGCGATCACGGAGGCGACCGACACCTCGGACGAGCCGGCGAACGAGGACGGACCCTACGGTCACGAGGACGACGAGGCCGACGCATTCATCCACAGCGCCGACCTCGTGCTGACGAAGACGGCGGGCACGACGGTCACGGCCGGCGGCCCGGCCGCGACAGGCTGGACGATCGCGGTCCGCAACGACGGTCCCGATACCGCGGTCGGCCCGTTCGAGATCGTCGACACCTTCGACACGCTGCCCGACAGCATCGCGGTCACCGGTGCGACCGGCCCCGGCTGGACCTGCATGCTCGACGACCCGCTCGACCCGACCGGCTTCGACTGCGAGCGGACAGATGCGGCGGACACGCTCGCCTCGGGCGCCAGCTTCCCGGAGATCACTGTCACCGTGCAGGTCGCCGCGGACTTCGACCCGACCGCCCCGCCGGTCGGCAACACGGCGAGAGTCACCGGCGGCACCTACGACCCTGACCCGAGCAACAACGACGACGACGACCTGCCGGTCACGACGGAGGCCGACCTCGCGATCGTCAAGACGCTCACGACCGCCGCGCCGAACGCGGGCGAGGCGATCGGTTGGAGTCTCGAGGTGACGAACCACGGCCCCTCGGACTCACGCAGCGTGACCGGCGACCTCATCACGGTCACCGACGAGATCCCGGACGGCGTCAGCGGCGTCACCATCACGAGCACGCTGCCGACCGGCTGGTCGGAGACCTCCACTGGCCCCTACGACGCCGGCGACACGATCACCCTCGTCCTCGATGCCGGCACCTCGATGCCGGCGAGCGGCGCGGGCTCGACCGTGAGCTTCACGCTGAGCGGCACGATCGATACGGATCATCCGCAGGCGACCGCGCTCGTCAACACGGGCGTCGTCAAGGAGGGGCCGACGACCGACCCAGACCCGGGCAACAATGAGGACTCGGAGTCGACGACCCCGGGCACGACGACGGTGCTCACGATCGACAAGCACCGCGTCGTGGAGACCTCGCCGGGCACCTGGGTACCCGCGGCCGGTCTCGACCCGGTGCCCGACGTCGTCCCGGGCGACCCGGTGACGTACCTCATCGAGGTCGGGAATGCGGGACCCGCCGTGGCACGGACCGTCACGATCACCGACGCCGTCCCGGCGTACCTCACGTACAGCGGCTTCGTCGGCGTGAGCGGCGGGACGTGGGCGAGGACGAGTACCGGCACGGGGCCCGGCGACGGCCAGGTCTTCGTCCTCGACGAGGACCTCGCGGTCGGCGCAAGCGCCTCGATCCGGCTCACCCTGACGATCGATCCCGCGCACACCGCGGCTGTCCGTAACACGGCCACCGCAAGCTCGGAGGACTCGAACGATCCGACGGACCATGACGACAGCGACGTCAACCGCGAGGTCGACCTCGGCGTCGTCAAGTCGCACAGCGGCACCGGGATCGCGGGCGAGACCCTCGACTACACCCTCCTCGTCACCAACCACGGCCCGAGCGACTCGGACGGCCCGATCGTCGTCACCGACACGCTGCCGGTGGGAATGAGCTATGACAGCACGGTGAGCGTCAGCGTCGTCGGTACGGCCGAGACCACGCCGACGGCACCGGTGATCACGGGCGTCGGGACGACCGCGAGCCCCTACGTCTTGACGTGGACCTTCGACGACGCCGGGCTCGTGCTCGAGCCGGGCGACGAGATCGAGCTCGTTGTGCGGGTGGCGATCGACGAGTCGCAGCCAGCGGCGACGCTCGTCAATCGCGCGACGGTGAACGGGCCGCACGACGATCCGGTGCCAAGCAACAACTCCGACCCGGACGAGACACAGGTCGTCACCGAGGCGGACATGACGATCACGAAGAGCGTGAACGGCACCACCTGGTACGCGGGTGGGCTCGTCACCTACGAGCTCGCGATCGAGAACACCGGGCCGTCGTACGCGCGCAATGTGAGCGTCGTCGAGGACCCCGACCCTCGTCTCACGATCGAGGCGATGAGCGGGACGGACTGGGACTGCGATCTCGTGACGTTGAGCTGCGAGCGCGATGAGCACCCGATTGGCAGTTCGACGATCCAGGTGACGGCGCGGATCGGCACCGATGTGCCGGAGTCGACGAGCCTGCCCAACGCGGTGCAGTTGTCTTGGACCGACGAGCGGCCAGGCCCGCACACCGATGACGACGATGAGCCCATCGAAGTCTCGATCGATGCCGACCTCGGGATCGTCAAGGACGTGATCACCGAGGCGAGTGGCACGGCAGTCTCGGAACCGGCTCCGGCGACGGCAGGTCAGAAGGCCTGGTACCGGTTGCAGGTGACGAACTCGGGGCCGAGTGACGCCGCCGGTCCCCTCACGGTGGCCGACGTCCTGCCGGTTGGCGTAACCGTCCCCTCGAGCCTCACGAGCGTCGGTCCGTGGACCGTCGTCCCGGGACCCGTCGTGCCAGGCACGCCGCAGACCGTGACATTCACGCTCGCCGACGGGCAGCGGGCTAGCACCTTGGCCGACCCCGAGCGCGGCCTCGCCCCCGTCATCGAGTTCGAGGTGGATCTGGACCCGGCGATCGCGGACGGCACGAGTCTCGTTAACGAGGCGACCGTCTCGTCGCCGACGCCGGACTCCGAGCCGGGCAATGACTCCGACACTGCCACGATCCAGGCTGAGCGCTGGGCGGACGTCGGGGTCGTCAAGTCGCACCCGGTCGACGCCAACGGCCAGGTGGTCATCGACCAGCCGCTCGACTTCACCATCCTGGTGACGAACCACGGGCCCTCGGACGCCAGCGACATCACGATCTACGAGGCCGTGCCGGAGGGGCTGGAGATCACGAGCACCGTCGGACCCGTCGGCCCGTCCGGCTGGACGATCGACTCGATCAATCTCTACGACCCGGCGGACCCCCTCGGGGGCGGCGTGATCGTCGCGAGTTACGCGCAGGATCTCGGGACGCACCCGACCACCATGGCGGCGGCGCCACTTGTCATCTCGACGGTCCCCCGCGAGCGCGCGGTCGGCACGGTGCCGAACCACGTCGAGGTGACGGCAGAGGAGAGCGATCCTGATCTCAGCAATAACGAGTTCGACGACCCGCTCGACGTGCTGCCGCGTGTGACGCTCATCGTCACGAAGACCGCGACGAGCGCCTTCAAGGTCGGCAAGGCGGGGACCTACGAGATCACGGTCGAGAACCTCGGTCCGCACGATGACCCCGGCCCGATCACGGTCGAGGACGTGCTGCCGGCGGGCCTTACCTTCAAGGGCTCGCCCGACTCGGGCGTCGAGGTCGTCGACCAGACCGTCACCTGGGAGGTCCCGGGGCTCGAGGTCGGGGAGACGGTGACCCTCCACCTCGTCGTCGACGTGCACGAAGCGGCGTACCCCTCGGTGACCAACCTTGCGAGCGCCACGACGCCGAGCGAGCTCACGCCTGACTCCGAGCCCGATGATGCGGAGACGGTCACGGTCGCCGAGGCCGACCCGCTTCCGGCCACCGGCGCGAGCGTGCCCATCGTGCTCGCGGGCTCGGGGCTCCTCCTTGTGCTCCTCGGCATCGTGATCTTCGCGGCGAGCCGGCGACGCGGCACGATCATCGGCTGATCGCCGGAGCGCCGGGTCGGGTGCCCTCGAGCACCCGGCCCGGCGCGAGCCCGCCCGGTAGACTGTCCCGGCCCAGTCGACGGCCCGCTCGACGGAACCGGAGGAGTCATGTCCGCAATCGTCATCGTCGGCGCCCAGTGGGGTGACGAGGGCAAGGGGAAGGCGACCGACCTCCTCGGCTCGCGCATCGACTACGTCGTGAAGTTCAACGGCGGCAACAACGCCGGCCACACGGTCGTCGTCGGGGAGGAGAAGTACGCGCTCCACCTGCTGCCATCGGGGATCCTGTCGCCGGGCGTCGTCCCCGTCATCGGCAACGGCGTCGTCGTCGACCTCGAGGTGCTGTGGGAGGAGCTCGACGGGCTCATCGCCCGCGGCATCGACGTGAGCCGCCTCGTCGTCAGCGCGAATGCGCACGTCATCACGAAGTACCACGTGACGATGGACAAGGTCACCGAGCGGTTCCTCGGCAAGCGGCAGATCGGCACGACGGGTCGCGGCATCGGCCCGACGTACGCGGACAAGATCAATCGGGTCGGCATCCGCATCCAGGACCTCTTCGACGAGTCGATCCTCCGGCAGAAGGTCGAGGGCGCGCTCGCGCAGAAGAACCACCTGCTCGTCAAGGTGTACAACCGCCGCGCCATCACGGTCGACGAGATCGTCGAGGAGCTGCTGGGCTCGGCGGAGCGGCTCCGTCCGATGGTCGCGGACACGGGCCTCCTCATCGACCAGGCGCTCCGCGACGGCAAGAACGTCGTCTTCGAGGGCGGCCAGGCGACGATGCTCGATGTCGACCACGGCACCTACCCCTTCGTGACGAGCTCGAGCGCGACGGCGGGCGGCGCGGCGACCGGCTCCGGCATCGGGCCGAACCGGCTCGACCGCATCGTCGGCATCGCGAAGGCGTACATCACGCGCGTCGGCGCGGGCCCGTTCCCGACCGAGCTCGACGACGAGTGGGGCGAGCGGCTGCGCAGCGTCGGCCACGAGTACGGGACGACCACGGGCCGCCCCCGCCGCACCGGCTGGTACGACGCGCTCATCACCCGCTACGCGACGCGCGTCAACGGCATCACCGACCTCGTCCTCACGAAGCTCGATGTCCTCACGGGGATCGAGCGGATCCCCGTCTGCGTCGCCTACGACGTCGACGGCACGGCGGTCGAGGAGCTTCCGGTGTCGCAGACTGGCTTCCACCACGCGAAGCCGATCTACCGCGAGTTCCCCGGCTGGACGGAGGACATCTCGGGTGCGCGCCGCTTCGAGGACCTTCCGCGCAACGCCCAGGACTACGTCCTCGCGCTCGAGGAGATGAGCGGCACGCGGATCTCCGTCATCGGCGTCGGCCCGGAGCGCGACCAGGTCGTCGTGCGGCACGATCTGCTCGGCTGAGTCGCGCGAGTAACGTGGCAGCATGACGGATTTCGCGGCCCTGCCCGAGCTCGGCGCGCTGCGCCGGTCGATCGACAACATCGACGCCGCCCTCATCCACATGCTCGCGGAGCGCTTCCGTGCGACGCAGGCCGTCGGCCGGCTCAAGGCCGAGCATGATCTGCCCCCCTCCGACCCCGAGCGGGAGCGCCGCCAGGTCGCGCGGCTCCGGGCGCTCGCGGAGGACGCCGAGCTCGATCCCGAGTTCGCCGAGAAGTACTTCAACTTCATCGTCGCCGAGGTCATCCGCCATCACACGGAGATCGCCCAGGGCGGCTGAGTGCCGTTCAGAGGGCGTCGAGGAATGCGCTGACCTCGTCCACCGTGCCCGGCAGCTCGTGCGTGTCGAGCGTCGCGACCGCTGACTCGCCGTCGATGCGGGCGATCGCCCTGCGCATTCCTGCCACGCCGGCCTCGAGCCCGTCGTCGACGCGGACGACCGCGCCGATGCGGCCGCCGGTCAGCTGCGCGGGGGTCTCGATCCGCTCGAAGGAGCCGAGCAGCTCGGCGGCGATCCGTGCGGCCCGGAGCATGGCCGACAGCCGTCGCGGATCCGGGCCGCCGCCGACGAGGAGCAGCCGGAAGCGCGCGGCGTGCCCGAGGCGCGCGAGGTCGCGGAGCCTCGTGGCGAGGTAGTCGCGCGTCGCGAGCCCCGAGACGGGGTCGAGGGCGCCCCGTGTCGTGAGAGTACTGAGCGCGCCCTCCGCCCAGGCGATCGCGAGCTCCTGGCACTCCTGGCGGTCCGGGTCCTGGCCGGCCGCGACGCGGTAGGCCGTCGTGAGGTCCTCGAACGCGTCGGCGAGCGCGACGCCGTCCTGGCCCCGGCGGGTACCGAGCCACGTGATGGCGGGACGCGTGTCGGCGGCCTCGACCCCTCTCGTGAGGAGTGCGATGGCCGAGCTGAGGTCCCGGTCGCCGAATTCCATGTCGGAGGAAGAGAGCGCGACCGCGGTGAATCGTGACGCGGAATCGCGGCGATCTTTCGGTGCCGCGTCCTTGGGCGTACCCTGTTACCGCCGAACCCGAACGGCAGCGACGCTCCGTCGCGCCCTTCATCGTGCTCGGCACGATGCTTCGGAGAGGGGTGACGTGAGCGAGGAGGAGCCGGTCGGCGACGCCGAGCTGCTCGCACGCGTCCGCGCCGGCGACCTCGAGTCGATGGGTCTCCTGTATGAGCGGCACCGTGAGGCCGGGCTCCGGGTGGCCCGGGCGACGAGCGGCGACCCGCACCTCGCGCAGGATCTCGTCAACACGGCCTTCGAGCGCATCCAGGCCGCGCTCATGCGGGGGAGCGGTCCCGGAGAGTCGTTCCGCGCGTACCTCTACACGGTCATCCGTCGGCTCGCCGCGGAGTCCGGGCAGGCGAGGGCGCGCGAGGAGGATGTCGACGACTGGGAGCCGTACGCCGCGGCGACGACCCTCGCGGACCAGACGGATGGCTCGATCGAGTCCCGCCTCGTCGCGACCGCCTTCGCCGCGCTCCCCGAGCGGCATCAGGCCGTGCTCTGGTATCTCGACGTCGAGGGCATGACGCCCGCGCAGGTCGCGCCCATGTTCGCCCTGAGCCCGAACGCCGTCTCCGCGCTCGCGGTCCGCGCGCGGGACGGGCTGCGGGACGCCTACGTCCAGGCGCACGTGTCCGAGTCGCCGGTGCACGCCGAGTGCGCGCCCGTGCGCCGCCTCCTCGGCGGGTACCGGCGCGACAACCTCTCGACCCGCGACCGGCTCAAGGTCGAGGCGCACCTGGCGATGTGCGATGAATGCCCGGCCGTCCTCGCCGAGCTCCGTGACGTGACCGGTGGGCTGCGCAGCGCATTCGGCCCCATCATCATCGGCGCGGCAGCGGCGGGCGGGCTCGCGGCCGCCGCTGCCGCGGGAGTCGGCGCGGGGGGCGCGCAGGCGGCGACGTCGCCCGGGGCCTCGACGGCGAGCGGCATCGTCGAGAAGCTCGTCATCGGCGCGGTCGCGGCCCTCGCCGTCGTCGCGGTCGGTTCCGCGATCGTCAACGTCACGACGCGGCCCGCCACGGACCTGAGCGCGATCCCCGTCGCGGCGGAGCCGGCTGCCGTGACGAGCTCGCCCCCGCGGGCGACCCCGAGCAGGACGCCGAGCTCGACGCCGAGCCCGTCGCCGACGGCCGTGCCGGTCATCCCGAGCCCGACGGCGGTGCCGCCGGTGCCCGTGCCGCCCCCGCCGCCCGACCGCCCGACGCCGACCCAGTCGCCGAGCACCCCAGAGCCGGTGCCGCCGGAGGCGTCGCTCTTCCTCGACGTCATCGATGAGGCGGACGCGGGCCTCGGCGACGGCACGCGCCTCGGCCGCATCGTCGTCGAGGTGCACAACACGGACCCCTCTGCGATCACGGCATCGCTCAAGCTCCGGCTGCCCGGCGGCATGCAGGTCGACGGCGGCCGGAGCATCGAGGGCGACGCCGTGTGGGACTGCCCCGGACCGACGCCGACGGGGCTCGAGTGCATCGGCACGGGCGTCGCGGGGGGCGAGACGGCCCGGCTCGAGGTCCCCATCCTCATCCCCGCCGACGACCTCGGCAGCCGCCCCGTCGCGCAGCTGCGCATCACGAGGGCCTGACCGCGCTCGGTAGGCTGGTGGGGTGACCTCGGCCCCGAGCGCCCCGAGCGCCCAGATCGACTCCGTCGCCCACGCGGCGGCCACGCCCGAGCGGACGCAGCCCTACGCGGCGCTCGGCCTCAAGGACGACGAGTATCAGCGCATTCGTGACATCCTCGGCCGTCGACCCACGAGCGGCGAGCTCGCGATGTACTCGGTCATGTGGTCGGAGCACTGCTCCTACAAGTCCTCGAAGGTCCACCTGAGGCAGTTCGGCCAGAAGGTCACCAACGAGATGCGCGAGCGGCTCATGGTCGGCATGGGCGAGAACGCGGGCGTCATCGACGCGGGCGAGGGCTGGGCGGTCACCTTCAAGGTCGAGTCGCACAACCACCCCTCCTTCGTCGAGCCGTTCCAGGGGGCGGCGACCGGCATCGGCGGCATCGTCCGCGACATCATCTCGATGGGCGCGCGCCCCGTCGCGGTCATGGACTCGCTCCGCTTCGGGCGGGTCGGCGACCCCGACACGGCGCGCGTCGTCCACGGTGTCGTCGGCGGCATCTCCTTCTACGGCAACTGCCTCGGTCTGCCGAACATCGGCGGCGAAACCCGCTTCGACCCCGTCTACCAGGCGAACCCGCTCGTCAACGCGCTCGCGGTCGGCGTCCTCCGCCACGAGGACCTCCACCTCGCGAACGCGCGCGGCGCGGGCAACAAGGTCGTGCTCTTCGGCGCTCGCACGGGCGGCGACGGCATCGGCGGGGCCTCGATCCTCGCCTCGGAGTCCTTCGAGGAGGGCGCCGGCCGCAAGCGCCCCGCCGTCCAGGTCGGCGACCCCTTCGCGGAGAAGGTGCTCATCGAGTGCTGCCTCGAGCTCTTCGCGGGCGACCTCGTCGAGGGCATCCAGGACCTCGGTGCGGCGGGCATCTCCTGCGCGACGAGCGAGCTCGCCTCGAACGGCGACGGCGGCATGCTCATCGACCTCGACCACGTGCTCCTCCGCGACCCGAGCCTCACGGCCGAGGAGATCCTCATGTCGGAGTCGCAGGAGCGGATGATGGCGGTCGTCCACCCCGACAAGCTCGCGGGCTTCCTCGCCGTCACCGAGAAGTGGGAGGTCGAGACCTCCGTCCTCGGCGAGGTGACCGACACGGGCCGCCTCGTCATCCGCTGGCGCGGCGAGACGATCGTCGACGTCGACCCCCGCACGGTCGCGGTCGACGGCCCCGTCTACGAGCGTCCCATCGCGCGGCCCGGCTGGATCGACGAGCTGAATGCGGACAGTGCGGCCCGTCTGACGCGCGCGCTCGACGGTGCGTCCCTTCGCGCGGAGCTGCTCACGCTCACCTCGCACCCGAACCTCGCCGACGCGTCCTGGATCACCTCGCAGTACGACCACTACGTCCTCGGCAACACGGCGCTCGCCGCCCCCGATGACGCCGGGATGGTCCGGATCGACGAGGAATCGGGCCTCGGCTTCGCGATCGCGATGGATGCGAACGGCCGCTACTGCCAGCTCGACCCGTACCTTGGGGCGCGGCTCGCGCTCGCCGAGGCGTACCGCAATGTCGCGGCCTCGGGCGCGACCCCGGCGGCCGTCTCTGACTGCCTCAACTTCGGCTCGCCGGAGGACCCCGAGGTCATGTGGCAGTTCGAGCGCGCCGTCACGGGCCTCGCCGACGCGTGCGTCGAGCTCGGTGTGCCCGTGACGGGCGGCAACGTCTCCCTCTACAACCAGACGGGCTCGACGCCGATCCACCCGACCCCGACGGTCGCGGTCCTCGGGCTCATCGACGACGTCGCGCGGCGGATCCCGTCCGGCTGGCAGGACGACGGGCACAACATCTACCTGCTCGGCACGACGCGGCTCGAGCTCGACGGGAGCGCCTGGGCCGGCGTCATCCACGGTCACCTCGGCGGGCGGCCCCCCGCCGTCGACCTCGCCTTCGAGCGGCGCCTCGCGGCGACGATCGCCGCCGCCGCCCAGGAGTCGCTCGCCGCGAGCGCGCACGACCTCGCCGACGGAGGGCTCGCGCAGGCACTCGTCGACTCGGTGCTGCGCTTCGGCGTCGGCGCGCGCGTCTGGCTCGAGGAGCTCATGGAGCGCGACGGCGTCGACGCCTCGACGGCGCTCTTCAGCGAGTCGACGGGTCGGATGCTCGTGAGCGTCCCCCGCGAGGATGATGTGAAGTTCGTCGGCCTCTGCCGCGGCCGGGACATTCCCGTGCTCCGCATCGGCGTGACCTCGGCGACGGGCGAGCTCGAGGTCCAGGACCGCTTCACGGTCGGCCTCGACGAGCTCGCGGCGGCGAGCCGCACGACCCTGCCGGCGGCGTTCGGCGCCTGACGCCGGCGCGGCCCCCGGGGTCCGGCACGCGGGTTGTTCGCGCCGGACCTCCGGGATCAGACCGTCGCGGTCGCGCGACGCCCTCGTCTGATTGATGAGAGGGCGCCCGCGCCGCATCGTGACGCGGTTTCGCGAGAAGATTTCCGGATGGGTGTTGAGGCGGTCCGTCCGGTCGAGCGGTGGTCGCTCGGGCTCGTCCCCGCGCTGCTCCTCGGCGGGGCCGCGGTGCTCCTCCTGCCCTACCGGCTGCTGCTGCCGGGATGGGGTGTCCTCGCGCTCGCGGTCGGCCTCGCCTGGTGGCTCGACCGGATCGGCCGTACGACTCGGCTCGGACCCGACCTCACGGTCATCGGGGCCGGCCTCGCGATCGTGTCGACCGTCTCCGTCGCGGCCGACATCTCCTGGGGCAATATCGCGCTGCTCGGTGTCGTCTTCACCGCGGCGGTCGCGGTGCCGTACGTCCTGTCACGATGGGTCTTCGGCGACCGCGAGGTGCGATTCCCGTGGCGGGGCGCCTGGCCGTGGTCACCGCTGCAGTGGGCGTATCTCGGGCTCGTCCTCGTCGCCGGCTGGCTGATCCTGCCGTTCTACTTCATCACCTCGGGCGTCTACCTCAACTGGCCGCCGGTGCACGAGTGGCACGAGATCCTCAGGCTCTTCGTCGGGGTCAACGCGGTCGGCACGTGGGACGAGCTCTTCTTCATCTGCACCGTCTTCGCCCTCTACCTCCGGCACTTCCCCGTCTGGCAGGCGAACCTGCTCCAGGCGATCGTCTTCGTCGCCTTCCTCTGGGAGCTCGGCTACCAGTCCTGGGGGCCGCTCCTCACGATCCCCTTCGCGCTCCTCCAGGGCTGGCTCTTCGGCCGCACGCGGTCACTCGCCTACGTGCTCACCGTCCACCTGCTCTTCGACCTCATCGTCTTCCTCGTCATCGTCCACGCGAGGAATCCGGGCGCGCTCCCGATCTTCCTCGTCTGACCGCGCATTCCTCCTCGTGGGATGCGAGGGGAGGAATGCGCGGGGCGCGTCAGACGGCGAGGAGGTGCTGCAGTGCGCTCGTGAAGACGCGGAGACCGTCGACGCCGGAGCGCATCGCGGCGGGCGTGTCCGGACCGAAACCGGGCTCGACGGCGTGCTCGGGGTGCGGCATGAGGCCGACGACGTTGCCGCGCGCATTCGTGATCCCCGCGATGTCATTGAGGGAGCCGTTCGGGTTGACGTCGACGTAGCGGAAGACGACGCGGCCCTCGCCCTCGAGCTCCGCGAGCGTCTCCTCGGAGGCGATGTAGCCGCCCTCGCCATTCTTGAGGGGGACGACGAACTCCTCGCCCGCCGTGAAGTCGTTCGTCCACGCCGTCGAGGCGTTCTCGACCCGGAGGACCTGGTCGCGGCAGATGAATGCGCCGTGATCGTTGCGAATGAGGCCCCCCGGCAGCAGGTGGGACTCGACGAGGATCTGGAAGCCGTTGCAGATGCCGAGGACCGGCAGGCCGCGGCCGGCCGCATCGACGATCTCGCGCATGATCCGCGACTGCGCGGCGATCGCCCCGCAGCGCAGGTAGTCGCCGTAGCTGAAGCCGCCCGGCAGCACGACGGCGTCGACGCCCTGCAGGTCATGGTCGGCATGCCAGAGCGGGACGGCCTCGGCCCCCGCGATCCGGACGGCGCGCTGCGCGTCCCGGTCGTCGAGCGAGCCCGGGAAGGTGACGACCCCGATCCGCGCCATGATCAGTGCGTCTCGCCGGCGACGACGCCGCTGAACTCGTCGAAGTCCGCCTCGGCGCCGCCCTCGTAGACGGCGACGACATCCTCGATGACCGTGTTCGCGAGGACCTCCTCCGCGAGCGCGCGGACCTCAGCGAGGACCGCCGCGGTGACGGGGCCGTCGTGCGTGAGCTCGAAGCGCTTGCCGATGCGCACATTCGTGAACGCATCCGTGCCACGCCGCCGCAGCAGGCCGCTGACCGCCTTGCCGGCTGGGTCGAGGAGCTCCGGCTTCGGCATGACTTCGACGACGATCACGGGCACGGCCCCAGCCTACCGCCGTGCCGAGCGGCCCCGATGAATGTTTGACCTCCGTCAAGGAGTTAGATGGTGGGGTGACTGATGCAAGCCGCACCTTCGATCGTCGGCAGCGCATCGTCCTCACCCTCGTGTGCATCGCGCTCGGCGCCGCCTCCGTCGACATCTCCATGGTCACGGTCGCCGTCCCGAGCATCCACGACTCGCTCCACATCGGCTCGAGCGGCACCGTGTGGATCGTCGGCGGGCTCTCGCTCGTCATGGGCCTCACCCTCATCCCGGCGGGGCGCATCGGGGACCGCATCGGGCACCGCGTCGTCTTCATCGCGGGCCTCCTCCTCTTCAGCGCCGGGTCGCTCTGGGCCGGTCTCGCACCCGACGAGCCGCAGATCATCGTCGCGCGCGTCATCGCCGGGCTCGGCGCTGGCATGATCTTCCCGTCCGCCGGAGCCCTCATCCAGCTGCTCTTCACGGGCGCCAGACGGGCGAAGGCCTTCGGCGCGCGCGGCGCCGTCATCAGCGCGTGCTCGGCATTCGGCGGCGTCATCGCCGGTGTCGTCATCTGGCTCGCGGGGCCCGAGACCGGCTGGCGCTGGCTCTTCCTCATGAACGTGCCGATCGCGCTCGCGGTCGCCGTCGGCGCGCTCTGGCTCATCCCGCGCATCGAGCGGCCCATCGAGCGCGGCATCGACGTCCTCGGGCTGCTCCTGCTCATCGGCGGGACCGCCGCGATCCTCGTCCCCATCGTCGAAGGGGAGGAGCGAGGCTGGCCGTGGTGGATGTTCGGGCTCATCGGCGGCGGCGTCCTGCTGCTCGTCGTCTTCGGCGCCTGGGAGGCCCGCGTCGTCAGGGCGGGCCGCACCGCGATCGTCCCGCCCGCGCTCTTCAGCCACTGGACCTTCACGGGCGGGCTCACCGCCGCATTCCTCGTCTTCGCCGCCTCGACCTCCTTCATGTTCGCGCTGTCGATCACCTGGCAGGGCCCACTCGGCCGCTCCGCCGTCGAGCTCGCGGTCACGGCCGCGCCGTTCGCGCTCGGGGCCGTCCTCGGCTCGATCCTCAGCCTCCGGATCGGCGCGCGTGGCCTCCTCGTCGGGTGCCTGCTCGCGAGCCTCGGCATCGCGGCGAGCTGGCTCATCGTGTCGACCCTGCCCGGGCCCGACCTCAACGCCTGGGTCATGCTCGCACCGACCTTCGTCGCCGGCATCGGTCAGGGCATCTTCATCGCCCTCATCATCGACTACATCATCCGGACCGTGCCGCCCGCGGTCGCCGGCGGCGCGAACGGGCTCGTGACGATGGTGCAGCGGCTCGGCGCCGCGGTCGGCGTCGCGGTCATCGCGGTCGTCTTCGCCGCGGGCGGCGGGGGCGCGGCGCTCGGGGCGTGCGCGATCTTCTCGGCGTGCGCCTCCGCATTCGTCCTCGCGCTGCCCCGATCACCGAAGCTGCGCTGACGCTCAGGCGGTGAGCCGCTCGATGAGCTCGGCGTAGCGGGCCGCGGTCGCCGCGACGATCGCGTCATCGAGGCGCGGGGGCGCACCCGTCCCGTCCCAGTGCGCGCTCAGCCAGTCGCGGACCCCCTGCTTGTCCCAGGAGATGCCGCGGCGGCCTGCGTCGTAGGCGGCCTTGTCCCAGAAGCGGCTCGAGTCACTCGTGAGCACCTCGTCGGCGAGCACGATCGACTCGCCAGTCGCCGGGTCCGCGCCGAACTCGAACTTCGTGTCCGCGATGATGACCCCGCGCGCCTCGGCGATCGCGGACGCCTCCGCGAAGACCCGCAGCGAGGTGTCGCGGAGCGCGGCGGCCGTCTCGGCCCCGACGAGCTCGACCGCTCGGTCGAAGGAGATGTTCTCGTCATGCTCGCCGAGCGGCGCCTTCCACGCCGGGGTGAAGATCGGCTCCGGCAGCCGGTCGCCGTCGCTGAGGCCCGCCGGCAGCGGGATCCCGCAGACCGCGCCCGTCGCGAGGTACTCCTTCCAGCCGGAGCCGGTCAGGTAGCCGCGCACCACGCATTCGATCGGATGCATCGAAAGCGTGCGGACGAGCATCGCGCGATCGGCGACCTCGGCAGGAATGCGCGACTCCTCCCCCGCCAGGTGATTCGGCAGCCAGTCGAGGCGCGCGAACCACCAGCGGCTGAGCCTCGTCAGCATCGCGCCCTTGCCCGGGATCGCCGGCTCGAGGACGTGGTCGAATGCGGAGACGCGGTCCGAGGCGACCATGAGCACGCGGCCGGGCAGGTCCGGGCGGGAGAAGAGGTCGCGGACCTTGCCCGAGTAGTCGTGGTGCCAGCCGGAGAGCTCCATGCACCAATCATCGCGCAGGTGCGGGCGTGGTCACGGCGGCGCCCGCGGCAGGGTTGGATGGTGGGGTGAGCAGCGCAATCGGCACGGGAGCCGTCCAGGTCCCAAGGCTCGGCATCGCCCTCACCGTCATCTGCGTCGCGCTCGGCATGGCGACGCTCGACCTCACCGTCGTCAACATCGCCGTGCCGAGCATCAAGGACTCGCTCCACGCGAGCGAGGCGACCGCCGCCTGGATCGCGGCCGGCTTCTCCCTCGTCATGGCGCTCAGCCTCATCCCCGCGGGGCGCATCGGCGACCGCTTCGGCCACCTCGCCGTCTTCCTCCTCGGGCTCGGACTCTTCACCGCCGGCTCGCTGTGGACCGGGCTCTCGCCCGACGAGGTGCAGATCACGATCGCGCGCGTCGTGCAGGGGCTCGGCGCCGGCATGATCTTCCCCTCCGGTGGTGCGCTCATCCAGCTCATGTTCGAGGGGAAGGCGAGGGCGCGCGCGCTCGGCGTGCTCGGCGCGGTCATCGGCGCCTCGGCCGCCGTCGGCGGGATCCTCGCGGGGGTCGTCATCTGGCTCGCCGGCCCAGAGCTCGGCTGGCGCTGGCTCTTCTTCATCAACGTCCCCATCGCGATCGCCTGCGCCATCACCGCGTGGTTCGTCGTCCCCCGTCACGAGCGCCACACGCACGTCGGCTTCGACACGATCGGCCTCCTGCTCTTCGCCATCGCGCTCCTCGCGATGCTCGTGCCGATCATCGAGGGCCAGGGCGCCGGCTGGCCGTGGTGGATGCCGCTGCTCATCGTCCTCGGGGCGCTCGTCGCCGTCGGGCTCGCGTACTGGGAGCGGCGAGTCGACCGCCGGGGCCGCACCCCGCTCATTCCTCCCGCCCTCTTCGAGCACTGGAGCTACGCCGCGGGCATCACCGTCGCCTTCTGCTTCTTCGCGTCCTTCACCTCGCTCTTCTTCGGGCTGTCGATCTACTGGCAGGGCGAGCTCGGCCGCTCGGCGCTCGACATGGCGATCGCGGCGACACCCTTCTCGATCGCGGCGATCATCGGGTCAGTGCTGAGCCCCCGAATCGGGCTTGTCGGGATGCCGCTCGGCGCCGGGCTCAGCGCGCTCGGCATCGGCTCGATGTGGGTCATCCTCCTCGTCGCGGGACAGGGCGTCGACTGGACCATGCTGATCGTGCCCATGCTCCTCGCGGGCTTCGGCAACGGCATCTTCGTCTCGCCGAACATCCAGTTCGTCATCGCGACCGTGCCCGCCCACGTCGCCGGCGGCGCGAACGGTCTGCTCACGACGATGCAGCGATTCGGGGCGTCCGTCGGGGTCGCGGTCATCGCCCTCGTCGTCTACGGGGCAGATGGCCCTACCGGGATGCTCGTGTGCGCGGGGCTCGCGTGCCTCGCGTTCGTCGTCGCGCTGGGGCTGCGGAGGAAGGCAAGGGTCGGGCGGAGGACCCGATGACTCACGTTCTCTGAGTGATCCGCGCACCGCCCTTGAGCTCGCTTGTCGGGCGCGGAGCCATGATCAGCCTCCCGGTCTGCGTCTGTCGACGTACTCGACCCGCCGGCGCTTCGCGCTCTGCTCACGCCAGCAGGTTGGACTCGGCACCCACCGCGCACCCCGGCTCGTCGCCGTCCGAGTCTCATTCTGGGTCGTCTCTATCGCGAGCTCGGCTGGCGATGTTGGGGTCGCCGCGTCGTTTGTGTCGCGTCACACCAGTTCTCGGAACTCGTGAGGTAGTCGGGGTCGAAGAGTCTCGCAAGTACCAAACGCGAATCCCATTGAGGGGCGACTAAGTCCAGGATCGCAACGACGAATGTTGAGCCCATCTCCTGGTTGAGGTCCAGCGGTTGCCCAAGGTGGCTCATGGGTCACTGTGCGGGCGAACGGTCCACCTCCTCAAAGTTGGTCCGCACAATCTAGGTTCGGCCAAGGCATTGGGCCTCCGCGCCAGGCTCTTGCGGCCCAGAGGCGTTTGAGTCTGGGTCCACGCGGTGCTTCGCACGGAGGTGGCCAAATCTTGAGGCTAGACGCCCTCAATATGCTCAGGTACTCTAATCATTAGAGACCCTTCGAATACCTCGACGGGTCCCGCCACAAAGGAGTGGATGGGATGGCGTAAGTGAGACGGCAGCGTTGGCGTTTGCACCCCAAGCCCGACGAGGCACATGGCTCCTGAGCTTGTGCTCTGGAATCAAATCACCGTCACCGACGACGCAATCGACGATTCACTGGGAGAGGAAGAAGTCTGAGATGTCATCGAAACAGCTGAACCGCGTGGCGGTACGCGTTCTCGCACCGCTCGCAGCTACCGTCCTTTTTCTTACGGGCTGCAGTACGTCGAGTCCGCCGCCGGACTCAGGGGCGTCTACTCCAAGCGACGCGGGCACTCCCGCCACAGGCATGGAAGAGCTCATCAAGGCCGCCCAGGAGGAAGGCGAGATTCAGGTCTATACAGGCGCGGACGGCAATGCTGCAGTTAGGTGGCTGCAGGGATTCACTGACAAGTATGGAATTGACGTCCTGACCTTCTCGAGCGGCACGGCCGGTGTTTGGCAGCGTTTCACCCAGGAAAGCCAGACCAATGCGCACCAGGCCGACATCATCATCGACAATGACGCCATTCGATATCAGGAAGCCGATGAGAAGGGCTGGATCGCCGACTACACGCCGGCGAGCGACTCGCGATACCCCGATGAGCTCAAGCGTAGTGGTCGTTGGTACGGTCTCTACGTCAGTGCTGATCCCATCGGATACAACGCGGACAAGATCACGCCGGAGGAAGAGCAGCTCCTATTCAGTGAGGAATACGCGGCACTGGCCGACCCTCGATTTGATGGCCGAATCGGGATCTCGGTGCCGAATACGGGCCGCAACTTCCGCACATGGTATCGACTCGGGGTCCTTGACAAGGACTTGGGCGACCCATTCCTCGAGCAAGTAGCAGCAAATAGCCCCGACCTGTTCACGAGCGGCAGCGCTTTGACCGAACAGCTCGTCGCTGGCGAGTACGCAGTTGCGGTCGGGGTCGCGGACACGCAGATTATTCGCGCCGCCCTGAAGGGTGCGAATGTGAAGATGATCTACCCGCACCCCGCCACCGGCACCTCGTTCTCCATGGCGATCAACTCAGGTGCGCCTAGCCCAAATGCGGCGAGGCTCTTCATGGAGTGGGCGACCTCTGAGGAGGGACTGGCGTCCGCGAGCGTTGAGTTCGACGTCGCACCGCCGTACGACGGAGTCACTGACGGCCGGGACCTTTCGAGTCTCGATTGGTTCAAGGCGCCGGAGGAGGTCGAGTACGGGTGGGAGTTCGAACCCACGATGCTCGCGGATCAGGACGATTTCGTACAGCACTGGAACAGCCTCTTCGGATTCGCTGGCTAGTTTTACCCGCTGGTGGGCCTATCGAGAGTCATCGAAAGGCCCACCAGCGCCTTCAAAGGAGAACGCCGAGCCATGGGCACATCGCGAGAGCGAACGCAGACTGTTCAAGTGAAGAACAGCCGCCAGAACCAACAACAGGGTGAAAAACTACAACCCCGATTGTTTTCGGCCCGTAGATTTAGCGGATTTCGGCCGATTACGGCGATCGCAGCAGTGGTACTTATTGCGGTACTCGTCATTGTTGTCGTCATACCCGTCGCTTATGTGTTCTATGGTGCGACGCGGTCTGGCACGATTGGCGATCCGCAGACACACTTTAGCTGGGAGCCGCTGGCCACGCTCCTCAGCAGCACATATCTGGTGTCATTCGCTGGCACGATCCTTATCGGGCTCCTTGTAGCGACATTCTCGGTGATTTTTGGCGGGATATTCGCCTGGCTGCTCACGAGAACGGACATGCCATTCAAGAAGTTCTTTGAAATAGTGGTGATCGCGCCACTACTGCTCTCGCCGTTCATCGGTGCGATCGCCTGGCTCACGCTCGCAGCGCCAAATTCAGGCATGATAAATGTGCTGGCCGAAAATCTTGGAATTGCCGGACCGATTGTCGACATCACGCAGCCCGCCGGCACGATATTTGTAATGTGCCTCTACTTCCTCCCATATGCATACCTGTTCACCTCGGCCTCGCTCAAGAACATGGACCCTGTGTACGAGGAGGCCAGTTACATGGCGGGCAAGAGCGTCTTAAGAACGGTGTTCACGGTCACCTTGCCGCTCGTCCGACCCGCATTGGTGTCGTCCTTCTTTCTCATCGCGATCCTCTCTCTCGGCGTGTTCTCGATTCCAGCGGTGCTGGGAGGTCGCACGGGCTTTCAGCCGGTGGCCGTGCTCGTGTACCGCGCCGTAGAGGCCAACTCCAACTTCGCATTGGCTTCTGCGATTGGAGTAGGAGTCGTCGCGCTCGCGTTGGTGGGCACGATTCTGTACCGGTGGGCGTTGCGGAGCTCGAATCGATTCACCACGATCACTGCGCGCGGATTCCGGCCGCGACAGATGCGTATCGGCTGGCTAAAGGTGCCGGCGCTCGTGGCCAGTTTTGGCTACCTGGCGCTCGCGATAGTCCTGCCGAATATCGCGCTCGTGATCATTTCTTTGACTCCATACACACAGACTGATGTCACGAACTTGACGTTTACCCTGGAGCATTGGCAGGCGATCCTGGACAACCGCTATGCCATGATGGCCTTTGGTAACACCATGGTTGTCGGGCTGATCGCTCCAACAATCACGATCGCTATTGCATTGCTCGTGTCGTACATTGTGGAGCGTACTAAATGGCGGATCCGGCGAGTCGTCGATTTCGTCGCGGTGATCCCGGTGGCGATCCCTGGCATTGTCTTTGCTACGGGATTCATCTGGGCATATGTGACCACGCCAATCTACGCGACGATCTGGATTTTGATCTTCGCGTTTGTCGGGTCCTATATCCCGCACGCTACTAGGGTCATCAATGCGAGTTTCGTGCAAATCGACCCCGCCCTTGAGGAGGCAGCTCGAGTGAATGGAGCCGGCCACGCGAGGGTCCTGAGCCGCATCACGGCGCCGCTCGCGATGCCCGCCGTATTGTCCGGATGGATTCTTGTTTTCCTCTTGGTAATTCGAGATGTGAACACGGCCATTATGTTGTACTCGCCCCGCGCGACGATTCTTCCTGTTGTGACGTGGAATTTTGTTGCTGATGGAGATGTGCGGAGTGCCGCCGTAGTTGGCCTTATTGAAACGATAATTTTGATTCTCGTCGTGGTTTTGGCGCGCATCATATTTAGAGTCAGACTGACCAGCGTGGTCGGCAGGGAGATGAAATGACCACAATTGAGACGATAAACATGGCTCCTGAAGGGGCGACAAAGTCGCCGGCCGTTGAGATTCGGGGGCTGGAGGTTCGGTACGGCGCGGTGGTCGCCGTTCCGGAACTGAACCTCGTCGTTGAGGAGGGCGATCTGGTCACGCTCCTTGGCCCAAGCGGCTGTGGGAAGACCACGACGTTGCGATGCATCGCTGGCCTCGAGTCGCCGTCGGGCGGTGAGATACGAATTCATGGAGACCTCGTTGCGGACGGCTCGTGGCAGATGCCTCCAGAGCGTCGCAATGTGAATATGGTCTTCCAGACATACGCAGTTTGGCCGCATATGAGCGTCCTCGACAATGTCGCGTTCGGGCTGCGCGGACAGTTCCCGCGTAGCGAAGTGAAAGACCGGGCTGCAGAAGCACTCAAGCTTGTCGGATTGTCCGGCTTTGAGAAGCGGTACGGCACCGAGCTCAGTGGCGGGCAGCAGCAGCGGGTGGCACTTGCTCGAGCGGTCGTTACCGAACCCCGCGTGCTACTTTACGACGAGCCGTTGAGCAATCTCGACGCTGCGTTGCGCGAGCAGATGCGATTCGAACTGCGTGAACTTCATGATCGGATCGGAAAGACGGGAATATACGTCACACATGACCAATCCGAGTCGATGGTGATGTCCGACAAGGTCGTTCTCATGCAAGACGGTCGGATTGTCCAGGAGGGGCGTCCTCGGGAACTTTACGAAGAGCCACGGACGGCGTTTGCTGCGCGATTCCTAGGTACGGCGAACATGTGGACGGGACGGGTGCGTGAGCAGATTGGCGAAAACTCCTATGTGGTGGAGCTCGACAACGATGCGTTGCCTTGCACTGTGACGTGTGCGGGTGAGGCCCGCTCCCGCCCGGGTGACCGGGGCACGATCGCGGTCCGCGCCGAGCGGGTAACTCTCGCAGATCCAGGCAACCCGCCTTCGGCTACAGCCGGAACGTCGAGTTGGCAGGGACGGATCACCCGTGCGGCCTATCTCGGCAGCAAGTACGAATACCACGTCCTGGTCGGTGACCGGAGCGTCCGAGTCGAGGCCCCAAGCCGCGCTGTGTTCGAAGTTGATCAGGACGTGCTCGTGCATCTCAGCGCAGATGCTCCGGTGTGGATCCCCGGCGATGCGGAATCACGGTAGTCGGACGAGCCCGAGTGAACGGATGATTTGGGAGAGTGAGGATTGGCATGGATGAGGAACTTCGCGCCATCGCCGACTACATAGTCGAGTCGCAATCGACAACGGTCTCGGACGAGATTCAGCACGAAATTGTCAGACACCTGATCGATGCGACCGGGTGCGCACTCGCCGCTGTTGACGAGGCCGTTGGCGTAGCCACCCGGCCGCTTGCCCGAGAGACCACGGTCCCTAACGGGGGCGCCTCGGCGATCGGTGTCGACCAGCCGACATCCGTCGAGCTGGCGACACTCGCAAACGCTGCGCTTGTGCGGGCGTTGGACTACAATAACGTCTATTCGTCGCATTCCGGTGGACACCCGAGCAACATGTTCCCGGCGATGCTCGCTTTCGCTGAGGCCCGAAGGCTTAGTGGTCGCAGCATCATCAGCGGCATCAACGTCGCTTGTGAGGTCTACGCGGCCCTTAACGACTCAGTGTCCTTGCGCAAGTTCGGGTGGGATGCTGGGGCGTTCCTTGCACCAGCATGTAGCGCAGGTATCGCTGCTATGGCGGGACTTAACTTTGAGGCCTCGGCGAACGCGGTAGCGCTTGCGCTAACCGCAGGGCCCCCATTGAGCATCATCAGGTCTGGAACTTTGTCCAATTGGAAGGGTGCCGCGGAGGCATATTCAGTGATGAATGGCGTGGTCTTCGCGCGTCTTGCGGCGGCGGGGATGACGGGACCGGCATATCCGTTCGGGGGAACACATGGATTTGTTCAACAAGTGGCAGGGCCCATAGATATGACGAACTTGGGCCGACCTGTCGAAGGGCGTAGCGCGATACAGCGGACGAGTCTAAAGATCGTGCCGTCGCAGTGGACCTCGCAGGGTCCCGTCGAGTTGTTCCTCGGGCTCAGCGCCGAACTTGACTCGTCTGCGATCGAGTCAATCCAGATAAGGTCATTCGATTTCTTGTACTTCGCGATCGGCGGTGGACGGAACGATCACGCGGAGAAGTGGGACCCGCAGACTCGGGAGACGGCGGATCACAGCTTGCCGTATGTGCTTGCTGTTGCGCTTACCGACGGCGAGCTCACGCTTGACTCGTTCGGTGCATCACGCGTACTCGATCCCGGGATCAGGCCGCTTATGGACAAGATGACAATCGAAATTGCGCCGGAGTATGCAGAAGCGTATCCGAACTCCCAGCCGGTCGACTTCATCATCAGAATGCGCGATGGTCAGGTATTGCGGTATCACACCGAGTTTGCGCAAGGTCACTTCACTAAGCCATTCAGCGACGCCCAGGTTGAAGAAAAGTTCCGGAAGCTCACATCGCGTACGCAGTCGGTGTCGAGTTCCGAGGAGCTATTGCAGGACCTGCAGTTGTTGCCGGAACTCGATAGCGTGGACAATCTCGGAAGATTGTTGCGACAGGCGAGCGTTAAAGTGTGACCGTGGTTCGTCTCGAGCATCGGTCATTTGACACTGCTGTGACGCATCGATAGCATTTAGTTAGGCATCCTGAGCTCTTCGTTCAGGCCTGCAACAAATGAGGTAGCTGATGCGAGGGACTGAAGCAGCGCCTTCGTCGGGTCGATCTGACGAAGGCGCTGAACTACTTGTAAGCGTTGCGGCGAGACTGAACCGCATTAGCGCGCTCCTCCTGTCGTGGCTCGACGTGCCCCTGACGTTCCGACAGTATCGGACGCTCAGCAGGATTAGCGGCGGATACACCTCACTGAGCCAGCTTGCCCAACGCGGGAATCTGTCGTTGCCGACCGTGTCTGAGAACGTCGACGGGCTGGTGCGCCGCGGGCTCATCGCGACGGCGAAGAGCGCCGCAGACCGGCGTGCCATCGTCTTGAGCATCACGGATGCTGGCCGCGACGCCGCGGTCGCTGGCCAGCAGGCGATCGACGGGTTCGTCGGGTCGCTACTGGCGGAACTCTCGGCCGCGGAACGTCAAGAGCTTCAGCGCTTGCTCGGAATCATCTATGACTCAGCAACGAATTACTTTGAGCAGAACTTCAGCGATCGCTCTAGTGAAACGTTGAACTGAACTTTGCAAGATACTATTCGTTAGGTCCGTCGGCGTGGCCATGAGCGACGTCGGGTACTTCAGGCCCGCGGAAGTATGGCTCAGTCTCATCCTGAAGTTGTATCGCACTGATCTTTGCCATCGCTTCGGCCATGGTGTCGATATCCGCGCGCAAGGTTCCGACAGCCTCGTCGCCAAATTCTTCGAGAACGCGTGTTGTAAGCCACTCCCTTATATGCGCAGCATCCTGAGCCGGATATAGAAGCATATTTCCCTCCGGGATCTATTTGCGATTAGGTTCCGAATGATGCGATGGGAGCGCCAATGGCGAGGGCGCCGACAGCCTCCCGATGACCGACTCGCACCAAGCACCTGCCCCGAGCAGCGTCTGCTCGCAGAATGGACGTGCGGCGATCTGTGCTCCTAAGGGAAGACCAGTCTCGTCGTCGAGGCCGATATTGAATGTCGCGGAAGGAAGCCCAGTCGTCGCCCAAGGACTGTTCATCACGTTGTCGCCACCGGCGTCTCCGAGTGGCGCGGGGCCGGTGGCGGCAGGTGTGAGCAATACGTCGACATCCCGCAACGCGCGCAGCGCCATGTCGGTCAGCGGCTTCCGCAGTCGCTGGGCATGTAGATAGAAGCTTGCCGGGACGAGTTCTCCCAGAGTGGGAGCGACCGCATCTAGTTGCGCCGAGTGCTGCGAGTGGAACGCAGCGCGCTCCGCTGCAACGATCAAAGTCCATACGTCCCAGATGACATCAAAGTCCGCGTCGAGCTCAACATCGACAACGACTGCTCCAGCCTCTGCCAATTGGCGTGCTGTCTTCTCCATGCGGTCGTTCATGGCTTCGGAGGCTTCGTCAGGAAAATGGTTACGCACGAAGCCGATCCGCGGAGGCTCGAGCAGCTCCAGTGATACTGGGTCAAGAGGTACTTGAGCGCTGGTCGCATCGTCGGGGTCATAGCCAGCGACGGCGTTGTAGCCGAGGGCCAAGTCCTCAAATGACTGAGCGATAACGGTCGGGTGATCGAGAGACCAACTGATGGGATAGAGGCCCCTTCGGCTCGCGCGACCGTAGGTCGGCTTGATGGCAGCTACCCCACAGAATGCCGGTGGGCGGATCCCAGATCCTCCCGTGGATTCGCCGAGCGTCAGCGGGACGAGACGACCGCCAACTGCTGCGGCGGATCCGGAACTTGACGCTCCTGGGGAGTACTCCGCGTTCCACGGATTGCGGGTTGGGGCCATGCCAAACCTGTCCGGCATGTAGGTGGTTCCGATCACGATGGCCCCAGCTTCGCGGAGCTTGGCGACTGCGCCCGCATCGCTCGTGGAAGTGCCGGTGCGCCCCCAAGTGTTTGCTACGCGGCAGGGCATATCGGCGACGAGGAACTGGTCCTTCACCCCAACCGGGATGCCGTGAAGTGGTCCACGTCGACTCCCACGCCGTGCTTCGGCGTCCAGTTGAGTAGCCACATCCATCCACCGCTCCCAATCAAGGTGCGCAAACGCTTGAAGCTTTGGCTCGACCTGAGCGGCATGTTCAGCCAGCGCCGAGTTGTACTCCAGCACCGACAACTCACCTGCAGAAATCGCGGATGCTGCCTCAGTCGCGGTCAATTCATGCAATGCCGACATGCCCACTCTTCTCGCTCAAGCCCCTCCGTCATTGGACGGGCTCCCCACGACGACAAATCGCCCGGTGTCCTAACAGTTAGTGTACCTTATTAGTCGATGAACCGTGCGCGGGCCCGGCGGGGATCTCCATGCCGGTGCGGTGCCGCAGAGCGAGGGAGTGTTCGATGGCGAGGAAGGTCGATGTTCCGGCAGAGCATTGGGACGGCGTGTTTGCGCCGAGCTCGTGTCTTGCGATTGAAACCACGGTGGACGAGGGCGGGCGGGTGAACGCTGCCGCTCACGCAACGGTCACAAGAGTCAGTCATAATCCAGTGGATATCGCGATTACTCTTAACGATTTCTCACATACGTGGCGAAACATTCGAGCCACAGGGGAATTCGTCGTGAATGTGGTGCCATTCGACGATGAGGTGCTACGTCGTGTTCGTATCGTTGGGCTCCCTTTCGAGGACGGTATCAATGAGCTTGAGCGAGCCGGCCTAACGGCATTGGATTCAACCAGTGTTCGGCCCCCACGTATCTCAGAGTGCCGTGCGCACTATGAATGCAGGGTCCAGTGGACCCACGAATGGGGACACCGGGTGATGGTGGTTGGTCGGGTAGTTGCTGCGTCGCTCAACGAAGACTGCTATGACCCGCGGGGCTACGTCTATTGGGACAAGCTTGCCCCAACCCAGTTCTGCGGAGTGCCGTATGACGGAAACTTCGTGCCAGCCAACGAGCCGCACTTTGTGCGCCTCGACTACGACGGGAAGCGTGATTGGCGCCCCGATCTTGCCCAGACCGTGAGGCGATCGGGGGTCGACTGGGGCGCGGCAACTGCAGACCTCGACTACCCGAACGTGTTGGAGAGGTGAGTCGTGCACGAGTTGCGGTCACATTGGCCGCCGCGGCGCCCGGAGAGACTCGGTGAGTACGCGCAGGTCTCGTACTTGCCCGAGATCCTCCAGCGCCGTGAATAGGCGGCGTGCGGAGTCGTCGGCATGCCCAGCTGCGCGTAGGCAGCCAATGAACTTCTCCCTCCGTTCAAGCAGAGACAGCGGCTGGATCGAGTAGATGCCAGGTTTGTGATCGATAGTCCGGCTCGCTTGTTCACCGGAGGTCAAGGTAATTGTCACTGTCGCAGAGCCAGTCGATGAAGCCTTTGCTCCTTCAGGATGAGGAAAGGCCTGAACTCGATCCGCGAGGCGTCGCACGGTCGGGTCGAGGACCCGTTCATCGGTGAATTGATCTAATGACGCGGCCCCGTCGATCATTGCGACGGCTAGGCAGTACTCGAGATTGAACTTCCCTTCCAGGCCGGTTCTCGGCCGGCCGGGATTCACGATCGTAAACACGGTGGGGTCGACATGACACTCGACCATCGCGATCTCGCTCGGATCCATATCGACCGAATCTCGAAGTTGAAGGACTGCTTCAATCGCGGCGTGCGTGGTCCCGCACGCCGCGAACCGCTTCAGACTGATGGCCAGTGCTGCGTCTGCTCCATTCGTGGCGAACTTGTCGACGATGGTCCATGGGTCGATCGAACTGTCACCGGTCATGAGTTGGAGCCAACCCGCGGGGCCTTCGAACGCTCGGGTCGACGAAGTGAACCCAGCCTTCGCAAGACGAGCGGCAATGACGCCCGAATGTGCTGCCCAACCCGCGTGGAACGACTTGGTCATCGAACCGAAGTTGCTGCGAATGCCACACGATTGCGATGCGGCGATGCCGAGGGCGTGGGCGATCTGTTCGGAGTCAAGTCCGAGCAAGAAGGCAACACCAGCGGCAGCGGCTAACGTGCCGATCGACGCAGTGGTGTGCCAGCCCTGCGAAAAGTGTCGCGGGTTGACGACCGAGCCGAACGCCCCAAACACCCGCACGCCGACAGCGTGAGCCTCGATGAGGCTAGCGCCGTCAGTCTCGCATTCCTCGGCAACGGCCAGGAGTGCCGGTAGCAACACCGCCGACGGGTGAGCAATTGCCTGGCCATGACCATCGTCAAAATCGAGGACGTGAGCCGCTACTCCGTTGGCAAGCGCTGCCCAGTCCGCTGACGACTGGATCCGTCGACCCATCAGTGTGGCGCCGCGACCCCCGGCCACTTCAGGCGCGAGCGCCGCGGCCGCGAACGAGGCACGTTCCATAGAGCCGGCAACCATCACACCGACACAATCAACTAGAGCTTGGCGGCTGATTTCGAGCGCTCGATCGGTCGTTGTGGACGCCGAACTGCGAATCTCCCGCGCGAGGGCCGTTGCCAAGTCTCGCCCATAGTCAGAGCCAACCATGTAGGGCACCATACCGTTTGGTGTGCCATGAGAATTCAGGCGTCCGGGATGCGCTGCGAATACGCAGCGCGCGGGCCGCCGGGTTTAGGGCGCGACCCGGGTCGACCATGCGCGCCGCGGCGAGACCCTTCGCCATGCTTGCATCATAAGGACTCCGAACTGTATGGTTAACTAACTAGTTGCGGCCGACCCCTCGGCCGTTGTGAATCGGGTTCGCCTGCCTCACGGCTGAACTCGCGCATGGCAGCACGGAATGAGCTGAGAACTGATGACTATTCCTTTTGTGGCCCCGACTGAGTCAGCCGAGAGTGCTAGTTCGGCCGAGCGCGAGCACCGATATTCGAAGGTTCGCATGGCGCTCGACGCACAGGGACTTGACGCAGTCCTGGCATTTGCCCCCATCTGGCGTCGAGAGAACGTTCGGTATCTGACTGACGCCTCGGTGGGCGGCGCGCTCACCTTCGTGCTCCTCACGCAGACGGCGGAGCCGGTTGCATTCACAACTCGATCCGAGGACGTCGCAGCAATACGGTCACGAGGCTGGGTGAACGACGTCCGATTGATCACGGCGTCGGACCCGCACCCTCTTGTCGACGCCGTCAAGAACTCTGGTATCCAGCGGCTCGGGGTGGGTCACCTTGAATTGCTTCCGCTCGCGCTTACCCGCTGGGTGCGGGGAGCGGCGGCTGAGGTCGTTTCGGCTACCAAGCTCCTCGATGGTGCTCGCATGGTCAAGAGCGCTTGGGAGCTCGAGCGGATGCGGAAGGCCGCGCGAGTCTCGGATGCTGCATGGCAAACCTTCGTCGAGGTGCTCGAGCCCGGTATTACGGAGTACGACATCATCGCGGAGGTCGAGGCCGACATCAAACGGCTCGGCGCTGAGGACAACTTCATGCTCATTGCCTCTGGGGGTGACGAGGTCCTCGGGATGACCCCACCCACCCGTCGCCGGATTCAGGTCGGCGACCTCGTTCGTACCGAACTTACGCCACAAACCGACGGGTACTGGCTCCAGATCTGCCGCTCGATCTCGGTCGGTCCGGTCACAGAAGCTCACCGGAGGTCCTTCGATGTGTTCTACGAGGCGGCCGAGGCCGGTTTCGCTGCGGCCAAACCGGGTGTCACTGCCCACGAGATCGCCGTTGCCGAGAACGATGTGTTCCGTCGGCGGGGGCTTGGCGAGTACTGCAGTGACCAGTGGACGCGGGTGCGGGGTCACGGCGTCGGCCTACACCTCGACGAGACGCCCATTATCGAAGGGAACCACACGGTCCTTCCAGAGGGCGCAACGTTCATCATCCATCCCAACACATACACGCCGATCGCCGGGTATCACGTGTTCGGTGACCAGGTCGTCCTCACGGCGACGGGTGCTGAGTATCTTGTGTCGACCGAGCGCCGGATGTTCTCCTCAGACGAAGGGAGCCGGCGATGAAGCGCGGGCTTGTCGTACTCGACCCCACTGAGATCCCTGAGGAGGAATGGGGGCAACGGATTGGTGCGGTACAGGAGCGTCTCCGCGCGGAGCGCATCGATGTCGCACTGATATACAACGACGTCTCGCGTGGTGACGATATCGGGTATCTGACCAACCTCGTCATCTATTGGAACGAGGGCATGCTCGCTATTCCCGCCGAGGGCGAGGCCACGCTCCTTACGAAGCTATCCAAGCGTGTCTTCGCGTGGATGGAGCGCACCTCGATGATCACCGACCTCCGTAGCGGTCAGTCGATCGGCGCGCTTGTGTCGGCATATCTCGCGAATCGCCAGGCGGGTCGGCTCGGCTTCGTCGATGCGGATCTCTGGCCGGCGCTGTATGTCGAGGAGATCGCCTCGGCGGTTCCTGATTGGGAGATCGTGGAGCTTGGCGCGGTCATCCGGGAGCAGCGGAAGGTGCTCTCCAGCGCGGAACAGGCGCTCCTCCGGACCGGCGCCGGCGTGCTTGCCGAGGCCCTCGAGGCGGCAACGGCCGCTGGCGAGGATGTGCGGTCGCGAATGGGCGCCCTTGAGTCCGTCGCGCGGCACGGCGGCTTTGCTGACGTGGTGCTCCGCGGTCTTGAGACTGGCGAACGAGCGACGATCGAAGTCGCTGCGGAGTATCGACACAATTGGCTACTGGTCGGCCGAAGCTACGGGGTCCACGAAGACGCGGCGCTCATCGAGGCTCGAAATGCCGCGCTTAGCGCGCTCGCCAGCGGTGCGACGTGGACGGACGCGGGACTGTCCGGCCTCGCTGCGTTGGAGGCCTCGCCGGTGACGAACGCCGCGCTCACCTGGATTAGCCAGACGGACTTCGCGAATCGCGGCGAGTTGCGCGCGCCGCTCGAAGGCCGACCGGTTGACGGCGAGGTTGCCGCGCTGCAGATCGAGTTCCTGGACGACGCAGGTTGTCGTGCCGTCCGCACGGACACCTTCCTGGTTGGCGCTGGACACTCCGAACTGCTGACGAACTGACCTGAATACCGAACAACCTAGATCAACGGAGATCCCATGCGAATCCTGTCCAATGCCGATGTCGAGCAGCTCCTGAGCGCGCAAGACGTGCTCGAAGTGCTCGAGGTGGCATATCGCGAACTCTCGCAGAATCGCGGTCACAATCGGCCCCGCAATCACACCTACTTTCCGGTCGAGGACGATCGATACCCCGGATTCCGGTTCCGCTTCAAGTCCCAAGAGGGTGGGAACATCTCGAGTGGCGTCTGGGGGACACGAATCACGTCGGACATGGTCGGCGTTGAGACGCTGCCGACCGGTGAGCAGCGGCGCCGACTCCTCCCTGTGGCGCCCGGCGGGAACTACGTGGGACTTGTCACGCTGTTCAGTCTGACCGACTTGGCGCCACTCGCGATCATCCACGATTCGGTGATTCAGAAGTACCGAGTGGGCGCAACTACCGCCCTTGGTATCCGAGAGATGGCGCGCGACGATGTTTCCGTCGCGGGGATGTTCGGCGCCGGCTGGCAAGCCGCCGCACACATCGAGACGCTGTTCCTCGTGCGACCGAACATCGAGGAAGTTCGGATCTACAGCCCAACACGTGAGCGCCGGGAGCAGTTCGCGGCTCACTGGTCGGCAAAATCGGGGCGCAATGTGATCGCGGTTGACAACCCGAAGGACGCAGTAGCCGGCTGCGGGATTGTGACGGCCGCGACCGCGACGATGGATCCGGTCTTTGACGGTCACTGGATTGAACCGGGCACGCATGTCTCATGCATCACCAATCCCGATGGCACGGCGATGCGCCGCGAACTTGATGACACGGCCTTCGATCGAGCCGACAAAATTGCTGTGCTTTCGCGTGAGCAGGTGCACCACGATAAGCAGTACGACATCCTCGGCCCTGTTGATCGGGGGCTAAAGCGCTGGGACGACTACCGCGAACTCGGCGACTTGCTGCTCGACCCGAAACCAGCTCGATCCAGCGAGGACGAAATCACGATCTTCGCGAACAACACCGGAATGGGCATTCAGTTCGCCGCGGTCGGGGCGAAGATCCTCGAGCTCGCGGAGGCCCGGAACCTCGGCCACGTTATCCCGACCGAGTGGTTTGTGGAGGACACGACGCCGTGAGTGCCGCAACGACGAACGCGCTAGGTGGAAGGAGCATCGTCTTCGGTGACGATGTCAACTCCGACGTCATCATCCCTGGCCGGTATCTCATTAGCATCGACCCGGTTGAGCTCGGTACCCACGCTTTCGAGCCCCTTGGGCCGGAGGTGCAGGCCAAGCTCAAGGAGAGCCAGGTGGTCGTCGCGGGCCGTAACTTCGGCTGCGGCAGCGCCCGCGAACAGGCCGCGACCTGTCTCATCGGGGTAGGCGTTAAGGCGGTCGTCGCGCGCTCGTACTCGCGCGTCTTCTTCCGTAACGCGATCAATACGGGCCTCGTTGCGGTCGAATGTCCTGCGGCAGTCGACGTCATCAAGGAGGGCGACGAAGTCTGGGTCGACTATGAGGCGGGCACCGTCACGGTGGGCGAGCAGTCGTTCGCGTTCACTCCATTCCCCCCCGTGCTCCGCGAGATCCTCGAAGCCGGGGGCCTCATCGAGCGCCTCATGAAGAAGTTTGCGAAGGAGGCCAGCTGATGGGTAAGACGTTCGCGGTCAAGGCACTGGAACGCGCATCGGGTGAATCGGGGCTCGTCCCCGGTCAGATCGTTGATGCATTCCCTGACCTGTATATGAGTCACACCGCGACGTGGCGATGCATCAAGACGATCGAACGGATGGGCAACCCGCCGATCTTCGACAAGGACCGGATCGCGATGGTCATGGACCACATATCGCCGGCCCAAACCACGAAGATTGCCGGTGACCATGCCCTCTCGCGGCGCTTCGCCGAAGAGCACGGGATCAAGAACTTCTTCGACGTGAACGCTGGCATCGCCCACGTTGTGCTCATGGAGCACGGCTTGGTCAAGCCGGGCAATCTCATCATCGGTACGGACTCTCACTCGACGATCTACGGCGCGCTCGGGGCGCTCGGCACTGGGGTCGGCTTCAGCGAAATCACTGCGGCGTGGGTGACCGGCAAGCTGTGGATGCGGGTGCCGGAAACGATGCGGATCCTCGTCGACGGCCCGCTCCCCGAGGGCGTGTACCCGAAGGATGTGATGCTCAAGCTCATTGGTGACATCGGCGCTGATGGGGCGACCTACTACTCCGTTGAGTTCCACGGGTCCTGGGTCGAGTCGCTCTCGACCTCGGAGCGGATGACGCTCTGCAATCTGGCCATGGAGGCCGGATCGAAGAACGCATTCGTCCCGCCGGACGATGAAACCATGCGCTATCTCGCCGAGCACGGGGTCGACCTCGACACGGTCGAGCCTCTCAAGTCCGACCCGGATGCGGTGTTTGAGCACACCGTCGAGATTGATGGCAAGTCGCTCGAACCGCAGATCGCGATCCCGCACGACGTGGACAACGTCGTCGGCATCAGCGAGGTACTCGGCACGAAGGTCGACCAGGTGTTCGTCGGTTCCTGCGCGAACGCGAAGTACGACGACCTCGCAATCGTCGCCAGCTACCTCAAGGGCAAGAAGATCGCGTCGAACGTGCGCATGATCGTCACGCCGGCCTCAGCCGACATCATGGCCAAGGCCGCGGCCGACGGCATCGTCACGACGCTCATCGAGGCGGGCGCGATGCTGACCAACCCTGGTTGTGGTGCCTGTGCCGGCAGTGGTGGGGTCATGGCCGACGGCGAAGTGACGCTGTCGACCGCGAACCGCAACTTCCGCGGCCGCATGGGCTCCTACGACTCGAGCATCTACCTGTCGAGCCCCGCCGTCGCTGCGGCCTCGGCCATCACAGGGACGATCACCGACCCGAGGTTGGTGTCGGCATGAACCTGGTTGAGAAGATCCTCGCGCGCGCGAGTGGCCGTGAATCGGTGCAGCCGGGTGATGTGGTCGTCGCCGAGGTTGACCGATTGGTGATGCACGACCTCAGCGCGTACCTGACCGGCAAGGTGTACGACGAGCGGATCGGAAAGGACCTGCCGTACCCGGACCGAGTGGTGACCGTTTTTGACCACCACTTCTCTCCGCCGACGGAGCAGCAGGCAGATGTGCTCAACCGCACGCGCGAGTGGACGGCCCGTCGCGGCACACAGCTCTTCGATTGCGGTAGCGGCAACATCCACAACGTCCTCATGCAGAACGGCCTGGTGCAGCCGGGCCAGATCGTTGTCGGCTCCGACAGCCACACGCCCGTGCATGGCACCGTTGGGGCGCTCGCGGTGGCACTCGGCAACGACTCGCACGCCGGCACCGTGATGCCGTTCGGCAAGGCATGGTTCCGTGTACCGGAGTTGGTGCAGATCGAGCTGACGGGCACACTCCAGCCTGGGGTGACCCCGCGCGACGTTGCGCTCTGGCTGGTACACGAGCTCGGCGAGGGCTCGGTCATCTACAAGGCGCTCGAGTTCACCGGCGATTTCATCAAGGGCCTCGATTTCTGGGACCGCTGGCTGTTCCCGGTCCTGTGTGTCGATCTCGGTGCCAAGTGCGGGTATGTCGAGCCCGATGAGGTGACCCGCGCATTCGTGGAGACGCTCCCCGGCGGGCGGGTCGATCTCCTCGTCAACGGCGACGGCGACCCGGTCGAGGACGTCCGTCGCTTCGATGTGAGTTCGCTCCCGCCACAAGTTGCGATGCCGCCGACGGTTGGAAACGTGCACGCTATCGGCGACGCGGTCGACACCCCCGTGCAGTGGGCGGAGCTGGGCGGGCACGGTGGTGGTCGGCTCGAAGACTTCCGGCTCGCCGCCGAAGTCCTCCGTGGTCGCCACATCCACCCGGGTACGAAGCTCAATCTCGTACCTGGCAGTCGTGAGGTCTTCCGGCAGGCGCTCGAGCTCGGTCTCGTGGCCGAACTCCATGAGGCCGGTGGCACGTGGTTCCCGCCGAGCACCGGCTCGAATCAGACGGCAAACATGGGCGCGATGTCGGCTGGAGAAGCCATGGTCTCGACGCACTCTCGCAACTTCCCAGGACGCAACGGCAGCACCAAGGCGTCGATGTTCCTCGCCTCCGCACTGACGGTTGCGGCGTCAGCGCTTGAGGGCAAGATCGCCGATCCCCGCGGTTACGTCGGTCATGGAGGAGCACAGTGAGCGTCAATCCGGAGTTCCAGACGAGATACGAAGGTCGCGCTTGGACGTTCCCCGCGAACATCCCGACGGACGCCCTTGTGAAGTCGCGGTACGTGTTCGACCCGATGGAAGAGATCGTCAAGCACGTGCTTGAGGACTACAACCCGAGATTCCCACTCGAGGTCCGACCCGGCGACATCGTCGTGGCCGGCCATCATTTCGGGCAATCGTCGGGTCGAGCGATCGCGACCAAGGCGCTCAAGGCGACCGGGATCGGTTGCGTGGTCTCGAGCGCGTTCTCCAGGACGTTCTACCGCAACTGCTTTGAGATCGGCCTGCCGTCGCTCGAGGTGCCAGAGGTCACCGAGTTCGTCGAGGACGGCGATCACCTCGTAATCGACCTCGTCGACGGCCTGTTCCGCAACGAGACGCGCAACATCGAACGGTCGGTGCCCCCGGCGCCGCCATTCCTGCTCCGCATGCTCGCGGCAGGCGGATTGATCGCGCTGACTCAGAGCGACCCTGATTGGGCCCAGCGCACGGACTGATCGAAAGCCACCGCTCGCCGCTCGCCACTGATCAACAGTGTCGAGCGGCGAGTGACGTTTGCCCCCGGCAAGCTCGGGTACGTTTATGCCGCGCCCGGAATCCAAAGGAGGACCATGAAGGCCAGTGAACTCTTCGTCAAATCGCTCGAGGCGTCAGGGGTGCGATACATCTTTGGCGTGCCGGGCGAAGAGAACCTGGCATTCGTTGAGGCGGTACGCGACTCCTCGATCGAGCTCATCACGACGAGGCATGAGCAGGCGGCCGTCTTCATGGCAGCGACGTATGGCCGCTTGACCGGGCGCGTCGGCGTCGCGCTGTCGACCCTCGGCCCCGGCGCGACGAACCTCGTCACGGGCGTCGCCTACGCGCAGCTCGGCGGCATGCCGCTCATGGTCATCACGGGGCAGAAGCCGATCAAGCGGAGCAAGCAGGGCCGCTTCCAGATCATCGACGTCGTCGGGCTCATGCGGCCGATCACGAAGTCGGCGGAGACGATCGTCAGCGCCGACCGGATCCCGACGAGCGTCTATCAGGCCGTGCGCCTCGCCGAGGCGGAGCGTCCCGGGGCCGTCCACATCGAGCTGCCCGAGGACATCGCCGAGGACATCACGAGCGAGCAGCCGATCCTCTGGCAGAAGACCCGGCGCTCGGTCGCCGACGAGAAGAGCATCCTCCAGCTCGTCCACGCCGTCGAGGTCGCGAAGCGGCCGATCATCATCGTCGGCTCCGGCGCGAACCGGAAGCTCATCGGCAAGCAGCTCAGCGCCCTCGTCGAGCAGACCGGCATCCCCTTCGTGACGACGCAGATGGGCAAGGGCGTCGTCGCCGAGGACTCCGACCGCTACCTCGGCACGACGGCGCTCAGCGACAACGACTTCGTCCACGAGGCGATCCGCGCCGCCGACCTCGTGCTCATGCTCGGCCACGACGTCACGGAGAAGCCGCCGGCCTTCGCCGAGGCCGGCCAGCGGGTCGTCCACATCAACTTCTCCGCCGCCGACATCGACACCGTCTACCAGCCGGATCTCGAGGTCATCGGCGACATCTCCGACACGCTCTGGGAGCTCCGCGCGCGCCTCCCCGGCGCCTCGCGCTGGGAGATGGGGCCCTTCGCCGACTTCCAGCGCCGGCAGCGCGAGGACGCGGCCGTCGAGTCCGAGTCGGACGCCTTCCCGATCAAGCCCCAGCGCATCGTCCGGGACCTGCGCCGGGTCATGCCGCGCGACGGCGTCCTCAGCCTCGACAACGGCATGTACAAGCTCTGGATCTCGCGGGACTACCCCGCCTACGTCCACAACACCGTCCTCCTCGACAACGCGCTCGCGACGATGGGCGCGGGCGTCGCGGTCGGCATCGGCGTCAAGCTCGTCCAGCCCGAGACGAAGACGGTCGTCGTGACGGGCGACGGCGGCTTCATCATGGGCGGGCTCACGGAGCTCGAGACGGCCGTCCGGCTCGGCATCGACCTCGTCATCGTGGTGCTCACGGATTCCGGCTACGGCATGATCAAGTGGAAGCAGCGCTCGATGGGCCTCGATGACTTCGGCCTCGACTTCGGCAATCCTGATTTCGTGCAGCTCGCCCAGGCCTTCGGGGCGACGGGCCACCGCGTGACCGCCGCCGACGAGTTCGAGGCGGTGCTCCGAGAGGCGCTCGAGCGCCCGGGCGTCCACATCATCGACGTCCCGATCGACTACAGCGAGAACGGGCGGCTCGACGCCGCGCAGCTCATCGAGCGAGTGCGGGGCGCGGGTGCACGGCCGGAAAGCGTGTCGCCGGGCGAGGCCGCCTAGCTGGACCGATTGGTCCTGTTAGGCGTGAGCGGGGCGAGCCGTGAGACGGTCACGCGCCAAGGACGCTGCCGACTCCAGCTCAGGCGACCTCGGTTCGTGACGAGCCACCAGACCAAGAGCATCGCGGCAGTGACGAATCCGCCGACCGCACCGACCACGATCGCCCAGCGCGGTCCGGCGACATTAGCGACCCAGCCCAGCAGCGGGCCGCCGAAGACGTTGCTGCCGAGCACGAGCGCCATGTAGATGGCCATCACCCGGCCTCGGATCTCAAGCGGGGTATTGACCTGGATGTAGGCGTTCGCCGTGTTCACCGAGAGGATCGTCGAAACACCGAAACCGATGATGAGGATGCCGAACACCCAGATCGTCGGACTGAATGCGGCGGCCATCGCGATGATGCCAAATGCCAGCGCGCCAGCACCGATCATCCATACTCGAGGCTGTTCTCGCCGGGCGGCGAGCAGGGACCCAGCGACAGAGCCGATGGCGACCACCGAGGACAGGATCCCGTACTCGCTGGCATCCGCACCGAACTCGACCTCGGTCATCGTTGCGAGATAGATCGAGACGTTCAACGCGATTGAGCTGAAGACGAAGGTCCCAAGGAGCACCACGGTGAAGTCGCTTCGTGACAGCACATACCGGACGCCATCGCGCATCTTGGGACGTTTGCCGGTCGGGCGCTGCTGTTCGAGCAGCTCGTCCTGACGCATCGCGAGGAGCGCGGCGACGGTCGCCGCGAAGGTCACGAAGTTGATGAGAAAGACCCATCCCGCACCGATCGCCGCGACAAGCAGGCCGGCGACGCCGGGGCCCACGAGCCGCGCGCCAGTCATCGACATGCTGTTGAGACCGATTGCGTTCGACATCTTGTCCCGCGTGACAAGCTCGGAAACGATCGCCTGTCGCGCCGGGCCGTCGAATGCGGTGGTCACCCCGAGCAGACCCGAGAGCACATAGACCATCCAGAGCTCGAGCGCGCCGGCGAGGTACAGCCAGGCGAGCGCGAGACCGAGCACCCCCATGGCGATTTGCGTGGCAAGCAGGATCTTCCGGCGATCGAAGAGGTCAGCAACCAGGCCGGTCATCGGGGTGAGGATCAGCACCGGGCCGAACTGCAGTGCGAGGCTGATGCCGACGGCGGCAGCATCCTGGTCCGTGAGCTCGGTGAGGATGATCCAGTCCTGCGCGGTGCGCTGCATCCAGGTGCCGATGTTGGACACGGCGGCCCCGAGGAACCAGAGTCGGTAGTTGAAGACGCGCAGCGACTGGAAGGTGCTGCTCACTCGTCTCCGAGCCTTTGCAGGAGGGGGAGCACGTCGTGGAGCAGCGACTGCTCGGCCGCGGACAGCTCGTGGAATCGGTCGCGGAACCAGCTCGCGCGGAGCTCGCTCGTCGCACGGAGGAGCGCCTGTCCGGTTTCGGTGATCGAGACGATGACCCGTCTCGCGTCACCCGGATCCGGTGATCGGGTGACGAGACCTCGTGTGTCGAGCGCGTTGATAGTGCGACTCATCGACGGCGGGGTGACCTGCTCGCGCGTCGCGAGTTCCGCCGGCGACATGCCGCCTTCCCGCTGCAGGGTGAAGAGCACGGAGAGCTGGCTGTCGCCGAGCTCGTTCCCCCGGTTGCTCCGGATGCGCCTGGCTAGCTTCTGGATGGCGATGCGGAGCGCCTCATCCCGCGACGCCACCGACTCCATGATCGTTAGCCTAGCAAATTAGCTGGGCTAATGGGCTTGGCGGACCGAGGTGAGGGAGTCAGTCTGTCGAGGCCGACCCTCAGCCGACGCCGGCGGCGATGTCGGCCCGGTAGTGGCCGCCCTCGAGCTCGATCATGCCGAGCGCGGCATATGCCTTCGCGCGCGCGGAGGGGAAGTCGGGTGCGGTCGCGACGACCGCGAGCACGCGCCCGCCGGTCGCGACGAACTCGCCCGCCGCATTCCTCGCGGTCGCGGCGTGATCGATCGCGACACCCGCGACATCGGCGACCGTCTCCAGCCCGCGGATGACCCGGCCGGTGACGGGCGCCTCAGGGTAGCCCTCGGAGGCGAGGACGACGGCGAGCGCGACGTCGGCGGTGAACTCGGGGGCGGGCATTCCTCCGAGCGTCCCCGTCGCGGCCGCATACAGGAGCGTCGACAACGGGGTCCGCAGCCGTGCGAGCACGGCCTGCGTCTCAGGGTCGCCGAAGCGGGCGTTGAACTCGATGACCTTGATCTCGCCGCCCGGGGTCACGATGAGCCCGCAGTAGAGCAGCCCCATGAAGGGGGTGCGCTCGGCGGCGAGCTGGCGGATGGTCGGGAGCGCGACCCGCTCGGTCACCTCCGCGACGAAGCCCTCCGGGAGCCAGGGCAACGGGGTGTAGGCGCCCATGCCGCCCGTGTTCGGCCCGAGGTCGCCGTCGAGCGCGCGCTTGAAGTCCTGCGCGGGGCTGAGCGGGAGCACGTGCGTGCCGTCGGTGATGAAGAAGAGCGAGACCTCGCGCCCCTCGAGGAACTCCTCGACGAGCACGCCGCCGTGCTGGAGCCAGAACGTCGCGTGCTCGACCGCCGCGGCCCGGTCGGTCGTGACGAGGACCCCCTTGCCGGCGGCGAGACCGTCGGCCTTGATGACGTACGGGGCGCCGATCTCATCGAGCGCACGCTCGACCTCCTCGAGCGTGCCCGCGCGCACGGCGGCGCCGGTCGGGACCCCCGCAGACTCCATGATCCGCTTCGCGAAGGCCTTCGAGCCCTCGATCGCAGCGGCCGCCTTGCCCGGTCCGAAGACGGCGATGCCGCGCGGGCGCAGCGCGTCGGCGACACCGGCGACGAGCGGCGCCTCGGGGCCGATGACGACGAGGTCGATGTCGTTGTCGACGGCGAAGTCGGCGACGAGGGCCGGGTCGTTCGCGTTGAGCGCGACCGTCTCGACCTCGGCCGCCATGCCGGCGTTACCCGGTGCGGCGATGATGTGGTGCGGCTCGTCGCGCGCCGGGTTCTCGCGGAGGAGGGCCTTGACGATCGCGTGCTCCCTGGCGCCGGAGCCGAGGACGAGGATGCGCACCCGACGAGCCTACCGGCAGGTCCTCGTGAGGACCCGGGGGCGCGGGAGAATGGGCGGGTGGCCAGGAAGCGGATCGACCTCGCGGAGGGTCTCGCCGCCTTCGCGTCCGCCCTCGAGGATGACGGGGCGCCGCGGGCGGTCGTCGCGACGGCGGTGCGCTGGACGCTGCAGCTCCTCGAGGAGCGGGCACCGGGCCGCACGGTCGAGGTCAGGGTCCCGCCGCACGGCGCCGTCCAGGTCATCGCGGGCCCCCGCCACACCCGCGGCACTCCGCCGAACGTCATCGAGATGAATGCGCGGACCTGGCTCGAGCTCGCCGCCGGGCGTCTCGAGTGGGTCGCCGCGCTCGAGTCCGGGGTGATCAGCGCCTCGGGCGCCCGCGCTGACCTCGGGGGGCTCCTTCCGCTGCATCGGGCCTGAGGGCTCGGGGCGCGCCGTCAGCCGACGCCTGGGAGAATGGTCGCGTGACTGAGCAGCCAGCCGAGCAGCAGGTGCCCCCCGCGGATCACGGTGAGCCGGACGTGCGCGAGGCGACCGTCCGGCGGGCGCCGAAGTGGGGCGCTTTCATCGTCGTGGGCATGGTCCTCGGGCTCTTCGTCACGATCGTCGTGACCACCGCATTCCCGGCCGATCCGGCGATCGGGATGACGATGACCGTCCTCGTCGTCGGGATCTTCGGCGTCTCCTTCGGCGCGGCGATCGGCGCGGTCCTCGCGCTCATCGCGGACCGGGTGAGCTCGCGCCGCGCCCGGCGGGTGACCGTCGAGCGGGGCGAGGTCGCGCCTGAGCCCGCACCGCAGCCGGACCCGGGCGCCGAGTCGGCCTGACGCTGGGATTCCGCCCGCGCGCTGCGGAATCCACCCCGGATCTCAGCGCCGGGGCAGGTTTCCAGCGCCCCAGCGACGGGCCCCCGGCGCCGACCCCCGCGCAGCCCGGCCCAGGCCCGGGCCTTTGAGCCCTAGCTCAGCTGCGTCGCCTCGACCCAGCCGAGGTACTCCTCGGTGATCGTGCCGGTCACGTACTCGCCGGTGAAGCACGACATCTCGAGCGCCTCGATCCCCGAGCCCTCGATGATCGCCGCCTCCATGTCGGCGACCTCCTGGTAGACGAGCCGGTCGGCGCCGAGCTCGCGGGCGATCTCGGGGATCGTCCGGCCGTGGGCGACGAGCTCGTGGCGGGACGGCATGTTGATGCCGTACACGTGGGGGAAGCGGATCGGCGGCGCCGCCGAGGTGAAGGTCACGGAGTTCGCGCCCGCGGCGCGGGTCATCTCGACGATCTCGCGCGAGGTCGTGCCACGGACGATCGAGTCGTCGACGATGAGGACGTTCTTGCCGCGGAACTCGCTCGACATCGCGTTGAGCTTCTGCTTGACCGACTTCCGGCGCTGCTCCTGCCCGGGCATGATGAAGGTCCGGCCGACGTAGCGGTTCTTGTAGAAGCCCTCGCGGTACTCGATCCCGAGGCGCTGGGCGACCTGCATCGCCGCGGGCCGCGAGGAGTCGGGGATCGGCATGACGACGTCGATCGAGCCGGACGGCGTGTGCTCGGCGATCGTGTCGGCGAGCCGGTCGCCGAGCCTGAGCCGCGCCTCGTACACCGAGATGCCGTTCATGATGCTGTCGGGGCGGGCGAGATAGACGTACTCGAATGCGCAGGGCACGAGCCGCGGATCCCTCGCGCACTGCCTCGAGAAGAGTTCGCCGGAGCGGGTGATGAAGATCGCCTCGCCGGGGGCGACGTCCCGGACGACCTCGTAGTCGCCGTTCTCCAGCACGAGGGACTCGCTCGCGACGACCCACTCGGTGCCGACGAGCCCCTGGCTGCGCCGGCCGAGGATGAGTGGACGGATCCCGTACGGATCACGGAAGGCGAGGAGCCCCTCGCCCCCGATGAGCGCGATGCAGGCGTAGGAGCCCTCGACGCGCTCGTGAAGGACCTCGATCGCGTCGAAGACCTGGTCGGGGTCGAGCGAGTCGCCGCGGATCTGCGTCTGCAGCTCGTTCGCGAGGACGTTGACGAGGAGCTCGGTGTCGGAGCTCGTGTTGAGGTGACGCCGGTCGCGGGCGAGGAGTTCCCGGCTCAGCTCCCGCACATTCGTGAGGTTGCCGTTGTGGACGAGCACGATGCCGTAGGG
>Ga0180216_1000240_pt1 | contig 61760 bp, 58 predicted proteins | sample eDN3rd37CBELigMG_FD_128879 | JGI IMG/M metagenome (GOLD analysis project Ga0180216, IMG submission 128879) | Enriched Miracle-Growth compost microbial communities from Emeryville, California, USA - eDNA 3rd pass 37_C BE-Lig MG (version 2)... ...
ATCCCCGAATACGCCGAGGCTGCCGCGGCCTACGGCCCGATCACCCTCGAATCCATCGAAGGAGCCGACCAGCAGAACCCCACGGTCGACCCCGTCCCGTACACGGGCATCCAGTTCGTGGCCATCCCCGAGTTCCAGGATCTCGGCACCCGGGTCAGCCAGCAGATCAGCGCCGCCATCGCCGGACGGCAGAGCGTCGAGGAAGCCCTCGACCAGGCACAGAAGTACGCCGAGGCCGTCGGCGCGACCTACCGGGAGAAGACGTCATGACCGCACCTGCAGCGCAGCGTCCCGTACCGGACGCCGACGAGCGCATCCGCGCCGTACGGGAAGCGAAGGAGGAGCAGATCTCGCGGGCCGAGGGATGGCGCCGACGCGGACCCCTGCTCCCGGCCCTGATCTTCACGATCGTGGTCACGCAGGTCCCGTTCGTGTTCACGCTCTACTACTCGACCCAGTCGTGGAACCTCGTCAGCCCCGGCTCCCGCCGGTTCGTCGGGCTCCAGAACTACGTCGACGTCTTCCAGGACAGCCAGTTCTGGCAGGTCGCCCTGAACACGGTGATCCTCATCGTCGGCACGGTCCTGATCTCCGTGATACTCGGGCTGCTCCTCGCACTCCTGCTCGACCGGGCATTCCTCGGACGCGGTGTCGCACGGACCCTGCTGATCACACCGTTCCTCGTCACCCCGGTCGCCAGTGCGCTGATCTGGAAGACGTCGATGTTCGATCCCGTCTTCGGCATCGTCAACTTCGTCCTCTCCCCGTTCGGGGTCGAGCAGGTCGACTGGGTGAGCCGGTTCCCGCTCCCGGCCGTGATGGTCGCGCTGGTGTGGCAGTGGACGCCGTTCATGATGCTGCTCATCCTCGCCGGCCTGCAGTCGATGCCCCGCGACATCCTCGAGGCCGGCCGCGTCGACGGCGCCGGAGCCTTCGCACTGTTCCGCGAACTGACGCTGCCGCACCTGCGCCGGTTCATCGAACTCGGCACCGTTCTCGGCGCGATCTACCTGGTGAACACGTTCGACGCGATCTACATGATGACCCAGGGCGGCCCCGGCACGGCCAGCTCCAACCTGCCGTTCTACATCTACCAGCGCGCGTTCCTCGGCTTCGACATCGGCCAGGCGGCGGCAATGGGCGTCGTGGTCGTCATCGGCACGATCGTCATCGCCACCTTCGCACTGCGCCTGATCTTCACATCGTTCACCGGCAAGGAGGAAGCGGCATGAGCACCACGGCCACGGAGCCGCAAGCTTCGGACACCACGGCACCCACCAGCCGTGTCATGCGCACGGCCCGGAAACGCAAGAACCGCAAGTTCAATCCCTGGGGTGTGGTCGCGTGGATCGCCGCCATCGGATTCTTCTTCCCGGTCTTCTGGATGGTGCTCACCGCCTTCAAGCAGGAGGCCGACGCCTACTCCGACCCACCGAAGTTCTTCTTCACCCCCACCCTCGACCAGTTCCGGGCGGTGTTCGAGACCGGAGTGGGCACGGCCCTGCTCAACTCGGCCTTCGCCACCATCGTCTCGACGGTGCTGGTCCTGCTGCTCGGCGTGCCGGCGGCCTTCGCGCTGTCGCTGCGGCCGGTGAAGAAGACCAAGGACGTGTTGTTCTTCTTCATCAGCACGAAGATGCTGCCCATCGTCGCGGCGATCATCCCGCTATACGTGATCGTCGCGAACGTCGGTCTGCTCGACAACATCTGGGCCCTGATCATCCTGTACACGGCGATGAACCTGCCCATCGCGGTATGGATGATGCGGTCGTTCTTCCTCGAGGTCCCGGGCGAGCTGCTCGAGGCGGCGAGCATGGACGGCGCGAGCCTGTGGACGGCGGTACGCGAGCTGATCCTCCCGCTCGTCTCCCCCGGCATCGCCGCGACCGCCCTGATCTGCGTGATCTTCTCGTGGAACGAGTTCTTCTTCGCCGTCAACCTGACCGCCGTCCAGGCGCAGACGATTCCCGTCTTCCTCGTCGGTTTCATCACCGGTGAGGGCCTGTACTGGGCCCGGCTCTCCGCCGCCGCGACGATGGCGGCGCTGCCCGTCGTGCTCGCGGGCTGGCTCGCCCAGAACAAGCTCGTGCGCGGCCTGTCGTTCGGCGCCATCAAGTAGACCCGATTCCCTTTACCAGCAAGGACTTCCATCATGGCCGACATCACCTACCGCAACGCCTCGTGCATCTACGAGAACTCCGACACCTTCGCGGTCGATTCGCTGAACCTCGACATCGAGGACGGCGAGTTCGTGGTCCTCGTCGGACCGTCCGGATCCGGCAAGAGCACCGCGCTGCGCATGCTCGCCGGGCTCGAGGACATCGACGAGGGGTCGATCTCCATCGGCGGCAAGGACATGACCGGTGTGCCGTCGAAGGACCGCGACATCGCGATGGTCTTCCAGAACTACGCGCTGTACCCGAACAAGACGGTCGCCGAGAACATGGGCTTCGCCCTGAAGATGCGCGGCGTGAGCGCGGACGAGCGTCGCCGCAAGGTCGAGGAAGCGGCGAAAATCCTGGACTTGACCCAGTTCCTCGACCGCAAGCCCGCCAAGCTGTCCGGTGGTCAGCGCCAGCGCGTCGCGATGGGACGCGCGATCGTGCGTGAGCCGCAGGTGTTCTGCATGGACGAGCCGTTGTCGAACCTCGATGCGAAGCTGCGCGTGCAGACCCGCACCGAGATCGCGGCGCTGCAACGCCGTCTCGGCACCACCACCGTCTACGTCACCCACGACCAGGTCGAGGCGATGACGATGGGCGATCGCGTCGCCGTCCTGAAGAACGGAGTGCTGCAGCAGTTCTCCAGCCCCACCGAACTCTACGACCGTCCCGCCAACGCATTCGTCGCCGGTTTCATCGGCTCGCCGTCCATGAACCTGCTCCGCGCGAAGGTCGTCGACGACGGAGTCGTCGTGGGCAGCACCGTCATCCCCGTCGAACGCGACCGCATCGCGCGACTGCACTCCGCAGGCATCGAGGAAGTCACCGCCGGGATCCGGCCCGAGGACTTCGAGATCGCCGACGAGGGCGTCGAAGCCGTCGTCGAACTCGTCGAGGAACTCGGCAGCGAGTCGTACCTGTACACGCGGGTGCCCGGCACCGGCAATCAGGTGGTCGCGCGGGCCCTGGTCCGTACCCCCGCACGCCTCGCCGACACCGTGCACCTGCGCAAGCGCGAAGGTACGGTGCACCTGTTCCACGTCGACACCGGAGAGCGGGTGGGCGACTGACCCGGCGACGGAAGGATCACTGTGGGCGAGCAGAAGGAACGGATGCTGGCCGGCGAACTCTACATCGCCGACGATCCCGAACTCGCCGCCGACGCACTCCGGGCAGCGCTGCTGACCGAAAAGTACAACGCGTCGAGCGCAGCGGATCCGGATGCGCGTCGCGCGCTGCTCGAGGAGTTGTTCGACTCGATCGGTGACGACGTGGAGATCCGGCCGCCACTGCAGGTGGATTACGGGTACCGGATCACCGTGGGGAACGGAACATTCGTCAACTTCGGCGCGATCATGCTCGACGTCGCGCCGATCACGATCGGCTCGGACGTGCAGATCGGCCCGAACGTGCAACTCCTCACCCCCACTCATCCGCTCGATCCCGATCTCCGCCGCGCGAAGTGGGAATCGGCGCAACCGATCACGATCGGCGACAACGTGTGGCTCGGCGGTGGCGCGATCGTCGGACCGGGCGTCACGATCGGCGAGAACACCGTCGTGGGAGCCGGCGCGGTGGTCACCCGCGACCTGCCGCCGAACGTCGTGGCGACGGGCGTACCTGCGCGGGTGACGCGCCGGCTCTGAGCCGATCGAAGCCACCGCCTCCGAGCCGATCGGAGCGGAACTTGCGTCGATCCCGGCGCTCGCTATGCTGCCCCGCATGATCAGTCGCCGCGCACGCCTCGTCAGCTTCGTCGTCGTCGCGGGTGCGGCACTCGTCGCGGCAGGGTGTTCGCGGAGCGTGGAGGGTGAGGCCATCGCATCCGAAGCACCCACCGAGCCGGCAAGCACCACCGCCACCTCGTCGGCGCCGCCCACGACCACGACCACCACGGCCGCACCGAAGCCCGTCGACCCCGACGACTACGCCGCGACCAGCGAGGGCGTGTACTACTTCGCGTCCCCGGGCGGGCAGTTCGGATGCGCCATCCTCGTCCACACCGCTCCCCTGACAGGCTGCCAGGGCACGATGCCGACGAGTGCACCCCGGGTCCCCGGCAGCGGCGCGCCCGACGTGCTGGTGCCCGCGAACGCCCTGATGCTCGAAGGCGACGGTCCCGGAGAGTGGGTCAGCATCGGCGACATCGCGTTCACGGATTTCGGGGGTGCCCCGAAGACGCTGCCGCACGGCAGCACTCTCACCGTCGATCCGTTCACGTGCACCGTCGACGAGAAGACCGGTGTCACGTGCGAGACGGACGCCCACGGATTCACCGTGTCGGCGACCGGCGGCGAAGTCTGGTGATCGCGGCGGTGCTCGGGGTGGTCAGGGCAGGTCGTCCCGCGCCATCGGCATCATGAAATCGCCGATCTCGTCCCGCATCCACCACTGGCCCGTCGCGCGTCGCTCGGCGTGCGTCGCGAAGCGGTAGCGAAACAGGCGGGCCCGCACCAGACGGGGCGGTTCGTCCGGGAACGGGTTGTGCCGGAGCAGTTTCACGGTGGCCGGATCGTTCTCCAGCAGTTTTCCCGCGAACCGCGGGAACCATCCCGCGGCGTAGTCGCGCGAGATCCCCGCGAACCACATCAACCAGTCCAGACGCAGGTGGTACGGCGCGTACTGACGAGGCCTGCGGTACACGTCGCCCGGTTTGCCCTTGAACTCGTACTCGCGCCACTCCGTCGCCGGTGTCACCACCGCATCGGTGGTGCCTTCGACGATCACTTCCCGCCGGGTGCGTGTGACGGTGCCGAACGCGCCGTAGGTGTTCACGAAGTGCCACTTGTTGAACGAGGCGTTCATCGCCTGCCGATGCGACATCATGTTCGCCACCGGCCAGTAGCTGAGCACCGCGACCAGCACGGTCAGCGCCACCACGACGACGGTGAACGCGATCGGTGTCGGACCGTAGGTCGTGGTGGAGTCGATCAGCAACCCGTAGAAACTGTCGGGCACCACCGACAACGCGATGACGATGGTGATCCAGTTGAGCCACGCGAAATTGCCGCTCGTCACCAGCCACAACTGCGTGACGATCATGATCAGTGCGGCGATCCCGGCGACCGGCTGCGGCAGGAACAACCCGAACGGCACGACGAGCTGGGTGAAATGGTTACCCGCCACCTCCACCTTGTGCAGCGGCCGCGGGATCAGGTGGAAGTACCGGCTGAGCGGGCCGGGCATCGGCTGGGTTTCGTGGTGGTAGTACAGACAGGTCAGGTCGCGCCAGCACCGGTCGCCGCGCATCTTGATCAGCCCGGCACCGAACTCGAGCCGGAACAACAACCAGCGCAGCAGGATCAGCACGAGCAGCGGCGGCGCGGTATCGGCGTTGCCCAGGAAGATCGCGAGCACGCCGGCCTCGAGCAGCAGCGACTCCCAGCCGAACGAGTACCAGACCTGACCCACGTTGACGATCGACAGGTACAGCAACCACATCACGAACCACACGAGCATGCAGACCACGAGCGGCAACTGCTCGGTGACACCGAGCATCGTCACCACCGACAGCACGAGACCCACCGCGGCGACCGCGGTGAACAGACCGTCGGAGTATCTCCAGTGGAACAGGCTAGGCGACTGCCGGAACGACGTGAGAGACAGGAATCGCGGGGCGGGAAGGATGCCGCGTTCGCCGATCAGCGCCCGGAACTGCAGCAGGGCCGCGAGGAAGGCCACGGCGTACAGCGCCGCGAGTCCACGGGTGGCCAGCAGCCGCCCGATCGTGTACCCGTCCGCGTCCAACCAGTCCATCGCTCGGCTCGTTCGTCGTCTGTCGTGCGCGCCGATTCGAGCATGCCACGTCCGGTTCGCCGGTGGAGACGGTCTCGCGACGACGTGCGGGTGTAAACAGGAATAGTGAGCATCCCTAACGAATCGGAAGACACCCGATCCCGCATCTCGTTTCCGCGGCGATGGAGTCAGATCGACCCGTCGCGCCGCGGGATCGTCCTCGCATGGCTGGCCTTCACCGTGACCTTCGGCGGTGCCCGCCTCGTGACCTGGCTGATCCAGATCGACACGAGGGGTTTCGGCGACGTGAGCGCCGGCGGTGTGCACCTCCACCACTACCTGTGGGGCATTCTGCTGCTCGCCGGAGTGGCGATCTACGGCATGGTCGACCGATCCCCGAAGACCCGCACCTGGATGGGTCTCGCGCTCGGCGTGGCCCTCGCACTGATCGTCGACGAGGCAGCCCTGCTCATCACGCTCGAGGACGTGTACTGGCAGACCGAGGGCTGGCCCTCCGTCGCACTGGCCATCAGCCTCATCGGGATCGTCGGGACCGGACTCGTCCTCACCCGCTCGGGTGCGGAAGTCGACGACCGCTGACGACCGGCTACACGCGGATCTCCCGCCGCAGCCCGCTCGCTCGGAGCACCTGCCGTGCCACGCCCGCCCGTACCGCGTCCTCGGTTCCGATGATCCGCACGTGCGACCGCGCACGTGTGATCGCGGTGTACAGCAGTTCGCGGGTGAGCAACGCCGATCCGGAGTCGGGCAGCACCACCGAGACGGTGCCGTACTGACTGCCCTGGCTGCGGTGGATCGTCATCGCGTAGACGGTGCTCACCGCCGGCAGCTGACTCGGGCGCAGTTCGAACGGCGTCTCGCCGCGTGCGAACGCCGCGACGAGTTCGTCGCCGCGACGCACGACCACGCCGGTGTCGCCGTTGTAGATCTGCATGTCGTGGTCGTTCGCGGTGACGAGCAGCGGCCGGCCGGGATACCAGCTCTCGGGATCGAGGCGCTGCCCCGCGGCCTCCCCGATCCACTCGGCTGCCTGCCTCGCCCACCACTGCACACCGGCCGGGCCGTCGCGGTGCGCGCACAGCAACCGATGTTCCTCGAACCGCTTCAGCGCCGTCTCGACGTCCCCCGTCTCGGCAGACTTGGTGACCTCGGCGGCGGAGCGGACGATGTCGTCGCGCAGGGCGTCGAGCTCGGAGGGGGCCACGAACGAGACGTGCGGGTCGCCGCTGCGCAGGATGTCGAGCACCGCGTCGCCGTCGCCCTTGCGGACGGCCACCGCCAGCTCGGCGATCGCACCACCGAAGCGGCGGCCGCGGCTCAGGCGCACGACCCCACCGCCGAGCCGGGCGCGTTCGGCCGGAGTGAAGGCCGCTTCGGCAGGGTCGTCGGCGGCCGCGAGATCGCGGGCGACGACCCGTTCGAAGACCGGATCGAGGGCGCCGCCGACCGGTCGCCCCACGAGGTCGGCCAGTACCGCACCGGCGTCGACGGAAGCGAGCTGGTCGGGGTCGCCGACGAGGACGAGCCGGGTGTCGGGACGCACCGCCTCGAGCAGGCGGCACATCATCGTCAACGACACCATCGACGTCTCGTCGACGACGATCACGTCGTACGGCAGATGATTGCCCGCGTGGTAGCGGAAGCGGGTGCGGCCGCGCTGCCAGCCGAGCATGCGGTGCACGGTCATGGCGGTGAGATTCGGCGGCAGACCCAGCTCGGTCTCCTGCTCGCGCACCGATTCCTGCAGGCGCGCAGCGGCCTTGCCGGTGGGAGCGGCCAGGCCGATGCGCAGTTCGTGACCGTACAGGCGGGTGAGCAGCGCGAGGATCCGCGCCACGGTGTGGGTCTTGCCGGTGCCCGGTCCGCCCGCGATCACCGCGGTCGGGCGGGTGGCCGCGAGCGCCGCCGCGACGCGCTGACGGTCGGGTGCCGACGCGGGCCGGGTGGGATCGTCGGGATGGTGGAACAGCTCGTCGAGCGTCGCCGCGATGCGCTCCTCGTCGAGGTCCGGGAAGGTCGCCGTACGTTCGGCGAGCACCCGGCGGATCGTCTGCTCCTGCCGGAAGTACCGGTCGAGATACAGCAGCGGACCTTCCGCGGTGTCGACGAGACGCAACGGACGCAGAGGCCCGCGGTCGCCGCCGACGACGAGAGGACTGCGACGCAGCGCCGCGAGCACGTCCTCGTCGCGGGGCCACGGCAGGCTCGCGGGATCGACGACGGGATGACCATCCGCGTCCTCCTCGACCGTGACCTCACGGAAACGCGTGAGGTCGAGGCACACCGACCCGGAGCGCACGGCGCGCACCGCCAGCGCGGTGGCGAGATGCACGTGCGGGTCGTCCTCGCCGCCGAGCGCCGCGAGTCGCAGGGCGACGTGCACGTCGGCGGCGGAGAGTGCGCCCACCTCGTTGAACTGCCGCAGAGCGCCCTTGCCGCGCTGGGCGATCCGAACGTCGGTCATGGACTCGATCACGAGATCACGGCCTTTCCGGCGAGGAGGTCGGACAGGTCGGTGACGAGGCCGGCCGGCGGGTGCCAGTCGAACACGCCGCTGCCGGATGGGCTGTCCGGTCCGGCCATGCCGCGGACGAACAGGTACTGCACACCACCGAGATGGACGTGCGGGTCGTAGTCGCGCATCCGCCACCGCAGATAACGGTGCAGGGCAACGGAATAGAGCAGAGCCTGCATCGGATAGTGGGCGCGGAGCATCTCCGCTGCCATCGACTCGCGGGTGTAGTGCGCGGTGGTCAGTTCGTCGACGGGCGCGAGCCGGTTGGTCTTGTAATCGACGACGACGAATGCCGGCCCCTCGGTGCGCAGTACGGCGTCGATACTGCCGTTGAGGTAACCCCGCAGCGGCACGGGTTCGAGGGTGCGCACCCGATCGGCGTAGGCCGCCATCGGATCGTCGGCGGGCAGGTGCCGGCGCAGCAACCCGCCGACCGCGTCGAGGGTGACGGTGACGGGCACCGGACTGTCGCCGCCGGTCAGCGGCAACTCGAAGTCGAGTTCGGAGAGCCGGTCGGAGGGAGCGAAATCCGCGAGGGTCCGGCCGAGCGGCCCGAGCGGGGTGCGCATCACCGGGAGCAGCGCCGCCGCGAGCTGCGCGGGGTCGATCGGCGACATCTGGCGACGCACCGTCTCGCGGCAGCAGTCGAGCAGTTCGGCCTCCAAATCTGGGGCGGAGGTGTCGACGACCTCGAGGACGGCGTGCACCAGCGTGCCGAAAACGGTGCCGCCCGGCAGTCCGTTCATCGGTGACGGGATGCCTTCCCACGCGGGTTCCGTTGCGCTCAGCGGAGGCTCGTCCGGCTCGTCGATCGTCACCGGCTCCTCCACCTCACCGCTCACCACCGGTGCATCGTGCACCGAGGCGGTGAGCGCCGAATAGGAGGTCCTGCGCCAGTTCTCGTCGACGACCCGATCGAAACGGGCGGCGGCAAGAGGGCCGGTCTCCACTCGGGGGCGGGTCCAGCGCAGCACCGGAATCGGATGCGACCCCACCGCTTCGGCGGCGATGACCCCACCGGCGCGCACAGCCCACCGCTCGAATTCCTCGGCCATGGCCTCGTCGTGACCGATCCGGCCCTCCGCGGCGACCTCGGGCGAGCCGGGCTCGCGGGCGAACAGCAACCGGTGCAGCGGCGACCGCGAGGTGGGAGTGGACGGCGCCCACCAGAGAGTGAGCGCACACTGCGCGCGCGTCACCGCCACGTACAGCAGGCGCAGTTCCTCCCCCGCCTCCTCGAGTTCGTGCTGACGACGCCGCGCGACGTAGCCGGGACCGCTCTTGCCGCCCACGTCGAGGATGCGTCGGCCGTTCTCGTGCAGCAGCAGCTTGTCGGGCTCGGGGTTCTTCGCGGCATCCCACCCGTACGGAACGTGGACGACGGGGAACTCGAGTCCCTTGCTGCCGTGCACGGTGAGGATCTGGACCGCCGCGGCGTCGCTGTCGAGACGCCGGATCCGGTCGGCCCCACCACGGTCGGGGTCGTTGATGCGATCCTCGAGCCAACGGGTGAGCGCGGCCAGCCCCAGCGACTGTGCCGAGGCGACGTCCTCGAGCAGCTGCGCGACGTGCCGGATATCGGTGAGGGTGCGTTCCCCGGACGGCTCGTCGAGGAGGCGGGCCTCGACCGAACCGAAGGACGCCAGTCGCTCGAAGACGGCGGCGAATCCGGTACGGGCGTAGACGTCGTTCAGTTCGCGCAGCAGTCCGCCGACCTCCACGACCAGCGCTTCGCCCTCCGAATCGATGTCGGTCATCGTGCGGCCCAGCAGCGGAGTGAGCGCGGCGAGCCGGACACGATCGGCGCGATGGGGCTGCTCGAGCGCGTAGAGCACCCACAGCCAGTGCTGCGCGGACGGTGTGGCGAACACACTCGTGCCCCCGGCGACCACGCACGGCACGTTCGCCTTCGTCAGAGCGTCGTGGACGAGCGTCACCTGCTTGTGCTTGCGTACGAGGACGGCGATGTGCCCGGGTTGCACGCGTTCGGGGCCGGAACCGAGGTCGACGGTGACGTTCTCGTCGTCGAGCAGGCGCACGATGTCGGCCGCGACGTCGCGGGCGACCCGCCCGCGCAGGCCGTCGAGATTCTGCGGGAAACCCCAGTCGTTGAGCGGACCGGCACCGGCACGGGGCAGGTGGCGCACGCGCAGGGGCGCGATGCCCGAGAGCCGGGAATCGGCGGCCGCCGCCTTCACCGGGTTCACCACGATGCGCGGATCACCGAGGGTGGCACCGAGATGGACGTGTTCGAGCGCCCGGACGAGATCGCCGTCGCTGCGCCAGTTGGTGGTCAGCTCGCAGTAGGTGTCGGATTCGGAGACGGCATCGAGATAGCTGAGCACCTCTGCGCCGCGGAAGGCGTAGATGGCCTGCTTCGGGTCGCCGACGAGCACGAGCGTGCTGTGCCCGTGGAATGCCCGGCGCAGGATCTCCCACTGCTTGGGGTCGGTGTCCTGGAACTCGTCGACGAGGACGACGGAGAAACGCGCGCGCACCCGCCGGCAGGCGGCGTCGCCGTGCTCCGGATCGCCGAGCACCGCGTGCAGCAGGGACAACTGGTCGTCGAAGTCGCGCAGTCCGAGCCGGCGCTTGCGTCGCTCGACCTCCTCGCGGACCGCTCGCGCGAACTCCACCCGTTCACCGGCCGCGGTGCCGTCGGCATCGTTCGGTGCGAGTTCGGCCTGCGGGTCGAAGATCGCCTCCTTCGCGGCGACGGCCGCCTCGGCGTAGGTGATGGGGGCTTGTCCCCTGCCGTAGCGCCGCAGGTAGAGATCGGCGACGACCTCTGCTCGCAGGTCGTCGACGTCCTCGACGACCGTGACGTCGGGTTCGCGTTCGCCGGCGATGCCGAGTTCGTCGAGCATGCGGCGGCAGAAACCGTGCGTGGTGGAGATGGTGCCGGAGTCGAAGTCGGACAACGCCTGTCGCAGCCGGGCCCGCCGCGCGTCGACGTCCTCGCTCGCGAGATGACGGACGAGCATGTCGTTGCTCGCCCGTGCACCGTCGGGATCGGCGAGGGCGGTGGCGACCTGCGCGAACCGGTTCCGGGTGCGTTCACGCAGTTCCTGCGTCGCGGCCCGGCTGAAGGTGACGAGCAGCAGGTCGGACAGGCGGGCGTGTCCTTCGGCGACGAACCGGGTGGCGAGCCCGACGATCGCATATGTCTTTCCCGTTCCCGCGCTGGCCTCGAGTACGGTGGTGCCGCTCGGGAGCGGGCCGAGCAGATCGAAGCCTGCCGGCGGCGGACCGCCCGCGTCGCGGGGATCGGTGATAGCGGTGTCGGGCACGCTGTGTCCTTCTCTCACGGGCGTCCCTGGTTCTCGGAGGCGAGCAGGGGTTCCCACAACCGTCGGGCGAGCACACCGAAACGGCTGGGGTCGTCGAACCAGCCGGCCTCGACGCCGTCCGGCGCGTCGGCGGTGAGCCGGCCGAGCGTCACATCGGGTCCGTACAGGTACTGCACGTGACGGTCCTTGCCGTCGCCGAACGCGCCACCGAACGCCTTCCCGGCGGCCGACAGTGCCATCTCCACGGAATCACCGCGGTGGCGGCGATCGGCGTACTCGGCCGACGCGCCCGTCACGAGCGGCAGCGGCCGGCACAGTCCGTGGTCGCGCAGATCGACGAGTGCGGCGAGCAGCGCGACGGGATCGGCGGGAGCCAGAAGGGTCGAGCGCCAGGCCGGATACGAGCGTGAGCGGCTGCGTCCCGTGGTCACCGCACGCCACTGCCCGGGATGACCCGAGGCGACGACGGCGAGCAACCGGATCCATGCTTCGAGCCGGTGTTTCGGGGACAGCTTGGAATACGTGCTGCGGGCCAGCACCTCGCCGTGCACACCTCCGACGGTTCCGGTGAGCCGACGGCCGTCGCCGAGATCCACGCGGATGTCGACGGTGCGGGCCTGCCCGGTGTGCACACCGGCGCAGGCGTGCACGAGGCGTTCGACGTTGTCGCTCACCGCGTCGAGCGTCTTGCGGCCGAGCGCGAAGGGTGGGAGCGTGCCGCGCCGCCACTCCGCGTCCTGGAAGGCGCCCGCGGACATGCCCGCCAGCCGCGCTTCGAGCATGCGGTCGCCGAGCTGCCACTGCGCGAGACCGTCGAGCTCGACGTCGAGCGCGTCGGCGATGCCCTCGTCGGTGTCGGGGATACGCAGGCCCAGCCGCTGCCGGAGGAATCCCTGCGTCGGATGTGTCAGGAAGGCGACGAGTTCGTCGAGATCGACATCCGTGCGCGCCGGGGCCGGAAGATCGTCGACGAGGAGCGCGCCCGGTCGGTCGCGCGCGGTCGAACCTCCTTGCCCGGCACGGGCTCCCGCGAGTGCGGTGACACCGAACCCGAACGGGTCGTCGGCCCGGAAGTTGCGCGGATCGAAGGGCTGCAGGGGATGTCGCCGAACGATGCGTTCGTCGTCGACGTCGACGCCCGTCATCGTCGCCACCACGTCGCGCACCTCGGTGAGCGGAATCGCCGGTGGGCGCAGCGCTCCGGTGACAGCGTCGGCGCCGGTGTGGAACAACAGCACCCGTTCTTCCGCGGCCATCAGCGCGTCGAGGAGCAACTGCCTGTCCTCGCTGCGCGGATCACGCTCTCCCACACAGGGATTCTGGGTCAGGACGTCGTCGCCGTCGATGTGGGCCGTGCGGGGGAAGACGTCGTCGTCGAGACCGAGGAGCACCACCACACGATGGGGCACCGAGCGCATCGGCACCATCGTGCACACGGTCAGTTCGCCGGTCCGGAAGTTCGAGCGCGACGGACGCCCGGCGAGCCGGGAGGAGAGCATGGATCGGACGTCGCTCAGGGACAACCGCGTGTCGCCGGCATGCTCGACGGCGTCGCCGATCTCGCGCCGCGCGCGGGTGAGCTGCCATGCGTCGGCGGTGGGAACGTCGGTGAGCAGGTCGATGCCGTAACCGAGTTCGTCCGACCACCGCGCCGCCGGATGCGGGCCGCGCAGTCGGAGCAGCACCACCGTCAGCCGGTCGATGAACTCGGCGAACCGACCGGCGAGGTCGATGTCGTTGCTGTCGACGTCGTCGAGGGGCAGTGACAGCGACAGCCACTCCCCGTCCGCTCCGTCGGCGGCGACACCGAGAAGGATGCGGTCGAGTGCCGCCCCGAAGGTGTTCTGCATGAAGTCGCCGAGACCGAAGCTCTTGCGCTGCCACGGGCCGAGACCCCAACGGGCACCGGTCTCGGTGGTCCACTCCTGCAGGCGTTCGAGCTCGTCGTCGTCGAATCCGAACTTGCGGCGCACCGGGGCGGAGGCGGCGAGATCGAGGACCTCGCTGGCGGTGACCCGGCCGTCGGCGAGCGCGAGCAGTTCGGACACCACCGCAAGCACCGGATCGGTGCGGCGCAGGCCACGATCGGCGAGACGGACCCGCAGCGTGTGGCCGGGATGCTCACCGACTCCGGCACCGAAGGCGGCGTGGACGAGCGGCGCGTACGTCTCGACGTCGGGGCACATGACGACGACGTCGCGCGGTTCGAGCGTGGGGTCGTCGCGGAACAGGTGCAGCAGGCACTCGCGGAGCACCTCGATCTGCCGGGTGGGGCCGTGGCAGGCATGGATCATCACGGTCCCGTCGGGCGCGGCCGATCCGCGTTCGGGGGCGCGGTCGTCGCGGAGATCGGCCTGCAACCGGCCGAGGAGCGTCGACGGCGGCCGGGGTGAGGGATGGGGAACGTCGGTGCACTCGAGGCCGGAGAGCCGGCTCTGGAGTTCGCGCACGTCGCGGCCGAGCGCGGCGAGCAGCGGGTGCTGCACCCCGAGGGCACTGTGGTCGTCGGCGCGGCGCATCGACGCCGGGCGGCGGGTCAGTCCGTCCCACATCACCGGGCTCGGGTGCGGGAGCCAGATGTGCACGTCGCGGTGGTGCCCGAGCGCGGACAGCACCTCGACGAGGACGGTGTCGAGCCGGGTCGGACCGAAGATCGACAGTCGTTCGGGCAGGTCGACGACGTCGGGGTCGTTGCGCAGCCGGCCGCACAGTTCGTCGAGTCGCTGCGACGGGCTGTCGACCCCGATGCGGGCGCGCAGCCGTCGCCACAGCTCGGCCTGCCAACGCAGGTGGTCGTCGAGGGGCGCACCCGTGCCGTCGGTGTCGTTCCCCGCCGCCCACTGGGCGATCATCCCGGGGCGCTGGAGTCCGTAACTGCGGAGCAGGCCGGTGAGATGCGCTGCGGTGGCGTACCGGCGTCCGGCCCGGTGGTCGTCGGCGCCGTGGCCGAGATGCCGCGCGAGGGTGGCGCACCACGGTTCGCCGACGCACTCGTCGATCACCCCGAGCAGCGACCACAACATGCGGGAGGGATGCCACGGATCGTCGTCGGCGGTGATGCCGGAGGCCGCGGCGAGCGCTTCGTCGACGAGGCGGGACGGGGACGGGAAGTCGATGTTGGCGGCCACCCCGTCGCCGGCGGAGGAACCGAGCATTCCCGACAACCGCTGGGTGAGCCATCTTTCGACACCGCGCGCGGGCACCGCGACGACCTCCCGCGCGAACGGATCGTCGAGGGGCTGGGCGAGCACCTCGGCCAGCGCATCCGCCAGGATGCCGGTGCGCTCGGCACGGTGCAGTATCAGCACGCGTCGCTCTCCCTCGTCGTCGCTCGTTCCGTCGGGTACGGCTTATCACACCGCCCGGACAGGCGACTGCGCCGCAGGTCGCGGGTGCATGCGGCGGAGGGTCGGCAGGCAGGACCTGCCCGGAACGGTCAGGTCTCCGTCGAGATGTCGAACAGCGACAGCTGGTTCCTCGTCATCTCGGCGGTGACATCCGCGTGGTATCGCTCCCCCAGATTCTGTGCGACATGAGCAGGGCAACCGAGTTCGCTGCCGATCTGCTCCCAGGTGTATCCGGCCTCGCGGCGTTCCCACGCGTAGCCGCCGTCCTCGTCCCACGGCATCGACATGATCCGATGGTGGCCCGGGTCACACCACTCATCAACGACCCGACCCGGTGTGTCGTCGACGAATCCTGCGGGAACGACGATGCCGCCGCACCTCCGGAGAGGAACGGCGGCATCGGAACGGATGACGGCCCACCGATCGGGAGCCGACCGATCAGGCGACCCCTCGGGTCAGTTCTCGGTCAGCCACTTGTCGATGTCGGTCCGATCGTTCTGGACGATGTTCTCGACGAGCTGGACGATCAGGCCCTCGATCTGCCCGCCGACGACGGGGACCTTGACGGTGGCCTCGCCACGCACCTCGATCTCGGTGCCGCCGGCCGCGTTGCCGCGCAGCTCCGAACGGGCCGCGATCGTGATCGGCAGTCCCGACGTGCTGCCCGCGAGGGTTCCCTGCGCCGCACCGCCCTCGAGTCCACCCCACTCGTCGGTGCGCTCGATGATCAGAGGTCCTCGCACCACGCCCCGGACGACGGCGGGCAGAGCGGAGGTGTCGATCTGGTCGGAGACCTTCGCGCGGAAGGTTCCGGGGCCGGAGCCGACCTCGAGCTGCCCCACGCCGGTTCGGCTCGCAGCCAACCGACTGTTCCAGAAGTCCTCGCTGGTCAAAGCGCCGTGGACGCGTTCGACGCTGTGGTCGAGCGTGGACGTGAAAACGAATTCCTTGGACATGACCGGAGACGATAGCCTCCCGCCCGGATCTGGACGAAACGGGCCTACCGGTGACGTTCTGCCACGTCAGAGAACAGCGACGAGAGTCGCCGCCGCTCCTCCGACGACCGCCACCAGAGCGAGCCCGGCCGCCAGGGATCCTGCGACCACCGCGGCGGCTGCGAATCCGCAGACGGCGAGGACGACGAACATCAGCAGACCCGCGATGGGGTGCTCGAGCAGAGCCGGCAGCTCCTCCGTCACCGGCGGGTCCGCCTCGTCCGGCGTCGCGTCCACCGACTGCGGGGCCATGTCCACCGGCTGCGGGGCCTCGACGGGCCGCGCGTCGATCGTCTGCGCCGGAGTCTCGGCCGGCTGCGACGGAGCAACCGTCGCCGGAGCGGTGATCACGTCCGTGGGCATGACGGGTGCTGCCGTGGTCATCGTGTCGTCCCCGCTTTCCTTCGTACTACTTGCGGCCGTCTCACGGTCGCCGGTCACCTGAGTGGTCAGGCGGACCGCGCCTCGTCCCGGCCTCGATCTCTCACGTCAAGGTGTGCTCCGAAGTTTCCCCGCGAGTAACCGGCTCAAACCGGAACCGGTGTGACTCACGTGCGCCGAGTGGTCACTACAGCAACGAACCCGACCAGGGGGTGTGTTATGGATCACATAGACGTTAGCAGTTCCGGGGGTCGGGTAGCCGACAGTTGTCACGTCATTTTCTCGATGGATGTGAATTCGTCGGTAGATCACCGACTCTTCCAGTGCGAAGGAGGCGAACGCACGATGACCGAGAACCGAACTCCCGCGTTGCTCACCCAGTTGCGCACTCTCCACGAACTGACCCATGCAGAGACCCAGGTCGCCGAAACGCGTGTCGCGCAGGCCCGAACCGAAGCGGTACGCAAGGAGCTGACCGAGAACGCCGAGAACTGCCGCATCCGTGCGGTGGCGATCGAAGAGGCGATCCGCGATCTGGGCGGACTTCCCGATGTGGTCGGGCCGTTCATCGGCCGCGCCGCCATCATGGTGAAGACCCTCACCGAGCAGGCGCAGCCGTTCGACGAAGCACTGCTGTCCGACCTCGCCCTCGAACATCAGCTCCTCGACCGTGCCCGCTACGTGAAGGCACTGGCCACCGCGGGCGGACACAAGTCGATCGTGTCGCTGGCGGACCGTCTGATCACAGCCCACACGGCCACGGTCGAGTGGCTGACCACCGTCATCGCGGAGGAGGCGCTCGGCGGTCCTGCCGCTCTGCGTCGCACTCCCCTGCAGGCCGCGGCCGGCGCAGCGGTGCGCTTGGTCAACACGCCGGTCACCTGGTCGGCGCGCAGCATCGATCGAGCGATCGACGTCGCCCGCTCGACGCGTCCCCGCATCGAATCGCTGCTCTCACGCGGCGCACATGCCGGTGACGTCGCAGCCAAGACGATCGGCGCCTCGCGCGACGCGGCTCTCGAGACGGCCGAGCGCGTGAGCCGTCGTGAAGGTGCGGACGGCACCGCCGACGCCCTGCACAAGGCACGCAGCGCCTCGGGTGTCCTCACCGAGGAGGAGCTACCGATCCGGAACTACGACGATCTCACCGTCCCGAAGGCGGTGGCGGCGGTCAAGGAACTGACCGAACCCGCGGACATCCGGGCGATCGTCGCCTACGAGGAAGCGCACAAGGCACGACACGGCGTGATCTCCGCGGCCCAGACCCGTCTGGCCGCCATCGCTCAGGAGGTGGTCGGCGTCTGATCCGCCGCACCCCACAGTCACGTCACACGATCGCCGGGTCCCTCGTGGGCCCGGCGATCGTCGTCACTCCTCGTGTCGGCCCCGCTCACAGCGGGTACGCGACCTCTACGTTCATTCGAAAGGACACACCATGACCCGCATCCTCTTCGTCGTCAGCTCCGCCGATCATTGGACGTTGCAGGACGGCACCCGCCACCCCACGGGCTTCTGGGCGGAGGAGCTCGTCGAGCCGTACACCGTCTTCGACGAGGCCGGTTACGACATCACCGTCGCCACACCCGGCGGCCGCACGCCCGTCGTGGACCAGGCCAGTCTCGAACCCGACGCCGCGGGCGGCGAGGACCGTGTGGCCGAGTTGAAGTCGGCGCTCGAGAAGCTGCAGCCGGTGCTGTCCGGTACCGCGGTGCTCGAGGACCAGCGGGCCAAGGACTTCGACCTGCTGTTCGTGCCCGGTGGCCACGGCCCGATGGAGGACCTCGCGGTCGACGAGCGGTTCGGTGAACTCGTCCGGCATTTCGTCGAGGCCGACAAGGTCGTCGCGATGGTGTGCCACGCCCCGGCAGCCCTGCTCCCGGCCCACGACTCCGGCGGCCGCTGGCTGTTCGAGGGTTACAACATGACGGCGTTCACGAACGTCGAGGAAGTGCAGGCAGGACTGGCCGACAAGGCGCCCTGGTTGCTGCAGGACCGTCTCCAGGAGGCCGGCGCCGTCTTCTCGTCCACGGACGCCTGGCAGCCGTACGTGGTGGTCGACCACGTCCTGTACACGGGCCAGAACCCGGCCTCCTCGCGGCCGCTCGCCGAACGTGTCGTCGCCGAGGTGCCCGCGCGCGCTACGTCGTGACCTTGCGGACGAAATCGATCGTCCGCTCGAGCGCGGCACGAGCGTCCGGCGTCGACAGATCGAACTGGTACTCGTGTGCCAGTTCGGGTGTGTGGTCGTCCGGATAGAACAACGCGTCCACCTGCACACCCAGTCCGGTGAGCCGCCGCGCCAGCGGCCCGGACTGGGTGGCGGTGAGAGGATCGGCGTTACCACCGGAGATGTAGGTGGCCGGGAAGTTCTCGGTGACCGAGTTCAGCACCGACATCCGGCCCGCCGCATCGGACGTGGCGAATTCCCGAGCACCGGTGTAGGCCCACATCGCCTGCTCGACGCCCCATCCGATCAGTCCGCCGCCACCGCCGAGCGCGGACACGTCGTAGATGCCGCAGTTGAGCACGACACCGCGAACGTTCTCCGGAGTGAAGGCCGGGTCGACACCGAGGGTCGCGGCGTAGTCCGGGTCGGTGACCGCCGCGGCGATCTGCGCGGACAGTTGCGCCCCGGCCGAGTCGCCCGCGAGCACGATCCGGTCGGTGTCGATGTGCAGTTCGTCGGCGTGCTCGAGCAGGTAGCTCTGTGCGTCGACGAGTTGCCGCACCGGAGTCGGGTAGCGGTGTCCCGGTGCGAGCGAGTAACCGACCGACACGACCGTGAATCCGGCCCCCGCGAGACGCCGGTAGTAGCCCGCGTAGTTGGTGCGGTTGCCCGACAGCCACGCGCCGCCGTGCGTCCACACGATCGTCGGCAGCGCCTCGGTGGTCCCCGGCGGTGTGTATACGTCGAGGTAGGCGTCCGGGTCGTCCTCCCGGTAGTGGAGGTCGGCGACGAAATCCGTCTCCGGGGCGTCCACCGCAAGCTTTGCGGTCTGCTCCCGTGCGTCGCGTTCGAACACCTTCCGCACCACCAGTGATCCCGGCACTGGGGTGAGGACGAACGCGGCGGCCGTGACCACCACGACGAATGCCAGAACGAGCACGACCCGGGGTCCGATCGGGCGACGAGGCCTGTTCTCGGTGACGTCCTCGGCCAATTGTCACTCCTGCTCTGCGTTCGCACCGGCGCGTCCGGCCCGCCGATCATGTCAAATGTTTCCCCCGCGTGTGGCTCGACAGCAGGGCGCCGGCCACCATCGAGACCTTGTGACCCACCCCACAGCGAACATGCGCGCGGCATACCTGAGATGATGGGGGATGTCGCCTCGCGGGTTCCGGATCGATCATTCGAATGGATGAGCCTTCCCGCGTCCGCATCAGTCCTCGTTCCCGGAACGCTGCAGTGATGCGACGGTCGTGCGGTTCCGTTCGTGCCCTTACGAATCGGACGGCCGGGTGTGACACCCACCGACAGAGAGAAGTCGTATGCAGTTCTCGACCGGACAGATCGTCGTCCACCCCCATCATGGACCTGCCACAGTGTCCGCGATCATCACCCGGACGATCAAGCAGGCGCCCGTGCCGTATCTGCAACTGAAGATTCATCGCTCCGACCTCATGGTCGCCGTGCCGGTGGGGAAGGCCGAGGAGATCGGGCTACGCAACGTCTACGACCCGAGCGAACTCGCAGAGCTGTTCGCGATCCTGCATGCTCCGACCGAGCACGAAGAACAGACATGGTCGCGTCGATTCAAGAACAACCGGGAGAAGCTGAACGTCGGTGATCTCCATGTCACCGCCGCCGTGGTTCGCGACCTGACACGTCGCGAACATCGGAAGGGTCTGTCGGCGGGTGAGAAGGGCATGCTGAAGACCGCACACAGTTCCGTACTCGCCGAACTCTCCCTCGGCATGTCGCTGTCCGACGAGCAGGCGGAAAAGCTGCTCGAGTCGGCGATCCTGTCGTCCGAACCCACCCCCGAAGAGAGCCGGCTCGTCGCTGCAGGCTGACGACTCTCCCTCGATGCACGACGCGCCACGCGGACCCGTCCGCGTGGCGCGGTCGTCGGTCAGGGTTGTTCGCTCAGCGCCTGCAACCGCGTCTCCTCGAGGTCGAGGCGACGCTGGGCCGCACCGAGTGTCTGCGAACTGTAGGTACCGCGCGCCCGAGCCTCGAGCAGCGCCCCGCGTTCGGCCGCGATGGTGAGCAACCGCAGCCGGATGTACTGCTCGCGCCGTTCGTCGTGGTCGGGATCCGGCGACGACGAGCCGCGCTCGTCCCGCACACCGATCAGGCTGTCCGCCCGGACCCGCTCCACGGTCTGCGGATCGGCTCCGGACGACGACCCGGCGAGCTCCTTCTCCCCGGCGTCGGCGAGCTCGGCGAGCAGCGTGCCGTATTCGGTCCGGAGACGCTCCTGGTCGTCGGCCGGGATCTTCACGAGCCGGATCACCGTCGGCAGGGTCAGACCCTGCAGCAGCAGCGTCGTCATGGCGACGACGAATGCGATGAGGATCAGTTCGGCGCGGTAGGGCGTGTCGCTGGGGAGGGACTGGGCCGCTGCCAGCGTGATGGCGCCGCGCATACCGGACCATGCGAGCACCACCCCGCCGCGCCATCCGAGTTTCTCCGTGACGAGGAAGTCCGCGTCGGCGGTGGCACGGTCGAACCGCCGTCCGATGTATGCCCTCCGGCTGGCAGGAACATCGGCGTCGGCGAAGCGCTGCGCGATCTTCTCGCGGCGCTGTTCGAGCACCGGAAACGCTTCCGCCGCTCTGCGCTCGTCCCGTTTGAGGACGGCGACGAGCGGGACGACGAAGAGCATGCGCACCGCGATGACGAACGCGCTGGCGACGAGGCCGATGAGCAGTCCCTCCGTGGTCGACAGTCTCGCTGCGTCGACCTCGTCGAGGAGATGTTCGAGGCTCAGACCCATGAGGAGGAAGATCGCCGATTCGAGCAGAAAGGCGACGGTCCGCCAGTTGACCTCCTCGGTGACGCGGTCGGCGGCGCGCAGGTATTTCGGGCCGAGATGTCCCGTGACGACCCCGGCGACGACCACTGCCAGCACGCCGGAGGCTCCGAGTTCCTCCGCGGGCACGAAGGCGACGAACGGCAGGATGAACGACGCGGCGGTGTTGAACACCGCGTCCTGGAACAGGCCTCGGATACGGACGTTGACGATCCCGACGACGATGCCGATGACCGTGGCGACCACGACCGAGTAGAAGAAGTCCCCGGCGACCTGCCACAGCGAGACCGCTCCCGCCATCGCGGCGATAGCCGAGCGCAGCAGGACCAGCGCCGACGCGTCGTTGACGAGACCTTCGCCCTCGAGCACGGTCAGCAGACGTGACGGCAGGCCGAGCCGGCGCCCCATAGAGGTGGCCGCGACGGCGTCGGTGGGGCTGACGACCGCGCCGAGCGCGAAACATGCGGCCCATCCGAGATCCGGGATGAGCAGATGGAACAGCACTCCCGCGCCCGCCGTCGTCACCACGACGAGAAGGACCGCGAGTCCGCTGATGGCCTTGAAGTTCCGGCGGAAGTCCTGGGCCGGCATGCTCAGCGCGGCCGAGTACAGCAGTGGCGGAAGAATGACGGTGAGAACCAGTTCCGGCTCGATCTCCACATCGGGGACCCCCGGGACGAAGCTCAGCACCGCCCCGACCACCACCAGACCGAGCGGCGCCGCTACTCCGAGACGTTGCGAGAACACCGCGATGCTCACGATGCCGGCGATGCCGACCACTGCCATGAGAACCAGATCCATTCGGATCATTGTGCTCGCTCATGACCCTTCGGCCGGGGAGCGGTGCACGTGGTGTTCATCGTGCGTCGACGGATATCGCAGCCTTTCTCGTTGAATGAGAAGAGTCGATCCTGCGAGCCGTCATCGCTCCCACACTCGTGGGACACATCGGTGTCCCCACGCGCGCGGGACGGCGACGACCATGCTGAGGAGAATCTATGGCCTTGCTCGACGAAGCCCTGTGGACGGGAAAGATCCATCTCGACGGCTGGCGCCCCGGTAACGGTGGGACCACGAAGGTCACCAACCCCTCGACCGGCGAACAGATCGCCGAGATCGGCCTCGCCGACGCCGACGATGTCTACGCCGCCTCCCGTGCTGCCGCCGCCGCGCAGAAGTCCTGGGCTTCCACCGCACCGTCCGAGCGTGCGGAGATCCTCCGCCGCGCCGGCGAGAAGTTCCGCGAGCACGCCGACGAACTGATCGGCTGGGGTCTCCGCGAGGCCGGGTCCATCCCGGACAAGGCCGCCATGGAGGTGTTCGGTTCCGCCACCGAGTGCTTCGAGGCGTCGGCGCTGCCCACCCACCCGCACGGTGAGTACCTGCCGTCGGACAACGGTCACTGGTCCATCGCGCGCCGCCTGCCCGTCGGCGTGGTCTCGGTGATCGCGCCGTTCAACTTCCCGTTGCTGCTCGCGATGCGCTCGGTCGCCCCGGCCCTCGCCCTCGGCAATGCGGTGCTGCTCAAGCCGGATCCGCGGACCTCCGTCATCGGCGGTGTCGCCGTGGCCCGGATCTTCGAGGAGGCCGGACTGCCCGCCGGTGTGCTGCAGGTGCTGCCCGGCGGTGGTGACGTCGGTGCCGCGACCGTCGACGCTCCCGAAGTGCGGGTGGTCTCGTTCACCGGATCCACCGCCGCCGGACGCCACGTCGGCAAGGCGGGCGCGGAACATCTCAAGCGCACCCACCTCGAACTCGGTGGCAACAACGCGATGATCGTGCTCCCCGGCGCCGACGTCGACCTCGCTGCCGGTGTCGGAGCGATGGGATCGTTCTTCCACCAGGGCCAGATCTGCATGACCACCGGCCGGCACCTGGTGCACGAGTCCGTCTACGACGACTACGTGCGCGCCCTCGCCGCGAAGGCGGATGCGCTCGTCGTCGGCGATCCCGCAGGCGGCCCGGTGCATCTGGGCCCGATCATCGACGAGCGCCAGCTGGCGAACATCGACACGATCGTGCAGGACACCGTCGCCGCGGGCGGCACTCTCGCTGCCGGCGGCACGCACGAGGGGTTGTTCTACCGGCCCACCGTCCTGACCGATCTGACCACCGAGATGCCCGCCTGGGGCCAGGAGATCTTCGGTCCCGTCGCTCCGGTGTCGAAGTTCTCCGACGCGGACGAGGCCGTCGAACTGGCCAATGCGTCCGAGTACGGCCTGTCGGTGAGCATCGTCGGTGACGTGGGACAGGCGATGAAGATCGCCGACCGCATCCACTCGGGCAAGATCCACATCAACGAGATGACCGTCGCCGACGAGGCCAACGCTCCCTTCGGCGGAGTCGGGGCATCCGGTACCGGCTCCCGCTTCGGCGGTCCGGCCGCGAACATCGAGGCGTTCACCGAGACCCAGTGGGTCACGGTGCGTCCAGACATTGCGCCCTACCCGTTCTGACGTAGATCTCGAATCGGCCGGGCGAGCACGTGATCGTGCTCGCCCGGCCGTCTCGTATGCCCGACAGGGCTAGTCGGCGAAGGCGAGTCCGCGTGCGGCGAGTGCCTCCTCGAGGATGCGGAGCGCCTTCGGCCCCACCCCGTGCAATGCCGCGAGTTCCCGTCTCGAATGCCGCGCGACGTCGTCGAGGGTTCCGATCCCTTCGGCGAGGAGCGCACGGGTCGCGGGACCTCCGATCGCGGGGAGGTCACCCGGAGGCGTCGTCATGTTGCGATGCTAGACCCGAGCATCCTGGCGGGCGGCTCGTTCCTCCACCGCGGCGGCCGTTTCCTCCGCGATGAGGTCGGCGTTCACGGCCGCCCCTGTCATCACGCCGGCTCCTGCAGCGACCACGACCACCGCGGAGAGATCGGCCGAATTACCCGCCGCCCACACGCCGGGCAGAGCGGTCTTCCCTGTCGGGTCGGTCTCGATGAGGGTGCCCACGGGATGGTCGGTGACCGTTCCGCCGAGCTGCTCGTACAGGTCGGCGCGGGCGACGAAACGCGGTGCGACCACCACGGCGTCGACCTCGACCTCGGTGCCGTCCTCGAGCACCACGGCACGAACCTCCTCGCCGTCCGCTCGCAGTTCCGCGACGGTGCCGTCGACGATCCGCACGTCGCGTGCCTCGAGCTGGTCGCGGGCCTCGCTCTCCAGGGCGGGCGCCGAGTGGGTGAAGAAGGTGACGTCGTCGCTGAGCTGGCGGAACAACAGGGTCTGGTGCACGCTCATCGGCCCCGAGGAGATCACGCCGATGCGCCGGTCCCGGACCTCCCAGCCGTGGCAGTAGGGGCAATGCAGGACAGACTTGCCCCACAGCTCCCGGACTCCGGGCAGGTCGGGCAGCTCATCGACCAGTCCCGTCGCGAGGATCAGTCGACGTGCCTGCACGGTGGTGCCACCGGAGAGACCGATCTCGAATCCCGTGTCGCTGCGACGAGCGGATTCTGCTCGTGCGGACAGGATCTCGGCGCCGTATCCGGTGGCCTCCTTCCGTCCGAGAGCCAGGAGTTCGGTCGGCGCGATGCCTTCGTGTCCGATCACGTTGTGCGCGGCCGCGGCAGGGGCGTTGCGCGGTTCGCCGGCGTCGACGACGAGCACCGAGCGGCGTGAGCGTGCCAGCGCGGTGGCGGCACTCAGCCCGGCGGAGCCGCCGCCGATCACGACGACGTCGTAATCGTCCTTCGAGGGATTCTCCTGGGTGTTCATCGGGTTTCCTCCTTGATTGCCCGTGCGATCCACACGGTTCGGGATCCACGCACCACCAGATCTGCCCGGTGCAGCACCGAATCGGGACCGTCGCCGACGAGCCGCTCGAGCGCGTCGAGATCCTCGTCGGACACGGCGTTGTCGAGACCGGTCCGCATCCGGCCCAGCACTGCGTGGGCGTATCGCCGAGCGGTGTCGTCGACGTCGACGGCGAGTTCGTCGCGGCGCATCTCGACCATCCCGAACCCGGCGCGACGCAGGTTGGCGCTCCAGTCGGGCCACCTGTTCCACCCTCGGGACGCCGCGGCGTCGTGGCATCTCGTTTCGAGTCCCGGCGTACCGATACCGATGTCGTCGGGCAGGAATCGTGGTTGCGACTCCATCTCGGTGACGACCACCGTCCCCCCGGGTGTCATCGCCTCGGCGAGTTGCCGGAGCGTCGCATCCGGATCCTCGATGTGGTGCAGGGACAGTGCCGCCCAGGCGAGGTCGACCGCACCGACGGCCGGAAGTCCCGCATCGAGATCCACTTCGACGGTCCGGATCCGATCGCCTAACCCGTTGCGTTCGGCGGTCTTCCGGATGCGTTCGAGCATCCCGGCGGAGCGGTCGAGTGCGACGAGCTGCGCGTCGGGGAACCGGCGGGCCAGGGCGAGTGTTCCCGTGCCCGTCCCGGCGCCGATGTCGACGATGGTGCGAGGCTCCCGGTCGAGTTGTCCGGCGACCCGGTCGAGCAACGACTCGAAATACGGCCGGTGCATCGCGGCGTCGAGGTCGAGGACCTCGGCCATCGACTCGTCGTGCGCGTGGTCGTGTACGGCGTGGTGTCCGTGATGGGCGTGGTGGTGCATGACTCCACGCTAGAACGCGTCATCCAGTTTCGGCATACACTCTTGCCTATGGAGCAAGAATCGTCCGATCTGGACCAACTCATCCGCCAGCGCATCCGCAGCCTGCGGCTCGCGCAGGGGTGGACCCTCGACGCTCTCGCAGCCCGGTGCCACATCAGCCCGTCGAACCTGAGCCGCATCGAGACCGGCCGTCGCAGGATCGCACTCGACCAGCTCGTCCCCATCGCGCGGGCGCTCGACACCACGATCGATCAGCTCGTCGAATCCGGTGAGGATCAGGACGTGGTGATCAGGCCCCAGGCATGCGACACCCCGGGGTACACGACCTGGCTGTTGTCGCGGGAACGATCACTGGGCGGCGTCACCATCGCCAAGATGCGGATCACGCGGCAGGAGCCGATGCCGGCGGACACGCTCCCCGTGCACCCGGGGCACGAATGGTTCACCGTCCTGACGGGCACCGCCCGGCTCCAGCTCGGCGAGCGGACGATCCTCATCCAGGAGGGCAACGCCGCCGAGTTCTCGACCATGACACCACACGCGATCAGCGCACACGACGGACCGGTGGAGATCCTCACGATCCTCGATCACAACGGGGAGCGTGCGCACCTGCGCAACCCCGGATCGCACTGAAGCAGCCGGGTTCGCCGATCAGGCGTACAGGCGGTCGACGAACGCCCGGAGATTCTCGCGGACGCGTTCGGCCTTCTCCTCCGGCTCGAGATCCTCTCGGTACCGGCTTCCCAGAGCGGGCTTCTTCTTGCCGCGCGCGTACAGCGAACACTGCAGGTCGATGCACATGTACGTCCCGACAGCGTTGCCCGCTCGCCCCGCATCGCCGACCTTGTTGGCCGTCATCAGGGCGATGCCGCCCCGGGTGTGGGTGGTGAGGCAGATCGTGCACATCTGCGTCTTACCGGAGCCCTGCTGCTCGAACCGCATGGCGACACCGACGAGTTCGCCGTCGCGAGGGACGACGATGTAGCCGCGCCCGGGGAACGACGGATCGGTCCAGCCGAGGAAGTCGAGTTCGTCCCACGGCCGGTCGTCGAGATCGCGCGGCACCGGAAGTCGCTTCGCGTCGCCCTTGGAGCAGTTGACGAAGGATGTTCGAATGTCCCGTTCGGTGAGCGGGTCCATGGCCGGGGCCACCTTTCGTTCGCATATGTACCGACCCAAGGACGGTACGCGCCGCGCTCACACCCGACAAACGATTTTCGCGGCCCTCACGCCGACGAACGCGGCGCTCCGATACCCGGATCGATCGTCACCGGGCCGGATGCGGTGGGCGCGACCGGGAAGTCGAAGATCGCCGTCGGAAGGTACACCGTGGCACACGAATTCGGAATGTCCACGACACCCGACAAACGTCCCTCGATGGGTGCAGCCCCGAGCAGGAGATACGCCTGCTCGGGGCTGTAGCCGAATTTCGTCAGATAGTCGATGGCGTGCAGACACGCCCGCTGGTACGCCAATTGCGAATCCAGATACCGCTGTTCGCCGTCGAGCGTCACGGACGTGCCGGAGAATGCGAGCCACTCGGAGTACTGCGGGTCGGTGTTGCCCGGCATGAAGATGGCGTTCTCGCTCACCCCGTAGGTCTCCATACCACCGGGGATCAGGTCGACGCGCAGGTCGATGAACCCGCCCATCTCGATGGCGCCGCAGAAGGTGATCTCGCCATCACCCTGGGAGAAGTGCAGGTCGCCGACCGACAGATTCGCCCCGTCGACGAACACCGGATAGAAGATCCGGCTTCCCTTCGTGAGGTTCTTGATGTCCTGGTTGCCGCCGTTCTCCCGCGGCGGAGCGGTGCGCGCCGCCTCCGCCGCGACCCGGTCGAAATCGGCGCCCGACAGGCTGCCGAGGATGGCTCCGTTCGGTTCGGGCGGCAGCGCCAGCGCCGGTTCGCGGTCGGGATCCGTCGCGATCAGCGCTGCTTCCCGGGTGTTCCACGTCGACAGCAGTTCGTGCGAGGGCGCCGTCCCCATCAGGCCGGGATGCACGATGCCGGTGAACGACACGTGGGGCACGTGGCGGCTCGTCGCCTTCTGCCCGGAGAAGTCCCAGATCGCCTTGTAGGCGTCGGGGAACTGGTCGGTGAGGAATCCCCCGCCGTTCGTCTTCGCGAAGATGCCGGTGTAACCCCAGCCCTGCCCGGCGAGCGGACCCGAGTCCTCCTGCGGGATCGGGCCGAGGTCGAGGATGTCGACGATGAGCAGGTCGCCGGGCTTGGCTCCTTCCACCGCGAACGGTCCCGACAACGCGTGCACGATGTGCAGCGGGGCATTGCGGATGTCGTCGGCGGAATCGTCGTTGTGGATCTCACCGTCGAACCATTCGCGGCAGTGCACGCGGAAGGAATCCCCCGGTTTCAGCGTCGCGACGGGCGGGATGTCCGGGTGCCAGCGGTTGTGGCCGATCTTCTCCTGATCGGTGAACCGGCGGGTCGAATCGAGGGGGAACACGACGTCGGGCACGGGACCTCCTGCAGCGGTGACGGATCAGGGGCTGTGACGATCAGGGACGTGGTAAGGATCGGTGTCGGGGGTCGGTGGTGACCGGCCGTGACGGACGCCTCGGCACACCCGGCAGGGCGCCCGAGACGACGTCGGGTTCGGATGCGGTCCGTGCCGTGGCGTCGTGCAGGCGCATCGCCGCCGAACCGCCGCGGCCGAGACGGGGCGCGGTGAGCGAACGACGAGCCTGCCGAGCACACTGGGGGCACGGGGTCGACGCGGAGACCTCGCTCATCGGGAGGGAGACGTCGAACGGCCCGCAGTCGGCACATCGGAACTCGTACAGCGGCATCGGCATCGCCTTTCGCCCGTCGGTGCACCGACCATAACGGACCGCACGCAAGCCCGCTCCCCTACTCCGAATGTTCCTGCTGTCCGGAGCTGTTCGGTGCCATCTCTATTCGGTGACACGCTCTCGCTTCGTCAGCACCAGCGGTCCACCCTCGGTGATCGCGATCGTGTGCTCGCTGTGCGCCGTGCGCGAGCCGTCGGCGGAACGGATGGTCCAGCCGTCGGGGTCGTAGACGATCTTGTCCGTCCCCGCCGCGAACCACGGCTCGAGGGCGAGCGTCAGGCCGGGACGCAGCACGAGCCCGCGACCCGCACGTCCGGTGTTCGCCACGTGCGGATCCTCGTGCATGGTGCGGCCGAGTCCGTGACCACCGAACTCGGTGTTGACGGGATAGCCGTACTCGGCGGCGACAGCGCCGATCGCTGCGGAGATGTCTCCGAGGCGGTTACCGGGGAGCGCGGCGGCGATGGCCGCGTCCAGCGCCACCTCGGTCGCCTCGACGAGGTGCCGGTCCTCGGGACGTTCCGCGCCGACGATGATGCTGCGTGCCGAATCGGCGACCCAGCCGTCGATCGAGACGGCGATGTCCATGCTGAGCAGGTCGCCGTCCCGGAGTACGTAGTCGTGCGGGAGCCCGTGCAGCACTGCGTCGTTGACGGACAGACAGATGACGTTGCGGAACGGTCCGCGCCCGAACGAGGGCGCGTAGTCCCAGTAGCACGAGACCGCGCCGCGTTCCTCGATCATGTCCCGCGCGCGCTGTTCGAGATCGAGCAGGTTCACGCCGGGTCGGGCGCGGCCCGTCAGATCGTCGAGCAGCTCGGCGATGAACGTGCCGGTCACGTCCATTGCCGCGATCTCACCGGGGGTCTTCAGTTCCAACACGGGGCACTCCTCAGGATCACAGAACGGTATTTAAATACCACCCTAACGCGACGATCGGTATTTTCATACCGACGCGGCTAGACTGCGGGTCATGGTGCGACTCCCCCTGACCCCGGAACAGCTGGCCGCCGGCAAACGCCTGGGTGGTCGGCTGCGCGAAGCCCGAGGCAGCAGGACGCTCACCGAGGTGGCCCGGGCCGCCGACATCTCGCCGGAGACCCTTCGGAAGATCGAGACCGGACGACTGGCGACGCCGGCCTTCGCGACGATCGCCGCTCTCGCACGGGTGCTACCCGTCTCTCTCGACGATCTCGCCGAACTGGCCCTTCCCTGCACCGACCTGCAACGCACCGGATAGCGCCTCCCCACCGGACGTAACAGCAGGAGACATCGGCAGCGATATCCGGAGGCACACCACCGCGACAGCGAAGGGATCCGGATGTCGATGCAGCCTCCGCAGGACGGGTACGGCTACGGCTACGGCGCTCCCCCGCCGCCCTGGCCCACCCCGACCCCGCCGCGACGACCGAAGTGGCCGTGGCTCGTGGGCGGTGCCCTGCTGGTCGCCGTCATCGCCGCAGTTGCCGCGCTGGTCGTCGTCCTGACCCGCTCGTCCGATACGGACCCGGAGAGCACTGTCGCCGCGAGCCCGCCCCCGTCGACCGTGACGGTCACCGTCTCGCCGTCCGCAGTTCCGCGTGCGGAAACGGATCCGCCCGCCCCACGAGCACAGGCGAGTCGGTCCCTCACCCCGAGCGGCTTCCCGACCAACGGCACTCTGAAGGTCGGGGTGGACATCGCCCCGGCGAATACGCGCTACGCCCGACGGGTTCGCTCGGCGGTTACTGGGAGCGGTTGTCGTGCCTGACCGGAGACTTCGAGTGCATCACGGCCAACAGCATCGTGCAGGGCAACAGCTACGTCACCGTGCTTCCGGGCGACGTGGCCCTGCGGATCGAGGATCTCGAACTCACGGCCACCGGCAATCCCGCGCCCGCAGCCGGGCCCGCTCGGCCGTTACCGCCCGTGTCGGCCTCCGAGGACACCGACGCACAGGGCTTCGTCGGCATCCCCGAGGCACGGTGCAACCACACGAATCCCGCTGTGGCCATCGGGCAGACGGCCGACTCGCTCGTCGTGGTGTGCGAGACCGGGGCCGGACGGTACTACTACAAGGGTGTCCGCACGAACGACGGTGCGGCGATCGAGATCGACGACCCCGTACCCTCGGGTGACGGTTTCACCGCCACGAACGCCGGTGTGCAGTACAGCATCTCGTCGAGCGCTCTCGTCATCTCCGAAGGGTCGACGGTGCTCGCCGAGGAGCCGATGCTGCAGTACTGGTCGCGGTGATCGACAGTTCCGGGGATCACCGGGGACGCGAGGCCGCCTGCCCCGCGCCGCTCCGCCACACATCGTGCACCCCGGTCGGCCCGATGCCCCGATCGAGAGCGAGCAGCAGGACGGCACATCCGATTCCCGACAGCACCAGACTCGTGCCGAACAGCGCGGGATAACCGAACACGTCTCCGACCACACCGGCGGTGAATCCCGCGATGCCCTGCACGACGACGATCGCGCACGCGAGCAGGGTGTAGTCGCTGCCGGCGTGGTCCCTGTCCGCGGCGTCCATCATGAGCGTGAACACCGCGACCGTCGCGGCGCCACCGAGGACGTGTTCGGCCAGGCTCGCGGAGACGATGAGCCCGAACCCGCCGTAGCCGAGCGACGCGACGACGTACAGCGCGAGGCTCGCGGTCTGGGTGACACCACCGATCAGCAGGGCCTGCCGACGACCGCGACGGAAGCACAGCCACCCACCGAGGGCGGCACCGCCGAGAGCGCCTGCCGAGGACAGCACACCCTTGACCAGCGCGATCTGCCCGAGGGTGAGTCCCGAGTCGGACATGAACGGGCCGACCATCGCCGAGCCCATCGAGTCACCGAACTTGAAGCCGCCGATGAGCAGGATGAACGCGAGCATCCCGGGGCGGCGCAGACGCGCCCACCACGCGACCGTCATGCGGGTCGCGCTTCGCGGTTCCCGATCCGGCGTGGCCCGTCGCTCCGTGCGCGGCAGTCGCCATACCGGGATCGTCGTCAGTACCAGCAGGAATGCCATCGCGAGGAACAGGCTGCGCCAACCGGCGAGGGAGAACACCCACAGCAGTGCTCCCCCGCCGACGATCATGCCGATGCGATACGCGCCGACCTGGATGCCGTTCCCCAGCCCGCGCTGTTTCGGTCCGAGCAGTTGCACGGCCAGACCGTCGGTGGCGACGTCCTGCGTGGCCGACAGGGCGTTGACCACCGCGATGCCGACGAGCAGCCACCGCAGCGTCGACGACAGGTCGAGGCACGCCAGAATCAGCGACACCGCCGACGCCGCGAGCTGGAGCGAGAGCAGCCACTGACGCCGGGTTCCGTAGTGGTCGACGTACGGCGCCCAGAGGAACTTGAGCGCCCACGGCGCGAAGAGCACACCCGTCGCGCTGATCGCGATCAGCGAGAAACCGGACTCACGGAGCACCACCGGAAGCGCCTGGGTGAAGAACCCGTACGGCAGGCCCTGCGCGAAGTACAGGGCTGCCAGCAGTGCGAGCGTGCCGGTCGGGATACCGAGCCGGGCCGGTGCAGTCATGCGGACATGGTGGCAGAGCGGTTGCGGACAGCCCCGACGAGCATCTGTGAAACGCGGTGTCGGTCCCCGGCGATACAGTCGGCGAAACAGACGAAAGCGGCAGCCGCTTCTCCTGAGAGGACGTGATGAGGGAGTTCCTGGCGTTCTTCGCCATCCTGCTCGTGATCGGTTTCGTCATCTCCTATTGGGAGGTCTTTCTCGGCATCCTGGTGATCGCGGTCGTCGGAGCGGTCGCCTGGTTCGTTCTGAAGTATCTGCTCGAGCAGCATCGCGAGGCGCGCGCCCGGAACGCCGCTCGCGCGCACGAGCTGACGCAGAACGCCGCAGCCCAGCATCACAGCTACCTGCAGGGATTCGACCACGGCATCTACGGCAACTATCCGCCTGTGGATCTCGACAAGCTCTGATCACACCGTCGCTCCCCGATCGCACAGTCGCCCGAGGCGCAGCTCACGTGGCAGCCGATGGGAGGATGGTGCCCGTGCCGATGCCCTCACCGTTGCCCGTCAGGAACGGGGTCGGGCCCACGCGACTGCGTGTTCCGACCTCCGGTCCGTGGTCGACGGTCGCCGAGTACGTCGTCGCACGCTTCGACCATCTCGACGCCGACGATCTCTACCGCCGCTTCGACGACGGAGAGATCGTGGGCATCGACGGAGAACCGATCGGTCGCAGCACCGAACTCGGAGAGCACCGGTTCGTCTGGTACTACCGCGATCTGCCCGTCGAGGAACCGGTGCCGTTCCACGAGGACATCCTGTATGCCGACGACGACCTCGTCGTGGTCGACAAGCCGCACTTCCTGCCGACCACTCCGGGCGGGCGCTACCTGCGCGAGTCGGCGCTGGTCCGGTTGCGGACCCGCCTCGACAACCCTGATCTGACACCGATCCACCGGCTCGACCGGGCGACCGCCGGACTGGTGATGTTCTCGGCCCGGCCCGAGACCCGTGGCGCCTACCAGTCGCTGTTCGAGAAGCGCCGGGTCACCAAGGTGTACGAGGCGGTGTCCACACTGCCGGCGGAGTGGGATCCGGCAACGCCGGAGATCGCGGGACGCCCGCTCCCCGTGCTGTACCGCAATCACATCGAGGCGCGGCGCGGTGAGTTGCGCGTCGTCGTCGACGACACCCGCGAACCCAACTCGGAGACGCTGATCGAGGTGCTCGGATCCGGGGTGAGCAGGTCGGGGCGGGCCGTCCTGCACACCCTGCTGCGCCCGCACACAGGTCGGATGCATCAGCTGCGAGTGCACCTGGCGGCGCTCGGTATCGGGATCCTCGGCGACCATTGGTATCCCGTCCTGCTGCCCGAGACACCGGACGACCATTCGCTCCCCCTCCAATTGCTCGCGCGGGAACTCGAATTCGTCGACCCCTTATCGGGCGCCGAGCGCCGCTTCGCCACCCGGCGCACCCTGGCCGAGGCACCGACCACGCAGGACTGAGTGCCTCCGAGCGGATCCTGGTCGATCCTTCGAAAACTCCGACGCCTGCGGCTTCACGAAATACCCTGGTAGGCATGACCATGGTCGTCGACGGTTACCTCCGGTCGCCACTGTCGGGAATCGCACCGTGGATCCTCATGTCCGTCCTGTCGGCCCCGGGACGGTTCGAGGAAGCAGTGTGTTTCGCTCTCGGCCTCGTCCTGCTGACGATGTGGGTGGGTGCGCGACGCGGCATCAAGATACACGCCCTCGACACGTTCGGCGCGGCGTTCTTCGCCGTGCTGGCCGCGGTGGGCCTCATCGCCTCGGACGGTGTCATCGACTGGATGGAGATCTGGGCCGGTGAACTCACCAACATCGCGCTCGCGGTGTTCGTCTTCGCCACCCTGATCGCACGCAGGCCGTTCACACTCCCCTACGCGAAAGAGGACACGCCCCAGGAATACTGGACGTCTCCCCTGTTCATGAAGATCAACTACGTGATCTCCGCGGTCTGGGCCGGTGCGTTCACCTTCTCCGCCATCGTCGGATTCATCGGCGACGCCGTTATGCGCGACCCTGGCAACTTCTGGACCGGCTGGGTGCTCCAACTCGCGGCGATCTTCTTCGCGGTCTCCTTCACCGAGTTCTACCCGGACTACGCCGGAGCGAAGTTCGCGGCGTCGCAGGGCGAGACCGAAGCCGCCCCGTCGCTCCTGAAGCTGATCGACTGGTTGCCGACCTTCGTGCTGGTCGCGGGCATCTTCGGGTGGGTCACCGACTCGATACCGGACGCGGTCGGGATCGGCATGATCGTCGTCGGCATCATCGGAAGCGCCGTGATCGGCAGACTCTCGTCGAAGACCGAGAAGGCCTCGAAGACATAGCGGACTCGGGAACAGCAATTCGGCCGATCGGCGGACGGGGCCGTTCGAGCCGATGAGAATGGGGCGAACCCGACCGGCACCCGAAGGAGACCCTGTGGCCCGTCTCGCCCGCGTCATCGGAGCTTGCGCATTCGCTGTTGCGACCTCTGCCCTTGCAACGCCCGGGGTTGCGGCCGCGGAGGTGACCGTCCCGTTCCAGATCAACCCGGCTTCCTACGGCAATCCCAGTGGAAGCTTCGATGTGCCGCCCAGCCGGTGCGCCGTCCGGATCGGCGAGACCGAAGGGAGCGTGACCGTCACGGGCAGCAAGCCGGAAGGTTGGGGATGCCTGATCTACGCCCAGGTCGACTGGCTGAACCTGACGACCGGCGCATCCGGTACTGCGCGGATGTCGGACGGATTGAACGGTTTCCCACCGGAAGCCACCCTGGCGACGGGGAGCGGACAGGTCGCGCTCGTACTCCATCCCCTTCCCGGTCCGCCGATGACGCCGGGCTTCGCTACCTTCACCGTGCCCTGACGCCCAGGAGCGTGTGGATCGAGTCCGATCCGATCCGGATCGGCGATACGCATCACCGGTCTCGATGCCGGTGGCGGTGTGTACCGTCGGGCCGGTGGCAGTGAACAGGACCCGAGTGCCTCGCGTCGTGATGATGTGCGGTCCGGCCGGTGCAGGCAAGACCACCTACGCCAAGCGCCTGGAGCGCGCGGGCTGGACGCGTCTGTCGTACGAGGTGGAGTTCTGGGATCGCGGGATCACGACCATGCCCTCCGCCGAGGTGGTTGCCGAAGTATCGGCAGACCTGAAAGCGCGCTTGCTTCGCTATGTCACGGCGGGGAACGATGTCGTGCTCGACTTCGGATTCTGGTTCCGGCGACAACGTGACGAGTTCCGCGCACTTCTCGCGCCGCAGGGCATCGTGCCGGAGACCGTTTACATCGCAACGGGTCTCGAGACCATCCTGAGCCGGGTCGGCAACCGGCACGGGAGGTGGGCGGACGACTGGCCGCTGACCGAGCAGACGGCGACGGAGTACTTCGAGCGGTTCGAGCCGCCGACGCCCGAGGAGGGACCGCTCGACGTGGTCCGCTAGGCCGCGAGCTGCGCGGAAGGACGCTCTGCCGGTTCCTCACCCACCGCACGTCGCATACCGACCACGTAGAGCAGCACTCCCACGACGATCCACGTGACGAGGGTCAGGAGTGCCGCGAGTCCGCCTGCGCCGTCGAAGTATGCGGCCGAGCGCACGAGGGTTCCGGCAGCACCCGGGGGAAGGATCTGACCGAAGGTGCCGAGTCCGGACGGCAACCATGCCGACGTCGTCGCGATACCGGCCAGCGGATTGCCGAGGAACATCATGGCCATCGCACCGATGGTGAACCCCTTGGCACCGAAGGCCTTCTGGAGTCCGGCCAGCGGAAGTGCAAGGGCGGCGATACCGAGGGCCATGGATCCCGCGACCGGCCCGAAGGTCGATTCGATGCTTCCGAAGGCGAAGGTGAGGATGGACGCGACGACGATGCCACCGACTGCGGCGAAGACGAGCAGGCCGGTCAGGTACCAGCCGTCGCTGCGCGGCAGGATCTTCCGGAATGCGACGACCGGGACGATGCCACCGAAGACGAGCGGGAAGGCGAGGCCACCGATACCGACACCGGTGGGGTCGGATTCCGGCAGCGGGACGACGTCCTCGACGGTCATGTCGGTCCCGATCGCTCCGCCGACCGCCTGCGCGGTGCCGGCGAGCGAACCGGAGATGGCGGTCGAGCCCGCGCCGGCGACCAGCGTGCGGACGCCCGACTCGGCGACGACGAACCCTCCGATGACGTCGCGGTCGTGGATGGCGTCGCGCAGTTCCTGTTCGGAGGCGAACCGCTGCGAGGTGTAGGCGTCGGGGGCGGCCGTCGCGAGCGACGTCTCGAATCGATCTGCTGCCGCGGAGGTTCCGACGATGCCGACCTGCAGGTCGTGTGGTCCGCTCTTCAGCGACGGCATGATGAAGACCAGCAGCATGAGTACCAGGATCACCCCGAGCCCGCATGTCATCCCCAGTAGCGCCAGCGCGGGGTGAGGCTTGCGCGCGGTGGAGTCACCCGCGTCGGGAACTGTCGTCGTAGCGGCGTCTGCCATCGCGTCCTCCTTATCCGACCATCGTTAAGTGGATGATTTTCCTCCACTTCTATCGGAGAATATTCCTCCGGTTAGGATGGACATGTCAAGCGAAGTTCCTCACAGCCCGGTCCGGAAGGAAGGGAACCGATGCGCGCCGATGCCGCGAAGCGTCGTCAGCTGATCGTCCAGGAGGCGCGTCGACTGTTCGCAGCCCACGGCAGCGACGTCGCACTCGAAGCGGTCGCGGAGGCCGCCGGAGTCGGCATCGCCACCCTCTACCGGAACTTCGAGTCCCGGGCCGCGCTGGCCGACGAGGTCGCGCTCGCGATCCTCGGCGACATGCGTGCAGCGGGCACCGAAGCCCTGGAGCGGGTCGGCTCATCCCCCGAGGACGCCTGGGTGGGCTACGTACAGCGGCTGGTCGAACTCGACCTGGGCGCCCTCTCCGCGACCCTCGCCGAGTTCGTGACGGACGAGATCTCCGGATCGGTGCGCGACGCCCAGGCGCAGACGCTCACCGGGGTCGAGGAGCTGCTCGACGCGGTGCGGGCCGCCGGCATCGTGCGTACCGACCTCCACGCACTGGAACTGGTCCTGGCCATCGGACTGATCACCCGCCCCCTACCCGAGGCGATCCGCGCGGCGACCCCGGATCTCGTTCCGCGATTGGTGTCGATCGTCCTGGCGGGCATGCGACCGTCGTGAGCCGCGCGCACACCGGCGTCCCTTCGTATCCGCGGGCGTAGGATCACAATCAGCCGGTGTCGGCGGCGCTCGATCGCGGGAGCGGACATGGGCAGGTCGACGGTCCTGGACCACGCGCGGGCAGCGTTCCGCGCGCGCGAGTGGCCACGTGCCCTGGACGGATTCCGCAGGGCCGACACACTCGCCGCCCTGGCCGCGGACGACCTCGATCTGTTCGCGCGAGCCGCATACCTCACGGGACACGACGACGACAGCGTCGCGCTGTACGAGCGCGCCTTCGCCGCACATCTCGAAGCCGGAGAATCCGAGAGCGCGGGCCGCAGTGCCTTCTGGCTGTGCTTCCTTCTGATGGGACGCGGTGAGGTGGCACGGGCCGGAGGTTGGCTGGAACGAGCACGACAGTCGGGTGTCGCCGAGCGACCGGACTGCGCGACCAGCGGCTTTCTGATGATCCCCGGAGCGGTTCAGGAGATGTACGCGAACCGTCCGAACGAGGCCCTGCCGATCTTCACCGCTGCCCAGCACATCGGACGGGCATGCCACGACGCCGACCTCCTCGCCCTCGGCTCACTGGGCATCGGACAATGCCGAGTCCTGCTGGGCGACGTCGAGGGCGGGCTGCGGACACTCGACGAGGTACTCGTCTCCGTCGGCTTGGGCGAGGTCTCACCCGTCGTCTCCGGCCTGGTGTACTGCGCGGTCATCGAGACCTGTTACGGCACATATCATCTGCAACGGGCGAAGGAGTGGACACAGGCACTCGGCCGTTGGTGCGACGATCAGACCGGCCTCGTGCCGTTCCGGGGACAGTGCCTCGTCCACCGCGCCCAGATGCTGCAACTCGAGGGCGACTGGTCCCAGGCGATGGACCTCGCCCGCCTCGCCCTGCAGCGACTGTCGGATCCGCCCGGTCAACCCGCGATGGGAATGGCCCTGTACGAACAGGGTGAACTGCACCGTCTGCGCGGCGAGTTCGCCGAGGCGGACGCCGCCTACCGAGCTGCGGGCAGGTACGGGCAGGAAGTGCAGCCGGGTCTGGCTCTGCTGCGTCTGCGACAGGGTGACACCGCCGCAGCGGTCGCCGGGATCCTCCGGGGTCTCGGCGAAGCCTCGAATCTCGACCGGCCGCGGATGCTCGCCGCCCACACGGAGATCGTGCTCGCCACCGGGGATGTCGCCGCCGCACGGCGCAGCGCCGACGAACTCGAGGCACTGACCCGGACACAGGATGCTCCGGCACTGACAGCGATGGCCGACCACGCACAGGGTGCGGTCCTGCTCGCCGAAGGCGATCCCTGCGGCGCCCTCGCACGGTTGCGACGATCCGGCAGGCACTGGCGTGACCTCGGCGCACCCTACGAACGCGCCCGGGTACGAGTGCTGCAGGGTCGCTGCTGTGCCGCACTCGGCGACGACGATGAGGCCCGCCTCGAATTCGACTCGGCAGCATCGATATTCCACGGCCTGCATGCGTTGCCGGATCTACGTGAGCTCCGCGTTCCCGCGCTCGCGAACGCACGGAACGGACTGACGCCCCGGGAGATCCAAGTGTTGCGCGCCGTTGCCACGGGCAGGACGAATCGAGCCATCGCCCACGAGTTCGTCATCAGCGAGAAGACGGTGGCCCGGCACCTGAGCAACATATTCACCAAGCTCGACGTGTCCTCACGAGCAGCGGCGACGGCCTATGCGTACGAGCATCGTCTGCTCTGACTGGGTAGAACTGCCCATACGCCGCCACCTTCGATTGCGAATTCCTTCCGACGCGGCCGACGGACAGCAGTAGCTAACGTCGTCGGTGTAGTTCCCTCACCCCGGGGAGTCGTCATGACCGTCCACAGCGCACCCCAGCAGATCGACACCGCCGTCATCGGCGCAGGTCAGGCAGGCCTGTCCGCCGGTTACCATCTCGCTCGTCGCGGCCGCCCGTTCCTCGTCGTCGACACGAACCGACGCATCGGCGACAACTGGCGCTGCCATTGGGACTCGCTGCGCCTGTACAGCCCCGCCGGGTACGACGGACTGCCCGGCATGGCGTTCCCGGGCGACCCGCACCGCTCCCCCACCAAGGACGAGGTCGCCGACTACCTCGAGTCCTATGCCTCCCGCTTCGACCTGCCCGTGCTCGGCAACACCCAGGTCCGCCGGCTCTCCCGCGACGGCGGCCGGTTCGTCCTCGACTGCGGCGACACGCGGATCGAGGCGAACAACGTCGTCGTGGCCACGGGCACGTTCGGTCGAACCCCACGCGTCCCCGACTTCGCCTCCGAGCTGGATCCCGGCATCGTGCAGCTGCATTCGAGCGAGTATCACGATCCGTCGCAGTTGCGCGACGGTCCGGTACTCGTAGTGGGGGCTTCCCATTCCGGCAGCGAGATCGCCTACGAGCTGGCGGCGTCCCATCCGACGACTCTGTGCGGCCGCGACACCGGGCAGCTGCCGGTGCGCGTCGACAGTCCCGCCATGCGCGTGCTGTTCCCGATCCTGTGGTTCGTGTGGGGACATGTGCTGTCCGTGCGCACCCCGATGGGACGACATGCTCGCGAGGACGAACGGCGCCACGGGGCGCCCCTGCTGCGGATCCGTCGGCGGGAGCTGGCCGCACGCGGCGTCACCCGGGTCACCGAGCGCGTGACCGGCGTGGCCGAACTCCGCCCCGTGTTGTCCGACGGCCGGATTCTCGACGTGACGAATGTGGTGTGGTGCACCGGTTTCCGCCAGAAGTACGACTGGATCGACCTACCGGTGTTCGATACGGACGGCTGGCCGCGCGAGGAACGCGGCGTGGTCCCCTCGGTGCCCGGTCTGTACTTCACCGGTCTGTGCTTCCAGTCGTCGTTCCGGTCGATGCTCGTCGGCGGGGCCGGTGCGGACGCGGAGTACGTCGTCCGTCACCTCGTCGCGCACGGCGCCCCCGCGTCCGCCGGAACGGATCCGGGTCGGCACACGCCGCACTACCCGGTGAAGCGGAACTCCACCACGTCGCAGTCGGCCACGACGTAGCCCTCGGCCGTCGAGTCGGCCGACGTCAGAGCGCCCGCTCGAATCCGGCGTGGGTGCAGTCGTAGCCGAGCCGCGCCCCGAACGTCCGAACCCGCTCGTCGTCCGGGTCGACGGCGATCTGCGCGAGCGTGGCACCCCGGTTCCGGCCGTGATCGTGGGCCCACTCGAGCATGGCCGTACCGATGCCGCGGGAACGTTCGGACGAGGCGACCCGGATTCCTTCGACGAGCAGGCGGGTGGCACCGCCCCGGAACAGCCCCGGCACGATCGTCAACTGCATCGTGCCGACGATCCGGCCCACCTCGTCGCGCACCACCGCAAGATAGTGCGAAGGGTCGCGGGCGACAGCGTCGTAGGCCTCTTCGTAACGGGCGAGTTCCACACCGTCGCAGGCGCTCTGCTCGTCGCCGGAGAGCAACCCGACGATCGCCGGTACGTCGGGTCGGCCGGCACGTTGCACCCGATAAGTCCTGTCGCCCAATCGGATCAGACCACCGACCGATTCACGGGCGCGTGCCTGTAGCCGGGCGACGAGCAGGTCCAGCCAGCCACCGACGTGCCGCCGGGCCTCGGTGGTGTCGGGATAGCGGCACCGCAGGTGCAGTCCCGAGTCGTCGAGGATGAACCACAACATCACCCCGTCGGTGCGGATGGTCGCGCCGACGTACTGCGCCTCGAGGCCGGTAGCGTCGACCCGGACGGGAAGCCGGCGCAGGTCCAACCAGGAGATCGCGAACATGCCCGGCGCCTCCGGCATGCCGTCCCACGGGCGCAGGATGTCCTCGAGGGGCCAGGATCCGAGCCTGACCGCCTCCTTGACCGCGTCCGCGGCCGCGCGAGGTTCGGGGACGGCCGATTCGAGCACCGAATTGGTGATGAACCAGCCGACGGAGTCGTGCCAGGTGGCGTCGTACCGGCTGTGCACCGGGAACACCGCCCGCAACGGGGCTCCGGCCAGTTCGAGGGTCACCTCGGTCATGGCCGCCACCACCAACGCGAGGGTGGACACCCCGTCGTCCTTCGCCTGAGCGGAGAAGGCGGCGCTGTCGTCGACGTCGAGCACGTCGCGCACCTCCACGCGTTCGCGTTGGAGGCTCGCCACTCCGAGGGAGAGCGGGAAGCGCGGTATCACGTCGCCGCTGGCGGCGAGCACCTCGGCCCAGCGCTCGTGGACCTCGGCGGGTGCGGCCGGACGGTCCCGCAGTGCCCGGGTGTGTTCCGCGAAGGCCGGTGTCGGTGGCAGGGACGGTTCTCGTCCCGCGCGCACGGCGGCGAGGGCGGCGAGCAGGTCGCGGGCGATCACCAACATGGACCACATGTCGACGTGCGAGTGGTCGGCGGCGACCACGACGGTCGGTTCCGTGGCGGTCTCGAGCACGCACAGCCGGTGCGACGGCCGGTTGTAGGGCGAACACGCGCCGTCGAGGACGTCCCGGAGGGCGTCGTTGACGGCCTGACCGGGGCCGATCGGATGCTCGACCCACCCGCCCGGGCGGATCTCGGCCTCGCGCAGAAGCGGCTCACCGTCGTCGCCGTGCGTGAACACCGAGCGCAGGGTGCCGTGCCGCGCGATCACCGCCAGCCAGGCGGTCGCGAGGTCGTCGGGCGAAACCGGCTCGAACAGGCGGAAGGACAGAGCCATCCAGGAGCCGGGACGTTCGCCCGCGCCGACATGCCGCCGCTGGTCGAACGACACGGGAAGCGCCCGGCCGAGCCCCGCGACGGTCACGTCGTAACCGAGCAGTCGGCCGAACGGCAGGCGCAGGTGCGCCACATTTGTCAGCCGCATGCCGGGTATCCTAGGCGCCTTCCCCAGCAACCGCTTTCCGACGTCGGGAGACGATGTGCCGACCTTCAGTGGGCCGGGGGCCGAACTCGACGTGGAGCTGAGCGACGAGGGTGGCCACCCGGTCGTCCAGCTCCACGGCCTGACCTCGAGCCGCCACCGCGACCGCCTCATGGACCTCGACCTGGGCCGCGGGCTCAGCGGCACCCGACTGCTGCGCTACGACGCGCGGGGGCACGGCCGCTCGACCGGTCGTGCGGTGCCGGAGGACTACCGCTGGCCGGTGCTCGCCGACGACCTGCTGCGGCTGCTCGACCACTACTTCCCCGGCGAGCGGGTACACGGGGTGGGGCCGTCGATGGGCACCGGAACCCTGCTGCACGCGGCGGTGAAGGATCCGGAGCGCTTCAGCAGCCTCACCCTGCTGGTGCCGGCGACCGCCTGGGCCACCCGCGCCGCGAAGGCCGCCGAGTACCGGGCCGCCGCCGATCTCATCGAGCAGCAGGGACTCGCGGCGTTCCTCACGCGCGATCTGACCGCGCCACGACCACCGGCCACCGTCGACGCGCCGGAGACCGTCCCCGACGTCACCGAGGAACTGCTGCCCTCGCTGTTCCGGGGCGCCGCGCTGAGCGACCTGCCCGATCCGGAGGCCGTGTCCGACATCGACATTCCGGTGACGGTGCTGGCGTGGGTCGACGATCCCGCGCACCCGGTGTCCACGGCGGAGTCGTTGGTGGGCCTGCTCCCTCACGCGAAGCTGGAGATCGCGCACACCCCGGCCGATCTCGCACAGTGGCCGAGCATCCTCTGCGAGGACGTCGCCCGGCACGGTTGACTCGCGGTGACGACGTTCGGTTCCCGACGGGGCTACGGAATGGCGGCAAGACAACTTTGGTGTTCTCGACCCCGATATACGGGGTCGAGAACACCAAAATGCGATCGAGTTGGGGCAGCGGCCGCCTTGCGAACCGCGTCGTCGCGTCAGACGTTGAAGCGGAACTCCACCACGTCGCCGTCGGCCATGACGTAGTCCTTGCCCTCCATGCGGACCTTGCCGCGAGCCTTCGCCTCGGCCATCGAGCCGGCCTCGTCGAGGTCGGCGAACGAGACGATCTCGGCCTTGATGAAGCCGCGCTCGAAGTCGGTGTGGATCACGCCGGCCGCCTTGGGGGCGGTGTCACCCTTGCGGATGGTCCAGGCACGCGATTCCTTCGGACCCGCCGTCAGGTAGGTCTGCAGGCCGAGCGTGTGGAAACCGGCGCGCGCGAGCTGCTTCAGACCGGCCTCGGTCTGGCCGATGGATTCGAGCAGCTCCATCGCCTCGTCCTCGTCGAGCTCGAGGAGCTCGGACTCGACCTTGGCATCGAGGAAGACGGCGTCGGCCGGTGCGACGGCCTTGCGCAGCTCTTCCTTGCGTTCCTCGTTGGTGAGGACGGCCTCGTCGGCGTTGAAGACGTACAGGAACGGCTTGGCGGTGAGCAGGTGCAGGTCGCGCAGCAGCTCGCTCTTCACCTCGCCCTGGGCGGAGAAGATGGTGCGGCCGTCCTCGAGGATCGCCTGCGCCTTCTTCGTCTCCTCCAGCTGGGCGACGAGTTCCTTGTTCTTTCGGGACTCCTTCTCGAGCCGCGGCAGTGCCCGCTCGATCGTCTCCAGATCGGCGAGGATCAGCTCGGTCGCGATGACCTCGATGTCGGCCATCGGGTCGACCTTGCCGTCGACGTGGACCACATCGGGATCGTCGAACACGCGCACGACCTGGCAGATGGCGTCGGCCTCGCGGATGTTGGCGAGGAACTTGTTGCCCATACCCTCACCGGCGGAAGCACCCTTGACGATGCCGGCGATGTCGACGAACGACACCGTGGCCGGGAGGATGCGCTCGGAACCGAAGATCTCGGCGAGCCGGTTCAGACGCGGATCGGGCAGTTCGACGACGCCGACATTGGGCTCGATGGTGGCGAACGGATAGTTCGCTGCCAGCACATCGTTCTTGGTCAACGCATTGAACAGCGTCGACTTGCCGACGTTGGGAAGACCGACGATTCCGAGGGTAAGGCTCACGGAATCGATATTCTACGCGGCCGCCCTCCACTCACTTCATCCGCACGCCGCCCGCACCAGTTGCGCGATGCGCGCAGCCTGATCCTCGTCTGGCGCGGTCGACCCGTTGGTCGCGACCTCCTGGACCTTCGCGTTCACTTCCTGGTCGGATGCACCCTCGTCGATGAGCGGGCAGGTCTCGGTGACGATGGACTCGATGTCCTGCGTCTCCCGGTCGGCCGACAGCTGCGGATAGCCGGTGCGGAAGGCCGCGACGAAGATGTCGAGCTTCGCCTTGTCGAAGATGTCGCCGGCCCGCTGGGCCGCGCTGGACGCGATGCTCTGCACCGACGAGATGGCGCCTTCGGCCTGCTCCTGGACGCTCGTGACGGCGACATCCGCCGACGACCGCACGTCCTCATTGCTCGAACTGTCGTCGGAGCTGCACGCGGTGAGCGCGAAGGCGGCGGCGATCGCCACGACCGCCGCAGGTACACGCAGGCGTCGGGTCGTGCTCGTTCGGTTCGTCACGTTTCGAGAATGCCACGGCCGGGGACCCTTCAGCGCCGTTTCCGGCGTGTCGTCCGGACCACGCGCGGCGCTCGGTGACCGTAGATTGGCGACTGTCGATCGGTATCGAGCTCGATACATGTCGGAAGGACCGTCGTTGACCGAATCGAAGACCGCGCCCAGCGGTGACAACAGTGCGAAGCCGTCGGCCAAGCCCGACCGCGGAAGTCTGCTGGGCGCGGGCGGAATCTGGCTCGCCAAGTGGTCGGCCTGCCTGGTCGTCATAGCCGCCGGAGCGGTGGTGATCGGCTGGATCATCGAGAAGATGTGGGTGGTGGTGCTGCCGGTCGCCCTCGCGATCGTCGTCTCCACGATCCTGTGGCCGCCCACTCGCTTCATGACCAAACGCGGCGTTCCTCCGGCTGCTGCCGCCGGTCTGACCCTCGTGATGTTCTTCGCCGTAGTCGGCGGCATCATTGCCGGGATCGTCCCGTCGGTGGTCTCCCAGATGCCCGACCTCGCCAACAAGGCCACCGAAGGCATCAACACCGTGCAGGAATGGGTGAAGGGACCCCCGATCAACCTGCGCGACGAGCAGCTCGACAACGCCGTCCACGCGGTGGTCGAACGAGTGCAGGGCAGCGCCGCCACCATTGCCGGCGGTGTCTTCTCCGGCGTGAGCACGGCAGGTTCACTGCTCGTCACGCTCGCTCTCGTTCTCGTGCTGACGTTCTTCTTCATCAAGGACGGCCCGCGCTTCGTGCCGTGGCTGCACCGTGTGAGCGGCGGCCGCGCCGGACGTCACCTCGAAGAGGTCCTCGTCCGCATGTGGGCCACGCTGGGCGGGTTCATCCGCACGCAGGCCCTCGTGAGTTTCATCGACGCCCTCTTCATCGGCATCGGCCTGGTGATCCTCGGGGTCCCGCTCGCGCCCGTGCTGGCGATCCTCACCTTCATCGGCGGATTCATTCCCATCGTCGGCGCGTTCGTCGCGGGTGCGCTGGCGGTGCTGGTGGCGCTCGTCGCGAACGGTTTCACGACCGCGCTCATCGTGCTGGTTCTCATCATCGCGGTGCAGCAGATCGAGGGGAACGTGCTGCAGCCGGTGCTGCAGTCGCGGTCGATGAACCTGCATGCGGCCGTGGTGCTGCTCGCGGTGACCGCGGGAGCGTCGCTGTTCGGGATCGTCGGTGCGTTCCTGTCGGTGCCGGTCGCGGCGGTGGCCGCAGTGGTCATCCGCTACATCGGCGAACAGATCGACGAACGCGCCAACGAAGGCGAGGACGACGAGACGAAGGCACTCCCGGCTCCGGGCGACACCTCGGTGCCCGATCCGAAGCCGGCGTCTCCGGCACCGGCCGCCTCCGAGGACTGAGGGCGGTCAGCTCGCGACGCGGACGGTGGATCCCGAGCGGCCACGGATGACGTGGAGCCTGCTCGGGATCCGCTGCCGCATCTCGTCGACGTGACTGACCACGCCCACCACGCGGCCTCCCGCACGCAGTTCGTCGAGCACGCCCATGACGGCTTCGAGGGAGTCGGCGTCGAGTGAGCCGAACCCTTCGTCGATGAACATCGTGTCGAGCACGAGCCCACCGGCCTCGGCGGCGACGACGTCGGCGAGTCCGAGGGCGAGTGCGAGGGACGCTTGGAAGGACTCGCCGCCCGACAGCGTCTTCGTCGACCGCACGGCGCCGGTGTACTCGTCGTGGATGTCGAGGCCGAGACCGCCGCGACGTCCCCGGCTCTCGGCGGCGTCGGAGTGCACGAATTCGTAGCGGCCGCCGGACATCCTGCGCAGACGTTCGGAGGCGGCGTCGGCGACCTCTTCGAGTCGCGCCGCGAGCACGTACGAGCGCAGCGACATCTTCTTGGCGTTCGACCCCATCCCGGCGACGACGTCGGCGAGCGCGGAGAGTTCGGCGTGTTCGTCGAGCAGCGGGGCGAGTTCGGCGCACGCACGCTCGAGCCGTCGGGTGTAGTTCTCGATGTCGAGGTGCCGGCGCTCGGCCTCGGTGGCCGCGCTCAGGGCGGCCTCGACCGCGGCGGCACCCTCGTCCACCACCGCACGCGCGGCCTCCACGTCGGCGACCTCGTCGCCGGTGAGCGCCGCGATCGCCGGGTCGTTCAGCGTGGAGGTTGCCACCGCGCGTTCGTCGTCGGCGGCACGCAGGACACGGTCGATCTCGGCGAGCCGCTCGGGCGTCCGGACAGCTGCGCGGGCACTGTCGAGGTCGGCGAAGCCCGCCTCCGCGGCTGCGGTGCGGGCATCGGCGGCGCGTTCGTCGGCGGCCGTGCGCGCCTGCAGGGCGGCGGTGCGGGCATCGAGCAGTGCGGTGGCGGCGGAGGACAGTGCGGCGACCGTCCTGCGTCGCGGGGCGAGCAGGTCGAGGTCGCCGACGGCCTCGACGATGCGTTCGCGGATCTCCGTGATCTCGGCCGCGCGGACCGCGTCCTCGCGGGCGAGCTCGGACAGTTCGGCGTCGAGCCGCTTCTCCTGTTCGGCCAACACCGTGTCGAGTTTGCGCAGGTCCTCGACCGCCGCGCGCAGGTGGTCGAGCCGGCCGACGACGGTGGCGGCCTCGTCGTGGGCGCGGACCGCCTCGGCGTGGGCGGTGGTGAGTTCGGCGAGTTCGGCGTCGCCGCAACGCTGTCGGAGGACGGCGACGATCCCGGAGAGTTCGGTGACGGCCTCGCGTGCTTCGCTCAGCGCGGTGGCGGCGCGTTGCTCGGCGGCGTGGGCGCGTTCCTCGTCTGCCTTCGTCGCAGTGTCGGGAGCCGGGCGCGCGGGCTCGGGATGTTCGGTGGAACCGCAGACCACGCACGGTTCGCCGTCGGTGAGACGCGCGGCGAGTTCGGCTGCCATTCCGTCGATCCGGCGCTGCCGGACGTCGAGGTGCGCGTCGCGTGCGTCGTTGTATTCGGAATGCAGTTGCAGTACCCGGGCTTCGAGCCGTTCGAGTTCGGTTCGGCGCGAAGCCAGTTCGGTGGCGGCTTCGAGCGCGTCGGCGGCGCGGTCGCGTGCGGTGGAGAGCCCGGGAAGCATCGCGGCTGCACGTTCGGCCTCGGCGACCGCATCAGCAGCGGCGGTCGACCGCTCGGGCAGCGCGGCGCGCTCGTCGATCACCTGCCGACGCTCGTCGGTGAGGGCACGGCGACGTCCGGCGAACTTCTCGCGTTCGTTTTCGAGCTCGGTGAGACGACGACGGCGATCGAGCAGCACGTCGAGTCGCGCTGCCTCCGAAGACCATTCCTCGCATCGAGGACGGACGATGTCGCGGTCGGCGGCGGACGGCGTCGGCCCGACAGCCCCGAGGAGTTCGCGTCCTTCGTCGTCGTTGCGGAGCGGCGCGGCGGCCGTCTCGGCGCGCGCCACGGCGGCATCGGCCTCGCGCGCGAGGCGGGCGGCCTCCCGATCGACGACCGCGACGCTCACCGCGCGATGCGCGGCGTCGCGTTCGGCTGTCACGGCGACGCGCTGCGTCTGCGTCTGCTCGAGTTCGGCGAGGATGTTCAGGGCGTCGCGGCGGCGGCGGAGTCGGTCGGCGAGAGCGACGGTCTCGTCGAGCCTGCGCCGGTTGGCCTCGTCGACGGCCCGGACTCGTGCGAGCGCTGCGGCGGCATCGTCGCGGTTCTCGGCGGCCTCGGCGAGCAGGCGGCCCGCCCATTCCACCGGATCGGCGTCGGCGCCCGCCTCGATCCCGGCGGACGCGGCTACCTTCGCCGCGAGGACCTCGACCTTCTTCTGTTGCTCGGCAAGCAGTTTCGTTCCGGCACCGCGACGATCGCGGAACCACTGCTCGACGTCGCCGAAACGGGTGGTGTCGAACAGACGCTCGAGCAGCCTGCCGCGCTCCTCGCTGTTCGCGCGCAGGAACCGGGCGAAGTCGCCCTGCGGAAGGAGCACCACCTGGAAGAACTGTTCGGCGCTCATCCCGAGCAGCGACTTGACGACGTCGCCGATCTCCTGGGCGCGGGACAGGTTCTCCCCCGACCCGTCGAGCCAGGTGAGATTCGCCTTGGCCTGCTGCTTGATCGTGCCGGTGCCGCGCTTCTTCGGGCGTTCGAATTCGGGGCTGCGTTCGATGGCCAGACGGCGACCCGCGATGGTCGCCTCGAGCCGGACCGTCGGCACGGCACCCACCCGTGCGTGGTCGGACAGCAACCGGCGTCCCTCGGAGCGAGCACCGGGGACGGTGCCGTAGAGCGCGAACGCGACCGCGTCGAGGATCGACGTCTTGCCCGCGCCCGTCTGCCCGTGCAGTAGGAACAACCCGTCGGCGCCGAGCTCGTCGAAGTCGATCTCGACGGTGTCGGCGAACGGACCGAAAGCAGTGATCTCGAGGTGGTGCAGTCTCATGCCGGCACGTCCGTCCGCCACTGCGTGTCGGTCTCGTCGCCGATGCCGCGTCGGCGGTCGACCTCCCTCAACGCTTCGTCGATCCAGCCGCGCTCGCGTTCGGACGGTTCGGAACGCACATCGGTGAGGAACGATGCGGCGATGTCGCGATCGCTGCGCCCGCGCACCTTGTCGCGGTAGTTGCCCTCCGTGGATCCGGCCGGTCGCTGCCATTCGACGTGCACGGCGTACGGGAACCGCTCCTGCAGGCGACGCATGGCGTCGAGCGGGCGGATCGCGTCGGTCAGCACCGCGGAGACGTAGTGCTCCTCGACGGCGGCATGCGCCGGATCGGCGAGCAGATCGTCGAGTTCGCCTTCGAGACGGGTCAATTCGCGGATCACCGGGAGATCGACCCGCTCGACGGACGCCGCACCCGAGGCGTCGAGGTCGACGACGAACACCGCCTTGCGGTGCGAGCGCTCGCCGAAGGAGTACGGCAACGGCGATCCCGAGTACCGGACGGTCTCGCTCACCGTCTGCGGGGAATGCAGGTGACCGAGCGCGACGTAGTCGGCACCGTCGAACGACGAGGCGGCGACCGTCTCGACCCCGCCGACGGAGATGGACCGCTCGGAGTCGCTGGGCTCGCCACCGACGACGAAGGCGTGGGCCAGGACGACGGTGCGGCCGTCGCGACCCGCGGCGTCGGTGCCGCCGTCGCGACCCGCGACATCGGCGCGTACGCGTTCCATCGCCGCGTCGAGGATCTGCTGGTGCGAGCGGGCCTCGGGCACGCCGAGCTCGGCGCGGGTGATCTCCGGTTCGAGATACGGGATGCCGTAGAAGCGGACCGGGCCGTGCTCATCGTGCAGGACGACGGGGCTGTCGATCTGCGACACGCGGGTGATCAGGTGCAGACCACCGTGCGCGGCGAAGGCGGCGCCGGCACCGAGCCGGACCGGCGAGTCGTGGTTGCCGGAGGTGGCGACGATGATCGCCCCTGCCTCACGGATGGCCTCGAGGCCGGCGTTGCACACGGCGACCGCGTCGGAACTCGGGATCGACCGGTCGTACACGTCGCCCGGCACGACCACCACGTCGATCCGGCGTTCGGCCACCAGATCGGCGATGGCCCGCAGCGCACGCGCCTGGTCGGCGAGCAGGTCGACACCGTGGAAGGTGCGGCCGATGTGCCAGTCGGAGGTGTGCAGGATCCGCATGGGACAGACGGTAGAGGAGAGGACCGACATCCCCGGATGTCGGGTGGATGTCGCATCGATGAGGCATCATCCGCCACATGACAGCACTCACGGCACTCGGCCTGCTCGTCGCGCTCGGTCTCGGGGTGGTGCTCGGCTGGCTGTTGCGGGCCTCCCGCGACGGCGAACGTGCAGCCCGTGCCGAGGCTCAGCTGGCGGCCCTCCGCGACAACGAGGAGCAGCTGCGTCAGTCGCTGGCCGCGGTGAGCGAGGACGCCGCCCGCCGGCAGTCCGGCGCCATCGGCGACCAGGTGTCGCGGCTCGTCGGCCCGTTGAACGAGGCCGTGGGCGCGCTGGCCCGGCAGGTCGAGCACGTCGAACGCAACCGCGTGCACGCCTACGCCGGGCTGAGCGAGCAGGTCGAGGGCATGCACCGCGCGTCGCAGCTGCTGTCCACCCGCACCCAGCAGCTGGTCACCGCGCTGCGTGCGCCGCAGATCCGTGGCCGATGGGGCGAGATCCAGCTCGAACGGGTCGTCGAGCTCGCCGGGATGGTCCGGCACTGCGACTTCGACACGCAGGTGAGCAAGGACGGGGTACGTCCCGATCTGCTGGTCTACCTCGCCGGGGGCAAGCAGATCGTCGTCGACGCGAAGGTGCCTTTCGCCGCCTATCTGGATGCCGCCGAGGCCGAGGAACCCGACGAGCGCGACCGGCACCTCACGCGCCACGCACGCCAGCTGCGCACCCACATCGACCAATTGTCGGCCAAGGCCTACTGGGAGTCGTTCGACCCGACGCCCGAGTTCGTCGTGCTGTTCGTCCCCGGCGATCCGTTCCTCGATGCCGCGCTCGGCGCCGATCCCGATCTGCTCGAGCACGCCTTCGCCCGGAACGTCATCCTCGCCACACCCACCACGCTGGTCGCGTTGCTGCGCACGATCGCGCACACCTGGCGGCAGGAGGCGCTCTCCCGCGACGCCGCGACCATCCACCGGCTGGGCCGTGAGCTGTACCAACGGCTCGGTGTGGTCGGCTCCCACCTCGACCGGCTCGGCAACCAGCTCGGCAAGGCCGTCGATTCGTTCAACATGACGGTGTCGTCGATGGACACCCGGGTGGGTGTGACGGCCCGCAAGCTCCACGACCTGGAAATTTTCGACGGTGAGGTGCCCGAGGTCCAGCGTGTCGATGCCTGGCCGCGACGCAGCACTCTGGCAGAAAGAGCAGTGGCGGACGGTCCTGTCGACGAAGCGAGCTGACACAGCCACGCTAATGTCTACGTTGTGTCTGCAACCCAACGTGCACGTTCGGCGGTGCCGCTCGACATGCGGTCGTTGGTGCCTACGGTGCCCGGTGTGCCCTGGTGGGGTGCCGTGGCGATCGCAGCCGGAACGACGCTTCTCGGGGTGCTGCTCGACAGCGCACGCGGGAACGAGCTGACCTCTGCGTTCACTGTCTTCTATGTGCTCGGCTGCGTCGCGGCCGTGGTGGCGGTGCGCTATCGCGGACTGTTCACGGCCATGGCCCAGCCGCCTCTGCTGCTGCTCCTCGCGGTGCCGATCGGCCAGGAGATCGTCTCCCCCGACAGCACCGGCGGTTTGAAGGATCTCGCGCTCAACGTCGCCTATCCGCTCGTGAACCGCTTTCCGGCGATGCTGGTGGCGACGCTCCTGGCTCTGGCGATCGGCGGTTTCCGGATCTTCGTGACCCGACAGAACACGGGGGTACGTGCCCGTGCGCCGCGAGAGCGGGCGAAGCCGCGGGCGGCGAAGGCCGGAACCGCGAAGGAACGCCCGGCCCGCGCCGCCGGTGATCGGCCGACCCGCGCTGCGAGCGACCGTCCGACCAGGCGTGCGGCCCGGGAACGATCGGCGACGGCTACCCCTGCGGATGCACCTCGCACCGCCGCGGGCCGCAGCACGCCGACCGCGAAGGCGTCGGTCCGGGAGGTCGCCGACACCCGTCCGCGTCGCCGCGTCCGTCCCGAAGGACCGGCCGCCGAGCAGCCCGCCCCTCGACGTGCTCGCGCTCCCCGACCTGCGGACCCGGTGCCGCCGGAGGTCCGCGAGCCGCGGCGCCGCCCGGCACCCGATCCGGAGACCGGTCGGCCGGCGCCCTCCCCCGCACCCACGCAGGGCTACGAGCCGCCGCGCGTGCGGTACCGCGACCGCTACGAGGACTGACCCACACGACGAAGACGACCGGTCACCTGCCGATGGACGGCGGTGACCGGTCGTCTTCGCTCTACGGAACTACCCGGTTCAGCGACGCGACGCGCGCAGTTCGCGCGGCAGGGCGAACACCAGGGTCTCGTTGGCGGTCGTCACCGACTGCACGTCGTGGAAGCCGCGCTCGTCGAGGAACTGGACGACGCCCTGCACGAGAATCTCGGGGACCGACGCACCGGAGGTGATGCCGACGGTCTCGACGCCCTCGAGCCAGGCCGGATCGATCTCCTTGGCGTAGTCGACCAGGTGCGCTGCCCGGGCACCCGCGCCGAGGGCGACCTCGACGAGCCGCACGGAGTTCGACGAGTTCCGCGACCCCACGACGATCACCAGATCGCACTCGGGTGCCATCGCCTTCACCGCGACCTGCCGGTTCTGGGTGGCGTAGCAGATGTCGTCGCTCGGCGGATCCTGCAGCTGCGGGAACTTCTGACGCAGACGCTGCACGGTCTGCATCGTCTCGTCGACGCTGAGGGTGGTCTGGGACAGCCAGATGACCTTCGACGGGTCGCGCACGGTCACCGAATCGACGGCGTCGGGGCCATCGACGAGCTGCACGTGGTCGGGGGCCTCACCTGCGGTGCCCTCGACCTCCTCGTGGCCCTCGTGACCGATGAGCAGGATGTCGAAGTCGTCGCGGGCGAAGCGCTTGGCCTCCTGGTGGACCTTCGTCACCAGCGGGCAGGTCGCGTCGATGGTGCGCAGCTGCCGGGAGGCGGCCGATTCGTGGACCGCGGGCGACACACCGTGCGCCGAGAACACGAGCACGGCGCCCTCGGGCACCTCGTCGGTCTCGTCGACGAACACCACACCGCGGTCGGCGAGCGTGTCGACGACGTGGCGGTTGTGCACGATCTCCTTGCGGACGTAGATCGGCGCACCGTACTTGTCGAGCGCCTTCTCGACGGTCTCGACGGCGCGGTCGACGCCGGCGCAGTAGCCGCGCGGCTCGGCGAGCAGGACGCGCTTTCCGGAGGTGGAGGGACCGGCGGACCGTGTGATCCCGACTTCGAGAGGAACAGGCGCAGACATACCTCCAGAGTACGGGGCGCGTCGGAGCGGGGCTTCCCAGCTCGCGGCCGACGTGCTCCCCGGCTACCAATCACGCCGATCATCGGGCAGTCTTGGGGCATGATCCGTCCACCGTTCCTGGCACGGGTGGCTGCCGGCGTTGCTGTCACCGCGTACGAAGAGACCCTCAAGCTGCCGAGCACAGCCGTTTCGTTGCCGATGACGACGGTGAGCCAGATCCTGCAGACGACGATGCGAGTGCAGCAGGTCATGACCTCGCTCGCCATCAAGGGCGACCAGTTCTTCGAGATCTTCGGAGCGGAGCCCGGCGAGACCGCACAGTGGGCGACCTTCGACGACGACGGCTCTGCCCCTTCGGACGAGCCCACGACCTCGACGAACAACACCCCGAACGGCGCTCCCGGCCGGTTCGCCCTGTACTCGATCCCGCCGGCGACCGAGGCCGATGCGCCCGTGGCCGAGCCGGCCGCACCGGTGAAGGCGGGCACCGCGACGACGAAGGGGCCCGCGAAGAAGACGGCAGCCAAGAAGTCTTCTCCGAAGAAGGCCGCCGCGAAGTCCGCCGACGCCGAGGTCACAAAGATCGGCGAGACCACGGACACGAAGGTCGCCTCCGACGACCGTTCCGAGATCGTCGAATACCTCGACTACGACTCGCTGACCCTCGCGCAGCTGCGCGCCCGACTGCGCGCACTGTCGGTGGACGAGCTCACAGCGTTGCTCGAATACGAGAATGCTCACGCCGCGCGTACTCCGTTCGTGACGATGCTGTCGAACCGGATCACGAGCGCGCGTAACAAGTGACGGCCGGACAGAACGCGGCACGCCCGAACTCCGCGGAGCAGCCCTGGCCCGTCCGCACCGTGGCGCAGAAGGTCGCCGGGTGGATCGACAAGCTCGGCACCATCTGGGTCGAGGGGCAGATCACCCAGATCAACGCTCGTCCCGGGACGCGGACGGCGTTCCTGACCCTGCGCGACCCGTCGGTGGACATGTCCCTGCAGGTGACCTGCTCGCCGCAACTTCTGCAGCAGTCGGGGGTGCCGCTCACCGAGGGCAGCCGCGTCGTCATGTTCGGGAAGATGACCTTCTGGCCCGGCCGCGGCAGCCTCGCGCTGCGGGTCACCGAGATCCGGGCGATCGGCATCGGGGAACTGCTCGCGCGGCTCGAACGACTGCGCGCGTTGCTCGCGGCCGAGGGATTGTTCGACCCGCGGCTCAAGCGCCCCCTCCCCTTCCTGCCGCGCCGCGTCGGCCTGGTCACCAGCCGTGGCAGCGCGGCCGAACGCGACGTGTTGTCGGTCGCGCAGCGTCGCTGGCCGGCCGTGCAGTTCGACGTCCGCCACGCGACCGTGCAGGGTCCGACCGCGGTCACGCAGCTCATCGAGGCCCTCGAAGCACTCGACAAGGACCCGGACGTCGACGTGATCGTCCTCGCCCGCGGCGGCGGCAGCGTCGAGGACCTGCTGCCGTTCTCCGACGAGGCGCTGTGCCGTGCCATCGTCGCGTGCACGACGCCCGTGGTCAGCGCGATCGGCCACGAGCCCGACAGTCCGCTCTGCGATCACGTCGCCGACCTGCGGGCGGCGACCCCGACCGACGCCGCGAAGCGCGTCGTACCCGATGCGGTCGCCGAACTCGATCTCGTCGACGAGCTGAGAGCACGGTCCGCGGCAGCGCTGCGCAACTGGGTCCGACGCGAGGAACATGTGATCGCGCAGCTGCGCGACCGTCCCGTCCTGGCCGATCCGTTCCGCGATCTCGACCGGCGGCACGAGGAGATCGAGCGGCTGCAGCACGCGGCACGGCGCGACGTCACGAGGCTGATCTCGTCGCAGTCGTCGACGCTCGAACACCTGCGGGCACGGCTGGCGACCCTCGGACCCGCGGCGACCCTGGCGCGTGGCTACGCCGTGGTCCAGCGGATCGTGCCGGGCAGCGCCCCCGAAGTGGTACGCACACTCGACGAGATGCCCATCGGCACCCAGCTGCGGGTGCGCGTGGCGGACGGCGCGGCCCGCGCCGCCGTCATGGGACACGAACGACAAGGAAGATCAGGACAGTGACGAACGTGGGAACCGACGACGCCAACGCCGATGTGCGGGAGTTCGGCTACGAGCGAGCTCGGGACGAACTCGTCAACGTCGTGAAGATGCTCGAACAGGGCGGTCTCGACCTCGACGACTCGCTGCAGCTGTGGGAGCGCGGCGAGGCGCTCGCGAAGCGCTGCGAGGAACATCTCGCCGGCGCCCGCGAACGTGTCGAGCAGGCCCTCTCCCTCGCGGACGACGAGGACGAAGACGACGAGTACGAGGACTGACCTCGACCGATCCGACCCGGATCAGGGTTCGAGCGGCTCGGCCCTGCCCGCGGCCGTGGCCAGGGTGGTGAACTCGGCTTCGTCGCCCGAGCCACCGATCAGGATGCGCACGTCGCCGAAGTCGGACACCCAGAGTGCCTCGACACCCTCGCCTCCGTAAACCACCCAGTCGTGGTCCTCGACGACACGGGTGTCGGTGGCGGTGCGGGCACCTCCGGCGACGAATCGCACCAGTTCGTCCTCACCGGCATCCGACTGGGTGAGACGTACGTAGCGACCTGCGGGAGTGATGAAACCGACGGTGCTCGAATCACCTCCCTGGCCACCGGAGACGATGCTGCGGCTACCGGAGTTGGGCTGCCAGTCCTCGGGCACCTCGGGATGACGGATCGGGAATCCGAGCTCCGCCGCGTCGTACTTCAGGCCGGCATCGATGTCGAAGCTCGGCACCGGACCCGCCGTGGGCCCGCCGGGCTTGAACTCGCACTGGCTGGCGATCGCCGCGATGAACAGGATCAGCACGAGCAGCGGGATCAGCGACCACGCCATATCGCGACCGTCTTGCAGGATGCGAGGTTTCTTGGATGCCACGCGTCCAGTCTGACAGCTACGAAACGGGCATGTTCAGGCCGGGCGGGTCCGACAGCCCACAGCATCGGCCGTGATGAGACAATAGCCACGCGACACACACCGATCGTGCGGACACCCTCGGCGTCCGCTCCCTCTGCCGGCGCAACCCGCGTCGACCGAAAAGTCTCCAGGAGGCAGTAGCCCATGACGGCCAGCACCCCACGCCGCGAAGCTCCGGACCGCAACCTCGCGCTCGAACTGGTCCGCGTCACCGAGGCCGCGGCGATGGCGGCCGGCCGGTGGGTCGGACGCGGCGACAAGGAAGGTGGCGACGGCGCCGCCGTCGACGCGATGCGGCACATGGTCAGCTCCGTGTCGATGCAGGGTGTCGTCGTGATCGGTGAGGGCGAGAAGGACGAAGCGCCCATGCTGTACAACGGCGAGGAGGTCGGCAACGGCGACGGTCCGCTGTGCGACGTCGCGGTCGACCCGATCGACGGCACGACCCTCATGTCGAAGGGCGCTCCCGGCGCGATCGCGGTGCTCGCCGTGGCCGAGCGGGGCGCGATGTTCGACCCGTCCGCCGTGTTCTACATGGAGAAGATCGCCGTCGGTCCCGAGGCCGCCGACGTCATCGACATCACCGCCCCGATCGCGGAGAACATCCGTCGCGTCGCGAAGGCGAAGAACATCGCGCACGCCGACCTGACCGTGACGATCCTCGACCGTCCACGCCACGCGCAGATCATCAAGGAGGTGCGCGAGGCGGGTGCCCGCATCCGTCTGATCTCCGACGGCGACGTCGCCGGCGCGATCGCCGCTGCTCGTCCGGGTTCGGGTGTCGACATGCTGCTCGGCATCGGCGGTACCCCCGAGGGCATCATCGCCGCGGCCGCGATGCGTTGCATGGGCGGCGCACTCCAGGGTCGACTGGCGCCGAAGGACGACGCCGAGCGCCAGAAGGCGATCGACGCCGGTCACGATCTTGCTCGTGTCCTCACCACCGACGATCTCGTCACCGGCGAGAACATCTTCTTCTGCGCGACCGGCGTCACCGACGGTGAGCTGCTCCGCGGCGTCCGCTACTCCGCGGGTGGCGCGGAGACGCAGTCGATCGTCATGCGCAGCAAGTCGGGCACGGTGCGCATGATCGAGGCGTACCACCGCCTGCAGAAGCTCAGCGAGTTCTCGTCCATCGACTTCCACGGTGTCGCGGGCTCGCCGTATCCCATGCCCTGATCCACACGGCCCTGATCCACACGGCCCTGATCCACACGGCCCTGATCCTCACCGATCGCTCCCGAGGAGGGGCACTGCCACGAGTTCTCGTCGCAGTGCCCCTCCTCGTTCGTTCCGTCGGCATAACGTGGAGGACATGACCGACACCGAACAGTCTTCTCAGCAGTTCCGTATCGAACGCGACACGATGGGCGAGGTCCAGGTTCCGGTCGACGCCTTGTGGCGCGCCCAGACGCAGCGCGCCGTGGAGAACTTCCCGATCTCGGGCCGTGGACTCGAACGCGCGCAGATCCGCGCGCTGGGTCTGCTCAAGAGTGCCTGCGCCCGGGTGAACAAGGACCTGGGGCTGCTCGACCCCGACAAGGCCGAGGCGATCGTCGCGGCCGCCGATGCCATCGCCGCGGGTGAATACGACGACCAGTTCCCGATCGATGTCTTCCAGACCGGTTCGGGTACGAGCTCGAACATGAACACCAACGAGGTCATCGCGTCGCTCGCAGCGAAGGCCGGCGTCACGGTCCACCCCAACGACGACGTCAACATGTCGCAGTCGTCGAACGACACCTTCCCCACCGCGACGCACGTCGCCGCGACCGAGGCGACGGTCAAGGATCTGATCCCCGCTCTCGAGCACCTGCACGGTGCCCTCGACGAGAAGGCGAAGGAGTGGCGCACGGTCGTCAAGTCGGGTCGCACGCACCTGATGGATGCGGTCCCGGTGACCCTGGGCCAGGAGTTCGGTGGTTACGCCCGCCAGATCGAGGCCGGGATCGAGCGTCTCCGCGCGACGCTCCCCCGCCTCGGTGAACTTCCGATCGGCGGCACAGCGGTGGGCACGGGTCTCAACGCGCCGGCGGATTTCGGTCCGCGCGTGGTGGCCGTGCTCGTCGAGACCACGGGGCTCGAGGAGTTGCAGCGGGCCCGCAACAGCTTCGAGGCGCAGGCCGCGCGCGATGCGCTGGTCGAGGTGTCCGGCGCGATGCGCACCGTCGCCGTGTCGCTGACGAAGATCGCCAACGACATCCGCTGGATGGGGTCCGGCCCGCTCACCGGTCTGGCCGAGATCCAGCTCCCCGATCTGCAGCCCGGTAGCTCGATCATGCCGGGTAAGGTCAATCCCGTTCTTCCCGAAGCGGTTACGCAGGTCGCTGCACAGGTGGTGGGCAACGACGCCACCGTCGCGTGGAGCGGCGCGGCCGGGGCGTTCGAACTCAACGTCTACATCCCGGTGATGGCCCGCAACGTCCTCGAGTCGATTCGTCTGCTCGCCAACGTCTCCCGGTTGTTCGCCGATCGCTGCATCACCGGACTGGTCGCGAACGTCGAGCATCTGCGCACCCTGGCGGAGTCGTCGCCGTCGATCGTCACTCCCCTCAACTCCGCGATCGGATACGAGGAGGCGGCCGCCGTCGCCAAGGAGGCCCTGAGGGAGAAGAAGACGATCCGTCAGACGGTCGTGGACCGCGGCCTCGTCGGCGACCGGCTGAGCGAGGAGGAACTGGACCGCCGCCTCGACGTCCTGGCGATGACGCGGGTGGACGAGGAGTCCTGACCCGCAGGGTCCCTACGGACCCCGCCTGCATCAGCTACGAATTTCGCCATCCGCTACAGCAATTGCTGTAGCGGATGGCGAAAACGTGAGCGGACAGCGAGGGCTCAGCGATCCGGGGAGTCACCTCACTCCTGGACCACCTCCGTCCCGGATTCGGGCGACCAGGTGATGTACCCGAACTGGAAGTTGCTGCGGGCACCGTCGACGTTCTGCTCTTCGTCACTGATCGGGAATCCCAGATCACCACCGGCACCGCCCGCGGCCTCCCAGGCCGTGCGGATCTCACCCCACACGATGTGGGAATCGGTGTCGGGACTCCACGCGATGATGCCGCCCTCGAACTCCGCGACGTAACCGTCGCCGACCTCCTCCTGCTCGCCGGTCGCGGCACCGAGCGGGCTGGACGCACCGCCGACCTCGTCGTACTTCTGCAGGATCGGTCCGCTGAGTTCGACCTGCTCGCCGTCCGGTCCCGGCACCGCACTGGACTGATCGGCCGCGGGCTCGTCGCCCTCCGGCGAATCGTCGCCCTGCGTGATCGATTCGACGGCGCTCTCCGCCCCGGATGCCACGCTCTCCGCGGCGGACTGGACCGCGCTGGTCGCGCTGCCCACCGTGTCCTCCGCCGACTGGTCGTCGCTGCAACCTGCGACCACCAGTCCGACCGCCGCCGCGGCCGCCACCAACGCTGCTCTGCGTCGGGGAATTCGATTCATCGGTTCGCTCCTGTCACTGAGAGGACGGGTACCTGATTTCAGGGTGCCCGACTCCTCGGCGACACAACCCGGTTTCCGGTGATTCCGTGCCGTCCACGAATCCGCCCCACCCCCGGGCTCCTGCCGTTACCATGCGACGCAGCCGACGCCGAGGAGAACGATGAGCACACAGACCACCACCGCGCGGGACGCCGTCGCGACGGTGACCGACTTCCTGGAGGCGACGGCCGCGGAGGACATCGACCTCGCCGGCTCACTGATCACCGACGACATCGCGTGGCACAACACCTGGCTCCCCACCATCCGCGGCGGGACCCGGGTCCGGAAGATCCTCGCCGGTCTCGCGCGACCTGCGGTGGGCTTCGGCGTCGTCATCCATCACATCGCGGCCGACGGCAACATCGTGCTCACCGAACGCACCGACATCCTGCGCTTCGGGCCGGTGAACATCGAGTTCTGGGTGTGCGGCACCTTCGAGTTGCGCGACGGACGGATCGCCGTGTGGGACGACCACTTCGACGTCCTCACCTTCCTCCGCGGAACCGTCGTGGGCGTACTGCGCGCCGTCCTGCGTCGCTCCTGACGATCCTCACCCCCACCGCTCCCCCGAGGACGCCCGCATAGAATCCGTTCGTCGCCGAACCGTTCGGCGACGGATCAGCAGGGAGCGATGAACATGTCCGACGGCGAGCACACTCCGGGATTCACGGCGGGTCTGGAGATCCGGCGCGAAGTGATGGGTGACGACTTCGTCGAGCGGGCGTTCGAGCGTTCCCGCGGCACCGACTCCGAGGCGATGCAGGAGTTCGTGACCGAACACGCCTGGGGCGCCGTGTGGTCGCGTCCCGGCCTGGACCGGCGCAGCCGCAGCCTGCTCAATCTCGGAATGCTCATCGCGCTGCGCGCCGAGAACGAACTGCGCGGACACGTCCGAGGAGCCCTGCGCAACGGGCTCGGACGCACGGAGATCGTCGAATCCGTCATCCACTGCTCGGCGTACTGTGGCGCCCCCGCCGGACTCGCTGCGATGCGCGTGGTCCAGGAAGTGCTCGAGGCCGAACTCGGCCCCCTCTCCGAGGACACCGACACCTCCGACGGGGCGTGACGACGACGGCGCGCCCGGCGGATGCCGGACGCGCCGTGTCGGCCGTGCTCGGGGCTCAGGCGCCCGGAGCGAACTCCTCGAGCATCTCCGTCACCAGTGCCGCGATCGGCGACCGCTCACTGCGGGTGAGCGTGACGTGCGCGAACAACGGATGCCCCTTGAGCTTCTCGATGACCGCCGCGACACCGTCGTGCCGGCCGACACGCAGGTTGTCACGCTGGGCGACGTCGTGGGTGAGCACGACGCGCGATCCCGCACCGAGCCGCGACAGGACGGTGAGCAGCACGTTGCGTTCGAGCGACTGCGCCTCGTCGACGATGACGAACGAATCGTGCAGCGACCGGCCGCGAATGTGCGTGAGCGGCAGCACTTCCAGCATCCCGCGGCTGAGCACCTCCTCGAGCACCGCCGGGCTGGCGAGTCCTTCGAGGGTGTCGAAGACCGCCTGCCCCCACGGATTCATCTTCTCGGCCTCGGTACCCGGCAGGTAGCCGAGTTCCTGCCCGCCCACCGCGTAGAGCGGCCGGAAGACCACCACCTTGCGGTGGGTGCGTCTTTCCAGGACGGCCTCGAGTCCGGCCGTCAGTGCCAGCGCGGACTTTCCGGTTCCGGCCTTGCCGCCGAGGGAGACGATGCCGACGGATTCGTCGAGCAGCAGGTCGAG
>Ga0180216_1000241_pt1 | contig 61656 bp, 63 predicted proteins | sample eDN3rd37CBELigMG_FD_128879 | JGI IMG/M metagenome (GOLD analysis project Ga0180216, IMG submission 128879) | Enriched Miracle-Growth compost microbial communities from Emeryville, California, USA - eDNA 3rd pass 37_C BE-Lig MG (version 2)... ...
GGGTCGATCGGTGATATCCCGCCGGCTGAGGCCGAAGAGCGTTACTATCGACAACTCGCGGCATCCGCTGCGGAACCTGTTTTACTTTAACCAAACAGCCTCCGCGATTCCCGGGGTGATTCACTCCTGAAGAATCTTTCATACCCGCAATAACGGTGGGATAGTCTCTAAGTAACCGTTCCACGAGAGAAAGACTGATACCAACCTGTGCCACAGGAGGAATGTGATACAGATAGATGCGTAGGCGTTCATCACCCACTTGTTGCGCAATTTCTGAATAATAGCGGTATAGCCCCTCATCGCTTACGCCTTTGTAGTAAAACGGCGGCAGCATTAAAACGCCGGCACATCCTAATTGGACAGCCTTTGCTGTTAGGCGTACAGCAGTTGGTAGATCACATGCTCCGGTACCCGGCATCATCTTCATCGGATCGAGGCCGCTCTGAATTAGAGTGTCAATCATCGTGTAGCGCTCGTCAGCGGACAAGGAGTTAGCTTCAGAGTTTGTCCCCAGGAACGCTAACCCCACCTCATTTGACTGCAACCACTGACATTGCTTTATCAGCGACTCGTAGTCGATGGAGTAATCTTGACGAAACGGAGTGACAACTGGAGATAGTATTCCTTTGATGCGTTCAGTCACGTTAATGCTCCTAAGAAGTGCGGAATTTAAACGGCAATGCTGGCTTTCCGAGAATCGAGCCATGCGACATACTGTTCAAGAAAAGAGTCAATCACGCACCTTTCGTGTCCTTGAGAAGTCGCGCTATTGTGCGGCGTGATCCAGACATTCGGTAGTTCCCACAGTGGCGACGTTGTAGGCAAAGGCTCTTGTACAAAGGAATCCAGATATGCGCCTCTTAGCTTGCCTCTTTTCAGTGCAACGCCAAGCGCCTGCTCATCGACCAACTCACCTCGGGCCACATTCGCCAAGAAGGCGCGCGCCGGAAGTAGGCCAAGTCGTCGTTCGTCAATGATCTGCTTGGTAGAAGCGGTCAGTGGGATTGCTAGAACAAGCCAATCACACGCCGGTAGCATTTGATCGAGACAGTCAAACGTGATGATCTGCTCAAACGGCTCAAGAGGCTCCGCTCGACGTCTGACGCCGGTGACGTTAAACCCAAGATTTTTGAGCATGTATGCGATTTTCGAACCGATCGCACCTGTACCCACGATAAGAACCCGCTGGCCGTAGATCTCGCGAGGACGATCAGCACCAATCAGAGGCGCCCATTGACGCTGATTCTGTGCCCTCAGCCAATGACCAAAGCCTCTGGAAAGCGCGAGTATCGCAGCTACCGCCGTTTGCGCGATAGGGGCAGCCATAGCGCCTTTGGAGCTAGTAACCCGTATGCCACGCTTAAGAGAAGGAGCATATTGAGGTAGGTCGATTCCCGATGAACAGACATGCAGCCATTGCAGACGCTGCGCATTATCAACGATAGAAAAAAACTCGTTTGACAGTCGGCCTGGCTTTCTAAGCGAGCTACCTTCATACATATCACGCGAAAAGAAAGCGATGTCGATGAGCTCGGTGTTCTTGGCTGCCTCTTTCAATGTGGCGCAAACTGCGTCCAGGCCCGCCTCTCCTGCTAGATTTTCAATATGCTTGCCACAGTCCGCGTAAACGCTATCAGAGACCAGAATGCCCAGCGGATTTTTTTTCGCATGGATCACCGAACTGTTATCCATTTTTCCGTTTCACCAGGGTATACGACACCATATTGCTCGATAGCCGCGTCATCGAAAGAAAAGCCTAATCCTGGATTTTGAGGTAATAGTAGATCACCCTCTTCAGCAACTAGTTGGGTGTCAATAAGTCGCCGGAAGTTAACGATATGATCATCTGGCATCCACTCCACATATGTAGCATTGGGCGTGGACGCCACCAAATGGACATGTACATCGTGCCAGGCGTGCGGTTCTACTGTGATGCCGTGGCTCGCTGCGGTTGCACTGATACGGCGCCACTCGGTGATGCCGCCGCACACCGTTGCATCAGCTTGCAAAAGTGTGGTGGCGTTCTGGACAATGAGGTCTTTAAAGCGCCAGCGTCCAGCCTCAACTTCTCCTGTTGCCACAGTGATGGGCGTCGCGGCGGCCAATCTGGCGTGGTTATCGATGTCGTCGGGCGAAAAAGGCTCTTCAATCCAGAATGGATTGAAGGGCTCGAAGCAGCGTATGTATTCCAAGGCAGTGGGAAGGTCTTTCCAAGCGTTGTTAGCGTCTAGCATTAGGCGAACATCATCTCCTATCGCTTCTCGTACAGCTGCTAACCGTTCGCGTTCATTGGCAATACTCTCCAAGCCCACCTTGATTTTCACCGCTTTGAAGCCCTCGCTTACGTGGGCACGCATTTCGGATACCAAGTCTGCCACTGACTTGCCCGGAAGATAATACCCGCCACTCGCATAGGCTGGCACACGATCCAGCGAAACAGCTCCCAGGTAACGATATAGTGGCAAGCCCACTGATCTGGCATTGAGATCCCAAAGCGCGATATCCAAAGCAGAAAGAGCGCGCATCACGCCCCCAGCTCTGCCCAGCAGCAGAGCTTCCTGATACATATCGGACCACAGCCCTTCGACCCGATGGGAGTCTTGACCAATAAGCCTCGGGGCCAGAAGATCAGTCACGGCTAATGCGAGTAGCCGTCCGGCATTATTCACAGCATAGCAATAGCCTAATCCTTCGGTGCCATCCGAAGCTCGAATGCGAACTAGGCAATATTCACGTGCAGTCACCCGTCGTGTTGAAAATGTTACGGGGCTGTCAAGCGGAACGCGTGCGATGCAGGTTGATACGGATTCTATGATTGGCATGAAATGACTTGCGCCTTCCTTTTAAGACGCAGAAAAATCTGCCTTGCAGCGATCTTTCTGTGTCGTAGTGAAATTGACCTTCTCTTTGATTTCATCTCTTCCCGCGTTACCTCTTCGATGATGTTTCCATATCGACGTTAGGTGGAACTATCAAGCCGGTAGCTGGCGATGTGATGTATGAACATCCTACATTAATATGTGAGCTAAATAATGAATTATTTGATTTCATTGATCGAATTAAACGATTAATTTAGGGACTAGGCTAACTTGCTAGCTTGCGATATTTCTCGGTAGGGGAATAACCTTACGATTCGGATCTGAGAGAGTCTCGCGCAGCATCCGTATAAATTCCGACACTGCCACTGACTCGGTAGCATCTTTGTGCCGCAGCATGCATAGAATACGTTGGTTAATAGGAAGCTGTACCGGAATAGGCCGCAACTCTTTTAGGTTAAATTGCGTAAGCGCAAGTGCAGGAACCAAAGTAGCGCCTAAACCTGCGTCGACAAACCCTGCCGCGGTGGAAAGACTGTTTACTTGAAAGGCCTGCGCCCACTGTAGGGGATAGATCGAAGCATCCAGGTGCTGTCGTATGCTACTAGCCTTTTCAAACATAATGAGTGGATGCTTTTGCACTTCTTCAGCCGTCAGATACTGGCTGCTAGCTAACGGGTGATCGGGCCTACAGACGAAATAAAAAGTATCGGATGTCAATTCTTCGACAGCCAGATCGGTACCACTCGCCACAGACGCACATATTGCAATATCGACTCTACGGTCCCGAACAAGCTCGACACAGGTAGCATTCGATACATCCTCAATAATGAGTTCAATACCTGGATAGCGTTGCAGGAATTGAGCGATGGTATTGGGCAGTAAAGCGGAAAATATAGTGGGTAATGCTGCAATCGCCACTCTTCCCTTCTTTCGTTGCACATAATTCTGCATCTCGCACAAGGCGTGTTCAGTTTGAGGGAGTAGATGGTGGATAATGTCTTTGAATACTTGGCCTTCAGCAGTAAGTTCGACATTACGCGTGTTACGCGAGAATAGGCGCACCCCCATACCCGTTTCAAGATTGGAGATCAACGCACTAAAGGCTGACTGGGTGAGATTGCATTGCTCGGCGGCGCGGGTAAAACTACGCATGGACGCCAGAGCCAGGAAGGCTCTCATATGTCTCAGTGAAAGATTAAAACTGGTCGTTTCCATATTACTTACCAATATTTAAGTGGCGATCCCTCAGTCAGACTTACTGTGAGAGCGGCCGAAGTCTCTTCACTACCAGAGTTTCGAATTCTTAACGTCCAAAGTAAACGTGCCAAATGGAACTTAATCCGATCTACTCTTCGTGCAGTCCTGTATGATTAACTCTCCAACCCGTCCACTTTTTGACCCAGCCGATTTCCGAATTCCTTCTAATATGACGCACGTGTGTGCCGGCGGCGAGACTGCATTTTTGCGGCGCCATGATGAAGCCTTTGCACGTTATGTCGATGATAAGAGTCGAGGATCTCCCGGCCGCACGGCACAAGAAGCCACTGTAGAGCGAACGCGCGAGCAGGTTGCTGCCTTGTGGGGCGTGCGCTCAGATGAGATTGGTTGGGTGAGTAATGTGGCAGAAGGTATTTCGCTCGTTCTGGATAGCCTGGAGTTTAAAAGCGGTGACAACATTTGCCTGATGGACACCGAATATCCATCAGTCGTGGCGCCAGTACTGGCACGGCCACATCCGGAATATAAGGTGAAATTGTTATCTCGTGCCCATTCGGATGGCTTAGCTGCTGCAGTAGACCATAACACGCGAGCAATTATGGTCAGCTATGTTTCATATTTAAACGGAGAGCGTTTCGATTTGCAGCTGCTACGCGAGGCTGCGGACCAAGTGGGTGCGCTGCTCATAGTGGATTTCACACAGGCATCAGGCTACTTGCCCATTATGGCTTCGATAGCTGATTTTGCATTCAGTTCCAGCTACAAATGGATGCTTGGAATGACGGGAGTAGCAACAGCCTATTGGAATCGCCAGAGGATCCCCCACTGGCAACCGGTGTCGGCTGGATGGTATTCACTGGCGAGTGATGCTACGGGATACAGCCATGGCATTACGCTGCGTCCCGATGCCTTGCGCTTCACACGTGGGAACCCCTGCCATGCTGGTCTCTATGTGCTTTCCAGCGCACTGGAGTATCTCTCTGGTTTTGATCCCGTTAAAATACAGACCCATATTCAGGGCCTGACCACAGACCTATTAACCCGTCTGGCCGAACACGGCGTGGAAAGCTCCACTCCAACAGACCCAGCCCATCACGGCGCAAGTATCTGCCTTTCGAGAAATGATGCCCATGCGCTGCACACTCGCATGGGCGAGGCCAATGTGCTTACTTGGAACGGTCGCGGCCGGTTGCGAATCAGCTTTCATGGATACAATTGCAGATCGGACGTAGATAATGTGGAAGCCGCGCTGCTTCACGCCCTGGCTTGCCGAGACTAAAAATTAGGAGAAGCGGCGGTCAATCCAAAGCTGATGTGATGTGCACACCAGCCTGGATATAGCCTAACTACTGGCCTTTAATTTGCCCCTCTTCAACCACCCGCTTCCATTTTTGCGTTTCCGCGGCCAGGAACGTTGCTAATTCGCTTCTTGAACCACCCATTTCGCCAATACCGAGGTGTTTTATCTTGTCAGCGATCTTTGGTTCTTGAAACGCGTCATTCACCGCTTTATTCAGCCGATCCAAAATTTCTGGTGGCGTTGTGGCGGGTGCCATAAGCGCGAACCAGGGTGTGATGACGAAATTCGGGTAGCCATGCTCTACAAAAGTCGGCACATCAGGCAAGGAGGGCGCTCTCTGCTCGCTTGTAACAGCCAATGCCCGCAGCTTTCCAGCCTTGATGTTTGGAAGTGCTGGCGAAAGATTGTCGAAAAAAACGTCCACCTGGCCACCTAATAAATCTCCGGTTACCTGGCCCGAACCCTTGTAGGGAATGTGTGTCAAATCCGTGTCAGTCGCGCTGCGTAGCAGCTCAATGGCAAAGTGCGGTGAACTACCTATCCCTGACGAAGCGGCATTGAGCTCGTTGGGGTGAGCCTTCGCATACTGCATGAACTCTTTTAAGTTATTCAACGGCAATTTGGTGTTGACCAATAGCACACTAGGCACTTTACCAAGAAGGGCTACGGGCTCGAAGTCTTGCTGCAGATCAAAGGGCGCTGGATCGTAGATCAAGGGTGAAACGCCGCAACTGAACGCGCAAACCAAAAGCGTATAACCATCGGGGTCAGACCGAGCTACCGCCTGAGCGCCGATGTTTCCCCCGGCCCCAGCCCGATTCTCGACGACTACTGACTGGCCAAGATCAGTCCCCATGTTCTCGCCGAGTATGCGAGCAAGAATATCGGGGCCACCGCCGGGCGGATAAGGAACAACGAGTCTGATGGGTCGAGTAGGATATGTGTCCGCCGCCAGCACACTGTTGGGCATTCCAACTGTGAGGCCGACAACGGATGTTGCAATCGGTAGAATGCTCACGCCAAATAGCGCTCGCTTGCACCGTGCGTAAAGTGAAAATAACACTGCTATCTCCTGACTTAGTGGATGCTTACAGCGTCACCGCTGGCCACTGCTGCGCCAGCCGGAACTCGAGAAGCGTTCAAGAGCATCTTCATTCAGTTCGATGCCCAGGCCTGGGCCTGTCGGAACAGTGATCTGGCTGGCCCTTTGGCCAGGCAGCGGAGTGGACAGGACATCATGCAGTGGATTGCGAATGTACATATCTTCGAAAATCAAGAAGTTAGGTATCGCTGCTGCCAGGTGCATCGTTGCAGCAATGCACACCGGCCCCGATGCGCCTGTGTGTGGCGCCACTGACGCATTAAATGCGTTGGCTAGTGCTGCGGCCCGGCGCGAACCAGTAAAGCCCGAACAACGTGCGATATCGGGTTGAATGACATCCAGTAGGCCTTCTTGCAGATAAGGCACATAGCCATTGGAAACAAACTCTCCTTCACCTGCAGCCAAGCGTACATCCTTGAGTGCAGACCTAATTCGACGATACCCTTGGAAATCGTCTGGATGAACCGGCTCTTCCATCCAGTAAATACCGAGACGCTCTGCCGTACGACCGAATTGAATGGCGCCAGTGGGTTCAAATCCGCTGTTGCAGTCGAGCATTAATTCAACGTCATAGCCAACGGCGTCACGCACTGCTTCGATTCGCTCTGCATCCAGCTTTGGAGACTGGCCAACCTTCACCTTAATGGCGTTGTATCCTGCTTCCACGAGTTTGCGTGCCTCGGCCGCCATTCGATCAGCAGTGTCGATCAAGATTGATGAAGCATATACTGGAATAGTTTGCCGCCCATGTCCCGCCAGCAGTTGCCACACCGGTTTGCCCGCCGCTTGTCCCAGCAAGTCCCACAAGGCAATGTCTACTCCCGCGATGGCCTCAAGTTGGAAACCACGTGTGTGCCCCCGTGGCCGCATTGTGCGCACCATTGCTTCCCAAAGACCTTCTATGTTGGCCGGATCTTGTCCGATCAGGACCGGCGCCAGAATCTCATGGACCACCGAAGCGGTCACCCCCGGACCTAATCGAGCAATGGCCTCTCCCACACCCGATACACCTTCATCCGTGCGAATTCGTACTAAGCAGGCAGTCAAGGATGAGAGCGTAAACGTTGCAATCTTCCAAGGCGTCTCTAGCGGAGCATCTAGCTCAAGAGTTTCTACAGCTGTAATCTTCACCCAATTCTCCAATCGTTTTACATAACAACTAATAATTATCTTATCATACGGTCATCATATGAGTAGATATCTTAACATTGTGCGCTGAAATTTTGCAATGATTCCTACAACAATAGGACCGAATCGATTACCGACGGAAAGAAGGGGATTATCAAATGGAAGAAGCAAAGTCTTTTGCCTTGAGCAGCCAGCCATGGCTCTGCTCCCTGAATGACATGCCGAGCCGTGTTGCGAAAAATATTGCGGGTCTTTGTCTCACTCTTCGACTGTAGGCAGAGAACGCCAGGCCGCGTAAGTTGCTGGTCGACCGGCAGGTGGAAATCGATGTGATTTAGGAGACCAACTCAAAAAAATGGTAGGCGCATAGGCCCGTCTGGGGCGGGCGAGGTACGCCATCTCTCGTGGCGTCTGCCAGCGTCGGGCCTGTGCGCTGATGGATCTTTCCCGTTCCGGTTTGTGTATTACGCGCTGCAGACAAACGATGCGCCGGTGATTGAGGTGATGCAACGCCTATCCGGGCAGTACCCACCCTGCGGTTATCGCCGTATCCGTGTCTTCCTGGGCCGTGAAGGCATTCAGGTCGGCCAGGAGCGCTGTTCACGCCATACCTGCCGACTAGCAGGAACAGCGTCTGGAGCTACGACTTCGGATATGGCGCCTGTGCCAACGGTCAGACAATTAAATGTCTGGCGGTGGTGGACGAGGTATATCCAAGCGCTCCGGCCCCGTATCAATCAGCACCGTCTTGGGGCTGCTGCCGTTGCGTTGATTCTGGCTCGACTCAGGCTTGGACTGTCCGCTGGTGTAACCCAGATGATGGCCCAGCTCTGCGCCCTGAGCGCGCTCAATGAACGCCTTCTTGAGCGGCGTGAACGCGTCATTTACCGCCTCGGGCGCCATCGGGCCGGTCACCATGTCATCCAGCAATTGCTGGGCGCTAGCGGGTAACGTGCCCTTGGGAACGCCTCTTGGCTCCTTCTTGTGCTCTTGTGCCAGGGTCTGCCTCCTTCAAGACAATCATAAACCCGAACACAAAATTTCCGACTCTCTCCGTCCCAACCATGACGCCCAACCATTTACCCGGACCGCTGCCGCTTCGCTGCTCGGACCAATTCAAGCGTTAGTACGGTTAGGCATCTTCTCAACACTTTACGGCTCACTGCTTTAGGTTGCTTTCTGCCTGAAAAACCTGATAACTTCAGTCTACTCAGTCTGAAGCAGCACGTCTGAAACTTTCACGTATGCTCAGTGCCACAACACCGCAAAATCCTAGCAGCTAATATGCAATCATCATGCAGCACCCATGCTATCGTCACGCATCAAAGTGCAGGCAGAAAGGTGTCAGCATGTAGTCACAACCCTGACAGCTGCGAGTAGCCACATCGTCTACCGGTCACAAGGCCACAACCGTAGCCGCATACCCACCCAATAAATCAAGCCCGTACGCTATTCTGTCGTCCTTTCTGTCCTACAATACCCTTAAGCGCAATTCCTCCGCAACCCCTTGAAAACCCAGCCCTTCCACCTCCCCGTCAGGGGTGCGTCATGTGTGGGACTTTTAAGGCCACAAATGAGCGTAGGCGAATTTGGGGACGGAAAGTCCCAGCCAGACCGGGAACGGGGCTGGCATCGTCATCGGACAGGGCCCCAGGCGCAGCCTGGGAACTGCCTATGCGCCAGCAGCGCAAGCTGCTCTGACTGGCACTGACAGCCGCAAGGCAAACCCAGACAGCAGAACCACAAACCACCAGACAACAGCACCATTCCCCCACACGCAACAAAGCCCGGACAATGCCGGGCGAGAGGGTGCAAACCCAGGCCGGTATCACCGGCCCAGGAATCATCAATCAATCAGAACGGAATGTCTGCCGCGTCTTGTTCATCACGCACAGCAGCGGGGGCCTTGCCTCTAGCGTTGCGGCCTTTAGCGGGGCTGGCTGGCTCGGCCTTCGGGGTTTCGGTCTGTCCATTATCGCGGCTGCCCAGCATCTGCATTTGATCTGCGATGATTTCCGTGCTGTAACGATCGGTGCCGGTTTCCGAATCCTGCCATTTGCGGGTTTTGAGCCGCCCTTCCACAAACACCGTGCGGCCTTTGCGCAGGTACTCGCCCACGACTTCGGCCAGACGGCCATAGAAAACGACACGGTGCCATTCCGTTTCTTCGCGGCGTTCGCCGCTGGCCTTGTCCTTCCATTGGCTGGTCGTGGCAATCGACACGTTGCAAACGGCTGCACCGTCTGCGGTGTAGCGGATCTCGGGGTCTTTGCCTAGGTTGCCAATCAGAGTAACGCGGTTCAATGATGCCATGGTGATATCTCCCGTTTAGGTCGGAGTGAAGCCCCGGGCGCGCTTTCGCCCGGAGCGAAAGGGGTTATTTCTGCGTGGTTGCTTCGTCAAGAAAACGGATAACGTCGCGGGCGGCCCATTGGGCGTTACCCGTCAACTGTCGCACCCAGGCGCTGCGCGTCGGACTCCAGCGGAAACCGTGGCGCTTCAACACATCGCGGGTTTCCTTGGCTGGTTTGCCATCAAATAAAAACATGGCGCGGTTTTCCTGCGGATCTTCGCGGTAGGTGTAGCCGTCGCCGCTGCGCTCGGTTTGCGGGCGGTCTGCGACCTTTTCCAGCGCCTTGATGCGATCGGCAATGCGGCGAATGTTGGCGCTGCTGTTCTGCAACTGATGGGGCGCAAAGCCTGTGCGGCCGGCATAATCGGGCGTCAGCAGATGGCGGGCGTTTTCTTCGCTGGTCAAACCTGTAGCCACCAGCGCGGCAATGCGGGCGCTCATGTCTGCCTTGGCATGGCGACGAATGACAGCGTTCAGTGCTTTCATGGCGTCATGCGCTTGCTGCAACTGCGCCATCTTGGCCTTCAGCTTGTCGATGGCGTCGGGGTCGTCGCTGGAAATCCCGCCCTTGCCCACCGCTGCGGCCTTGCCTGCGTAGTGTTCGGCCTGCTTCTGCAATTCAAAGGATTTTTCATAGCCGCGGCTGATGCTCTCCCGATAACGGCGGTCGCGGCCTTCGGAATGATGGCCCACCAGAATCGGCTGACCAAAGGGGACGGCCTGCGCCTTGTTCTGCGCCTGCGCGTGGGCTGCATCGGCCTGCTGCCGCGCCTGCGCTGCGCGGGCCTCATACATTGCTTTACGTGCTGCCTGCTTCGCTTCATAGGTGTTCATGGTCATGATCTCCAAATGAGGTTCGGGGTTTTCAGCTGACCGGATTCGAAGATTCTTGAGCCGGGGCGTAGATGTGCCGTTTGGGGTCTACGCTGGCTCTCCGGTCTTTGCCGCCGTCTTTCGTGAGTTCCGTCGCCGTGCCGATCTGGATCATGTAGCGCCGACCGGAAAGGGGCGGGCACGGAAGCCGCAGCCCGTAGCGCAGCGGAGGGACCGGGTGAGTACCCGGCGAAGCGAACCCCTTGCAGGGAGAAGCGCAGTGATACAGTCGGCGGTTTTGGCGACGGAACTCACGAAAGACGGCCCAGCGGCCCGCCCGAAGCGATGACCCCACACGACAGCCGCGCGGCGAGCGCCCCCAGCCGCGCCCCGGCGCGGCTCCATCCGGGCCGCAGGCCCATAGGCAAGCGAAGCGCGCAGCGCCGACCGGCCGAAGACGTGAGGGATGGAAGCCCGAAGGAGCAAGACACCAACAGGTGGCTTGATGCGCAGCACGAGAGCCCGGCCCGGAGCCGTCAGGCGCAGGGACACGCCCGACACGGTATCTATATATGCGCAGTATCTCAAGAATAGGGATGCCAAGCCGTTAATTACTATAGCAAGCTCTTTTCCTCCAGGCCCAACGGAGACCAACTGTGAACATTTCCTCTGTTCCTTCGCTGGCGAACCCATACGTACAGGATGACACCCCGCGTTCACGCATCGGTTCGGAAGCAGAAACGCGCCAGGAAAGCTTCATGGAAAAGCGCTTGCGTGAAACCAGCGAAGGCGTGGAACGACTACGCGCATACCTCTGCGCACTAGCGCCCAGGTCGCGGTCGAGAAAGTGGAAATGCTCAAGCGCCGCCGGCAAGAAATTCGCATGGCCATGCTGTTCATGACGCAGGCACAAGCCTAGGCCTATGCCCGGAAACTCAAGCAGATTGCCAATCAGCTCTCGGCTGCCGCTCAGAGCGTCGGCCATGACACAGGCCTGGCAGGTGGAACAGAGGCCACTGCGAGCGCATCCAGCTCTGCCCAGACCCTAGCGGCTTCAGCATCTTCCGGTTCGATGACAGGCTCACAGCCTGTCCAGCAAATACAAACCACTACCGCTGCAGCCGCCCCCACGGCAGATCCCGCTGACGCTGCTGGAGTCGCACACACCGAAGCAGCCGCCGCGCAAGCTACTTTGGCAAAGCCGCAAGTCGCCACCGATCATCAGGATACCCCCTCCCCCACCGCAGCTGAGACAAAAGGCGTTCCAGCAAAGAATGACATGGAACGCCTTCGCGAATCATTGACGGACGCCAGCGACCTCCTGCGCGCCGCGCTGGAATTGTTGAAAAGCCGCTTGAAAGATGAAATAGGCAAGAAAGCCGCCAAGGAGCTAGAACATGCCATCCAGGACCTCGACAAACAGCGCACACAGCTGGGTACAGGCGGCTTATACCCCGCAACCGGTGCCATTGCCGGGATTCCCGGGCTGATGCCTTCGCTGGGGAATATCAATATCCAGGCATGATGCGCGACGATCATTCGCATAACGCCCGTAACCCTTTATCAGTCCAAAAAACGTGGCAGGGCGGAACGCCCTGCCACATTTTTGAGGCTTTACATCTGCCCCAGCTCGGCCAGCGAAGTGGTGGCCGTCGCCGTCACGATGATGTGATCGAGAAACTTGACGTCGATCAGCGTCAGCGCCTGCTTCAAGTGCTTAGTCAGGCTCAGATCGGCCATGCTTGGCTCAATGGAACCCGACGGGTGGTTGTGAGCCATGATAATCGCCGCAGCGTTCACGCGTAGCGCCGTTTTCACGATCTCACGTGGGTAAACGCTAGCCTGGCTCAGTGTGCCCGCCCCCTGCTCGATGTAGCGAATCGGCTTGAAACGCGAATCCAGATAAAGGAAGGCAGCGCACTCATGTCCCAGCCCCGACAGCTTGGCCTGAAAAAACTGCTTCACCTTGGCCGGTTGATCGACCGGCGATGATGTGGAAACCAGACTTTCCGCCACTGTGCGGCCAGCCGCCAGAATCTGCTCGCCGCTGGCCGGCTTGTAGCGGCCACCGGGGCTGCGCACATACAGGGCGTATGTCTCGTTCATATTGTCATAGCTCAGCGCGGCAATATTGTTATCCATGATGCTCTCCAGTGTTCAGGGCGGGATTGCCCGGAACCCCAAGGGCATGGCGCAGCGCAGGTATCAAGGGTCGAAGATGGCCAATGGCCGCAAGCGGCGCCCACGGCGGCGCGCAGCCCTTGAAACCGAGAACGGCATGACACACTAACCGGGAGCAAGACAGCCATATGGTTTCATTTTTTTTGTTGAGAAACTCCACGTGAAGCGCGAATATATTTCAGTGCCCTCGACCGCGCGACTGAAAAACGAAGTGCGTAGTGCCGCTGGCGCGTATGCTTGGAGGATGGACATCCGAGCGGCCCGGCGGCGACTTGCCGAGCAACTGATCTAGCCCGGTTCGCACTTACTTCCTGGCCTCGGTTCCGGGGCCAAAAGCACCCTTCACGTACAAGCAGATCCGCGCTTGATCCCGCCGACCGCCGGCAAGGTAGTCATGATCATCGGAGTCGGTGGTCACGATGTGGGACTGGCTGATCAATACCGGAATCACGGGTCACGATCGACCGGAATACCCACTTTGGCGTACCGCGCCGCTGCGCAGGCCCGCGATGATCGTGGCCGCCAGCAGCTCCCCGATGCCTTCTTCGCCCAGCCGCTTGCGCTCGCGTATCAGACTCGATGGATCAATCGGCGGCTCGATCTACAAATACGTTTCGCCGGTAAACACTTGCCAATAGGGATTCTCCACTCAACCCCACACTGGATCTTCATCGGACAAATCAAAGGCATGCTGCAAATACAGCAGCTCGACGATCAAACGCGGCGTCGTTGCCGGGCGCCCGCGTCCCGAAGGAAAGCGCTTTGCGCAGACCGTGACAATGCGATTCCAGTCGATCAGATCGACCCGACGGACCAGCGGATCCTTCAGGTTGATCTGTTCACGCAGCGTCTGGTGGAAAAGCCCGTCGGATTGGGGAAAATATAGGCTTGAGACCCATCGCAAACCCGAAAACATTTCAGGAAAACGTACCGTCATTATCTTAAATCCTACAATTCCCAACCACGGAAATCACCCTTGAACGTGCATGAATGCTAGCGTTTAGGATTTTTCAGGTCGGACTATTGAGGCACAGTTCTGACGGTCTACGGATCGCTCTGAGTGCACAATCCGAGTTCACACAACAATGGAACACGGCAAAGCGCAAGGTTGGCCGACGAGTTTACTTCCGAGCAATCGACGTGGCGAATTGTTTGATACCCCGCAGTCCGCGCTCCTGGCCACAGATATGTTGAGGGCCCTTATCATCGCACGATGCTCTCAGATATATGTAAACAACAGCGGCACACAGCGTGGCGGGCGCGACCGCTCCAGATGACAAAACTGTTTGGAGCTTCATCTGAGCGCATTCAGTTCCACCTGATGAACCTTTATCGTGACAAGGAACAGGCCAAGGAAGCAGTTACTAAGGATGCCTTAGTAGCTCGAAAAAGAAGGACGCGTTTAGTCTTGTTCGGTTTATGCGCAGCTTTCTCCTTGAATATAACGCTCGGTACAAGGGGAAGCTCGCGACATACGACAATGTCTTAAAATTTCTAAAGGGACAATGTTCAATGTACAGTTGAACCAGTGCTCTGCAAAGAGCGCTCCGCCCCCTGGACATGGGCTAGCATGACGGCTTGTGCACGATCTGGGCGGCGTTCCCGGATGCTGTCAAGAATCATTTGATGCATGGCGTTGGACACCTTGCTCAAGTCTGCATCAGCCTGACTCTGCCGCGCATTCATCATGACGCTCAACACCCCGCGCAATTGTTCACGCAATCCCATCAGAATCCGGTTATGCGAAGCTTGGACGATCAGGCTGTGAAACTCTAGGTTGAGCTCCACATTTTCAGCTGGTGTGGTGGCCGGATCATGCATGCGTGTGACGACTGCTTCAAGCGCAGCGATATCTTCAGGGGTGGCCCGCTTTGCCGCTAATGTGGCAGCCTCGACCTCAAACATGCGTCGGATATCCAGCAGGTCGTCAATCAGAAAGGCGATCGTGCCAGTATCACCCAACATATTCAACACACGAGGATTCAGTAAATCCCAGTGTGTTGAGCTATTAGCATAGGTGCCCGCACCATGACGGACATCCACCAAGCCGGCATTCGCTAGCGCCTGGATCGCTTCACGAATAACGGTACGGCTCACGCCAAAACGGGTACACAGCACTTGATCCACCGGCAGCGTCGTGCCGGGCGGCAACTGCCCAGTTACAATTTCGCTGCCAAGCGAATCGAATACATCGTCATGCAGACGCCGTTTCGGTCGTGATGTGCTCATGGAGTTGCAAATCAAATGAAATGCCTCATTCTATCGCAGCAATGAATACCCTAACTATCTACGGACTGCGTGTGCGCCTCCAGCACCCGTCGGCCTATATAAAGGTCTTGCAATGCCATGCCTGAGGTGTCGAATACCGTGATCTCCTGCAGCGAGGTACGCCCGGGCTGTTTTCCGGACAACACTTCACCAAGCTGGGTGACACACACAGCACCAGCCGCGACATGTTCCCGTATGTGCTGAAACTCGCCGATCTCTAAGGACTGCTGACGCAGATCGCAGAATAAAGACGCCCGTCTCAATAATTCGACTGGCAGTTCCTGTTTGCCTTTTGAATCTGCACCGATGCTGGAAACATGGGTGCCAGGCCGTACCCAGGCCGCTTCAAAAAGCGGTGCGCGTGCCGGTGTGGCCGTGACGATGATATCGGCTGCCTGGCAAGCGGTACGTGCATCGCTGATCTTCACTTCGACACCTTTTCCGGCAAAATGCTGCGCAAAACGCTCAGCCTCTGCTGGCACGAGAGTCACGACATGCACACACGCGATCTCCCGTATGCGAAGAATCGCCTCGCATTCGTAGCCTGCCTGATTCCCTGCGCCAAAAACCGCAAGAACACGCGCATCATTACGAGCCAGCGTGTTGCAGGCAACCGCATCAGCACCAGAGGTTCGGTAGGAATTGACCACACCCGCTTCGATCACGGCAGCGATGCCGCCTGTGTCCTGGTCAAAGAGCGCGATGACCGAGTTATGCGACGGAATCCCTTTCTGCACATTGGACGGCCAATTGAAACCTATCTTCACCCCTGCAATATCGCTATCCGCAGCGGATTTCAAAGAGAAACGATTGGCTGGATCCGAACCATGAGCAATGACCGCCGGGAAAACACGAGATGCCGGTTCGCAAGCCGCTATCAAGGCTGATGACATCGCCTCAAAGGCCATCTCGTGTGAAATGAGGTTGGCGGATTGCTTTTCAGTGATGTACTTCATTGCACGACCACCACACCAGGAAACAGTTGTTCAAACCGCTGTTTGAACACCGGCCATACTTCGGGATTCACCAAGCGTGCGGGCCGCCCGCCCTGCAATAAGGTCACGATTTGATCGGCGGCAATCGCAGCGACATTCCTGCGCCCCTCATGCGATACGCCCGCCGTGTGATACGTGGCCACCACGTTGTCCATGGCGAGCAGCGGATGATCCAGTGCTGGTGGTTCTGGTTGCCAGACATCCAGCCCGGCTCCAGCAAGATGTCCACTGCGCAATGCTTCGGCGAGATCCGCTTCGTTATGGATGCCACCACGCGCGGTGCTGATGAACAATGCCCCGCGTTTCATTTTCTGAAAAGCATCACAATTGTATGCACCAACTGTCGAGGCATCGCGTGGACAATGCAATGACACGATATCCGACTCTGCCAGCAGCTTATCCAAAGTCACGGGGAAAGCGCCGCGCGCACGGATTTCGTCCGGGGATAACAAGGGATCGAACGCCTGAACACGCATATCAAATGCGGCCGCCAGTCTGGCAACCTGAGTACCCGCATAGCCAATGCCGACCAAGCCTAGAGTCTTGCCGCTGATTTCATTGCCCATGACATCCTCCCTGGCAAATCCGCGCTCACGCCGCAATCGACGATCAGACTCTGCAATACGACGCGAAACCGCCAACATCAGCCCGATAGTCATTTCCGCAACCGACCGGGCGTTGCCGCCAATCTGATTGACCACCACCACACCGGCACGGGTGCAGGCATCAACGTCGACCGTATCGTGCCCGGCTCCCCCAGACGATACACAAAGCAGTTTTGGAGTGCGCCGCAGCAACGACTCTGAGGCGTGCCATTGCAAAGGCAATTCGTCGCGCGCTGGCGAGATGTGATAAACGTGCGCTTGCTCCAAGGTCTTCCAGGCCGAGGACTCTGGAGCTGCCAGAGTATTGACGGACAGACTGAAGTCCTCTTCCTTGGCCAGGCGCGTATCAAAAGCGGCATCTATCCAGACATCAAAACGCACGATATTTTTCATATTGATCGTCATTATCGAAGATAAGTAAATAGCAAGCGGTTACCAAAACTCAGGCGGCAACCTGGCTGATAGCCTGAACCACGCGATCGATATTATGTTCATTCAAAGCAGCGACGCAGATACGCCCCGTGTCGAGAATGAAAATGCCATGATCTCGCCTGAGTGCTTCCGCCTCAGAAGGGGAAAGCCCCGAATAGGAAAACATTCCTTTCTGCCGTGTCACCGCTTCAAAGGATCGCTGTGGCAGCCGCGCGGACAGTGACTCGACAAACCGCGCCCGCATGGAACGAACACGAAGCCGGATTTCGGTCAGCTCAGCTTCCCACTCCGCGCATAACTCTGGCGTGCACAATACGCGCTCAACCAAAGTGGCGCCATGCGTAGGCGGGTTCGAATACGCGGTGCGGATTATCCTTTTTGCAAAAGCCTCTACCTCGCGCGTGCGACCGGCATCACGTGACACTATCGTCAATGCGCCAACACGCTCGCCATAAAGCGAAAATGATTTCGAGAAGGAACTGGCGATAAAAAAATCCATATCGGTTTTAGCCAGCAACCGGACCACCAGCGCATCTTCCTCCAAGCCGTCACCAAACCCCTGATAGGCAATATCGACAAACGGAATCAGCTCACGTTGTTCCAGCGTGCTGATCACTCGCTCCCACTGTGCGGGAACCAGATCATTACCGGTGGGGTTGTGGCAGCAGGCATGCAGAACCACGATGGAGCCTAGTGGAAGCTGCTCCAGTGAGCCCAGCATCGCTTCGATATCCACGTCCTGAGCAACAGGGTCATAATAATCGTAATCAACCACTTTGAAGCCCGCCGTCTCAAACAGCGAACGATGATTTTCCCAGCTGGGTGAGCTCACCGCCACTATTGCATCCGGACGTAGCGCCTTGAGGACATCAGCGCCTATCTTCAGCGCGCCTGTCCCACCAATGCTTTGCAGGCTAGTGGCTTGGCCTTGTTTTACCAGTTCAGCTTTACCAAACAGCAGATCCTGAACGCCGCGTCGATACCCTGGCGTACCTTCAATCGGACGATACGTCTTGGGTTTTCCTTCCCCGATCCAGGCGCGCTCTGCCGCACTGACCGCTCGAAGGACAGGCACTTTGCCAAGGTCGTCGGTGTAAACGCCCACCACAAGATTCAGCTTGTCAGCCCTCGCATCCGCATTGAAAGCTTCGAAAAGCCGCATGATGGGGTCCAGTGGCACTGATGGTGTATTTTCAAATAGCGATTTCACTGTTCACTTCCTCTGTTTCACTACCAACAAGCTCACCAAAACGCGACAAGTCGACATTGCCGCCACTGACAATGATGCCGATGCGCTTGCCGACCACGGGTATCTTCCCCTTGAGCACTGCGGCAAACGGCAAGGCGCCCGTAGGTTCGACGACCAATTTCATACGTTGCGCCAGGAATTTCATCGCATCAATGATGTCCTCATCGCTGACTGTCACAATTTCGGAAACCAGCTCTTTGATGACGGAGAAATTCAAGTCGCCTACATGCGTGGCCAACGCGCCTTCCGGCAGGCCGCGCGGCGGAGCAATGCGAATCACCCGCCCTGCCGCCAGAGACTGGCGCCCATCATCCCCATACACCGGTTCGACGCCAATCACCTGACAGCCTGGATTCAGACCTTTCGCCGCGACAGCAGTACCAGACAGCAAACCACCACCACCCAGCGTGGTAATGATGTAATCCAGATCGGGCACGGACTCCATCAGTTCCAGAGCTGCTGTGCCCTGACCTGCGACGATATGGGGATGATCGTATGGAGGAATCATGGTTAAGCCATGCTGTTGTGCCAACGTCCGGCCCAGAACGTCCCTATCTTCGGTGTGGCGATCGTAGAAAATCACCTTGGCCCCATAGCCTCTGGTCGCGGCAACCTTGCTGCTGGCAGAATCGCTCGGCATCAATATGGTTGCTGGTATACCCGCCAGCTTCGCGCTTAACGCCGTCGCCTGAGCATGATTGCCCGAAGAATACGTGATCACACCATTGTGCTTTTGCTCATCACTCAAGCGGGAAATCGTGTTGTAAGCGCCCCGGAACTTGAAAGCACCCATACGTTGAAACTGCTCACATTTGAAGAAGAGGCGCGCCCCGGTCAGTACATCCGCAGTCACTGAAGTCATGACCGGTGTAATGTGAGCTACACCTTTCAGACGTTGTGCCGCCTGGCGAACATCTTCTAAGGTTGGGATAAAATTCATCTTGATACGCAGCCTTCAGATATTCGCCAACATGCCACCGTCCACACGCAATTGTGTACCGGTGATATAAGAGGCTCGATCACTGGCAAGAAACGCCACGGCATCCGCATATTCCTCGGGACGGCCGAAACGGCCAGCCGGAATCGTCGCCACGCTTTGCTGAGTGATGGTTTCCGCGCTCACCCCTTCCCTCTGCGCCTTGGCGGCGTCCAGGAACTTCGTGCGTGCGGTACCGATACGACCGGGAATCACTGTATTGACGGTGATTCCATCTTGCGCAACCTCGCGCGCCAATGTTTTGGACCAACCCACCAACGACAATCTCAAGGCATTGGACACCGCCAGGTTGGGGATAGGAGCCACCACCCCAGAGGAAACGCTGGTGATAATCCGTCCCCAACCCTTCTTCTGCATCTGGGGAATAACACCGCTCGTAATGGCCATGACAGACATCACCATGGAACGAAATTGAGCTTCCAATGTAGCAGCATCAAAAGCCCCCGCTGCTGAAGGAGGAGGCCCACCCGTATTGTTCACCAGGATATCGACTGAGCCATGCCTCTCTTCTATGGTTTTCAGATGCCGTTCAATGATATCCAAATCACCGAGATCCCAGAGCAAGGTTGAGAAAGAAGCCTTTGCAGCTTTTAAGCGCTCGCCAGTCCCGCCGAGAGCTTCCTGATTAACATCGGCTGCGATCACAGTAGCCCCCTCGTTGGCCAACGCGAGGCTGATGGCTGACCCCAAACCACCGCCTGCGCCAAATACCAAAGCTGTACGTGTGTGAATATTGAAATCCATAATGTTCGCCTGATGAGGTTCAAGAAATTCAGATATTTGCCGAAATCGGATGGCTGGCAATCAATGACTCCAGCCCCGCGGAACGCAACTTCACCTGCAACCTGTCAAGCAAGGCGCTCAACTCCTTATGATCATCACGATCCAGCGCAGGCCCTGGCCCTCGCGTCTTGCTGCTGATAATCAATCCGCGTCGACGGAAGATCTCCTTGCGTATGGCAAGCCCTATCCCAGGCTGCTGCTCATAACGCACCAGTGGCAGGAACAAGTCGTATACATCCTCACCCCCTGCGCTATCGCCAGCGGCAAAGCGCCTGCACACTTCAATCAGCATTTCAGGGAAGGCAACGCCGGTGTTGGCGCCATCCGCGCCGCGCTGCAACTCCTGCGGCAAGTAGATGGCGCTGTTGCCCACCAGGATGCTGATGCGCTCGCGTTCTCCATCCGCTTCCTGTTCGCGCAAGCGACTGATCTTGCGTAGCGCTGAGGCTTCTTCGTGCTTGATGACCTTGATGGAGGTATGGTTCTTCAACAACGCTGCGATCGTTGCAACGGACATATGAACCCCGGTGTACTGCGGGTAGTCCTGCAGAGCGAGTGGCACGTCTTCGCCTATGGTGCTGATCAGGTGGGCAAAGTAATTGAGTATCTGTTCCTCGGTCTTCGCCGTGCCTACCGGCGCAACCATGATTCCCGCCGCTCCCTCACTCATGACCGTCGTTGTGAAACGCTGAAAATTGGCGAATCCCACATGGTTACATCCAACGATGACTTGCGCTCGCCCATCCAGGCGTCGCAGCACATGACGGACGATTGCGACAGACTCCTGTTCCGAAAGCCGCGCTGCCTCACCGAGTATTCCAAGCAGCGTCAAGCCTGGAACCCCGCGTTCAATAAAGAAGTCGGTGAGCCGGTCCAGACTCGAAAAATCCACTTCACCATTATCTGTGAAGGGCGTAATGGAAATGGGGTAGACCCCTTTAGCGGATCGACCCAGTACGGTTGTGCTCATCTTTTTCCCTATAGATATGATGACTATAGATAATATTCTTTCAGATATATGATTTCTAGTAAAGGCATTTAGGCAATTTTGGAATTATTGTTGGTATTTACCCCTAAAACCACATGTTGATATCGTATCTCTTAGAAGAAGAGGTTATATTTTATGCTGAGCGCTACATGAGGCGCCACGTCGCCAACAAGCACATCTACAAACCTATGGAGACAAGGAGAATGCAATGAACCGAGCAACACTTATGAAGCGCGCGCTGACAGCTGGGATCGGTGGGCTGCTGAGCCTAAGCGCCGCTTCTGTCCTAGCAGTAACCGATTTTCCGACACGACCGATCAGCATTGTCGTGCCATTCCCACCGGGTTCCATTTCCGACATATCGAGCCGCGTCATCGCGGACCGGATGGGCGAACTGCTGGATCAGACCGTGGTGGTGGAAAACAAGGCAGGCGCTGGCGGCATTGTCGGCGCACAATATGTGGCCAAGGCCAAGCCTGATGGTTATACCCTTCTCCTGGGTACGAATTCGACCAACGCGATCAATCCAAGCATGTACAACACCTTGCCCTACAACCCGGCGACAGACTTTCAACCGGTCAGCATGACTGGCGTGATTCCGGCCCTGATCGTCGCCCGCAAGGACTTTCCGGCAAGCGATACGAAGGGAGTAATTGAGTACGCGAAACAACACCCCGGCGAGGTCCGGATTGCCGTAGGCAGTACCACTTCACGGGTGGCAAGCGAAGTGTTCCAGATCGAGGCTGGCATCAAGGCCATCACAGTCCCCTATCGCGGCGAACCCCCAGGTTTGACAGATCTGATGGGCGGGCAGGTGGACCTCATGTCACTCAATCTGCCAACGGCGCTGCCGCAACTCGAAAGCGGCAAGATCAAGCCCATCGGCCTCATTGGAGCCACCCGGATCGATCTCGTGCCTGATATCCCTCGCGTTGGCGAAACACTGAAGTCGTACACCATCCCCACCGGATGGAATGCTTTGTTTGTCCCTGCCGACACACCTAACGCCATCGTGCAAAAGCTGAACCATGCAGTCACGAAGGCCCTGAAAGACCCCACAGTCAAAGAAAAGCTAGAGGCGACTGGCGGCTATGTGGTGACGCCGACAAGCACAGACGAACTGAAAGAGTGGGTACAACGTGATGCAGCTACCTGGAAAGATCTCATCGAACGCTCCGGCGTACCCAAGCTCTAGCCCGGACATTTCTTCAGTCAGCCTGCTGAAATGATTTTCGGGGGCACTGGCTGCTCCGGCATAGAAGCAATGGGATCGGTTGCGCGGGAAGCGACTTTTCAGTTGCGGACGCAACTTTCCCTACTTCCGTTGCATTATCGCGTGCCGGGGGCAGCACTTTTTCAACATTGCGGGGCCATGGCTCGGGCGACATGCGATAGAATGGCGTAGCGGGTCGCATCGATGCGTTCATGTTGCAGACTTATGCTTGCACCTCGGTCAATAATTACTGGTAGACCGATAATGGGTGCAGTAGCGATGCCATCTATGATCTGGCAATGGTCTCTCGGTCAGCAGCGATATGGGTGCACGAGCGAATGCAGGCAACGGCTGCAAGGTGTGCAACGCTCTTGCTCTTCGAATAAAACGGCGGCCACCTTGTTGATGGCCGGATGAATATGCCGGTTGGGTATGTCGCACAACCATTTGCTGACGTCGGCATTGACGGTCTTTACGTCCAGCATAATGTCCAATTGCTTCATCTAACTGGACAGCGGCACATAGAATTTACCCTTCAGATAACGATGGAAGCATTCTATCTTGCCCTTGGTGCGCGCCCGATAGCACTGACACAGACTGATCCCTCTGAAGTATCGTCAGCCTTCGTCCCACAAAAGGCTAACTGTACGGAAAAATGGTTCAGTTTTACTTTGCGTGGCTCAGTTTTCAACCGGCGTTGACAGGTATAGAAGGCTCATCGACCATTACTGTGGGCTTACGTTATCTAGTGGTTCGATCTAGAAAAGCCTCCACTAACGCTGATCGTGCGCCGCCCCTGGACCAAAGCACTCCGACTGTACGGTGAGGTGTGGGCGCTGGCAAACCCCAGCGCCTAGTCGCCGTGTCAGGCGGGCCGGTGTACGCCCAGTCAGGAAGGATAGATACGCCTAAGCCGGATCCTACAAGCCGAGCGATAGCCGATATGTCGTCGAGTTCGAATCTACTTTTGGGCTGTAAGCCATGGGCCTTTAAATGGTCTTCTGCTAGCTTTCCTCCGATCGAATTTCGATCGTACCAAATATAGGGCTGGGTACGTACTGTTTGTAGAACATCGCGAACAGGTAGATCGGCATTGGTAAGCAAGATCAACTGCTCTGCGCGTAAAGATCTCCATAGACAGGATTTAGGTAGCGGAAATGGCGGGAGGACAATCAAGGCCGCATCTAATTGCTCACTGAGCACCTTGCTGTACAGAAGTGCAGTGGGGCCCGGATCGATGAATATTTCTATCTGGGGATAACGTTCCACCCATCTCTTGAGTAGCGAGGGCATATATCCAGCAAGCCCTGTGGGAGTCGAACCGATACGCAAAGGACCGGCGGGTAGATTAGTACTAGATGTTGCCGCCCTCAACTCCTCCATTCCGTGCAATAGATGTCGTGCGTGTTCCAGCATGCGGCTGCCGGCTGCTGTAGGCCGGACTGTTCGTCCCGCGCGCATGATGAGTAGCGTATCAAGGTCTTTTTCCAACGCGCGAATTCGCTGAGCTACCGAAGATGGTGCAAGATCAAGCCGTCTTGCAGCTTCGGCAATGGAGCCACACTCTATAACGCATACAAAGCTTTGAAGAAATCGCAAATCCACAACAGAGAGTCCTTCGCAATGATGAGCCAGGTCGATAGATAAAAACAAAGATAACAGGGACACACGGGACCACACATTTTCCGCTGTTTGAAGAAGAAAGCAAAGCGTTGTTGTGCATTTGTTTCCGCTGCAGAATTCGTTTGCAAAGAAGAATTTCCGCGCTCTCGGCGGTGCTTCTGCAGAACGGCAACTTTTAAGGGAAAAGAAACATCGTGCCTAAGATTCAATCGATAGACGTTTGTGTAGTAGCTATACCTCTTGACAACGTCACCTCATTTTCACGTCGAGCGATCGACACGCGTCATTATGGTCTTGTCAAGGTCCAATCAACTGACGGAGTTGTTGGTATTGGCTTTTGTTATGTGGGCGGAACTGCTGGCGAGATTTTTCGGACGACGGTAGAACAGTTATTTGCTCCAGTGTTGCTTGGTCAGGATACCTATGCGGTCGAAGCGCTGTGGCAATTGATGTATTCGGAATCCTTGCTGCAAGGACGCTCTGGTACAGCAATGCGCGCCATGAGTGCTTTAGATATCGCATTCTGGGACTTGAACGCGCGCACGCATCAACTTCCTCTCCACAAGTACCTCGGCGCAAATGAGTTAGAAAGCGTAGCAGCGTATGCCAGTGGCGGGTACTACCTTGATGACAAGACGCCGGAAAAACTTGGTGAGGAGATGGCCAGTTATGTAGCCATGGGATTTAACGCCGTGAAGATGAAATCGGGTCGCCTATCTCCTGCCCAAGAAGAGGCGCGTGTGAGGGCGGCGCGTGAAGCGATCGGCCCAGACGTTGAGCTCATGATCGATATGAACAACGCGTGGATGGATGTGGCGCAAGCCATGCCATATGTGCGGCGGTTCGAAGCATATCAACCGTATTTCATTGAAGAGCCGTTCTTTCCCGACGATGTGGATAACCACGCCAGGCTAGCTAGGGCAACGACTATCCCCATAGCGACAGCAGAGATTGGCTATGGGCGGTGGTATCACAAGGACTTGCTTGATAAGGGGGCTGCAGCAATTCTGCAGACGGATGCGGCCGTGTGTGGAGGCATTACTGAGTGGCGACGAATTGCGTCCACCGCCGCGAGCTATGGAGTTCCCGTTTGTCCTCACTGGTTTCATGATGTGCATGCGCCATTGGTAGCCGCGACACCCAACGGGCGTTATGTAGAGTTTTTCTGGGATGATCAAGTGCTCAATTTCCGTCGCTTGATCGACCGCCAACTACAACAAAAAAAGGGCCGTGTCATTCTGCATCAGACTCCCGGTTTGGGTTTTGACTTCGATGAAACTCAAGTTGCCAAGTATGGCAAGTGGAGTGCCGTTCGATGAATTTTAACCATTCTATGTCACAGAACGACCATTGAAATAGTAACGAGGAGACATAAATGAATAGAAGAGAGTTGCTGTTAACCGCACTCGCTGGAGCTTTAGCCGGAAATAAAACTTGGGCGCAGATTCTGCCTGGCGAGCCCATACATCTTGTCGTAGGTTTTCCTCCTGGAGGCGGTACGGATGTGTTGGCACGCTTGCTGTCCCAACATCTGAGTAACCTGTGGAATGTACCCATAGTCGTAGAGAACCGGCCCGGCGTGTCCGGTTCGCTTGCCGCAAGCTACGTGGCAAAACGGCCACCGGACGGAAAAACCCTGTTAATGGCCCATGTGAATAATGTCATCGGCCCAAGTTTGAATCCAAAACTGGATTACTCTGCAGACGATTTCACGGCAATTGCGTTGGTCGGAGCAACCCCGCTTCTACTTATATGCGGAGAAAAACAGTCTGTTAGGACAGTGCCCGAATTGGTAAAGCTGTGCCGGGAAAATCCAGGACAAATAAGCTTTGGTTCCGCAGGAACTGGATCGATACAGCATTTGGCACTTGAGCTCTTCAAAGACAAGGCCAAGGTTGACGTATTACATGTTCCCTACAAGGGAGGAACGTCGGAAATCAATGACTTGATTGCAGGACATATCGATTACTGCTTCGAGGGTATGACGACAGCTGGACCTCAAGTGAACGCCGGGCGGGCCTTTGCATTAGCGCAGACTTCGGCGCGGAGGTCGAGCAACTATCCAGATGTTCCCACGGTAGCCGAGCAGGGATTTCCTGACTATCAGGCAACGGTCTGGTTCGGCGTAGTCGGACCGGCAGGTCTGCCCAAATCAGTATCCGATCGTATGAATGCTGATATCAACACAGTTCTCCAAACGCCGGAAGTGGCACAACGGCTGAAGCAGTTCGGCGCCCAGGATGGAGGAGGAACAGTAGAGCAGTTCGCTAATTTCATTAAATCCGAACAGGAGAAATGGGCCCAGATTATTAAAGCTTCTGGCGGGTCAATAGATAGCTGATCCTCTCTGAGGAGGAATATCAAGGAGAAAGAACATGGCATTGCTTCGTATTCTTGCGACACTTTGGATTCTGCTTTCAGCACATGGGCTCACGATGGCTCAGACAACTGATAGATATCCCTCAAAGCCGATTCGAATTGTTGTGCCCTGGGCAACCGGAGGATTCAACGATACGCTCGCCAGGTTGTTAAGCGAGAAACTCGGTGCCGAGTTAGGCCAACAAGTTATTGTGGAGAACCGACCAGGTGCGGCCGGGACGTTAGGCAGCGAAATGGTAGCGCGTGCGGCACCGGATGGCTACACACTGTTGCTGGCAACTGCGGACACACATGCAATCGGCGCCGCCGTGTACCCAAAGCTTCGTTACGATCCTGTCCATGATTTTGCTCCTATATCACTATTGGTTTCGCAACCCGTAGCTATATGGGTGTCAGCAAAGTCCCAGATAATGAGCCTGAACGATCTCATTGCTTATGCGAGGACTAAACCGGGTGCTGTGACATATGCGTCAAATGGCAATGGAAGCGCAACTCATATGGGTATGGAGATGTTTTCTCGTGCCGCAGGTATTCAGATGCTGCATGTGCCATACAAGGGTACCGGGCCTGCACTAATTGATATGTTGGGTGGCCGTTTAGATACCATGTTTCTGAGCGTTCAAGCGGCTGGCTCTCATGGGGAAAGCGGAAAGCTAAGGCCATTGGCTGTAAGTTCGAATACCCGCTCATCGGGCCTACCAACGGTTCCAACCTTTGCTGAAGCGGGACACCCGTTCCGGCTAGCGTTATGGCAGGGGCTAGTGGCGCCCAAAGGGACGCCGTCCGCAATTGTCAATCGCTTGGCACAAATAGCCGGTAAAGCAATGGCAGAGCCCGATATCAAAGCTAGGATGAATGCCCTTGGTGTCCAAGTGCTAGGAAGTACGCCGGAGGAATTTCGATTGTTTCTTGCTGAAGAGATTCATTATTGGCGCGAAGCGGCAGACACGCTGAATATTAAGATTGACTGAGATTGGAGAGAATCAATGGATTTGGGTATCAAAGGCAGAACGGCACTTATCCTTGGTGGCGGTGGTGGTCTGGGAAGTGCCATAGCGTTGTCACTTGCGCGCGAAGGTGTAAACCTGGCGTTGGCAGACATCAATGAAGAAGCGTTGGATAAAACATTGAACGCCGTACGTGCTATGAGCGTTACGGCTGACGCAAGAGTCTGGGACGTCAGTGATCTAGAGAAGATCGATAAGCATATCCAAGCTATTTTCGATCAGTTAGGTCCAATTGACATTCTGATTAACAATACCGGTGGCCCTCCGCCCACAACGGTTTCTGGCCAGAGGTCGGACTTATGGTCATCACATTTCAATGCCATGGTCTTGTCGGTGATTAAGGTAACCGATAGTGTCTTGCCCTCAATGCGATCAAAGGGTTGGGGCCGTATCGTGACAAGTACGTCTTCCGGAGTGATTGCTCCAATTCCTAACCTTGGCATATCTAACGCCTTGCGCCTCTCACTGGTGGGGTGGTCGAAAACGTTGGCGCGAGAGGTTGGGCGCGATGGAGTGACCACCAATATCATCCTTCCCGGCCGCATTGCCACTGATCGCATACGTTATCTGGACGAGCAGAAAGCAGAGCGCGAAGGCCGCACGGTAGCGGATGTGGTTGAAGAAAGCACCAGCAGCATTCCCGTGGGGCGTTATGGCCGACCGGATGAGTATGCCAAGGCGGTCACATTTTTAGCAAGCGACGCTGCGTCGTATATAACCGGCTCCGTCATCCGTGTGGATGGCGGGCTTATTGCGAGTATTTGAAAATGAGCGATTATTCTCTGGATCCTGTCGTAGAAAACACACTGCAGAACATTACTACCGCTACCATCACGACAATACTGTTTAAGCATGGATTACGTAATATCTGGCTGCGCGGGCCAAGGCCGCTAAGTCAAAACCAGCCTCGTACTGTCGGGCGAGCGTTCACGATGCGTTTTATTCCAGCGCGTGAAGATCTCTCCAATCCCACAGCATGGTCATCTCCTAGGTCTACTCGCGTGGCAATCGAAACTATGCCAGCGGGCTGTATCGTGGTGGCGGATGCTATGGGCGTGATAGATGCAGGTGTAGTGGGCGACATATTATGCGCTCGTATGGTCAAGCGAGGTGTGAAAGCCTTGATCACCGACGGTGTTGTTCGTGATGCGACTGGAGTACGTGGAACCGAACTTCCTGTGTGGTCACAAGGATCGGCCGCTCCTGCGGCTGTCACCAGTTTGCACTTTGCCAATTGGGAGGAGCCGATAGCTTGCGGTGGGGTTTCTGTTTTTCCACGCGATATCATCGTAGCGGACGATGACGGTGCTATTGTAATTCCTGAAACTTACCTAGAACCTGTGCTCGAACAAGGACGCGAGCAGGAGGAGCTGGAAGCATGGATATATACACAAGTGGAGCGCGGAGCCTCATTGCCAGGCATGTATCCGCCGAATGAAGAAACATTGCAACTCTACGAGCAGGAACGCAGAAATGCTGGAGACTGAGGGAGAGCAACGACCATTAGTACTGCTTATGTGTGTGTTGACTCCAGCGCAGCTCGCACGTGTTGAGCAGCATTACCGTGTAATCCAAGCCAGTGTCGCATGCGACAACGTAATTAGAGCCCATGCTACAGATTTACGAGTTGTCCTAACTACTGGCGGCGTTGGGTTGACCGCCATGCAAATGAATGCATTGCCGAAACTTGGGCTGGTATGTGTTTTGGGAACAGGCTATGAAGGGGTAGACGTTGCGCATGCGCGTCGGCATGGCATCAGTCTCGGTAGTAGTGCCGGTGCCAATGCAGATGTTGTGGCCGATCATGCCATGGCTTTGTTATTAGCAATCGTTCGCCGGATTCGTAGCTACGATAAAGTCGCTAGGACAGGCATGAGCCGCGTAGGATTGGATATTCCGATGCAGGTCAGTGGTAAGCGCATGGGAATCCTTGGCATGGGAAAGATCGGAAAGAAAATCGCTGAGCGAGCTCAAGGGTTCGGAATGGAAGTCGCAAGTTTACGTCGCGGTAGCAGGAGCGTGGATACCATGGATGACTTTGATAGTCTCCAAGCCCTTGCCAAATGGGCGGATTTCCTCATGGTGACTGTTCCGGGAGGGCCTGAGACTTTTCATATGGTGGATGCATCGATCTTGCGTGCACTGGGTCCGACAGGTTATCTGGTGAACGTCGCCCGCGGAAGTGTGGTGGATACGCATGCATTGATAGAAGCATTAAATCACAGAGAGCTAGGAGGAGCGGGTCTCGATGTATATGAGGGAGAGCCATATCCTTCAGAGGCCCTATCCGAGCTTGATCACCTTGTATTGACTCCACATATCGCCGGACATTCACCGGAATCCAGCATGGAGATGGTCGAAAGATTCTTGCAAAACGCAGAAGCTTACTTTGCAGGAAAGACGCTTCCTTTTGCAATAGAAGGATGAGAATCTTTAGCCCCGGACATTTCTTCAGCGACGCTGGTGAAGTTTTTCGGGCATACGGGCTGTTCCAGTAAAGGGGAGATAGGGAACGGTGGCGTGGGAAACTACTTCAGCTAATTGTGTAGAGCGCCTTTGTTAGACGCTCTACTGCATACTATTATCCTAATCCAACTTTATGTCGGCAGCGTCGACTATGGGTTTCCAGCGATCAACTTCTTCTTTGATCATTCTATCCATATCTTTAGGTGTTCCCCCTACCACCTCGAAAGCATTGGTGGACAATGTAGAACGAAACGCTTCACTTTGTACGCTGCGTTGCGCCGCTTCGCTTAACTTCCGTACAACATCCGAAGGAGTGCCGCGAGGTACTGACAGGCTAAACCATCCCGATGCTTGAAATTTCGGTAACCCAAGCTCCTGTAGCGTGGGCACATCCGGAAGAGCCGGCTCACGACGTGAGCCTGTAGATGCAATGGCTCGCAGCGTCCCTGCTTGTATATGAGGAAGGACAGCGGGAGTATTATGGAACATCATATCAATCTGGCCGGCCAATATTGCATTAGTGGCTGGCGCACCGCTTCGGTATGGAACGTGCAGCAGCTTGATATTTGCCATCTGCATAAACATCTCCGATGCCATATGAGTGGTAGTACCGTTTCCCGAGGAACCAAAAGTGAGTTTTCCGGGTTCGGACTTAGCCAACGCAATTAGCTCTTTTAGATCGGCAGCGGGCACTTTTGGGTTTACAACCAAAATATTATTAAAAGATCCAAGAACAATAATGGACTCAAAATCTTTCAAGGGATCGAATGGCAATTCTTTATATAGATGCGGAACGATCGAGAACAACGGACTGGCTGTCATCAGGAGCGTATACCCATCTGGCGCCGACTGTGCGCCCGCAGCAGCCCCTATAGTTCCGCCTGCACCTGCGCGATTCTCAACAAAAACTGTTTTCCCTAGGTTTTTTGTTAGCTCCGAAGCAAACGTTCGGGCGATTAAATCGGCGCTTGAGCCTGCAGCTTGCGGATTAATTAACCTAATTCCTCTATTGGGGTAATCATCGCTGGCTACTGCGGACGCGACCAGCCCTAGAAAGACTAGGCATGCAACTGCCGTTGTTTGGAAGATTTTCAATGTTGTCTCCTTGAATTTGAACTTAATTTGATGCGCGCTTCCTTCATGGTTCGGACCCTGCCATCCAAAAGTCGTATGTGCGCATCGATGGTTGTCTCGTCTAGGACGCTTCTTTGCAGTGTCTTTCTGTGTTTGGAATCGATATAAGTGCTCAATAGAAATAAAAATGCAATGAAGCGATGCGTTTCTCTAGACAATTTGTTGTTCAACATATTGAACAACGGTCACTTTAAGCGACCAATATTAAAAAATCAACAAGACAAATGCCTTAGATTGCGAATTTTGTTCAATATGTTGAACGTTATGCAAATATTAGTCTTCTCAAGGTACGGTGGGTTGCGTTGTTCTCTCCATTACATGGCCAGTATTTGATTTATTTATTTTCCATATACGGAGCCATCCGCGTCGGGAATCGGCTCAGTCGGCGCTTCAATTGCTTTCTCCCTTGCCGCATCGACAAGCTAGAGTTCGCTTCGATGCATAATGCGAAGTTCTGCAACCATCGGCATCTACGCCCAGGTGGCGAAAATTCTACAAACTCCGTCATCGGCTGGGAACGCGCGATCGTGGATCAGGTTCGCGGCCTCTTACATACGAGCATCCGTCGAAGGACAGTCGTAGGACGATGGAACACTCGCACGCCCACGACTGATTGCTGTTGTAGACGTTAGCAATCCCTGCTTTCACACCGAACTAAGGCGCCTTAACCTTGCTGATGCAGTCAACTTCTGGTGCGTGTCAGACGTACAACTTTGCTGACCATTCTGAGCCTTGCTCTAGACGACGCTTTGAGCGGCCAGACAAGTAGCTTTGCGGAAGACCTCACTCAACGCTTTTCACATCGTCCCACCTTAAAGGGCCGATTTGCGTTGGATCTCCCGCGCCGAGTTGGTCCACAATAATCCGTTGGCGACGATGACCCAACACATGTTGCTTAAACTAACAGGAGTCGGTGTAGCTTCCCGCCTTACCTCCGCATGGGGCATGCTTTGACAAACATCCGTTCCAACAGGATGCCGGCCACTCGGGTCGCCTTGACCGACTTCTTCCATGCCAGTGCAGCAGCCAGGCCCGTGTGGAGTTCGACGGCTTTCTTCGACACTATCGGACCCACCATTACCGGTCTCAGTTCGTGCGGCTTAACTAGTTCAAATACACCGCTACGTTAATCATCCCGGCAGAAGCTCTCTGCGCCCGCCCCGCCGAGCGTTTTCAGCGCTTCACGTCGTGTTGTACGGCGGGTTAATCGACAACGAAACCATGACCCACAGCGGCGCACTTCGGCGCGTTACCTCGTTCGGCACAGTAACGCTCGGAGCTTCTCGCAAAATAGATGCAGCTTCGACATGGCTTCGCCGACGTGAAACTGCCGCATGAACAGCGACGTGAAATCGTTGGTGCGGAGTGGGCGAAGATCGTGGGAAAAGTTCCCCGCGCAACAGCTGCAATTGGGTCCTTAAATCTGAGCTCTTGCTAGCGTTAATGCCTTCAAGGCGGTCGCAGATTGTCAGCTGCGAACACAAGGAACCACTCTGAACATAGGCTCCTTCGCCAGACTAAAGATCTGCATTCACTTATAAGCTCATTGACATAGTGTCAATTTCACGCATAGAATATCGTGCACGATGTTTGAAACATGATTTTCTAATTACCGGCCAGTGCAAACGTTCCCATAGGAAGCACAATCCCAATGAGTTCTATCAGCAGAGTCGAAGTGCATGACTTCGAATACGAAGTAAAAAATCTTGGCATGTCCGGCGAGGACAGCCACAATCATGTCAGCTACATGAAAGGCGTCACTACACGCCTAAAGAAGTACGCCGTGGTTATAGAAACTGATGATGGAGCACGAGGCGAATACGTAACGCAGTGGGGCGGAACCCGACCGGCGCTGGCGCAAACATTGATGTTGGCGCCTACCCTGCTGGGGCGCGACCCGATGCAGCGAGAAGCGATATACGACGACTTTAAGCGTCAATTGCATCACTTCGATCATATGGGGCATGGACCGATCGACATCGCTTTGTGGGATCTTGCTGGCAAATACCACAATGCCTCCATTTCGACGCTGCTCGGCTCCTATCGGAGCAAGTTGAAGGCTTACGCCAGCACGTTCCATGGCGATCGCAACGGAGGACTGGACAGCCCGGCGGCCTTCGCGGACTTTGCGCGCCAATGCGATGACATAGGCTATACCGCCTTCAAAATCCACGGGTGGTTCGACGGCAATCCTCTCGAGGAAGCTGCCGTGATCGAGGCAGTGGCGGCCGCGGTGGGTAGCAAGATGACGCTAATGTACGACGCCGCCTGCGATCTGAAGACGTTCGCGGATGCGTTGTACGTGGGTCACGCGTGCGATGCCGCCAACTATTTCTGGTACGAGGATCCCTACCGGGACACCGCGGTTTCAGCGTTCGCGCACAAGAAATTGCGCGAAATGATCAAGACGCCACTGCTGATCACCGAGCATGTGCGAGGCCTGGAGCCCAAAGCAGACTTCCTCATTGCCGGGGGAACGGACTTTCTACGAGCCGATCCGGAGTATGACATGGGGATCACCGGGGCCATGAAAATCGCTCGCTTGGCGGAGGCTTTTGGCTTGGATGTAGAAATCCATGCGTGCGGACCTGCTCATCGACATGTCATGGGTGCGATCCGCAATTCCAACTATTACGAGGTGGCACTGGTAGGGCCGGACTGCCCGAATACGGTCCCACCAGTCTACGCATGTAGCTACAGTGACCAGCTTGACTGCATTGATGCCGACGGGATGGTCTCAGTGCCGACAGGGCCTGGTCTAGGCGTGGAGTACAACTGGGACTTCATCAAAGGCCACACCCTCCAGAGTCACGTCTTCGAAAAAAATCGGTGAATCACATGGCGATAGAGGCCGAACACGCGATTCAGTTGGCAAACGCGCTGCTCCAGGCAGCGGGGATGTCGGCAGATCAGGGGGACGCCGTCGCGCGCCGGCTGGTGGATGGGGACTTGTTTGGCCATTCCACGCATGGGCTCGCTCTGCTTCCCCTATATCTGGAACGACTTCGGTCCGGGGAGATCGAGACGAAACGATCAGTGCAGGTGCTCACCGATCGGGGCAACGTCTTTGCTTGGGACGCACACCGGCTGCCCGGCGCCTGGGTTCTAGAGCTAGCGATCAAGCAAGCAATTCAACGAAGCCGTGAGCACCATGTCGTGTCGGCCTCCATTGCCAACAGCGCACATGTCGGGTGCCTTCAGGCCTATCTCGAAGCCATTGGTGAAGCCAAACTAATGGCCATCATGTCTGTGACAGATCCGGCGGTCTCTTCCGTCGCCCCGTACGGAGGGGTGGAGCCGCTGCTGACGTCCAACCCAATAGCGGCGTGCATCCCCACACAAGGCGACCCCATCCTGATCGACCAATGCACCTCAGTGATGTCGAACTTCGCTGCGCGCTCTTGGATCGGCAAGGGCGCCAAGTTACCGGGGCCGTGGTTGCTCGATGCGTCCGGGGGAATCAGTGATGACCCAGACGTGCTGCTCGGCGATCCGCCCGGCACCATACAGCTTCTGGGCGGATCGGAGTTCGGATACAAGGGCTTCGGATTGAGTCTGCTGGTGGAGGCCTTGGCCCTAGGGCTATCGGGCTACGGACGCAACGTACCGCATGCACGGGGCGGGCAAGGCGTTTTCCTGCTCATTATCGATCCCGACGGATTTGCCGGCAAGACACAATTCCTACAGCAGATGTCGGAGTTTGCCGACCGGTGCAGAGACAGTGTGCCTGCCGCGCCGGAGCGACCAGTACGCATGCCTGGTGATCGTGCGTTGGCTCACAAGCGTGAGCGTCTCAAGAATGGCCTGCATTGGGAAGAGGCAACGATAATTGCCATCAATCACTGGGCGCACCGCCTCGGAATATCCCCGTTTCCATTCTGCTGAATCAGCAGAGAAAACCACGTACTACACCATAAACAAAAGGAGCAGACATGTTTAATAAAGGACTTACCCGATTGACTAGCACCATGGTGTTGGCGATGGCCGCTCTTGGATCCGCGACGGCTGCCGAGTATCCAACCAAGCCGGTGCAAATTGTTGTGCCCTTCCCTGCTGGCTCCATCACTGATACGGTGGGACGCATCATTGCAGAGAGGTTGACGGTAAAGCTAGGCCAACCCGTCATCATCCAAAATAAGCCTGGCGCTGGGGCCACCATAGGTTCGGGCGAGGCGGCGCGTGCCGCTCCGGACGGGTACACTGTTCTATTCGGCGGTAACTCGACCCTGACCATCAATCCCTACCTATACAAAAAGCTGCCCTACGACCCGGCAACAGCATTCGACCCGCTGACGATCGCCGGTGAGATTCCAACAGTACTAATCGCCCGTCCCGATCTTGGAATTAAGACGATGCGAGATCTCGTCAGCGCAGCGAAAAATGCCCCTAACACAATAAGTGTCGCCACGGGCAGCACCACATCACAAGTTAGCGTGGCCGCTCTAAACCGCGCGGCGGACATCGACTTAATTAACGTCCCATACAAAGGCGAGCCGCTCGGGCTGACCGACCTGTTGGGCGGCCATGTCGATCTGATGATTCTCAACCTACCGGTGGCCTATCAATATTTGCAGGAGAAAAAAGTCATCGCGCTAGCATTCCCTGGGAATCGCAAGGTTAAAACGCTCTCCAATGTGCCACTGGCCAGCGAAACCGTGCCTGGCTATAGCATGCCCAACGGTTGGTTGGGGTTCTGGGTGCCGGCGGGCACACCCGCTCCAATCGCGCAGCGCCTGCACGAGGAGCTGGTCGCGGTGCTAAACGAACCGCAAGTTCATTCCAGGATAGAAGCCACCGGCGGCTATGTCCTTTACACCAGCACCCCGGAACAACTGCGGGAACGCACAGAACAGGACGCGGCCAAATGGTCGAAACTCATCAACGAATCGGGCATCGAGCCTCAATGAATACTCGAGCACCATTATGACGACCCAGCCCCCATACATAGGATTGCCGAATGCCTTCAAACAACGGCTCCTCGCTCGCGAAAAACTCATCGGTTGCTGGTCATCACTGGCAAGTCCCATAACCGCCGAGATTCTCGGGCTTGCCGGCTTCGACTGGATTCTCCTGGATGGAGAACATGCGCCGAATGATATCTCCACGTTCATTACCCAGCTCATGGCACTGAAGGACAGCCCCAGCGCCCCCGTTGTCCGCCCTTCGAGCAATGATCCTGTACAGATCAAGCGATTGCTCGACAGCGGCTTCTTCAACGTGCTGGTGCCATTCGTGGAAACGGCGGAACAAGCCCGATTGGCGGTAAGCGCTTGCCGCTATCCGCCAGGAGGAATCCGCGGGGTATCAAACTTGCATCGTGGTAATCGCTACGGGACGATATCGAACTATGCCACACTGGCCGATGAACACATCTGCGTACTCATCCAGATAGAGAGCCAGCGCGGTATCGAAGCCATCGATGAGATATGCCAAGTGGAGGGGATTGATGGGATCTTCGTCGGCCCTTCCGATTTGGCTGCGGATCTTGGACATATCGGCGACCCCGGACATCCTCAAGTGCAAGAGGTAATCGCCTATGCGTATGAGCGCATAAAGATCTCCGGGCTTCCGATTGGAACGCTGGCGCCTGTTACAACGCACGCTTGCTCCTATCTTTCCATGGGCGCCAGTTTCGTCGCCGTGGCCAGCGACCAAGCGTTGTTGCGCATCGCAGCACAAGAAATTCGATCTCGATTCAGCTAGATGCCCTCACCGTATAAATGTACGGGCGTCGACAACTGGCGGCACACTCCCGAACCAACAGCTGTGTAAGGGAGCCGCCAGATCCTGGATCAGTCAGCCGCCTTCACCGCGACGCATAAGAGCCGTTTCCAACTCGGGGAGCAGCTTTGTTCGCACATTTGGATCTCTTTACTCAGTATGCGCCGCGTGACATTTGGAAAAGTCACCGGACACTCCGAGATGGATACCGCGTTACAACTTGCCTTTCCACCGAGAAGAACTTAGGCATTCATTCTCATCCAATGGGGCGGCAGGCGGAGACTCAGGGTAACTGCAGTCGATCCTGTGCCGCTGTTAGGTGTGCTCGAATTGCCGCTTCTGCGCGCGCACCGTCACGGTCAGCGAACGCTTGCAAAATCGCAATGTGTTCCGCCATCCCCGCATCCGAGCCGACAGTATCGCTATTTGGCACCACAGTAAGACGGGCCACCATGAGAATTAGGTGAAGATCATGGAAGGCCTTCGAAATGGTGGCGTTACCGGCACTGTCGACAATGAGCTGATGAAAGGCGCTGTCCAGCTCCACATAGTTGCGATACTGCCGATAGTCTATGCCCCGCTTCCTCATATCGGACATGCGTCTAACCGCGTTCTTCATCGCCTCCAACATCAGGCCAGAAATGCGGCCAGCACCTTGCCGCGCACAATGCGCCTCGATCATCGTGCGATACTCCATCAGCTCGCGCACTTGTTCCGGACTCGGCACTGGCGCCACGAAGAAACCGGAATTGGCGTTCGATATCACAAGTCCGTCGGAACTGAGGCGCACCAACGCTTCGCGCAAAGGTGACGAGCTGATGCCGAACTCTCGCGCGAGCGCATCAATGTTCAACCGTGTGCCAGGCGGCAAGCGTTGATCCAGTATCTGGCGCTTCAAATCTTCGTAGGCCTGGTCGGACAACGAGGCCTTCACAAAACGGGTAGTGCGGGCAGGCGCGGAGTTAGACATCAGGCGGGGAAATAGGGAACTATTATGGTTCTATTATGACATGTCAAGGCCAAATAATCGGTAGTGGTTTGTTGATTTCCACGTATTTCGGCCATTCGCCCAGCGGTACTACCTCTCCCAAGTCTCGGCGCGATCAACGCATCTGAGCGGTTGTCTGGATCAGACAACCCTGGGATCGCCTCCTTGTTGGGGCACAAAAGAACCCGCCATGGGAAGCCAACACCTTTGCGAGCGGTCGTGTACAGCCTTTGGTATTGTAGCTCGACACGATTAGTAGAGCGTGGAGTCGGTCGCCCAACTCTCGCGGTGGAAGCGCACCGTGCGTTTTGTCCGCCTTCAGGCAGCCGATGATCAACGCAACTGTCTGACGTCGCTTCAGTTGATTTTATCTCTTGCGACGTTAGGCGCCTAAACTTGTCACGACGCACGATGCGCACTGCTTGATTATCGGCGGCCGTTGAGGACTATGGCAACCTACGGGGACGCCTAGGCGCGGGGCGTAAATATGATGCTCCATGTGGTGACCTGTTCATCATACTTCGATAGGCCTCCCCTCCACCAGCCAATAAGGACCGACACTCCTCAATCAAACCCTTGATGGGCTACAATTCGCCGCACCGTATGGCACAACGAGCTCGGTTCTTGTGGGTTGCTTAGGGCTAGAGGCTGATCTGGGTATTGACTAAAGAAATCTAACGCCGTTTTCCAAGTGGTGTGAGCAGGGTCGAGATTAGCGTTGTGATGCTGACCGACGGCTTCGGAATAGCCAAGCGATTCAGCATCGCCGCCAATGCTAACTCGATCCCAGCCTTCCCAAGTCGCATAAACGTGGCTGCATCACTTCCGCGCTTCCAGACCCCGTAATCAGCTCATCAAGCAACTAATGGCGGTTGGAAAATTGTCGGGCACGCATCGAACTCCTTTTTCCCTCATACTTGATGTTTGTCCTTTACGACGATCGAGAGTCTAAACATGAACGTTAGGCTTTCGCTTCATCTGAAGTATGTCCCTCAAATCTATGATGACCCGGCGTTGATGCGCGTCATTAGGATCATCGAATAACCGGCGTCCATCAATTCAGGCTTACCGGCCCTTATTTAGAAATGCCTTGACTGCGTCGCGATGGGCTTGACTCGTTGCGCAAATGGCTTGCGCATGCCGAGCAAGGTCGAAAATCTGTGGCGCGTTACTATCCAAAGACTGATTCAGGATACTTTTGCTCAACGCAAACGCCGGCCCTGAACTCTCGCCCAAAGAGCGAGCCCATACTATGCCTTCTTCTAGTGCTTCATGTGCCGAAGCTAGCCGGTCCACCAGACCCATTCCCAATGCCTTAGCAGCATCGATCCGCTGTCCCGTATAGATAAGTGTTTTAGCCTTGGAAAGACCCACACGCCGCGGCAAAAAATATAGAGCACCATCGGGCACCAATCCTCGGGCCAGATAACTGAAAGAAAGGGAAGCCTCAGTACTGGCCAAAATCACATCGCAGGCTAATGCCATGTCACATCCCACTCCAGCTGCCGCCCCATTCAGCACCGCAACGACCGGCTTGTCGACGCTCATAATAGCCTCCAAGCTGTCCATGGCTCGGGTTTGGCGAAGCCATGTACCATAGGCACGATATCCTTCCGGCCACTCCAGCCGCTCCCGCATTGCCGCAATATCGCCTCCTGCGCAGAATGCAGTGCCTGCCCCCGTCAATACGAGCGCACGAACTGCTTCATCTGATCGAACAGTCTGCAATGCACGCAGCAACTCCTCGCGCATCGTATCGTTGACAGCGTTTCGGACCTGAGGCCGGTTCAGAGTCAGCACAGCGACGTCGCCATGACGGTCCAGGATTATGTTGGCGTAAGCTGAATTGGTCATGCTTTCTAACTGTCCACATCCGAAAGGTAATAAAGTGACAACGCCTGTGCAACGCACGCTGGTCGTTCTCGCGACTCGATCTCCACCGTGCAATCCCACGTGAACATCCATGCCCGATGTGCTTGCTGGAACTCCGCCTCGACCAGCGAGAAGACTCCACGCAGGCGGCTACCCACCGGAACGGGCTGAATGAACCGGACTCTGTTCAACCCATAGTTGACGCTTTTCAACGCATCTGCCACTCGTACCGCCTCCGTGCGGAAAGCAGAGAGCAGCGACAGAGTTAGGTACCCATGCGCAATCGTCACACCCTGCGGGGTCGAACGTGCCCTTGCCGGATCAGTATGAATCCACTGATCATCGTCCGTGGCTTGTGCGAACAGGTCGATCTGAGTTTGAGTAATCTCGCGCCAACTGCTAGTCACGACGAAACGACCAGCGGACTCTGCAAGCGACCTCAAAGAAATATCCATTCTTGTCTCGCATTTCAGGCAATCATTGCAACGGAATATCCGCCAACTTGATGAATTTCGCCCAACGCTCCGCATCCTGTGAAACTATTCCAGCGAGTTCTTGCGAGCTACTTGAACGGACGATGTAGCCACCCGTAGCCTCGAGTTTGCTCCGAACATCTGGATCCTGCAGAGCAGACACAATCTCCCGATTAAGCCGATCTACAACCGCAGCAGGAGTACCAGCTGGAGCGAAGAACGCCAGCCAACCATTCGGCATCGAAAAGCCCGGCACGGTTTCCCCGATAGTCGGCACGTTTGGCACGAGGTCCACGCGCTTCGATCCGGTAAGCGCTATGCCCTTTACCGCTCCGCTTTTCATGTGCGAATAAGCAACCGGTAGGTTCAAAAACATGAAATCGATCTGCCCACCCAACAAATCCGTCAAACCAAATGGCTCGCCGCGATACGGCACAATCACGGCACTAAAGCCCGCCTCCTTCTGAAGGATGGTACCCGCAACCCGGTTAGTGGTATTCCCAATACCAAAGGTAAAGCGCTCAGGTTCCTTCTTTGACATCTCGATAACATCGGCGATGTTATTAGCGATGTGAGAGGACCGAGCAATCATGATGGCCGGGATTTCCCCCGCCATCGAAACCGGCATGAAATCCTTGGTGGGGTCGTAGGGCAGGCTCTTGTACAAACTTTGATTGATCGCGTTCGTGGAGTTAGAACCCAATAGCAAGGTATATCCATCAGGTTTCGCCTTGGCCACGTTAGCAGCGCCAACGATTCCGCCAACTCCCGGCTTGTTATCGACAATAACAGGCTGGCCCATCCCCTCTCGCATATGCTCAGCCACGACGCGAGCCACCACATCGGTAATTGAACCAGCACCGAAAGGGACCACGATTTGCACGGGCTTGCTCGGAAAGTCCTCAGCAACTGCTGTTAAAGCGCACAACGCGCCGGCCAGTCCAAAAACCAGATTACAAAACGTTTTACGATAAAGCATATTCATTTCTCCTAGTTAAGTCATTCTTATTAAGTATTGGCGCTACTGCGGTCCCCCAGCTCGTCCAACAACACGGCATCGAACATCCCGCGGCGAACCAAAGTACCGTCGAGCATCATCGTCTGCCCTAAGGCGACGACATGTCGGATGGTCAAATCATCATTCAGAACGAGCAAGTCAGCGTCATATCCAACCTCGATTCGTCCCTTGGTCTGCAGACCCGTCGCATTCGCCACATTGACCGTCACCGCTCTCAATGCTTGCTCCAGCGGAATGCCCGCCTCCTTGACCAAGCGACGGAACACCATGTGCAGGTTTCGCATAGGCATATAATTGGCGACGCGAGGCTTGTTTTCTCCCTTCTCCTCCTTAGGCGGAGCGCCATTACCATCCGAGCTGATAAGCACATGTTCAGGAGAGACGCCTGCTTCCACTAGACGCATGTAGGCGATATGAGGGAGTGTTGCGCGCGAATAGTTGTTTTCTGGAGAGTAGTTTGCGCCAATGTCCACCCATCCCCCCTGGCGTCCCCAGCGGATGGCGTCGTCCATATAGCCATCGGTCTGATTCACGTGCGACGGAATGAATTGACCGATTGGGATACCGGTCTTTTCCACCACATCGAACATTGGCTTTAGGACCGCATCCCGGTACGGCGGAACTTGCAAACACAAGTAGCCCGATTTACGGCTAAGGCGGCCAGCCAGCAATCCTGCCACGGCAGCTTTTGCAACATACTGCGCACCTTCTCCGTAGCTGTCGTATCCATATCCCAATTCGGAAATAGATATTTCGCCGACACCGATAATCTCATTCACGTATGCGATATCAGTCCGGATCCGCCCTGTCAATGTCGGTACGGGATGCTCCAACGTGGCACCTGTCAAACAGTAGGCAGACAGACCGTCTTCTCGTAATGCCTTCGTTTTAGCCAGTAGTGCGGCCATGCTTTTAGTTGTGGCATCGAAACCTAACATGCCGATCACCGAAGTGATACCACCGCGAACCAATTGAGAGGCTTGCAACTCAGGAGCGCGGCTACTGAAGCCCAGCCCGCCTCCACCACCCAATACGTGAGCGTGGTTGTCGACAAAACCGGGACAGACGATCGCACCTTGTACATCCAGCACTTCGCAATCCAGCCCTCCTACATCCAGACCTGGCTCGTGCACGGCAATGATGCGGCCATCCGCGATGACAATATCGCGCAAGCCCACTGATTCCGGCGCGTACAATCGTGCGTTACGTATAACTTTCATGAAACTTTGCTTCCTTGATGGATGGTGTCACTCGCCGCCTCCTGAGCATGCGCAGCGGCCGAAAATATCTCTTGATTGTGTTCGCCGAGATGAGGGGCGTGATAACGCAGTTGCCATTCATGATCCGAAAACCGGATCGGGCTACGCCACAATTTATAAGCGCCTTCCGTAGGATGCCAATCATGCTGAATCAATCCCACTTGGTTCAGATGCAGGTCCTCTTCCAAATCGTTCATATCAACAATGGGTGATGCCGGTATCTCGTGGGATTCGCAAAACTCAAGCAGTTCCCGGCTAGGGCGCGTCGAAGCGAAGCTTTCAACCACACGATAGAGTTCATCGATATGCAGCGCTCGATCCGCTAGTGAGGCGAAACGCGGCTCATCCGCAATTTCCGGCCGCCCCGCATAGGCCAAAAAATCTCGCCAGTTTCTATCGGAGTAAGGTAGCAAGCACACATAGCCGTCGAGAGTTTTAAATGGCTTGCGCATCGGACTAATGTTTCGAGCCCATCCCATAGAGCCTAGAGGGGGATCAAAAGTCGCACTCGCGAGGTTCTCAGCAAGATTGAATGCCACCATGCTCTCTAGCATAGGCACCTCGACTTCCGCACCCATGTCGCAATCGGCACGCCGATAACATGCCGACAATATGGCTATTGCTATTGTCTGCCCCACGATCTTGTCACACACCATGGACGGCACATACTGCGGCGCTCCCTGCACACGGGCGAATAGTGCCGACAAGCCGGATCGGGCTTGAATAACATCGTCATAGGCCGGCTTGTCGGCATCCTTACCTTCACTGCCGAAGCCATATGCTTTACAGAGAATAATTTTCTCGTTGAAGGCCTTCAATTGCTCGTAGTCGACGCCCAGCCGTTGCGCCACCTTTGGTCGGAAGTTATGCAATACGACATCAAACTGGCCTACCAAGGCATGCATTTGTTCACGTCCGGACTGCAATTTCAAATCCAGTATGATGCTGCGCTTATTCCGATGCAAGGAAAGGAACAATCCGCTCATCTCATGGCCGCGTTGCGGTCGATAGAACCGTGTCTGGTCTCCTGCAGGAGATTCGACTTTAACAACGTCGGCTCCCAGATCTGCCAATATCTGCGAGGCATATGGCCCCATGACTACCGTGCTGAGATCCAGGATTCTGATACTACTAAGTGGTGGCATGACTTTTATTTATAGACAAAGCAATCGTTTCTAGAGAGGACGACTGTAGGTTACGGGTCTAGGCGCATTGTGTGGTCATGCATATCATTCGTAAAATACTATTTTTATGATGGTTTGATTCGATTTTCGAATGACACCGGTGAAAGAAGGAGTGGGAGATCGCAATGGAGCTGAAACGTATCAAATATTTTGTTGCGGTCGCCGAGACCCTGCACTTCGGGCGTGCCGCGGATCGGCTAAGCATGTCGCAACCGCCGCTTAGCGAGCAGATCAGGCAACTCGAAGAAGAACTGGGGTTTCGGCTATTTGAACGTTCGACACGCGGCGCCGAATTGACCGAGGCAGGACAGGTGCTGTATATGGCCATCCAGCAAGGCCAGCAGACGATAGATATGGGGGTGCGCATGGCGCGCCTGACGGATCAGGGTCAAGTTGGGTGCCTGAGCATAGGATTCATCAGCTCTACAAGCGTTACGCTCGTGCCTCAACTGGTGCGACATTTGGCCAGATGCTTGCCAAGAGTGGAATTACAACTGCGCCAGTACGGGGGTTCGCGAATGGTGGAAAACGGTCTAGCCGATGGAGCCATAGACCTCGGCCTCGTACGCCCTCCCATCGCCTTTCAGGAACTCGCCTGCGCCCGCCTATTGGAGGACGCGATTCTATGCGCCTTGCCGGAGAGCCACTCACTCGCGCATGCTTCGTCGATCCAGCTCGAATCGCTGGCGGACGAATCCTTCATCATGTTTTCCATGTTGACATCCAATAATGTGAATACGTTGGTGCAACAGGTCTGCGCCGCCGCGCATTTCACCCCGAAAGTCGCTCAGTACGTTGACGACGTCTATGCCATGGTCGGCTTGGTCGCTGCAGAGCTTGGCGTAGCTCTCGTACCGCACTCCATGGCCCGATTGGCCGTAAGAGGGGTGGCCTTTGTCCCGTTGGCTGACGCAAAGCAGCGATTCATGCTCAGCCTGGCATGGCGGTCGGACGAGCATAGGAGTCTCGTGCATAAAGCATCAAGGCACATCCTGGAATTATTTCAATCTGAGGCCTACCACCTCTAAGAGTCCTCCCAAAAGCCTCGCATAACGAGTATCAGCTGACCCAAGTTGCACTGCGTAGTTGCTATGGCCGCGTATGCACGGAGGGCCTCACGGACCTTGGCCGCTACGAGAGATCTCGCTGCCTTGCCTTGAGCTGCCCAAATGTGAAACCTAAAGCTGCTTTCAAATGCACTTTAATCTATTTCAGTGCTTACCGAAGAATCAGTCGAGAATCGTACATCCGGTCATCATACTGACCACTGATCAATATATTATTGACTCAGGATATCTGTCTTACTTATAGTTGAGACTAACAATGCAGTTTCCTCCTACTCGTACTGCAACCACCTCAACCACCAAAGTAGACTATCGTTCAATATGCTGATCAAAGAAAAGGCACGACAATTCAACAGGAGCCGGCAATGACCGCCCCATTCAACGCAGCCCATGCAGCGCAGATGCTTGACGAAGCTGCGCGCGATGCCAGCGCGATCGATCAACTCGGACTAGAGGTCTCCTCGGAGCAGGCGTACCAAATCCAGGCGGCATCCATTGATCGCCGGCTAGTTCGTGGCGAGAAATATATCGGCCTAAAAATGGGCATGACCAGCCGCGCAAAAATGGCTCAAATCGGCATTACCGAAGTAATCTGGGGTCGGCTGACCGACGCGATGGTGTTGCCAAATGGGGGCACGCTCGCTATGGACCGCCACATTCATCCGCGTGCCGAACCGGAGATCGCATTTCGCTTGTGCGCCCCCTTGTCGGGTGAGATTACCGAAAAGGAAGCATGGGCAGCCGTTGACGGTATCGCTCCGGCAGTGGAAATAATCGACAGCAGGTTTCGAGACTTCAAATTCAATCTTGCCGACGCCATCGCCGACAATTGTTCATCTTCGTCGGTGATCCTTGGCCCCTGGCATCCGCCAAGCCTAGGCGCAGGCAATCTACATATGGAAATGCTGATCAATGATGAGTCGGTCGGTATTGGATGCAGTTCGGCGATCCTAGGCCACCCGATTCGTTCGTTGATCGAAGCTGCCCGCCTAACGGCCAGATACGGTGGTTCGCTTTCAGCGGGCGACATCTTCATGTCGGGTGCCAGTATGGCCGCTGTGCCATTGCAGGTCGGCATGCAAGTCAAGCTACGCGTTCAGCACCTGGGTGAATGCGAATTCCAAGTGGCGGCCACTTTGGCCGCGGCATAACTTTCATCAGATTTGTGATCATGCAACAGACCACTTCTCCGCGTGCAGTATCTCGTCAACACCACTACAAAGAACCACCGCAAAAACAGGAAATAGACGGCTCGCCCACCTGGATCACCCGTGGCGACACCTTCGTCGTCGCCATAACTGAGGTGCGCGCAGGAACTGAACTGCTGCGCCCTGCAAATCGTGACGAATACATGGTAGTGATTCCACCTGGACTAAGGGTCACCGTGCAAGCGGGCTATGAGACGCTGGACAGCGAGGGCGACGCGCTCATTATCGTGCCGCCCGGTGCCAGCCAACTGCGCAGCCACGGTTCGGGCATCGTCGCACGTATCTTCTCCGCATGCGCCCAGGATTTGGCAGGCCTATCTGCCAACGCTCAACTGTATACCGATAGCGACGAAACGGTTCCCGGTCCTGCACCCCTTGGAGGCTATCACTTGAGGCAATATCGGCTGGCTGATTATTACCAGCCCGACGGCAATCTCATTCAACCGCGCATCTTCCGTAGCGATAGCCTGATGATCAATGCATTCGTTCCTTTTCGCGCCCCTCGCCCTACCGATAATCTACGTCCGCATTGGCACGACGATTTCGAACAAGGATCGGTCGCGATGCGAGGAACGTGGATCCACCATTTGCGCACGCCCTGGGGAATCGACCTGTCAACATGGAAAGAGGATGAACACTTAGAGATCGGGGCACCCTCGGTCACCGTCTTTCCGGCAACGGTCATCCATGCCTCGCGCAATCTCACTCCCGATGCTTGGTTGCTCGACGTGTTCAGCCCACCCCGCGAGGACTTTCTGCACACAGGCCTGGTGCTGAATGCAGAGGAGTATCCACAACCGGAGAAGAATTCCACTTCACAAAGCCGCGACGTGCCAAAAGCTTGGCGCGCCCAGCGGGCATGAGCTTGGTTTTATGGTTTCCACCCGACGCAGTGTCTTACTTCCGCCCCTCATAGGCAGCCTGGTATCACGTGACACTGTGCCGACTCTAATGCGCGCATGAGTCTAGTGCGCGCGAGAGCTGGGCATCGAAATGGAAGTGCTCTCCGAGTTGTGGCAAATCTTTGGATTGGCCCGGATGTGTGCGCGAACGGTCGGACATACAGCAACGAAAGTAACTTTAATAACCACTTGGGACAGACGCGGGCGAGCATTTACACACCATAGTCCGCACAGGAGATAACATGAAAAAGGTTTTTCGATTCACCGTCCTTCTGGCCAGCCTTACCAGCAGCCTAGGCGCGGCCTTAGCACCGGCGGCGGCCAATGCCGACTACCCCGACCGCCCCATCAAGATCGTAGTAGGCTTTGCACCGGGCGGCGGTGTCGACTTGGTTGCTCGGGCCATCGCACCATTCCTACAAAAGGAACTGGGTCAAACAATCGTCGTTGAAAACCGCGCGGGCGCGGGAGGTGCAATAGGCAATACCACCGTGGCGCGCGCAGCTTCTGACGGTTACACCTTGCTGTTGGGCAATACAGGAGCCTTGGGCATCACACCTGTGCTGCTACCGGATCAGCCTTACGACATGCTCAAGGACTTCGTACCGGTGGGAGCCATCGCGCAAACACCCTTGATGTTCCTGGTTCGAAAGGATTCGCCGTACAAGACCTTCAACGACTTTGCGCTAGCTGCAAAACCGGGCGACAAGCACATTACCTACGGCACTGGCGGCAATGGCTCCATATCGCACCTGATTGCTGAGTCGCTCAAATACAAACTGAAATTGAACATGGAGCACGTGGCTTATCGCGGTGGATCCCAATCTGTGGCCGACCTAATCGGCGGGCAGATCGACATGGCCATGGATGGTGTGGCGGTCGCCGGCGGCTTTCTGAAGTCGGGAGACCTGCGCGCCCTGGCTATCACGTCGGAAGAACGCCTATCCGTCTTGCCGCAAGTGCCGACCCTAGTCGAACAAGGCTACGCGGGCGAAGTCTTCAACTCCTGGTATGCTGTGCTAGCGCCGAAAGGTACGCAACCGGCGATAGTCGCACGACTTAATGATGCTATCAACAAGGCGATCACCGATCCAGCGCTCCAAAGGAACCTTCGGGAACAGCAAGGTGCCGCCGTCATGCCCGGTTCGTCCCAAGACTTTGGCAAATTGCTGGCCAGCGAGCTAGAACGCTGGCGCGGCGCAGTGCAAGTGGCTGGCCTGCGTCAGAAGTGAAGCTTTGAGCTGTGGCGGGAGCATGGTGTAGCGGGGGACGGCGTGTATAATAGGGCCACTTCGACATGCCTATGAACCCACCCGATTCCGATAACGTAGAGATCGCCCTCGCCCAGGAAGAAAGCAAGAACTCTCGGGCGCCTGCGGTCGAACGTGCCACTCGTTTGCTCTCGCTGCTGGAAACTGCTCCGCTACGGCGCTTCGGCATCTCAGAGATCTCACGCGCATTGCAGATCCCAAAATCAACCGTTCTCAATATCTGCAATGCGTTGCTCGAAGCGCAATTCGTGCGGCGCTCGGACGATGGTTATCAATTGGGCCGTCGGTTGGTACAACTGGGAACGGCCTATGTCTCCAGCGTGCAGCTGGTACAAGAGTTCTATGAAGCCTGCAAAGTGGTGCCGCCGGAGATCCAAGCCATGGTCCAGCTGGCAGTGCTCAGCGACGGTCTTGAGGCTATCTACTTGGCGCGACAGGATTTCCAGAGCGGCCTGCAATTGGGCTTACGTGGCGAAATCGGCCGGCGCACACCCGCCAACTGCACCGGGATCGGTAAGGCGCTGTTGGCCGCACTGCCCGCACATGAGTTGAACGCACGCATCGCGGGATTACGCTCCCTGCCGACACTGACTGAACGTTCTATTTCCGATCCAGACGCCTTGCGAGCGGAGCTCGAACGCATCCAGAAGGCGGGTTATGCGTTGGACGATGAGGAAGTGTTACCGGGAATCGCCTGCATTGCTTGCAATATCATCACATTGCATCGCGATGACGGTGTCATTGCCGTTAGCATCACTGCGCGCAAGGAAACACAGAGCCCAGAGATGTTCGAGCTTCGTCGAGACGCCTTGTTCGACCTGGCCGATAGCCTGGATCGGCTGCTGTAGGCAGCGGGTGTCAGGCCCGCTGCAGGCTAAGCCTACACTTCAGACTTCGGCTCTGGAAGCGTCACACTAGCTCGCTGCGCCAGAGTTAACATCGCCTGATATACCGTTGTCCGCAGGGGCACGCCCTCCTGTTCAGCCCTACGCCTCGCGTTCGCGGCCCGGTCTCCGGGCACACGTACTGCGGGAGCGCCGGCCGCCACAGGCGTGTCGCGACAAGCCTGGGCAAGCCATTGCGTTTGCGCAGTATAGGCCGGCAGGCCCGCAAACGCCCGAGGATCGATTACCTGGATGAACAGCGTGCTGTAGATGCCTTCGGGCGGATTACTACGTCCTACGCCAGACAGACCTTGCGTCAACGCTTCGACCAATAGTGCCATGGCGTAGCCCTTGTGGCCATGATCTATGCCGCCTACTGGCAACAGCGAACCGCCATTGAACACTGCCGACGGATCATCGGTGGGCTGCCCATGCGCATCCAACGCCCAGGCTGCAGGGAACCGTTTACCTTCGCGCATGAGCTGGTTTGCGTTATTACGGGTGGTGATTGAAGCGCTGATATCCAGCAGGATAGGAGCGTCTTTGGTGGGGATGCCCGCTGCTAAAGGATCAGGTGTAAAGACGCCTTTGATTCCCCCGTAGGGAGCCACACCAGCTGCCGAGGGCGTGGAACTGGCAATTATGGCCATCATACCTTGGTCGGTCGCGCGTGGCAGGTAAGCAGCCAAAGCCCCCACGTGATGGCTGTTGGCGATGGCCAGAATAGCCGTGCCGAATTCGCGCGCCCGGTCGCAAGCCTGTGCCAGCCCTCTTGATACCAGCCATGCCCCGGGCAAGCGCTGCCCATCCCATGTCAAGCAAGCACCTTGGTCGGCAACGACAACCGGTTCGCCTTCATGCGCCATGGCACCTTTGAGAAGAGCATCATAGTAATCGCTCGCCAAGGCCAATCCATGTGTGGCGTGACCGATCGCATCGGCTTCCACCAGCACTTGTGCGATCGCGGCCGCACGGTCGGGGGCGAGACCGCCCACCACGAAGATTTGCTGCACGGCATGCTTCAAGGGCGTCAAGGGCAGTCGTATGTCCTGTTCACCCATGAACCACCTCGCGTACCGGGTCCAAAGCCGGACATCCGGCAAGGACAGCGCGCACGTTCTCGAGTGCGCATGCGCCCAACTCCCACCGTGCCTCTTCGGTTGCCGCGCCCATGTGCGGCGTCACGAAGACGTTGGGCAGTTGAACCAGCCTGGGGTCGGGATCAGGCTCTCGGCGGAAAGTATCCAGACCAGCAGCGCGTAACCGGCCGCTTTGCAGGGCGGCGATCAATGCCTCTTCATCGACCAACGATCCGCGTGCCGCATTGACAAAGACGGCGCCTGATGGCAACAATGCGAGTCTGCGGGCATCGATGACGCCATCCAGACCAAGGCCACCAGGAACGTGCAGACTGAGGATATCGCTGACGGCAAGCATATCGTCGAGTTCAGCATGATAGATTGCACTCTGCTCCAGTTCGAGTGGTAGCCTGCGTGCGTCGTGATAGTGAATCTGCATACCGAAGCCCCGTGCGCGCTGGGCCACCGCTTGCCCAACTCGGCCCATGCCCATCAATCCCAGGCGGCGACCCGTGACGCGCACTCCCAGCAATTCATCATAGGCCAGTCGGTGTTTCCAGCCTTGACGCACCAGTGCATCGTACTCAGCCGCGCGGCGGCAAGCACACAACATTAGCATCATTGCAAGGTCTGCCGTGCATGCTGTGACCGCGCTTGGCGCATTCGTTACTACGATGCTCCGTTTTGCGGCGGCTTCGATGTCTATGTGTTCGTAGCCAACGCTAGTCGTGGCCAGCACGCGCACGCTATCGGGCAAGGCTTGTATAGCATGCGCTCCGAGTTTGAGGTGGGCGCCAAAAACTATGCCTGCTGGCTGGAACGATTGCGCTATTGCTAGGGCGGGCTCCGTCTCCATGGTTTCCTCGGCGATATACGCATCAAAATAGTCGCGCGCCGTGTCTGCCAAGCGCCCGGTAAACGGTCGGGCAATAACCACTCTGGGTTTCACTATAGATTCTCCTTTCTAGATTTACATGATCCCAATTAAAGAGGGAAATGTTCACTTAGTTGACCTTTTGCTATCCTAGACCAAGAGGTTTCATATATGAAGAGAAAAAAGGAACCCAGAGCATATGTTCAATATACTGAACACTGATCAGCATAACATTGACAGTTATTGTTAGCATCACTAGGATATTTACGAACGAAACACCACCGCTGCACACCTCGACGCCCCAGTATGCAGTAAACATGGAGATAGAATGACCTTCAATGACTCGTCCTCGGGCAACTGCCCAGAGTTCGTCGTGCAGCATACCGGCGATGATGTGGGAATTGCATTGCGCGAGCTGCCAGCCGGCGATGTTCTTGCCGACGGCCTACAGGTCGGCACCCATACCGTCCCAGAAGCCCACAAGATTGCCTTGCATGCCATTCCAGCTGGCGCTCCCATTGTCAAAAAAAATCGGATCATCGCCTTGGCCACGCGAGACATCTCTAAAGGCGACTGGGTGCACATACACAACGTTACCGATGCCGATCCCGATTTACATGTGTCGAAGGCGCGACATAGCTCGGACATGGACATATCGTCTGCGAACCTTCCTATGGTACCCAATACCTTTCAAGGCTACCGCCGTGCCGATGGACGCGTCGGCACGCGCAACTTCATTGCGGTCTGTGTCGCCGGCAACTGCGCCGCGACAGCCGCCCGCCGTATTTCAGAATGGTTCACCCCCGAACGACTCGCGCCCTATCCCAACGTGGGCGGCGTGATACCGCTCACGCACGAGTTCGGCTGTGGCATGGAGATGACCGGTGAGCCTATGGATATGCTGCGGCGTACGCTGGCCGCCAGCGTACGGCATCCGAACGTGGCTGGAGCTGTTATCGTGGCCCTGGGCTGCGAACGCAACAATATTTACGGTTTCATGGAGCAGGAAGGCCTGCAAGTCGGGCCTGCCCTTCAAACGGTGGTTCTGCAGGAAGTCGGGGGAACCTTGTCAGCCGTACAACAAGGCGTGGCCGCCGTGAAAGCCATGCTGCCCGAGGCCAACAGGGCGCGGCGCGAAGCCGCGCCGGTATCTGCGTTGACGGTCGGTGTGATGAGCCATGGGCTCGATGGCTATGCCGCGCTGACTAGCACGCCTGCAGTGGCGCTCGCCTGCGATGCGCTGGTGCAAGCCGGAGGGAGCATCGCCAGCGCCGATACACCGAGCGTGATACGGTTAGCGGATGAGGTGCGGGCCCGCACCATCACGCCAAAGGCTGCAGCGCCTCTGCTTGAGCGGCTGCAATGGTGGCGCGAACATCACCGCGGCCACGACACGCGTCTGCGACCAGGTCGCCTACCCCAAGGCCTGCCGACCGGCATCAGCACGATGCGCGAGCAGTCCGCTCTAGCGTTGGACGCCATGGGACACACGCCATTGCAAGGTATGGTGGCCTATGGTCAATCCATTCCTCAAGCAGGATGGACACATGTGGACAGCCCTGCGTACGAAGCTGTAAGCGCTACGGGCTTGGTGGCATCGGGCGCGACACTGTTGTGTTTAGCTACTGGCCTTGGCTCGAGCTTTGGCGCTGCCCTATCCCCGACCGTTAAGCTTGCCACGCATACGGAGCTTTATCGGCGCTGGGCTGACGACATCGATCTGGACGCAGGTGTCATGCTCAATCATGGTATCGGGGCCAGACAAATGGCACAACACATCATAGACGCTTGGATTAAGCACGCCAATGGCGAACAAACCCATAACGAAACGCTGGGCGTTGGCAGTGACGAGTTCGCGCCCTGGCCTGTCGGCGTCCTAGCATAAGGAAGCAGACAACATGAACGAACTGAAGAATCCATTCATCCGCCTAGATCCCGCAGATAACGTCGTGGTTGCGCGCACGGAGGTTCCAGCCGGTACTGCCGTACCCAACGAAGGGTTCACTACACAACAACTTGTACCCCCGGGCCATAAAGTAGCCACATGCCCTATTGCCCGCGGCGAGCCCGTCCTCAAGTACAACACCGTCATCGGTTTCGCGGGAGAAGACCTAGTGCCCGGCACATGGATGCATAGTCACAACATCCAGTTCGGCGATCTAGAAAAAGATTACCGTTACAGTCAAGACTACCGTCCTCTGCCGGTTCTGCCGCCTGAGCAGCGAGCCTGCTTCCTGGGCATAGTGCGGCCCGATGGCCGGGTGGCCACGCGCAACTATATCGGCATTTTTGCTGCTAGCCACCGCGCGGCGACGGTCGTACGCAAGATCGCAGCGGCTTTCGATGCAACTGTCTTACAGACTCATGCGCACATTGATGGCGTGGCGCCTTTCGTGCATGAGCAAGGCGCGGGCACAGAGCTCAGCGGCGAGCCGCTGATGGTGCTGCGCCGCACGCTGGTCGGCTATATCGCGCACCCGAACATCTACGCCGCGCTTATCGTGGCCTCGGGGGATGAGGACAACACTGCGCACGAACTACTTGAACAGGCACGACAGCAGGCGGGCGATATGCCGCTTCTTAGCCTGAATATCGCCGACGCCGGTGGCACACGCTCGGCCATCGAGCAAGGCGTTGGGCTGGTACGCAAGCTCGTCGAGACGGCCCCGGTCCCCGAGCGTCAGCCGGTCTCTGTTGAGCATATCATCGTAGGCTTGCAGTGTGGTGGCTCAGACGGCTTTTCAGGACTGTCGGCCAATCCTGCCCTGGGCGCAGCCATGGAGCTGCTTATCGCTAACGGCGGCACGGCCATCTTGTCAGAAACACCGGAGATTTACGGCGTCGAACACTTGCTGACCGCGCGCGCAGTCACTCCGCAAGTCGGCCGCAAGCTCGTTGATCGAATCGAATGGTGGTTGCGCTATAACGCCGGTCGCGATACTCAGATCAATGGCCGTGTGAGTCCCGGCAACAACGCCGGCGGACTGGCCAACGTTATCGAAAAAAGCCTGGGCGGCGCCAAGAAAGGCGGTAATGCGCCGCTGATGGAGGTGTATGAGTACGCCGAGCCCGTCACTACGCGCGGATTGGTCTTCATGGACACGCCCGGTTACGACCCAGTTTCCGCGACGGGACAGATTGCAGGCGGGGCCAACATGGTGTGCTTTACCACGGGCCGCGGCTCGTGTTTTGGGTCGGTCCCGGCTCCCACGATGAAGCTGTCCAGCAACACGCCCATGTACCGCCGCATGGAAGCGGACATGGATGTGAATTGCGGAGTCATCATTGATGGAGAGTCGACGATTCCCCAAATGGGACAACACATTTTTGAACAACTGCTTCGTCATGCATCCGGCGAACCGACCAAGAGCGAATTGGCGGGCGTCGGACTGAATGAGTTTATCCCTTGGCCAATGGGGGTAGTGGATTAAGTCGTCTTAACGCTGCTGGCCTGCCAGGACCGCAGGTCCGAACGAAACAGCGGGTTGAGCCGTTTCCGCCCCCCGCCGTTTTCGTTCATATTTCACAACTGCACTTTTCAAGAGAGATCTCATGCCTGCCACGCAACCTTACTCACCTGACTACTACGAAGCCTTGATCCGCCGCTATTTCGATGCATGCAATGCGGCCAGCCATGAGGGATTGGTAGATTGTTTCACGTCGGATGCCGTGCACTATTTTCCGGCTGGTTTACCCGAAGTCCCATGGCGTGGCGCTGACACCATCGCCAGAAAATGGATCTGGTGTGTTGAGACCCTCGGTTCGCAATGGACGATCGAGCGCGTCGTCGTCAGCCACGATAAGCCCGAGGCAGTGATCGAGTGGACTCATTGGAAGAATAAGAGCGGCACGGCCCTCAGAGGGGCGGAGTGGTACGACTTCCGCGATGGCAAGATCAGCGAGATTCGCGCGTACTACGCATCACCCGCCGACAAAGAAGTCACAATCAACGAGCTTGTCGGCTTCGACTACGCTGATCGTGGCTACCATCTTCAGAACGTTTAAGGTTCTTCCATGCTACGTCATATCGTATTATTCCGTCGCAAATCCAACATAGATTCCGACCCCTCCCTGGAGGCAACGCTCGTGGCACGCATGAAGGCTTTGGGCACGCAGATTCCCGCCATCCGCCAATGGCATATCGCAGCCAACGAAGTCACTCGCGCAGTCAGCTGGCATTATGTGCTCGAATCAGCAGTCGACGATGTCCCGGCGCTCGACGAGTATCTGTATCACCCTCTGCATCAAGCCTTGATCGCAGACCTAAAGCCTTATTTTGAATGGGCCTCGGTCGACTTCACCGATCGCTAACACCAAGCATTTAGTCCCAGTTTCGGGCAAAAATACAACGGAATATTCTCATGACTCTTACTGGTGAAATGCTGATCGGTTTATCCGCCGTGCGGGGCAACAATGGCAGCCAGCACGCCTTTAACCCTACAGCCAATACCGAGATTTCCGAACCTGTTTTCGGATTGGGTAGCGCAAGCGAGGTTGAACACGCCGCAGTACTGGCAGCACGAGCCTTCGATCCATATCGCGCTCTGCCGCTGGCCCATCGAGCCGCCTTTCTGGAGACGATTGCCGACGAGATCGTCGCCCTGGGCGATACGCTCATTGACCGCGCTCACTTGGAGACAGGCCTGCCTGTGGCCCGTCTTCTAGGCGAACGCACCCGTACGGCAGATCAATTGCGCCTATTCGCTCAAGTGGTGCGTGATGGTCATTTTCTGCGTGCAACCATTGACTCCGCCATTCCTGAACGCCATCCCCTGCCGCGCAGCGATCTCAGATTGGCCAAGTTGCCGCTGGGCCCCGTAGCAGTTTTTGGCGCCAGCAACTTCCCGCTTGCGTTCTCGGTAGCTGGCGGCGATACCGCCTCGGCCTTGGCCGCAGGTGCACCCGTCATTGTCAAGGCGCATAGTGCGCATCTAGGCACGTCTGAACTGGTGGGGCGCGCAATTCAGAAGGCGGCGCGCCGCCAAGGTATGCCCGAGGGAGTGTTTTCGCTGCTCATTGGACCGGGTCGGCAGCTAGGTGAGGCACTCGTGGCACATCCCGCTATCAAAGCCGTGGGTTTCACTGGCTCGCGCCAGGGCGGCTTGGCGCTATGGCGCATTGCCAATGCACGTCCCGAGCCTATCCCAGTCTACGCGGAGATGAGCAGCATCAATCCAGTTTTCCTGTTGCCGGCGGCGCTGACTGCCCGGGCGGAAGCAATCGGGCAAGCGTTCGCCGATTCACTGACGTTGGGCGCAGGACAGTTCTGCACCAACCCCGGTCTGGTGCTGGGCGTAGCCGGCCCGGATCTGCAGCGTTTCATGCAGGCCACGTCCAAAGCGCTATCGGACAAGACAGCTCAGACTATGCTGACGCCAGGTATCCATCAAGCTTTCTGCGCGGGTGTAGCCGAGATGGATGCGGTCAAGGGAGTCGAAAGGGTCACTCATAGCGAGGCGGCAGCCAAACAGCCCAACGCGGCGCAGGCTGTGCTGTATGTGACGAACGCCCGCCAGTTTCTTACAAACGAGGCTTTGCAGGCCGAAATGTTCGGGCCAGCCTCCATCGTGATTCAGGCCGACAATGTCGACGAATTGATTCAAGTGGCGGAACATCTGGAAGGACAACTTACAGCCACACTGCACCTTGATGCGGCCGACCATATCCATGCGTGCAGACTGCTGCCTGTGCTGGAGCGCAAGGCCGGTCGTATCCTCGCCAATGGCTTTCCCACAGGGGTAGAGGTGTGTCATGCCATGGTACATGGCGGTCCGTTCCCCTCGACACTGAATGCAATGTACACCTCGGTGGGAGCCAGCGCCATCGAACGTTTTCTGCGGCCAGTATGCTATCAAGACCTCCCTGATGCCCTGCGCCCCGAAGCTCTTCAGGACGACAATGTGCTCGGCTTGTGGCGGTTAATCGATGGGAAGCTACAGAATCGTTGACTCGGCTGGATCAGGCTTTCAATAATTTATGGCCGTGCACTCAGCACCATATGGCCTTGGCCAATTAGGTTGGCGATCTCGGCGACGTCCCTCATCCTTCCGTCTGTGGAGCCGGGAAGGACTCATCGGCTACCCTTACTGCACGGGCGCTGAGGTCGCGGAGATCGATGGTTGGAAGCAGGTGCGACCCGTGTCGGCCTCGTTCCGGCAGGGCCCTTCAACGTTTCCGGCGAGGCTGTTTACCAACGACCAGCGCAGCGAGCTTTCAGCTGTGATCTCTTCCAGCGCATGCTCGCTCGGGAAGTTCAGCCGCGTTCCCATCTCAACGCTCGGCGTGCCGAAGGGGCTGCGCACATGCGGATCGGTTAGGACAAGGACTGGAAAGCGTCTCAAGTGGTTGATTCGTAAAACACCCTGGTCGTGCCGAAGGTTTCATAAGCCTATGTTCGTCCGTTCTCGAATGACCGGGACTCTCGCAAGTGATCAACAGTGGCATCGGATCCGAATGACAACTTTCGCGTGCGAAGCAGCCATCGGACTTCCCAGATCGAACTTCTGCTTTGGGTCGAGGCTGTGTGAAAATTCGAAAAAAACCCGATTTTCGGGAGTGGCAAAAGCCATTCCCGATTTCCCGATCATCGATCCTGGATCGATCTGAAAGGTCGAGTTCCGAGTCAGCCGGTTCACGATTGAGTTTTCACATAGCCTCAGTCGAAAGCCGAACTTGAAAACAGCCAGCGTTGATTCAATTGGGGGATCAAACCTCAAGTAGCAGAACGACCCACCAAAAGTTCTGCGACCAGAAAGCCAACGGGACCTCTATCGGTCCCGTTTTCTATGTGCGTCTGCCACGTATCCGCAGCTCAAAAATCCAAAAATTGTCACTTGTTACAGGCAAAGCTAGATAGCCAGACGCAGGGACACGCCCAGGTTGGATGAGGTGGCTATTCCCTAGCATTACAATTTTTGTTCTTCAGGCCATACCATTAAGTGTCACAATGCCCCATGATAACGGTCAGGCTTATCCTTGAATCCTAAAAAAATAATAGTTATCTAATTTTATCTATTGTTATAACCTGAATCAAATTCCTGTCACAATGTATCTAACTACTGAAAAACACTGTCTATCCTGTCAACCATGAACAGTATCGGCGAACGCCTACGCATCGCGCGCAACAAGCGCGGATTGACCCAAGAAGCCCTGGCAAACTTAGTTCAGACGCCGCTGACTCAAGGAACCATTGCGCACATCGAGAATGGCCGAAGCGAGACCTCACGCCATATAGTCTGGATCGCCGCCGCCCTTCGTGTCCGCGCCGAATGGCTGGTCACCGGCAAGGGCGAAATGTTTGAAAGCGAGTGGCTTTGGCCGAAAATCCCTTTGAAAACAGTAGCAGAACTGCCAGAACAAATCCTGGAAGACATCGGCGACTACATTCAAATGAAGCTGACCAAGCACTCCAAGAGCGGCGACGGCACCAAGTAGGTCGAAGATTGCGCTGTTTCCAAGCAACACTTCGCTACCGCTACAAATAAACCACAAGAACGCATAAACCCCACCCTGAGTCTCAGTACGATTCAGGGCGGCTCTTCGTGCGTCACTCTCACTTCTTCACATCCCATTCGGCCACAACTTTTATTATTGATATGACTTTTCAATATTAGCTGAGTATTGACGATTCCTAATAGATACGTAATGATTGCATCAGCTCTGCTCTTTAACAACATAACACCGATGAATACCGTGCCCTGCCCAAAAACGGGCGGTGCGAGTGCACGGCTACCCGAGTTGCCAGCATCCTTAGATCGCGGGGCGACGTGCACCTGGGTAGGAGCAAAGCAGGTGAAAAACCTTCCCCTCCTGGGCTGGTGTGAGACTGGCGGTAACTGGGAGTGTGGTTGACGTTCCGTATCAACGGACGCCGGTACTGCCGAAGGCAGACCACCCTTGATGGATGGCGCGTAATCCTTCAATGACAGCGGCAAAGACCGCAGTTCCCAGCATCCCGACGAACCGCAACAGCGGGGCCAGCGGCGGGCGCTGCCGGGAACGATCAAAGCAACCAGCCCCCATCGCGGCATCTTGGCGGGCTGCTCACGACGGCGCAGGCCGCGCCGGCTTTGGAAAGCATCCTGGCCCACCGCCCAAGGTGCTTCCCAAGGTCTAACGGAGGAACACATGAAAGCATCGCCTCTGCCAAACATCTTTGGCTACGCTGCTGGCCACCCCAGCACCCCACAGCAACCTGACCAGGCACTTCTGTACCGCATTCCGACAGCAGAGGCGAAACTTGGCGTCTCCCGTTCCACCATCTACCGGCTGGTCCAAGAAGGCCAGCTGGAACTCATCAAGATAGGCAAGCGCTCCAGCGGCATCACCGCAGCCAGCCTGCATGCCCTGATTGAGCGGAACAAGGCACTTGCAGGTTAAGCCTAGCGGCATTTGCGTATTCAGCACAATCAAATCCGTCCGAAATAAATATACACATTTCGGACAAACTTGCTTTCTGTCCGAAAAAAGACTACAAATATCGGACAGAGGTGATTCCATGAACGATCTCAAAACGCAGATTATGGCTCACATTGATGCAGCAGCGCCTGACCAAGTATGGGTGCCAGCCGATTTTTCCCAGCTCGGCAACCGAAGCGCCGTGGACAAGGCGCTTCAACGCCTGGTTGCAGCAGGCCAGTTGCGCCGTATCGACCGTGGGCTGTACGACCGACCCAAAGTAAACAGCCTGACCAAACAGGCAACACCGCCCGACTACCGCGCCGTTGTGGATGCCATCGCACGACGCGACCAACTGCGCCTGCTTGTCGATGGCATGACTGCCGCCAATGATCTGGGCCTAACGGATGCTGTACCAGCGAAGGTCATTATTCATACCGACGCCCGCAGACGCAACATTCAGCTCAACAATCTGACCATCACATTCAAACTCACAGCCCCCAGCCGCCTTTACTGGGCAGGACGGCCCGCCATGCGCATTGTCCAGGCTCTGTACTGGCTCAAGGACACCCTGCCCGCAGACCAGCCCCGCATCATCAAGCGGCTGTCCAAGTTGCTGGACGACTCCGAACAAGGCAAAGCGATACGACAAGACTTGCTGGCAGGCTTCAATACCTTGCCCGCATGGATGCAAGCCGTCGTGCGTGAACTACCCGGCTGCGCTGTGCCAATCATCGAAGCAGACATACGACTGCCCGGCACCGATCATCGAGCCGATACCGAAACTTTTGCATGAGTCTGAATTTCAATACCATCATCCAGGCCGCTGACTAAAGACCGGACAAAACAGTGTCATGCCCAAGGAACTGATATGAACGACCGCAGCACGCCTGCCGTGTCTGATCCGGCTGCTTACGCGGCAGTCCACACCGAAATCGTCACGCTGCTGGATTCTGCCCGCAGCGCCGCCGCACGTAGCGTCAATGCGTTAATGACCGCCAGTTATTGGGAAATTGGCCGGCGTATTGTGGAATTTGAACAAGATGGGCAGGAACGGGCTCACTACGGCGAGGCCTTGCTATTGCGCCTCGCTCATGACTTATCTGCTCGTTTTGGCTCAGGATTCAGCAGGCGCAACCTGCAACAGATGCGGCTGTTCTACCTGGCTTGGCCACCCGAACAGATTTGGCAGACACTGTCTGCCAAATCTCAGCCTCTCCAAATTTTCCAAACACTGCCTGGAGAACTCTCACCGACGGAAGCTCTCCAGACCGCGCCGGGACAACCTTCGAATCTAGCCGCGCTTGCCCAAGCCTTCCCGCTACCCTGGTCAGCCTATGTGCGCCTGTTGTCGGTCAAAAATGAGCACGCCCGCCGCTTCTACGAAACCGAAACGCTACGTTGCGGCTGGTCAGTACGCCAGCTCGACCGGCAGGTGAACAGCCAGTTTTACGAACGCACCGCCCTGTCACGCAACAAAGCGGCGATGCTGGAAAAGGGTGAAGTAGCCACACCTGACGATGCCATCACCCCCGAACAAGCCATCAAAGACCCCTTCGTACTGGAATTTCTCAACCTCAAGGACGAGTATTCTGAATCCGATCTCGAAGAAGCGCTGATCCAGCACTTAACCGACTTTCTATTGGAACTGGGCGACGATTTTGCCTTTGTCGGGCGCCAGCGCCGTCTACGCTTGGACGATAGCTGGTTTCGCATCGACCTCTTGTTCTTTCACCGTAGCTTGAAGTGCCTACTGGTTATTGACCTCAAGGTCGGCCAGTTCAGCTACGCCGATGCGGGTCAAATGCACATGTACCTGAATTACGCCCGCACACACTGGATGAAGCCCGGCGAGAATCCGCCTATCGGGCTGATCCTGTGTGCAGGCAAAGGCAGCAATGAGGCTCACTACACGCTGGAGGGCTTATCCAACAAGGTGCTGACAGCCGAATACCGGACAGCGCTACCTGATGAAAAACTGCTGGCCGGGGAACTGGAAAAAACACGACGGGAATTAGAAGTACGAAAGATCGGCCGAGGTGGCGAGACCGAGAACACCTGACAGCCCGTATTGCTGAAATTTCACAGTCTCAAATGGCAAATTCGATATAGGAATCAAACCACAGACTGATTTTGTTGTTTTTTTTCACCTGTACCCCAGCTTGCACCCCCACGTTCAGCCACAAGCCTGAAAGCCTGTAGATACAAGCATTACACGTAGCCAATCAGATTCCGCCCCAGCCACCATCCGCCTGTCTCGCAAGATCTTACCAAGTCCCAAGTCCAATTTTCATCGTAAAATCAAGGGCTTGCGTCACAAACCTCTCCCATACTGTCTCATCGGATTCCGCTGAATCCCGGGCTTTTTGTTCCCTACAGTGTTCCCTTAAGCTGTTCTCAATTTCCACA